>Ga0209382_10001083_pt1 | contig 43718 bp, 44 predicted proteins | sample SoiMetdeltSBSDD5_FD_187599 | JGI IMG/M metagenome (GOLD analysis project Ga0209382, IMG submission 187599) | Bulk soil microbial communities from a Populus tree surrounding site in Tennessee, USA - Soil MetaG P. deltoides SBSDD5 (SPAdes) (version 2) | ecosystem: Environmental > Terrestrial >... | reverse complement strand
GCGTGTTGTCGAGATCGAAGATCCACACCCGCCGGGAAGGCGGGAGCCGCGCGATGCGCATCACTTCGAGCGGATCAGCGTACCGACGCCTTCGTCGGTCAGCAGTTCCAGCAGCAGCGCATGCGGCACGCGGCCATCGATGATGTGGCACGAGCGCACCCCCGCGCGCGCCGCATCGAGCACCGAGCCGATCTTCGGCAACATGCCGCCGGAGATCACGCCCTTCGCCACCAGGTCGTCGATCTTGCGCGGCGTCAATCCGCTGAGGAGCTTGCCGTCCTTGTCGAGCACCCCGGGCGTATTGGTGAGCACGACGAGCTTCTCGGCGCGCAGCACTTCCGCGAGCTTTCCCGCGACCAGATCGGCATTGATGTTGTAGGTCATCCCGTCGGCGCCGGTGCCGATCGGCGCCACCACCGGGATGAAGCCACCGTGCTGCAGCGTCGAGATGATTCCCGGGTCGATCGACTCGATCTCGCCGACCTGGCCGAGGTCGATCGCGCCGTTCTCGTTCGACGGCAGCACCATCTTGCGCGCGCGGATGCACGCGCCGTCCTGGCCGGTGAGCCCGACTGCCTTGCCGCCCGCCTGGTTGATGAGCTCGACCACTTCCTTGTTGACCTGCCCGCCGAGCACCATCTCGACGACGTCCATCGTCTCGGCGTCGGTGACGCGCATGCCCTGGATGAACTCGCCCTTCTTGCCCATCCGAGCGAGCACCTGCTCGATCTGCGGTCCGCCACCGTGCACGACGACCGGATTCATGCCGACGAGCTTCAGCAGCACGACGTCGCGCGCGAACAGCGTCTTCAGCTCGCGGTCCGTCATCGCGTTGCCGCCGAACTTGACGACGATCGTCTTGCCGTGAAAGCGCTGGATGTAGGGCAGCGCCTCGAAGAGGACGCGCGCCTTCGCAGCCGCCTGGTCGTTCTGTGCCATGGCGCTGCGATTCTAAAAGAAAAAGGGGCGGAACCTGCTCCGCCCCTTTCCGGTCCGAGCCGGTGCGATGCGTTACTGGATCGTGATCTGCTTGCGCTGCGCCGCGGCTTTCTTCGGCAACGCGAGTTCGAGCACGCCGTCACGGAACTTCGCTTCGACGTTCGCCTCGTCGAGCTCCTGCGGCAGCGTGAACGTGCGGCTCACCTTGCCGAAACTGCGCTCGGTGTGCAGCAGCCGGTCGTTCTCGGTCGCTTCCTTCTCGCGCTTCACTTCGGCGGCGAGCGTGAGCTGCGCGCCGTCGATCGTGACGCTGATGTCTTCCTTCTTCACGCCGGGAAGCTCCGCAGTGACGATGTAGGTGCCGTTCTTCTCGGCGACCTCCACTTTCATGCGCGGCAGCTCGGCGCGGCCTTCGAACGCCACCGGGCGCACGAAGAAGCCCTTGAACAGATCATCGACGAGCTCGTTGAACGGGTCGTACCTTGTAATGTTGGCCATGATTTGAACTCCTTTCCAAAACCGATGCAGCTAAAATGGGGGTCGAGAAGAAGGTTTCAAGCCCCCCGAGCCGCATGTCCGCGGATTTCCGCTCCCAGATCGAGGGCCAGCGCGCTTACCTGCTGCGCTACGCGAGCCTGCAGCTGCGCAATCCGGAAGCCGCCGAGGACGCCGTGCAGGAAACCCGTTGGCGGCGCTCGCCGGCGAAGCCGGTTTTCGCGGGCAGTCGAACCTGCGCACCTGGCTGACCGGCATTCTCAAGCACAAGATCATCGACGCGATCCGCAAGACGACCCGCGAGACGGCAGTGGGGACGTTCGACGAAGACCCGGATATTGGGGCGTTCGGCTACAAATTCAAGCAAAACGACCATTGGCAGGAGCGCCCGACGGCGTGGAGCGACCCTGATTCAGCGCTCGAACAGAAGCAATTCCTCGCCGCGCTCGAGAAGTGCCTGAAAGGGTTGCCGGCACGCACCGCGCAGGCTTTCCTGATGCGCGAGCACCTCGGGCTCGAAACCGACGAGATCTGTAAGGAATTGAGCGTCACCGCGACGCATTGCTGGGTGCTCCTGTATCGCGCGCGGATGGCGTTGCGCCAGTGCCTGGAGCAAAGCTGGTTCGGCGCCACGGGAGCCAAAGGCGGATGAAGATGCTCTCGTGCAAGGAAGCGACGCGGCTGGTGTCCCAGGGGCTCGATCGCGAGCTGGCATTCGGCGAGCGCATCGCGCTGCGCGTTCATCTCGTACTCTGCGCGGGCTGCCGCAACGTCGACCGGCAACTTTCTTTCTTGCGCCGCGCGATCCGCAGGCTCCCGGCGAGCGTGGACGAGCCCTCGCGCTAAGCCTCAAAGAACGTAGCGCGCCAGGTCCTCGTTCTTCGCCAGCTCCGTGAGGCGCGCGTTCACGTAGGCCGCGTCGATCACAACGCGCTGCGCGCCGCGGCTGCCGCCCTCGAACGAAACTTCCTCGAGCAGCTTCTCGAGCACCGTGTAGAGTCGGCGCGCGCCGATGTTCTCGGTCTTCTCGTTGACTTCATGTGCAATCTCGGCGATCCGCCGGATCGCTTCGGCGGCGAATTCCAGCGTGGCGCCTTCGGTGGCGAGCAGCGCCTCGTACTGCTGGACCAGGTTGGAGTGCGTCGCGGTCAGGATGCGCACGAAGTCCTCGACCCCGAGCGCGTCCAGCTCGACCCGAATCGGAAAGCGCCCCTGCAGCTCCGGGATCAGGTCCGAAGGCCGCGCCAGGTGGAACGCGCCCGAAGCGATGAAAAGAATGTGGTCGGTCTTCACCATCCCGTAGCGGGTCGAGACGGTCGTTCCTTCGACGAGCGGCAGCAGGTCGCGCTGCACGCCCTGGCGCGAGACGTCCGCCCCGGCCACTTCAGCGCGGCTGGTGATCTTGTCGATCTCGTCGAGGAATACGATGCCGTTCGATTCGACGTTGGCGAGCGCGCGCCCTTTCAGGTCCTCGTCGCTGACGAGTTTTGCGGCCTCTTCGTCGGTCAGCACCTGCATCGCTTCGGCGATCCTCATCTTGCGCGTGCGTCGCCGTCCGCCGGCGAGATTCTGGAACATCCCCTGGATCTGCGAAGTGAGCTCCTCCATGCCCGGCGGCGCCAGGATCTCCATTTGCGGCGCGGTCGCCGATACCTCGATCTCGATCTCGCGCTCGTTGAGCTCGCCCTCGCGCAGCCGCTTGCGGAACTTCTGCCGCGTCGCGCTCTCCTCCTGCGCCTGCGGCTCCTGGAATCCGACGGCACGCGGTGCGGGCAGCAGCGCGTCGAGCACGCGCTCCTCGGCGGCATCCTGCGCCCGCGCACGCACGCCGCGCATCGCATGCTCGCGCGCCCCCTTGACTGCGATTTCCACCAGGTCGCGGACGATCGCGTCGACGTCCCGCCCGACGTAACCCACCTCGGTGAACTTGGTCGCCTCGACCTTGATGAACGGCGCATCGGCGAGCCGGGCGAGGCGGCGCGCAATTTCCGTCTTGCCGACGCCGGTCGGGCCGATCATCAGGATGTTCTTCGGCGTGATCTCCTGGCGCAGCGGCTCCGCGACCTGCTGCCTGCGCCAGCGGTTGCGCAGCGCGATCGCGACGGCGCGCTTCGCGCGGTCCTGACCGACGATGTGCTTGTCGAGCTCGTGCACGATCTCGTGCGGCGTCATGCTGCTCATCGGCTTTACTCCAGCACTTCGACCGTGCGTTGCTGGTTGGTATAGATGCAGATGTCCGCGGCGATGGCGAGCGCACGGTCGACGATGTCGCGCGCGGCCAGCTCGGTGTTCCCGAGCAGCGCGAGCGCAGCGGCCTGCGCGTACGGGCCGCCCGAGCCGATGGCGACGATGCCCTGCTCCGGTTCGAGCACATCGCCCATGCCGGTGATGACGAGCGATTTCTCTTTGTCAGCGACCGCCAGCATCGCTTCCAGCCTGCGAAGGATCCTGTCCGTGCGCCAGTCCTTCGCGAGCTCGACCGCGGAGCGCATCAGGTTGCCCTGGTGCTTCTCCAGCTTCGCTTCGAAACGCTCGAACAGCGTGAACGCGTCCGCGGTGCCGCCCGCGAATCCGGCCAGGATCCGGTCGTGATAGAGCCGCCGGACTTTTCTCGCGCCCGCCTTGATCACCACCTGGCCGAGCGTGACTTGGCCGTCGCCGCCGAGCGCAACGCTCGCTCCGCGGCGTACGGAAAGAATCGTCGTGCCGTGCCACTGCTCCATGACTGGGTCTTCCGGAAAATCGTATTTTAGACCGGCGCGCGGCGCGGCCCGAGCGCGAACAGGGCAATTCCGAGAGCGCTCAGCGTGCATACGATCAGCGGTCCGGCGGGCAGGTCGGACAACAGCGAAAGCGCAAGCCCAGCGGCATAACCGAGCGCGCCGAGCGCGTAGCTCGTCGCCAGGCGCCGGCGCACGAAGTATCGCGTCGCCAGCGCCGGCACGATCAGTGTCGCGAAAACGAGGTACAGGCCGACCAGCTGGACCGAGACCGTGACCGCGCAGGCGAACACGATGTAGAAGCCGGTCCGTCCGATACGCTCGGCGAAGCCGAACCAGATCCAGAGCAGCATTGCGTAGACGAGCGCGGCGAGCGCAAGGCGCGCCGGATTGACCCACAGGATCTGGCCGACCAGCAGATCCTTCAGGTGCTCGGATCCATGCGGGTTGGCGGCAAGCAGCAGGATCGCGGCGTTGGCGGCAAGGATGAACGTCACACCGATCACCGCTTCCTGCACGTCGGGCCAGCGCCGCTCGGTCCAGTTGAGAAGCAGTGCGCCGCCGAGCGCTGCCGCGAGCGCCGCGATCTGCACGGCCGCGCCCTGCGGCTCGAAGCCGAGCCAGTCGCCCAGGACCACGCCGAGTCCGGCAATCTGCGCGACCGCGAGATCGATGAAGACGATGCCGCGGTTGAGCACCTGCACGCCAAGCGGCACGTGCGTGGCGGTGACGAGCAAACCGGCCAGTAGCGCGGGCCAGAGGATGCTGAGATCGAACGCGGTAGCGCTCATTTCACTGCCGCGAGCAGCCGCGCGAGCGTGTCCTCATACAGCCCGAACAGGTCTTTCGCGCCTTCCGTGCCGCCGACCGTGAACGGCACCAGCACGGAAGGAATCCCGGCGCGCTCCGCGAGCCACTCCGCCGCGCGCGGATCGTTATAAGCCGTGCGCACCACCGCCTTTGCAGGGTTCTGCTTGAGAGCCGCCAGCAATTCGCTCAGATGCGGGGTGGTCGGCGGCAATCCAGGCTTCGGTTCCAGATTTCCGGCTTCGCGCATGCCCAGCCAGTGAATCAGGTACGTCAGGTTCTTGTGATAGACCACCAGCGGCACGCCCTTCAGCGGCACTGCGGTTTTTTCCCAGCGCGCAATGGCCGCGCTCCACCGGTCGAGGAACGACTTCGTGCGTGCGCCGTAGGTCGCGGCTTCGGCCAAGTCGAGTTTCTCCATCCGCGCGCCCAATGCGGTCGCAATCTTGCCGATGTTGCGCGGATCGAGATGGATGTGCGGGTTGCCCCCAGGATGCACATCGCCCATCGAGCGATCGACACGCGCTGGTTTTTCGAGCAGCGCTACATGGCTCGCCGCTTCGAAGTAACCCGGCTGGCCGGTCTGGATCTTCGAATTACCCGACTGCGATTGCACCAGCGGCAACCAGCCGATCTCGAGCTCGGCACCCGTGCAGACGACGAGGTCGGCGCCTCTCGCGCGCGCGATCAGGCTCGGGCGCGCTTCGATGCGATGCGGGTCCTGCAGCGCTGTAGTCGCCGTGTAGACGGCTACCTTGTCGCCGCCCAGCTCCTGGACCAGCGCCGCCCATTCGGGTTCGCAAGCAAAGACGTTCAGCGCCGCGACGGCAGGAAGCGCCGATGCCCCCGCGACAGCGGCGGCAAGAATCTGGGGGAGTGTTTTCATGCGGCACCTCAGAACTTGTGCGCGCCGTGCGCGCCCAGGCTGAAGATGTACTGCAGCAACGCCTGGTGGTCGGTCACTCCGAAGCGCGACTTGTCGGAGGCGAACTGCAGCCGCAAGCGGCTGAATTCGGTCGTACTCCAGTCCACCATCAGCGTGTGCCGCGCCGGATTGTGCTCCGTCATCAGCAGCGGAAAGTCGGCCGCAGCGGGTCCGGCTCCGCTGGCAACGATGCCGTTGCTCACGGTGCCGAAATCCAGCCGGTCGTAGCGGTAGCCGAAGCGCCAGCGCGGCATGAACTGGTAGACGCCCTGCAGATACCACCCCTTCTGGCGCGACTCGAAAGCGTCGCCCAGCGATCCGAACAGCGCACTGCCGGCGCTGTCGTCGTAGGCGAGACTGCCCGTCTCGCGGCGCCGGAAATACTCGCCCTGGAGCTTGAAGTTCGTGACCGACGCGTTGCGATTCGGCGCCCACTTGAGCACGAAGTCAGCGATCCAGAGGCGGCTTCTGCCGGCAAAAGACTGCACCGTGGCGTTGCCCAGCGAGTCGACGTCTTCGAAGGCGCGGTCACGTGGCGAGGCGCGCAAATGCGACAACCCCGCTCGCCAGGCGATGCTCGCGCCGATATCGCCGCCCACATGGCCGAACAGGCTCCATGCATTGGCGCTATTTCTGTTTCGATCGGTCGCAGGGAAACTCCGGCCGCGACCGAGTTCCGCGCCCAGCTCGATGAAGAGCTCGGTGGGTGCGGTCCATTTCAATTGCACGCCGTCGTCGTTCAGCCGGCCACCGAGAAATGCCTTGTAGACCAGCGGCGCATCGTGGAAGTCCCACGCGTGCTGGTGGATCTCGTTCTGGTAGCCGATGCCGGAGAGGAAGCGGCCGCCCTTCAACGTAAATCCCCGGCCGAGGCCGAGCGTCTGGAAGAACGCCTCCTCGACCTCGAGCTCGTTTTCCGGCGTCAGCGCGGCGACCAGCTGGCCGCGGAAATACGGGTCGATGTTCGCGCTGACGATCAGCTCCGATTCCCCGAGGCTGAAGCCGCGACCGGCCGGCGCCACCTCGCCCCCCGAAGGAGCGAAGCCGCTGATCCGGTAGGTATTCGGATCCTGCGAGCTGCGTGCAACGGTTCCCTGGAGAATCAGCGAGAGCGCTGGATTGAAGGTTGTTTCGTTCGCCTGACGTCCCGTTGACGGAGAGGACGCCGTGGCCTGCGTTCCCGCTCGCGCCTCCGCGTCCGCGAGACGCCGCTCCAGCGTCTCGATCCGCTTTTCGTACGATTCCTTCAGCTGCCTGATCTCCTCGCGGATCTTGCTCAACTCCGCGTCCTGCGCGTACGCCGGATGCGACACGCCCGCCGCGGCCAGCGCCGCGGCGCACCACATGCTGCGAATCATGGAACGACTCCTCCAAAAGGATTGCCATGCGCGCCTGATCGATCGGGCGCGCGTGCGAATCAGTTCAGAGAAGCGAAGGAGGTCCTCTTGAAAGCGGTGCCCGCGGCGGCAAGACCGCCGCAGGCAGCTCTATGAGCGAATGAACGATGACATTCGGTGCCTGGAGCGGCACATCGGATGAACCGCAGTCGAGCGCGCCAGCGACGGTGGCAAGCGCGTGGTGCTGCTCGCAAAGCTGACTTTGACCCTGCTGAGAATCCTGCTTTCCGAGGTGCCAGATCTGATGCGCGAGTGCGCTCTGCTGCGCAACCAGCAGCGCAATCGCGATCAGCAGGCGTGCAGCGCTGCGGAGCATGTATGTCTACTTCGCTGGAACCGCGTCCGTCAGGCGGTAGAAGACGCCGGTCGGATCGTCCTTGAGGACCGCAAGCTTGCCGCTCAGCACGACCGCTTCGAACGTGTACTTGACTGGGGTCTTGGACTTGATCTCGACCAGTTGCTCCGGGCCGCCCGGCAGGCAGAACGCGCAACTCTGCGGCATCGCGGAGAGCATGAAGTGTGTCTGCTTGTCGCCCATCTCGAGCGGCATCATGAAGCCCTGCACCTTCACTTCCTTCTTGTCGAGCGCGGCAACGCCGGCCGCAAACTGCGGCACGAACCGGTCCTTGACCTTCACCAGCTCGACCTGTCCGAGCAGCTTCCAGGACACGACATCCTGGCGCTCCGGCAACGGCTTGAGCGCATCCGGCGTGACACCGGGCTGCGGTGCCTGTGCGGCGGGCTTCGGGGCCTGCGCCGATGCCAGGGCAGCGATCGTCAGGCCGATCAGAAGAGCGAGTAACCGGTTCATTGGCTGACGGGAATTCTACCCCTCGGCCAGTACCGGGGCCACGTCGCTGCGGTAGGCGCGCCAGGCAGGAATCAGCGCCGCGAGGATTCCTACTCCGAGCGACGCGGCGAGCAGCCACCACTCCTCGTCGCTCCACGCCCAGCCGCTGACTGCCGCTTGCTGCGCTTGCCTGAGCGCCGCACCGAGCGCCTCGGTCATCAGGTGGCCCAGTCCCAAGCCCGCGATCCCGCCCGCGACCGCAAGCAGGGAGCCTTCAAGCAGCATCAGCCCCATCAGTCGCGCGGGTGTCGCTCCGAGCATGCGCATGACCGCGAGATCGTAGCGCCGCTCCTCGAGCGCGTTCAGAAGCGCGATGAACACCGAGAGCCCGGCCGCGAGCATCAGAACGACGCCGAACGCTCGCAGCACGTCGACGCCCACGCCGATCATGCGAAACAGCCGCGCGCTCTCGTAGGCGGGCGACGCGGCCTGCAGCGACGAGCTCGCATTCACCATGCGCGGCAGCATCGCCGCGGCAAGCGGCGATGCGTACTGGATGAGGAGCGCGGTCAGCTCTTTCGGCGCACCCGCGGGCGCCCCATGCTCGTGCACCTCCCACACCGATTCGACGCTCGTCAGGATCAGCCGGTCGATCACCGTTCCGGTAGGCGCGAGCACGCCGACCACCTGGTACGGCTCGTTTTCGTGCTCGTCGCCGCCTTCGCCCAGTCCATGCGCTCCGGCGAACTTAGCTCCGACCGCGAGCTTCGCGCGCGCCGCGACCTCGGCGCCGAGCGTTGCTTCCATCGGCGCGCTCCACAACCGCCCGTCGGCGACGCGCGCGCCGTAGTGCGCCGGATACTCGTGGTTCGAGCCGACGATGCGAAAGCTCTTGTAGCTGTCGCCGAGCGCAAGCGGGATCGCTTTCTTGACGAAGCGCTGCTTCGCCAGCGCGTTCGCCTCCGCGAGCGGGATGTTTCCGGTCGGTGCGTCGAGGTGGAAAACCGCCGAGAGCACGAGCTGCATCGGACTGCCTTTTGCGCCCGCCACCAGGTCGATCCCGCGAGCATCCCGCCCCATGCGGTTTTCGAGCTGCGCGGTGACGAGAATCAGCACGGTGATCGTCGCCACGCCGAGCGCGAGCAGCAACAGGTTCAACGCCGTGGCGAGCGGCCGTGCGCGCAGGTACGCGAGGGACAGGCCGGCGAGCGTCATTGCGGCAGTTCCAGGCGTTGCCGGAAGCGCGGTCGCGCGCGCTGATCATGCGTTGCGATCAGCAAGGTCGCACCGCATTCGCGCGCCTGCGCTTCGAGCAGGTCGAGCGCGCGCTCGCAGTTCGCGTCATCGAGGTTCGACGTCGGCTCGTCGGCAATCAGCACCTGCGGCCGGTTCACCGCCGCGCGGGCCACTGCCGCGCGCTGGGCTTCGCCATGCGAGAGTTGCGCGGGACGGGCGGCGCTTCGCTCGGCGAGTTGCACCTGGGCAAGCACTGCGCGCGCGCGCGCCGCGTCCGCGGGCATGCCGGCGAGAGACTGCGCAAGCAGGAGGTTTTGCAACACGGTGAGGCTCGGCACGAGATGCAGCTTCTGCGGCACGATGCCGAGCGTGCGGCCGCGCCAGCGATCGAGCGCCGCCCCCGATAGCGCCGCCAGCAGCTGATTGCCGACCCGCACTTCGCCCTCGCTCGCGCGCAGCAGGCCCGAGACGATGTGCAGCAGCGTGGTCTTGCCGCAGCCGGAGGGACCCAGCACCAGCCAGTGCTCGCCCGAGGCCGCCTCGAAACGTTCGACCTTCAAGACCTCCCGCGCGCCATAGCGATGGCGCACCGCCTTCAGGCTAAGCACTGCTCCATGCCGGCGAGGAACAAATCCTTCGGCAGATTCTTGCCGATGAACACCATGATCGACTCTTTCGACTCGCCCTTCGCCCACGGCTTGCCAAGATCCCCGCCCATCATCATGTGCACGCCCTGGAAAACGACGCGCCGCGGGTTGCCCTTCATCCACAGCACGCCCTTGTAGCGCAGCAGGTCGGGACCGTACACCTGGATGATTCCGGACAGGAACTGCTCGAGCTTGTCGCCGTTGAACGGCTTCTTCGAGCGGAACACGAACGACTCCACCTGGTCGTGGTGCTCGTGGTGGCTCTCGGCGAGGAATTCCGGGTCGAGCTCGAGGATCGCGTTCAGGTTGAAGCCGCGGATATCGAGGATCTCCTCGATCGGTGCTGCACCGAAGTGCACTTTCTTGACCGGCGCGCGCGGGTTCATCCGCCTCAGCCGCTCGATCAGCTTTGCGGTCTCCTCCTCGGCGACGAGATCCGTCTTCGACATCAGGATGCGGTCGGCGAAGCCCACCTGCTCCTGCGCCTCGCGAAACTCGTCGAGCTGCTTCTCCGCGTGCTTGGCGTCGACCACGGTGAGGATCGAATCGAGCAGGTAGTACTTGCCGATCTCTTCGTCGGTGAAGAACGTCTGCGCCACCGGTCCCGGATCGGCCATGCCGGTCGTCTCGATGATGACGCGGTCGAATTTCAGCGCGCCGGTGTCGCGCTTCTCCCTCAGCGTGCCGAGGATCCGGATCAAATCGCCGCGCACGGTGCAGCAGACGCAGCCGTTGTTCATTTCGACGATCTGCTCGTCCGACTTCTCGATGATCGCGCTGTCCACGCCGACCTCGCCGAACTCGTTCTCGATCACCGCGATGCGCTGGCCGTGGTCTTCCTTGAGGATCCGGTTCAGCAGCGTCGTCTTGCCCGCGCCGAGAAAGCCGGTGAGGATCGTCACCGGCACCATGTTGTCCTGCTGCATGAGAGAAACCCCGAATCGAAGGAGCGCGATTTTACCCCTTCGCGAGCAGCAGCCCCTTCAGGTACTCGCCTTCGGGGAAATTCAGCGCCACGGGATGGTCGGCCGCGGCGCCGAAGCGCTCGATGATCTTCGCATCGGCGGCGGCATCGACCGCGGCACCGGCGACGATCGACTGGAAGAGCTCTGCGGAGACGCCGCCCGAGCAGGAGAACGTCGCGAGCAGGCCGCCCGCCTTGAGCAGCTTCAGCGCGAGCAGGTTGATGTCCTTGTAGGCACGCGCGGCGTTGTGGACCTGCGCCGCGGTAGGCGCGAACTTCGGCGGATCGAGAACGACGAGGTCGAATGCCGAACCGCGATCGCGCAGCTGCCGCAGGTGCGCGAATACGTCTGCCTGCGCGAACTCCACCCGCGCGGCATCGAGCGGATTCGCCGCGAGATTCTCCCGCGCGACTTCGAGCGCCGGCGCGGAGCTCTCCAGAGCAAGCACGCGCTTCGCGCCACCGGCCAGCGCGGCGATCGAGAATCCTCCGGTGTAGGCGAAGCAGTCGAGCACTTCCCGTCCCCCGGCGAGCGCTCGCACGCGCTGGCGGTTCTCGCGCTGGTCGAGGAAGAAGCCGGTCTTCTGGCCGGCCTCGACGTCGACGCGGAAGTTCAGTCCATACTCGATGATCGGGCAGCGCCGCGCATCGCGGTTGCCGCGCGCGAACCCCGAGCGCGAGGCGAGTCCCTCCATCGTGCGCACCTCCGCGTCGGAGCGCTCGTAGATCGCTTCGCATCCGGTCGACTCGGCGAGCGCGTCCAGAATCGGCTCGCGCCAGCGCTCGGCACCGGCGGAAAGGAACTGTGCGACGAGCACGTCGGCATAGCGATCCACGACGAGGCCCGGCAGGCCGTCCGATTCGCCGTGCACCAGGCGCATCGCATTCGTATGCCGGGCCGCGGGAAGCGCCGATCGCAGCGCCACTGCGCGCTCGATCCGTGCGCGCAGGAACGCAGCGTCGATTTGGACCGATGCATCGAAGCTCCAGACGCGCGCGCGGATCTGCGATTGCGGGCTCCACGCCGCGAGCGCGAGCGCCTGGCCGTCGGCCGAGCGCACTTCCACGGTATCGCCGCTCGCCGGGTTTCCGTCGATTCTCTCGAGCGCGCCCGAGAAAATCCACGGATGCCTGCGCCGCAGCGACTTTTCGCGGCCGCGCTTGAGAACGATCATTTCCGCTTGGCGCGCGGATGCGCCGCATCGTAGACCTTGGCAAGCGCCTGAAAGTCCAGGTGCGTGTACACCTGCGTGGTCGAGATGCTGGAATGGCCGAGCATTTCCTGCACCGCGCGCAGGTCCTGGGACGATTGCAGCACGTGCGAGGCGAACGAATGGCGCAGCACGTGCGGGTGGACCGGCGTGCGCACGCCGCGGCGCTTCGCGAGCGCCTTCAGGCGCGAGTTCACGACGCGTGGGGCGATACGCCGGCCGCGCGCGCCGACGAAGAGAGCCCGTTCCTGCCCGGCGGCAAGCCGCGCGCGTGCGCCGAGCCAATGGCGCAGCGCCTCGCGCGCGCGCGCGCCGACCGGAACCGTGCGGGTCTTCGCGCCTTTGCCGGTGACGGTCACCTCGCCTTCGCGCAGATCGAGCCTGCCATCGTCGCTGTCGAGTGCGACCAGCTCCGCGAGCCGCAGCCCGGACGAGTACAGCAGCTCGAACATCGCCTGGTCGCGCAGCAGTTCCGGCGCCGCGTCGGGCTCGCAGGCGAGCAGCTGCTGTGCCTCTTCGACCGAGAGCGCCTTCGGCAGCGGGCGGGGGCTCTTGGGGTAGCGCAAGCCTTGCACTGGATTGTTGCGGAACCGGCGGTGGCGAACGAGCCAGCGGTACAGGCCGCGCCACGCCGACAGGATCTTCGCCAGCGTGCGCCCGGAAAGCCCTTGCGCATGCAGCAGCGCGACGAAACGGCGTAGCCGCGCGGTATCGAGTGCCTCCAGGCGGGCGTCCTGGGCGAGCGCGCACAGCAGACCGAGCGCATGGCGGTAGCTGGCGAGCGTCGATCCCGAGAGGCGGCGTTGGTGGCGCAGCGCATCGAGGTACGCCTGCACCAGGTCCTGATCCGGGTGCGTGGCCGTTGCGCGCTCCGCCACGCGCTTCGTCACTAGAGCCTCGCGGCGAGCGCGCCCGCGACCAGTTCCCCGATGCGGCGCAAAAAGAGCGTGCCCATCTCCGCGTAGAAGCGCTGCGGATCTTCGGCTCCGAACACGAGCAGTCCGAAGCTGCGCGTCTGGCCGAGCGGCACGAGCGCCAGCGAGCGAACGTGCTCCTGCGCGTCGCCGAACCAGCCGAGAAACGGATTTCCCGCCGCCGGGCCGCACTGGGGCGCGCCCATCGCCTCGATCGTCGCGCGTAACGCATTGTCGACGGCCGCGCCTTCCGGGGCGCCCTCGGGCAGCGGCTTGCCCCACAGGCGCATTGCGACGTGCGGCACCGCGAAGTCTTCGCGCAGGTGAAAGTACGTCGCCTGCGCGCACGAGACGAAGTCGCGCGCGCCGACCAACGCAAGCGACAGGCGATGCACCTTCTCGCTGATCGCCTCGTTCTCCGCGCCGAGGCGCACCAGCTCGCCGAGCTTGGCCTCGAGCAGCTTCGTCTTGTCGCGCAAGCTCAGAATCTGCCGCTCGCTGAGCGCGATCGTGCGCCCGCCGTGCGGATGCGGCACGTAGATCGACTCGAGCAGCTCGGGATGCTGATCGAAGAACTGCGGATGTGTTCGCAGGAACCGCGCGATCTCGTCGGCGTTCACGGCTCCTCGATCTCGAGGACGCCTTCGTAGACGGTGCGCGCGGGACCTTTCATCCAGACCGGATTGTCGCCGCCCAGCCAAGACACGGTCAATGAGCCGCCGCGCGTCTGTACCGCAACGGGCGAATCGAGCAGGCCGCGCACGATGCCGCAGACGACGGCGGCGCAGGCGCCGGTGCCGCAGGCGAGCGTCTCGCCGGCGCCGCGCTCGTATACGCGCAAGCGGATCGCGTGCCGATCGACCACCTCCATGAAACCGGCGTTGACCCGGCCTGGAAAGCGCGCGTGGCGCTCGATCAGCGGCCCCTGCTCCGCGACCGGCGCCTGGGCGACGTCCGGGACGAGCTGCACCGCGTGCGGATTGCCCATGGAAAGCAGCGCAAGCTCGAGCGGCTTGCCGCCCACGTCGAGTGTCTCGAGGAACGGCGCGGCAAGCGCCGGCGGCCCCATGTTCACGCTCACTTCGCCGTCGGCTTCCAGGCGCGGCACGATCGGGCCACTCAGCGTCTCGACCCGGATCTCGCGCTTCGCCGTGAGGCCTCGCTGGTGCACGAATTTCACGAAGCAGCGCGCGCCGTTGCCGCACTGCTCGACCTCTGCGCCATCGGCGTTGAAGATGCGGTAGCGAAAATCGGCGTCCGGCGCGCTGGCCCGCTCGACGACCAGGATCTGGTCGCATCCGACCCCGAAATGCCGGTCGGCGATCCGCGCGCGCTGCGCAGCCGAGAGGCCGAGCGCGTGCTGCGTGGCGTCGATGACGACGAAGTCGTTGCCGGCGCCCTCCATTTTCGTGAACGGGATGCGCCTCATGCCGGGTAGCGCGCGATTCGCGCACGGATGAGGTCGCGCACCTGGAATGCGAGGTGCAGCGCGCGGCGCCCTTCGTCGCCTCCCACCGCCGGCGCGCGGCGCGCGCGGATCGCACGCACGAACGCTTGCGCCTGCAGCCGCAGTGCGTCGGTGCGCTCGAAGGTGCGCTCGGTCTCGCGGATCGCGGACCCGCTCTTGCGCACCGTGCGCAGGCGCTGGCCCTGCAGATCGGCGGAGACGTAGCCGCGGCGGCGGATCACGCGAAGCTTGCGCACCGGGGACTGGCTGACGCGGCTCGCCGAGACGCTCGCCACGCAACCGCTCGCAAACTCGATCCGCGCGTTGGCGATGTCGATGGCGTCGGTCAGAACGCTGAAGCCGCATGCGCTCACGTGCTCGACCGGCGCGCGCTCGAGCGCGAGCACGAGGTCCAGGTCGTGGATCATCAGGTCGAGCACCACGTCGACGTCGGTGCCGCGCGCCTTGAACGGCGACAAGCGCTCGATGTCGATGAAAAGCGGCCGCGCCTTGTGCGCGGCCAGCGCGCGAAAAGCGGGATTGAAGCGCTCGAGGTGCCCCACCTGCAGCACAACGCGCCTGCTGCGCGCCAGCGCAAGCAGCGCGTCGGCCTCCTCGACCGAGCGTGCGAGCGGCTTCTCCACGAGCACGTTCACGCCCGCTTCGAGGCAATCCCGGACCACCTGGTAGTGGAGTTCGGTCGGTACCGCGACGATCGCCGCGTCGAGCGCGCCCAGCAATCCGCGATAGTCGGCCTGCGGCGCGCACCCGACCTCGCGCGCCACGTCGCGCGCGCGCGCGGCATCGGTGTCGGCCACCGCGACCAGCTTCGCGCCCCTGCAGGACGCGAACTTCTGCGCGTGGAAGCGTCCCATGTATCCGACGCCGATGACCGCGGTACGCAGCGCTGCCATGTCAATCCGGCGGATAGAAGCGCGCCTCGCCCGGGGGGCGCGTCTTGAACCGCTTGTGCATCCAGAGGTACTGCTCGGGCATCTCCAGCACCTTCCGCTCGATATACTCGTTCATGCGCCGCGTATCGGCTGCGGGATCCGCAGTCGGGAAATTCTCCCACGGCGGCTCGATCGTCAGGACATAGCCGCCGCGCGGCCGCATGCTCGTCACGCAAGGCAGGACTTTCGCGCCGACGAGCCGCGCGATGCGCGACACGCCCGGCACGGTTGCCGTCGCAATGCCGAAGAAAGGAACGAACACCGCATCGCGCGGCCCGTAGTCCTGGTCCGGCAGATAGTAGAACGGCAGCCCTTTGCGCATTGCGGCCAGCACGGCGCGAATTCCTTGCTGTCGCGAAACCAGCGTGTGCGTGCCGAACCGGCTGCGGCCCTGCGTGAGCCGCTCGGACAGGCCACGATCCTTCTGCGTGGAATACATCGACACCATGTCGACCTCGGCGCCGAGGCGCGAGCCGCCGATGTCGGCCCCGACGAAGTGCGGCGCGAGCAGGATCGATGGCGTCGCACCCAGTGCGCGCAGGTGCTCCAGGCCCTCGATCCGCACCAGGCGCTCGACGCGTTCGCGCGGCGCCCACCAGACGATACCGAGGTCGCAGATGCTGCGGCCCGCCGCGCGAAAGTGATCGCGCGCAAGCCGCTCGCGCGCGCCCGGCTCCATCTGCGGGAAGCACTTCGCGAGGTTGATGCGCGTGACGCGGCGCCGCTCCGGGATCAGCCAGAACGCGAGGCCGCCGACCGCACGGCCGATCGCCGCGATCGCGCGCAATGGCAGGAAATGCGCGAGCCACAGCAGCGCGAGCGCGATGCGGCTCAACCCGATGCCTCGCTCGCGGCGGGCGGCTCCGCGCCGCTCGGCCGCTTGTAGCGGTTGTAACCCCACAGGTATTGCTCGGGGCGCGTGCGAATCGCCTCCTCCAGCGCCCGGTTGATGCGGCGCTCGGAGGATTCTCCCGCCAGCGCCGCAGGAAGCGGCCGCACGCGAACCACGAATCCGGCTGCGCGCGGCAGCCGTTCCCCGGTCACGATCAGGCAGACCGAATCCTTGCGTTCCGCAAGCCGCGCGGCGAGCGTCATGGTGTACGCCGGCTTGCCGAAAAATTCGGCCCACACCCCTTCGCCGCGGCTGGGAACCTGATCGGGCAGCACGAGGATCGCCTCGCCGCGCCTGAGCGCGCCGATCAGGCTACGCACGCCGCGCATGTCCGCAGGCGCGAGATGCCCATCCGGCCGCTTGCGTCGTTGCTCCAGCAGCGTGCCGAGCCAGGCGATTTTCGGCGGACGATACAGCGCAGTCAGCGGGCCGAGCTCGTTGAGCGCCTGGCCGGCGAGCTCGAAGCAGCCGAAATGGGGCGTGAGATAGACGATGCCCTTCCCCGCCGCGCGCGCCGCGTCGATATGCTCGCGGCCCTCGAATGCGCGCACCAGTGCAAGCGTTTTCTCGCGAGCGTCGAGCAGGATCTTCGGCGCCTCGGCGATCATCTTGCCCGCCTCGCCGATCGCCGCGCGGCGCACGCGCGAATCGCGTTCGTACCCGGCGAGCGCGAGGTTGCGGCGCAGGTCGCGTCGGTACGCTGGTGAACAATACGCGATCCAGCCGAGCGCGACGCCGATCGCGTGCAGCATCGCGAGCGGCGCGCGCGCCGCAAGGCGCATCAGCGCAAGCGCCATCGCGCGCGTCTCGGTCCGGATCGGGTGGGGAGGCGCGACAATCTCTGATATCCTTGCAGCCCCGTTTTCCAAGCCATTCCAATGAGCGATTTTCTTTTCACTTCCGAGTCGGTGTCCGAGGGGCACCCGGACAAAGTGGCGGATCAGATTTCCGACGCCGTGCTCGATGCCATTGTAGCCAAGGATCCCTCGGCGCGTGTCGCGGCCGAGACGCTGGTCAAGGACAACCTGGTCGTGCTCGCCGGCGAGATCACGACGCATGCGGCGATCAATTACGACCGCGTGGCGCGCGCGACGATCCGGCAGATCGGATACAACGATCCGGTTCTCGGGTTCGACGCGGGAACGTGCACGGTGCTGGTGGCGTACGGGCAGCAGTCGCCCGACATCGCGCAGGGCGTCGACGAAGGCAAGGGCCTCGACCTCGATCAGGGCGCGGGTGACCAGGGCCTCATGTTCGGCTACGCGTGCGACGAGACGCCGCAGCTGATGCCGTTGCCGATCTATCTTGCGCATCGCCTGGTCGAGCGCCAGGCGGAAGTGCGGCGCGACGGGCGTCTCGCCTGGCTGCGGCCGGATGCGAAGTCCCAAGTCACGGTGCGCTACGTGAACGGCAGGCCCGACAGTGTCGACACCGTGGTGCTTTCCACCCAGCACGCGCCCAACGTTGACCACAAGCAGCTCATGGAAGCGGTGGTCGAAACCATCATCAAGCCGGTGCTGCCGAAAAACCTGTTGAAGGGCGACGTCAAGTACTTCGTCAACCCGACCGGCAACTTCGAGATTGGCGGTCCGAAGGGCGACTGCGGCGTCACCGGCCGCAAGATCATCGTCGATACCTACGGCGGTTCTGCGCCGCATGGCGGCGGAGCGTTCTCCGGGAAGGACCCTTCGAAGGTCGACCGCTCCGCAGCGTACGCTGCGCGCTACGTGGCGAAGAACGTCGTCGCCGCCGGGCTCGCGAGCCGCTGCCTGATCCAGGTCGCCTACGCGATCGGCGTGGCGAAGCCCGTGTCGATCATGGCAACGACCTACGGCACGGGGCGAATGTCGGACGAGTCGCTCTCGAAGCTGGTCGCAAACAACTTCGACCTGCGTCCCAAGGCGATCATCCAGACGCTGCAGCTGCTGCGACCGATCTATTGCAAGACGGCTTCCTACGGGCACTTCGGGCGTGAAGAGCCCGAGTTCACCTGGGAATCCACCGACCGGGCGCTCGCTCTGAAGCAGGCGGCGTAGCCTGACTGTCGCGTTCGACGTCTACGGCGTCGGCAATGCCCTCGTCGATGTGCAGGTCCGCGTCGATGAACAATTCATCGCCCGCCTCGGCCTGAAAAAGGGCCACATGGAGCTCGTCGATGCTGCGCGCCAGGCGCAGGTGCTCGCTGCGCTCGCGCATCATCCGGTCAACCGCTGCTCCGGCGGCTCGGCGGCAAACACCGTGGTCGGGGTCGCCGAGCTCGGCGGTCGCGCTGCGTATTGCGGCAAGGTCGGAGAGGACGAGCTCGGGCGTTTTTACCGCGACGATCTCGATGCAGTCGGCGTGCGTTTCGATGGCGCGACGTCTGCCGAGCGAACGGGTACCGCGCTCGTTCTGATTACTCCCGACGCGCAACGCACGATGCTCACGTATCTCGGCGCGTCAGCGCTGCTGGACGCGCCGGACGTGCAGACCGCCTCGCTCGAAGGATGTGCTTACCTGTACGTGGAAGGCTACCTGCTCCCCGGCGAGAGCACCCGTCGTGCTGCGCTCGCAGCGATCAAGGCTGCGAAAGAGCGAGGCGTCCGGGTCGCGCTGACGGTTTCGGACCCGTTCGTCGTCGCACAGTCGGCCGATCTGCTGTGGGAGCTGATCGAAGGGCCGGTCGACCTTCTGTTCTGCAACGAGCTCGAGGCTTCGGCGCTCGTCGGCACGAACGATATGGTCGAGTGTGCACGCGCGCTGCACCGGCGCGCAACGAGCATCGCGCTCACGCTTGGCGCCAAGGGCTCGGTGCTGATGCACGATGGGACGCTGCATCCGGTCGAGGGCGTCCGGGTCGAGGCGGTCGACACCACGGGTGCCGGAGACATGTACGCCGCCGGCATCCTGTATGGCCTTACCCACGGGTTGTCCTGGCCCGAAGCGGGGCGCCTTGCCTCGCATGCCGCCGCGCGCGTGGTATCCGTCCTGGGCGCGCGGCTTGCGGCGAAGCTCTCGCGCGCGGAGGTCGAAGCGATGAGCCGGCCCGGCCGCGCTCAGCAGAAAGGGGCCTAAACCGCAGGTATAATCGCGGCTGCTGAGGAGCGTTGCGTCCCAAGTTCGGATCCGGGGGTCAGGCTCAGCGAAATCAACGGCGCTCGCACTGGAAACGGTGCGGGCGCCTTCTTTTTGGGCCCCGCGAAAACTCATCAAGGAGCCATGACATGAATGCACCCAACCCCGACTTCACCGACTACCGTGTTGCCGATCTCGCGCTTGCCGAGTGGGGCCGCAAGGAAATCGCAATCGCCGAGAGCGAGATGCCCGCGCTGATGGCGATCCGCCAGGAATACGCTTCGAAGCAACCGCTCGCCGGCGCACGCATCGCAGGCTCGCTGCACATGACGATCCAGACTGCGGTGCTGATCGAAACGCTGCAGGCGCTCGGTGCGCAGGTGCGCTGGGCATCGTGCAACATCTTCTCCACGCAGGACCACGCCGCGGCGGCGATCGCGGCCGGCGGCACGCCGGTGTTCGCCTACAAAGGCGAATCGCTCGACGAGTACTGGGAGTTCACCCATCGCATCTTCGAGTTCGGCTACAAGCCAGCGAAGCAGGCGCAGCCGATCGCGAGCGGGCCGAACATGATCCTCGACGACGGAGGCGACGCGACGCTGCTCGTTCACCTCGGCCGCAGGGCCGAGGAGGATCCGTCGGTCCTCGCCAACCCGACGAGCGACGAGGAGTTTTCGCTCTTCGCTTCGATCAAGAAGCGCCTTGCGCTCGAGGCGCGCTGGTATTCGCGCATCGCGCAGAACCTCAAGGGTGTGACCGAGGAAACCACGACCGGCGTGCACCGCCTCTACCAGATGGCGAAGGAAGGGCGGCTGCTCTTTCCCGCGATCAACGTCAACGACTCGGTCACCAAGTCCAAGTTCGACAACATCTACGGCTGTCGCGAATCGCTGGTCGACGGCATCAAGCGGGCGACCGACGTGATGATCGCGGGCAAGGTCGCGGTGGTGTGCGGGTACGGCGAGGTGGGCAAGGGCTCGGCACAGGCGCTGCGCGGCCTGCAGGCACAGGTCTGGGTCACCGAGATCGATCCGATCTGCGCGCTGCAGGCGGCGATGGAAGGCTACAAGGTCGTCACGATGGACTACGCAGCCGACAAGGCCGACATCTTCGTTACTGCGACCGGCAACTATCACGTCATCACCGGTGCGCACATGAAGGCGATGAAGAACAACGCCATCGTCTGCAACATCGGCCACTTCGACAACGAGATCGACATCGCCAGCCTGAAGAGCTGCACCTGGGACAACATCAAGCCGCAGGTCGATCACGTGATCTTCCCCGACGGCAAGCGGATCCTGCTGTTGGCCGAGGGCAGGCTCGTGAACCTCGGCTGCGGGACCGGCCATCCTTCGTTCGTGATGAGCTCGTCGTTCGCCAATCAGGTGCTCGCCCAGATCGAGCTGTACGGCAACACCGAAAAGTATCCGGTCGGCGTGTACATCCTTCCCAAGGCGCTCGACGAAAAAGTGGCGCGGCTGCAGCTCGCGAAGCTCGGCGCAATGCTCACCGAGATGAGCGATGCGCAGGCACAGTACGTGGGACTGCCGAAGGACGGTCCGTACAAATCGGATCACTACCGCTACTGACCGGGGCAGAACGCCGAGTGCGCCTGGAAGCGAAACTACCCGACCCGCGGCAATCGGTCCTGCTGTACGGCACGACCCCGCCGCGCACCGGATCCGCGGAGGACGCGGTGCGCGGCATCGGAGTCAAGCTGGTCGAGCGGCTGCGGCGCCTGCCGCTCGATGCCATCGTCGTGTACGACATCCAGGATGAGTCGGGGCGTACCGCAGCGCAAAGGCCGTTTGCATTCACCGGCACCGTCGATCCGCGCGCCTACTCGCGCCTGATTGCCGAGTTGTCGACGCAACCGACGATCACCTACAAGTGCGTCGGCACGATGGACGAGGCCGCGTGGGACGGATGGCTGGCCGAGACGGCCCGCGATTTCGGCATCCGTTTCCTCTCCATCGTCGGCCGGCCCGTCTCCAGCGCCGGATATCCGCTCGCGCTTTCGCGGGCCATCCGGCTCGCCGCCGAGCATCGCAGCCGCTTCACCGTCGGTGCCGTCGTGATCGCCGAGCGCCACACGCAGCAGCGCAGCGAATCCGCGCGCATGCTCGCCAAGGGGCTGCAGGGCTGCGGCTATTTCATCTCGCAGACCGTGTACCGGCCGCATGCCACGGAGCGGCTGCTGCGCGACTATCTGCGCGACTGCCGCGGCGCGGGTGTCGAGCCGCAGCGCGTGATCCTGACCTTCTCCCCGGTCGGCAGGGAAAAGACCCTGACGTTCCTGCAATGGCTGGGGGTCCAGGTTCCCGAAGAGACCGCGCGCGCGATCTTCGGGGCTGCCAACCCGCTCGCCCAGTCGATCGAGATCTGTCGCGCCAATCTGCGCCGGATCCTCGAGCGCGGCTATAACGCCGCGATCCCGATCGGCGTCAACGTGGAGAGCGTATCGATCAACCGGGACGAGATCGACGCATCGATCGATCTTGCCCACGCGTTGAAGGAGATTCTGGACGAGCACGTCGGGCGCTGAGCGCGCCTCGGGCGCCGGCGTTCCGCGGCAGGGGGCATTTGACTTCGTGCCGGGCGCCTCGTATAAGGCGAACGGGTAGGCAACCGGCAATCTGACCGCTCGTTTTGCCGCTGCAGGTGCAAAATCGAGGATTCGGCCTTCAACGTACAGCGAATGAGCCAGCCATGATGTTCGGCCGTTACCGCGTACTGGGAGAACTCGGCCGCGGCGCGATCGGCACGGTCTACCGCGCCCTCGATCCGCTGATCGAGCGCGAGGTCGCGGTCAAGGCGCTCAACCCCAACCTGCCCGAAGACATCGCCGGCGAGGTGCGCGTGCGCTTTCTGCGCGAGGCGAAGTCCGCGGGACGCCTGAACCACGCGAACATCGTCGCCATCTACGACGTCGGCGAGCAGGACGGCACCGCGTACATCGCGATGGAGCTGCTCGAAGGCCGCACGCTGCAGGATATGCTGCGCGATCCGCAGAAGATGCCGGTGCAACAGGCCGCGGACATCGCTGCGCAAGTCGCCGACGGGCTCGACCACGCGCATTACTTCGCGATCGTGCACCGCGACGTCAAGCCGGCAAACATCATGGTTTCACCATCCGGGCGCGCCAAGCTGACGGATTTCGGCGTCGCCTACATTCCGTCGTCGTCGGTGACGCACGCCGGGCAGGCGCTCGGGTCACCCAAGTACATGTCCCCCGAGCAGGTGCTCGGCCTGCCGATCGATCCACGCTCCGACGTCTTCTCGCTCGGGGTGGTGTTCTACGAGATGCTCACGCGGCGCACGCCGTTCGAGCAGCCCGGCGATACGAACATTTATCCGCTGCTGCACCGGATCGCGGGCGAGCCGCATGCGCCGGCCTCGGAGCTCGAGCGCTCGGTGCCGAAGGTCTTCGACGTGATCCTCAACCGCGCGCTCGCCAAGAAACCGGGCGACCGCTACCAGCGCGTCAGCGAAATGGCGAAGGACCTGCGCAAGGTCATCGAAACGCTGGCCGCCGGCGTGGTGGCATCCGAAGAGACGATCCCCGCGGGACGGGCGCCGTGGCGACCCGACCCCGCCGTGCTCAGCCGCACGACCACGATCGCGCTGCCGCCGCGCGCGCCCGGGAGCGAGCGTTCGCACGAGCAGCTGCTTGCCGATCTCGATACGTTCGCGAAGACGTACGAGCAGACCGAGCGCGAGCGCGTCAAGGCCGAGGACGAAACGAGGCGCGCGAAGCAGGCGGAGCTCGACCGCTGGGCGGCGGACCAGGAGAAGCAGCGGGACGAATTCGAGCGGCAGCGCGAAATCGCTGCGACGGGGGGCGAAGTCAGCGGTCGCAGCAGTGCAGCGATCGCGTTGCTGAAAAAGCGCTCGACGCAGAAGGGGGCCGTGGCCAGCGCGAAGACCGACCGGGCGGAGGCACTGACCCGCCTCGACGAGCGGTTGCGCGCGACGTTCCACTACCTCTCCGAATTCGTCCGCGAGCTGAATACCGCGCACCCCGAATCCGAGCGCCCGTACGGGCTCATGTACGGCAGCGAAGCGGTCAACGCGATCCTTTCGGACGGATTCACCGACTACCGCACGATCGAGGTGGAGGGCAAGCCGCGCTTCGGTTACGTCACGTTCCGCTACAAGGTGAGCTCGCCGGAGCCGATCTCGATCCCGCTGCAGGGACCGGAGATCGAGCACTTCCGCGAGCGGCTGGACGGGCTCGGCATCAAGTTCAAGTATTCAGGACGCATGACCGACCTGGCTGGAATCTCGAAAGCGACGTTCTCGGTGGCCGGGCCGTTTCCCTGCAAGGCCACGGTGCGCGGCGACTATGAGAACCTGGCGTTCGTCTTCGAGCTGGAGAACGTCAGGCGCTATGGAATGCACCGGGCGCAGCTCGCGCTCGACGATTTCACCCACGACGTGCTGGACGAATTCGGCACGTACGTGCTCGGCGCGGACGACGCGTTCGAGAAGCGCCTGCTGGGGGTCTAGAGCCTCAGGCGGCGCGCTTCTTGCGCTGCGCGTCCTTGACGTGCATCTGCGCATAGGCGCCATGCGCCGCCGCTTCGGCGTCGCCGACATGCACCGCAAGACCCATGTCCGAGAGCACCGACGAAAGCGCCGTCAGGCAGAGCATGACGTTGTCGGGCCGGCACGAGTACCCCATCAGACCGAACCGCCAGATCTTGCCCTTGAGCGGCCCGAGCGCCGCGCCGATCTCCAGCCCGAACTCGTCGAGCAGCCGTTTCCTCACCGCGGCCTCGTCGACGCCTTCGGGACAGAACACGGCGTTCATCTGTGGCAGCTGGTATTTTTCCTCGACCAGGAACTTGAAGCCGATCCCCTCGAGGCCGGCCTTCAGCGCGACGTGGTGACGCTGGTGACGTGCCCACGAGTTCTCCAATCCTTCCTCGCGAATGAGCAGCAGCGCTTCGTGCAGCGCAAACAGAGAATTGGTCGGCGCGGTATGGTGATAGGTGCGCGTCGTTGCGCCCCAGTAGCCGAGCAGCAGATTCATGTCCATGAACCAGCTGTGGATCTTGTCCTTGCGCTTCTTCACGTAGTCGACCACGCGCTCGGAGAACGACACCGGCGAAAGGCCGGGCGTGCACGAAAGGCACTTCTGGCTCGCCGAATAGATGGCGTCGATCTCCCACTCGTCGACCTTGACCGGCGTGCCGGCGAGGGACGTCACCGCGTCGACGATCACCAGCGCGTCGTGCTTGTGCGCGATCTGCGTGAGCAGCTTCGCGTCGGACTGGCAGCCGGTGGACGTTTCGGCATGCACGAACGCGAGCACTTTCGCGTCGCGGTTCTTGCGGAACGCGTCTTCGACTTTCTGCGGGTCCACCGTCCGGCCCCAATCGTCGGCAACGACGATTGGCACGCCGCCCATGCGCTCGACGTTCTCTACCATCCGGCCACCGAACACGCCGTTCACGCAGACGACGACCTTGTCGCCCGGCTTGACGAGGTTGACGAAGCAGTACTCCATGCCGACCGAGCCCGGACCGGAGAGCGGGAACGTCAGCGGGTTCTTCGTCTGGTACGCGTAGCGCAGCAGGCTCTTCAGCTCCTCCATCATTTCGACGAACACGGGGTCGAGGTAGCCGATCGCCGGCTGGCTCATCGTGGTGAGCACGCGCGGGTGAATCTCCGTCGGCCCCGGACCCATCAGCGTCCGCTGCGGCGGGTGGAACGACTGGATGCGTTTCGCGGGCGCGTAGCTGGTCATGGCGTTCTCTCCTTGCGTAAAGCCGAACGGCGCGTCGTCCGGCCGGGACTTCACGCGCACGGGTTTCTTGGCGCTTGCTTCCTCGAGGATGTCGAGCGCGCGGATGCTTCCCTGGGAGACGCGCTCGACTTCCGCGGCCCAGCGCGCCGGCACGTAGCCCGCTTTCACCCAGTTGTTGACGACCGCGCGGTCGAGCTGGAACGCGCGCGCCACATCGGCCTGGCTGCCGAAAATCTCGACGAGTCGCTCCGCGCAGTTCATGATTTATTTCAGCCTTGCGCGTAAGGCTAGCATGTCAACCTTATATTGACAATCTTGGATTAAGACGATGAAAGCCGAAGATCCGGTCCGGTTCCAACCCGCAACGGCCGCGCAAGCCTGGCTTGGTCAGCTCGCGGCGCGCGGCATCGAATACCTGTTCGCCAACGGCGGCACTGACTTCGCCCCGATCGCAGAGGCTTACGCGGCGGGTCGGGCGAACGGCTGGCGAATGCCTCAGCCCGTAATCGTTCCGCACGAAAACCTGGGCGTTGCGATGGCGCACGGGTTCACGATGCTCACCGGCCGGCCGCAAGCGATGATGGTGCATGTCGGCGTCGGCACCGCGAACTCGATCAACGGCCTGATCAATGCCGCGCGCATGCAGATCCCGATCCTGTTCACGGCCGGGCGCACACCGCTGACCGAGTCGGGCGCGGTGTTCGGCGCGCGCAACAACTACATCCACTGGGCGCAGGAACATTTCGACCAGGGAGCGATGCTGCGCGAATTCGTGAAGTGGGACTACGAGCTGAAACATCCCGAGCAAATCGGCGCTGCGCTCGACCGCGCGCTGGCGATCGCGACCAGCGAGCCGCAAGGACCCGTATATCTCACGCTGCCGCGCGAGATTCTTGCGGCAGCGCTGCAAAACCATGCTTCGTGTGAGCGCCCACTTCTGACCGCAGCCTCGCCGCCTGGTGTCGATCCCGAAAAGCTGGAAGAGGTCGCCAAGCTGCTCGTGAATGCGAAACAGCCCCTTCTGATTACTGCGAATGCAGGCCGGACTGCGCAGGCCGCTGCGGCGGTCACCGCGCTCGCCGAGCAGTTCGCGATCCCGGTCGTCCACTACCGGCCGCGATACTTCGCGCTTTCGACCGAACACCCGATGCACGCCGGCTGGGAGCCGCATGCGCTGCTTGCCGAAGCCGACCTGGTGCTCGTCGTGGATTGCGATGTGCCCTGGCTGATTTCGCAGGCCAACCCGAAAGCCGAAGCGAAGGTCGTGCATATCGGCCCGGATCCCCTCTTTGCGCGCTATCCGATGCGCAGCTTTCGAACCGACATCGCGCTCACCGGGCTGGTGGCGCCTGCGCTCGCGCAACTGCTCGAGCGCGCACTCGCACATGCACCCTCCGAATCGACGCTCGCCGCGCGGCGCGGTGCGACGGCGACACGCAACGCCGCGGCGCGCCAGCGCGGCCGCGCAGGGATTGCTTCGCTGCCATCGGCCCTGACCGGGAAGTACGCCTCCGCCTGCCTCAATTCAATCCAGCGCGCGGACACGATCCTCGTGAACGAGTACCCGCTGGTGCTCGAGGAAATGGAAATCCGCGAGCCCTGCCGGTACTTCGCCAGCGCACCCGCCGGGGGACTCGGCTGGGGGCTGGGTGCAGCGCTCGGCGCCAAGCTCGCCGCGCCGGACAAGACGGTGATCTGCGCGGTCGGCGACGGCGCGTACATGTTCGGCAACCCGACGCCAGCGCATTTCGTCTCCGAAGGGATGAAGCTGCCGGTGCTTTTCGTCGTCTTCAACAACGCGCGCTGGGCGGCGGTGCACCGCTCCACGCTCGGCATGTACCCCAAGGGCGCCGCCGCGCAGGCCGAGGAGCCGCCGTTCGCGGTGCTCGAGCCTTCGCCGCGCTTCGAGAACGTAATCGCGGCGAGCGGAGGCTACGGGGTACAGGTGTCCGAGCCGCGCGAGCTGATGCCGGCGCTCGAGCGCGCGATCCGCGTGGTCCGCGAAGAAAAACGGCAGGCGCTCGTCAACGTGCGCCTGGAGGCGATCTACGCCAAGACGAGCTAGCGCGCCGCTCCAATCCGGCCGATCAGCGGCAGCCTGAGCGCAGGAGAAAACGGGTCGAAGCCGAACGTGAGTCCGAGCAGGTTCACTTCGAGTCCTTCCACGCCGCTCGCGGTCAGCGCAAAGAGTCCGCCGAGCGAGATCTGCACTCCGCTGCCGCTCGGGGCCGACGCGACGAGCCGGTCGCCGATGAAATCCTTGCCGATTGCAGTTGGCGGCAGGTCGACCTTCAGCTCGGGCACCGCGCGCGAGATCCAGGCAGTGAACGTGTTGGAGTTCGGTCCCGGGAAGACCGAATATTCGTTCGCGTACGGATAGGCTTTCACCGCCGCCTCGATCTTCGGGATGATCGCTTCGGCTTCGGCGCCGCGCTTTTCGGCGAGCACTTCGGGGACGTTACCGAACCAGTGCGCGTCCGGACTACGCTCGCTCACCGCGAGCGCAGTGCCGCCCCGGCGCAGTCGCCAGCCGATGACTTCGTAGACGAGATAGCTTTTCGCCTCCCGGGGCTTGACCGCGACCCACGTATGGACACCGAAGTTGCCCTTCCAGCCCCACGTGCGCGCCGCATAGACCTGCACCACCGCCTCGAGCGTCGTTGCCGGATCCGGCGCGAGGCCGGCGGGCTCGTGGCTCGCCGTGCGCCAATCCTGCGCGACTACGCCGCGGCCGAAAACGGCGACCAGGATCGTCAGGACGGCGAACAAAAGGAGTTCCATGAGTCGATTGCGGCGCGGTTTGTTCATCCTAGTCGATCTCCGTCTCTGCCTCGGCAAAACGTGGCTCCCCGAGCTCTTCGGGATCAAACGCCCGGTCTCCCTCGGCCTGCGCGATGCCGGTCGGCCGCAGCCCGGCGAAGTCGAAGAGCTGGCGGTCCAGCAGGTGCGAAGGCCGAATATCGGTGAGCGCGCGCACGATCGATTCTACGCGACCCGGGTGGCGCCTTTCCCATTCGCGCAGCATCTCGCGGACTACTTTTCGCTGCAGGTTCTCCTGCGACCCGCACAGGGTGCACGGGATGATCGGAAATCCCTTCGCTTGCGCGTGCGCGGCAAGGTCGTCCTCCTTCGCATACACGAGCGGCCGGATCACCACGTGCCGCCCGTCGTCGGAGACGAGCTTTGCGGCCATCGCCTTGAGCTTGCCGCCGTAGAACAGGTTCAGGAAGAACGTCGCGAGGATGTCGTCGCGATGATGGCCGAGCGCGATCTTGGTCGCGCCAACCTCTCCCGCCACCCGGTAGAGCACGCCGCGCCGCAGCCGCGAGCACAATGAGCACATGGTCTTGCCCTGCGGCACGAGGCGCTTGACGACGGAATACGTGTCCTGCTCGACGATGCGATACGCCACGCCGCGCGCAGCGAGGTATTGCGGCAGCACCTGCGCAGGGAATCCGGGCTGCTTCTGGTCGAGGTTGACCGCGATCAGCTCGAAGCGCACCGGTGATTTTTCCTGCAGCGCCAGCAGCACGTCGAGCAGGCCGTAGCTGTCCTTCCCGCCCGAGACGCACACCATGACGCGATCGCCTTCCTCGATCAGGCGAAAATCCCCGATCGCCTGCCCGACCTGCCGGCGCAGCCGCTTGGCGAGCTTCGCCGCCTCGTAGGCCGGCTTGCGCGGATCCTGCGTCACAGGAACACCGAACGGCCGCCGTCCACCGCGAGCATGTGTCCGGTCACGAAGGGCGCCACGGCGAGGAACTGCACGGCCTGAGCAATGTCTTCGGGACTGCCGAGGCGCGCGAGCGGCGTGCTCGCCACGATGCGCTCGCGCTCCTGCGGATCGAACTGCCCGTCCTCGGGCCACGCGATCGCGCCAGGTGCGACCGCGTTTACCCTCACCTCGGGTGCCAGCTCTAGCGCAAGCGCGCGGGTGAGCGCCGCAAGCCCGGATTTTGCGACGCTGTACACGAGATAGCCCTTGAGCGGGCGCTGCGCATGGATATCGACGATGTTGACGATCGATCCCTGCACGCGGGCGAGATGCGGCGCCGCGGCTTGCGAAAGGAAAAGCGGCGCGCGCAGGTTCGATCCCACCAGCTCCTCCCAGTGCCCCGCCTCGATCTGGCCGACCGGCGTCGGATAGAAAGCGGAAGCATTGTTCACCAGCAGGTCGAGCCGCTGCCAGCGCTGGAGCGCGGCGCCGATCACGACCTTCGGCGCGATCGGCGCGAGCAGATCGCCCTTTACCCGAAGTGCGCTTCCTGCCCGCGCTGCGTTCAACTCCGACTCGAGGCGCGCTGCGTCCGTGTCGGCACCGCGGTAGTGCACGACGATGTTCGCCCCGCAGCCGTGCAGACGGCGCGCGATCGCCGCGCCGATCCGCCGCGCCGCGCCCGTCACCAGCGCGACTTTTCCATGCAGTGCCTCGTCCATGATGCAGGCGAATTCTAGGGTAAATTCGCAGCCGAACTGCGCATGCACCCGAGCGATCTTCCCCGACCCGATCCGAGCGCGCTGGCCGCGAGCCGCGCGCTGCTCGATCGCATCGCGGCGGAGCTCGCCGCGCACGGCAACTGGATTTCGTTCGCGCGCTTCATGCAGCGGGCACTCTACGAGCCGGGCCTGGGGTACTACGCAGCGGGCAGCGAATCGATCGGCGCACCGGGCGATTTTGTGACGGCGCCGGAGCTCTCGCCGCTGTTTGCGCGCTGCCTCGCGCGGCAGGTCGCAGAACTGCTCGAGCCCGGGGACGCCGTGCTTGAATTCGGCGCTGGAACCGGCACGCTCGCTGCGACGCTGACGCAAGCGCTCGCCGAGCTCGGTCGCGGCGACGCGCCGTACCTGATTCTGGAAACGAGCCCTGCGTTGCGTGCGCGCCAGCGTGAACGCTTGGCAACGGGTGCGCGCTGGATCGATGCGCTGCCGCGGACCTTTCGTGGCGTGATGCTCGCCAACGAAGTCGTCGACGCAATGCCGGTACACGCGCTGACGTGGACGCGGGAGGGCATCGCTGAACGCGGTGTGTGTGCCAACGAGGGCGAGCTCGCCTGGTGCGAGCGGGCAGCGCAGGGCGAGACGCTCGCTGCGGCACGCGAGATCGACGTAATTCTGCCCCCCTCCGGGCGCTACGAGAGCGAGCTCGCGCTTGCCGCGCGCGCCTGGATGCGCAGCGTTGCGGAATCGCTCGAGCGCGGCGCGCTCATCGTCATCGACTACGGCTTCCCGCGTCGCGAGTACTATCATCCGCAGCGCTCGATGGGCACGCTGATGTGTCACTACCGGCATCGCGCGCACGGCGATCCGTTCTACCTTCCCGGCCTGCAGGACATCAGCGCGCACGTCGACTTCAGCGCGCTCGCCGATGCCGCGCGCATCGGCGGGCTCGACGTACTGGGCTATTCGGGCCAGGCGCAGTTCCTCATCAATTGCGGCATCACGGACCTTCTCGCGCAAACGGACGCGGCCGACGCGCGACGCTATGCACCGCTCGCCAGCGCGGCAAACCGGTTGCTTTCGCCCGCGGAAATGGGGGAGCTGTTCAAGGTGCTGGCGGTCGGGCGCGGAGTGCATCGGCCGCTCGCTGGTTTCGCGCAAGGAGACCGCGCGCGTGCGCTATAGACCGTGAAGCGCCTGCTTTTCGTTGCGCTCGTCTTCGCCGCCGCCGCAGCTCGAGCGGACGAGATCGACGCTGCCAAGCGGCGTTGGGCGGAAAGCCCGCACGGGCCGCTGCTGGAGCGGATCTTGCCGCCGACGTTCGAGCGCAGGCAATTGCCCGAGCCGCGTTCGCGCGGTGCGCAGCTCGTCGTGCGCTACTGCGTCCAGTGTCACAATCTCGCCAACCCCGCGATGCACGATGCGAAGCGCTGGCCTTCGGTGCTGGATCGCATGGTGGTGCGGATGCGCGGCAAGGGAAATCTCGGGGCGCTGATGACCGAGATGATGGCGAACGTCGAGGCGCCGAGCGACGCCGAGCAGCGGACGCTGCTCGCTTACCTGACGCGCCACGCGCAAAAGCCTCTCGATGAGACCAAAATTCCGGAGCTGCTGCAGCCTTCCGGCGAGCCGTTCCGGATGGCGTGCAACCAATGCCATACGTTGCCGGATCCCAAGCGCTACACTGCAGCGCAGTGGCCCGCGGTCGTCGAGCGCATGCGCAGGAACATGGAGTGGATGAATCGCATCGTCGGCTCGAAGCCCGATCCGACCGAGCCGCAGTTGCGGATCGAGGACATCAACGCCTTTCTGGCGAAATACGCGCGACGCTGATGACCGTGAGACGATTCGCGCTGCTCGTTGCGATCCTCCTTTCATTCAGCGGGTGCGCCAGCCAGTCGAAAATGCACGCTCTGCTCGGTCAGCAGGTCACGCTGGAAGGCGTCGCGGAGGCGCGCAAACTTGGCGCAGTACTGCGGGGCAACGACTTCGCTGTATGGATCGATCAGTTGCAGGACTGGCCGATTCAATACGTCGGCCAAAGGGTCCGAGTCAGCGGTGTTCTGGACGAGCGGCACGATCTGCCGGTATTCGTGCGGAAGCCGGGTGAACCGGTCGCCGGCGGAATTCCGGTCCCTGCAGGCACGGACTTGCACGCAGCCAGCCATCGATACATCGTCCGCAACGCAAAATGGAGCCTGATCCAATGAACGCTCGCAAGGTCGCCCTCGTTACCGGATCGGCTACCGGCGTCGGCGCCGCCACCGCGGTAGCGCTCGCGCGGCGCGGATATGACGTTCTGATCAACTACACGAAAAGCGAGCGCGAGGCGAACGAGACCGAGCGCGCCTGCCGCGAAGCCGGCGCGGATACGTTGTGCGTGCGCGCCGACGTCGCGCTGGACATCGAGTGCAGGAGCATGGTGCAGGCCGCGCTTGCCCGCTGGAACCGGCTCGACGCGCTCGTCAATAACGCCGGCATTACCACCTTCGTCGGCTCCGGGAACTGGGATGCGCTCGACGCCGAGACCTTCCAGCGTATCTTCGCGGTGAACCTGCTCGGCACCTTTCAGATGGTCCGCGCCGCGGTGCCGCACCTGAAGGCGGCACGCGGCTCGATCGTCAACATCTCATCGATCGCGGGGGCGCTCGGCATCGGCTCCTCGGTGCCGTACATCGCTTCGAAGGGCGCGATCAATTCGCTTACGCTCCACCTGGCGCGAGTGCTCGCGCCCGAAGTGCGGGTGAACGCGGTGTGCCCGGGCATGATCACCACGCGCTGGTTCGTCGACGGCGTCGGCCAGGAGGCGTACGAGAAGCTGAAGAGCCACTACGAGAGCGCGACGCCCCTCGCCACCGCATGCTCCGCGGAGGACATCGCGGATGCCGTACTCTGGCTGATCGAAGGTGCGCGCACGACGACCGGCGAGCTGCTGATGCTCGACTCGGGGATGCACCTCGGGACATTCGGGCGCGCGGTCGTGCAGGACAAGCGGTAGGCGCCTAGAGACCGCGTTCCTCGATCCAGCCAAGCAGCGCTTCGGCCGCATGCTCCCAGCGCGCATCGAGCATCAAGGCGTGGCCGAGCCCCTCGAGCAGCCGATAGTCGGCGCTCAAGTGGCGCGCCGCAGACTCGGCGAGCGACGGAGAGATCAGCGCGTCGCGTGCCGCGGCGAGTACCAGCGCCTGGGGCACGTTCAACTGCCAGAGCTGCGGCAGCCCCCATAAGGTCATGTCCATCAGCGCGCGCCGCGATTCGGCCTGCATGCGGGCGTGGATGCGTTCCACCCCTTCAGCCTCCATCGGACCGGCGAAGAGCGCCTCGGCCAAGGCGTCGCGCGAAGCCCCGCGTCCCGCGGCAAGCGCATTGATCTCGATCCACAGCGACGGCCTGAACAGCGCCAGCGAGAACGCAGACGGCAACAGGCCGAACGGCGGCACCGGGCAGGCAAGCACGATCGCAGGCACGGTCGCGAGCTCGAGATGCTTCTGCACTACCAGCGCGCCCATCGAATGGCCGATCAGCACGGGCGGGCGACGCATCGCCGCGACGGCAAGCGCGAGGTCCTCGACATAGTGATCCAGGCTGAACGAATGCAGCCGCTCGCGACCGCTGCTGCCACCGTGGCCGCGCAGCGACAGCGCAAAGACGGGAAGGCCGCGCGCGGCGAACCAGGGCAGAAAGTGCTCGGCCCAGGACCACGCCCCGACATAACCGCCATGAACGAAAAGCAGCGGCGTGCGGGCCGCATGCTCCGAGGACGGGCAATACAGAAGCTCGATCCTCTCGGTTCCCGCGAGGAAGCGCTGTTCGACGGCTGGCGTCACTGCGGCACCGCCATGCCGCGTGCGACGGCAGGCCGTGCCGCGATCGCGTCGAACCAGCGTTTCACGTGCGGAAACTCGGCCAGCTCGACCTTGTGCCACTCGTGCCGCGCCACCCAGGGAAACGTGGCGATGTCGGCGATCGAATACTCCTCGGCGAGAAACGACCTGTGCGCGAGGCGCCGGTTCAGCACGCTGTACAGCCGGCGCGTTTCCTTCGAATAGCGCTCGATTGCATACGGCACGGGCTCCTTGGCGGCGCGCAGGAAATGGTGCGTCTGGCCGAACATCGGCCCCACGCCTCCCATCTGGAACATCAGCCACTGCAGCGCCTTGTACTTGCCGCGAGTGCCCGCGGGAAGGAAGCGCCCGCACTTTCCCGCCAGGTAGATCAGAATCGCGCCGGATTCGAAAAGCTTGAATGCCCTGCCGTTCGGTCCGTCGTAGTCGACGATCGCCGGAATCTTGCTGTTCGGGTTGAGCTCGACGAATTCCTCCCTGAACTGCTCGCCCTTGCCGATGTCGACCTTGTGCGTGCGATAGGCAAGGCCGCATTCCTCCAGCATGATTGAAACCTTGCGGCCGTTCGGCGTGCTCCAGGTATACAGATCGATCATCGACAGATTCTCCAGGCCGGCGGAATATCGCGGCCGCCGGCACTGTATTGCATCCGACAGCGGGTGACAAACGTATACTTCCCTCGGGCACGCATCTGATGAAGCGCATCCTCGTCTTGTTTCCGAAGGAGTGGGACCGGCTCGAGTTCGCACGCCCGGAGTACGCCAGCCGCTACGAATTCGTGTACGCCGGGTTCGACCTGTTCCGCTTCCCGCAGAACCTGCAGCTCGGCTGGTTCGACGTGTTTCGCTTCGTGAACGACGTGGTGGCGCGCTTTCGCCGCGAGCGGATCGACGGCGTATTCAGCAATAACGAGTACTTCGGCGCTCTGATCGCCTCGGTGGTCGCCGAGAAGCTCGGCCTGCCCGGCAACGACCCGCGCGTAGTGCTCACCGCGCAGCACAAGTTCTACGCGCGCAAGCGCTTCGCCGAGATCGCGCCCGAAGCTTCGCCGCGCTTCGCGGCCTTCCCGTACTCGATCCGCGGCCGTGACGAGTTCCCGTTCGAGCTGCCCTGCTTCGTCAAGCCGGTCAAGGCGACGTTCTCGGTGCTCGCGCGGCGCGTCGACACGTTCGATGAATTGCGGCGCCATCTTTCGTTCTGGCCGCTCGAGAAATACGTGATCAAGCGCCTGGTCAAGCCGTTCAACGACCTGCTCCCCTGGTATACCGACTTCACGATCAATGCGCACCACATGATCGCCGAGGAGATCCTGCCGGGACACCAGGTCAACATGGACGGCTACGTGTGCGACGGGAACGTGCGCGTGCTCGGCGTGATCGACGAGAATCTGTTCCCCGGCACCTACGCGTTCCGCAGCTTCGAGTATCCCTCGCGCGTTCCGGCAGAAGTGCAGGTGCGCATGACGGACCTTGCGCAGAAAGTGCTGCTCGGCATGGGCTACCGCCACGGCTTCTTCAATATGGAGTTTGCGTGGGACGCGGAGACCGGCCGCATCCGGGTGATCGAGATCAACCCGCGCATGGCCTCGCAGCTCGCCGTATTTTATGAATGGGTCGACGGCGTCAATCCGTACGCGATGCTGCTTGAGCTCGCCGTCGGCGAGTCCCCGCGCCACGAGCGTGCCGCTCCCCGCTTTCGACATGCCGCGAGCTTCGCGTTCCGCAAGTTCGACGGCAAGCCGCTCGCCGTCCATCCCACCCGCGAGCAGATCGAGCGCGCGCAACGCGAATTTCCCGAGGCGCGGTTGATGCTCTACCTGAAGCGCGGGGCGAGCCTCGCACGCGAGATGAAGTGGCTCGGCAGCTACCGCTACGCCGTCGTCAACATGGGTGCCTCCTCGAGCGACGACCTGCACCGCCGCTTTCACGCCTTCCGCAGGAAGCTGTTCCTCGAATCCGACTTCGCCGCCGGGCTCTAGTCGCCGCGCGCCGCAGCGGCAATCGCCTGCTCGCGTGCGCGCTCCAGCCGGGACGCGATCTCCGCAGGCGCCTGCACTTCGCGCGCGATCGCGCCCGCGTCTACCGTGTTCGCCGCGGCGAGCGCGCGCTGCAGGCGTGCAGTGCTATTCTCCATGGCGGTGCCCGGCTCGGCGTAGCGCGCGACGTCGAGCAACTGCGCGAGGCGGTCGGCGCGGCGGAACGCGTCGGCGCGCCTGAGGATCCGCAGCTGCGACGCAGGGGAAGCGTCCGCTGCATCGCGCAGCGCGTCACGCAGGTGGCACGCGGTCAAAGCGAGCTCGCGCTCGCTGTTCGGCACCCGCAGGCGATCGCAAAGGGCGCGCACCGCGTCCTCCGCGATCGGCCAGGCAAGCAGCGCAAAGCGCTCGTTCAGCGGCGCATTGGCTTTCGCCGCGCGCTCGAGCGCAGCGCGGTCGACACGGAGCTCGGGGAAGAGCGGCGCCAGCGCAGCGCACGCATCCAGCGTCTCGAACATTCGCGCCGGGTGGGGCTCGGCGAGACCGCGCGAGAATTCCTGCCAGACGCGCTCGGCGACGAGGTGCTCGAGCTCGCCCGCGGCAACCATGCGGCGCACGAGCGCGAGCGTCTCGTCGGCGACGCGGAACCCGTAGCGCGCGGCGAAACGCGCCAGCCGCAGTACGCGCACCGGGTCCTCGACGAACGCTTCGCTCACATGGCGGAGCACGCCGTCCTTGAGGTCGCGCGCGCCGCCGAAAGGATCGATCAGCCCGCCCGATTCGTCCCGCGCCATCGCGTTGATCGTGAGGTCGCGCCGCGCGAGGTCCTGCTCGAGCGTCACGTCGGGCGCGGCGTGGACCGTGAAACCCTTGTAGCCGCGGCCATGCTTGCGCTCGGTGCGCGCGAGCGCGTACTCCTCGTGGGTCTGCGGATGCAGGAACACCGGGAAATCGCTGCCGACCGGGCGATACCCTGCGGCGACCATTTCCTCGGGCGTAGCGCCGACGACGACCCAGTCGCGGTCGGCGACCGGTACCCCCAACAGCTCATCGCGCACCGCTCCGCCGACGACGTAGGCTTTCACGCGGCGCTCAAGGCGCGCTCAACGGCGCGCCCGCCAGCGCATCTTCGGATAGCGATCCCGCGGCCCCGCCGGCGCGAGCCAGCCGGGAACCGCCGCCTCCAGCGGCGTCGGCACGAGCGCGAACGGGAGCGGCGCGCAGTCGCCGCAGACGCTGGGCACCTGCATCGAGCGAACGTTGTCCCTCGTCATCAGCGGCCGGGGCGAAAGCTCCATCAGCCGCGCCTGCAGATGCGACAGGCCGTCGCCCAAACCGATCACGATACGCCGGCGCCCGCTCACTTTGCACGCGTATTCGACGAGCTCGCGCAGCGTGTACACCTTCGGACCGCACAGGTCGTAGCGCTTGCCGGCCGTCTCGGGTCTCGCCAGCGCCACGACGTAGGCACGCACCACATCGCCAACGTAAACGGGTTGGAAGCGCGCCTGCGGGCTGCCGAGCGGAAGCACCGGAAAGAGCGCCGCAAGCTCGGCGAACAGGTTGAGAAAGCGATCGTCCGGCCCGAAGATCACCGAAGGCCGGAAGACCGTGACCGCAAGGTCGTCCGCGGCGAGCACGGCTTCCTCGGCGACGCCCTTCGAGCGAAGGTACTCCGACGGAGCGTCGCGTGACGCGCCCAGCGCGCTCATATGCAGCAATCGCTTCACGCCGCTCGCACGGCATGCCGCGACAGCGGCCTGGGCCACTTCGACGTGCGCGCGCGCGAAATCCGGTCCGTAGTCGTGCGGTCCGCGCTCGTCGGGGCGGCCCCGCCGGCTGTGCAGCACGCCGGCGAGATTGATCAACGCGTCGTGCCCCTGCGCAAGGCGGGCGAGCGAGTTCGCGGCGCCAACGTCGGCTTCCACCACGCTGACCGTCGGCAGTAGGCGCAACGGCTTGGCGCGTTCCAGGCGGCGCGTCGGCACCGTCACTTCGGCGCCGGAGGCAACGAGCGCGGCGACGAGGTGCCGCCCTACGAAACCGCTGCCGCCTACGACGAGGATCTTGGAGAGGCGCATGGGGTGTTAGTCAACGATAGCGCGATTTTAGGTTCTCTCAGATCTCGGGATTTTGCGCAAAGGCAACGGCGCGCAAAATCCCGAGACCATAGAGAGCAAAAACAAAGCGTTGCCCCCGCCTCTCGACTGCCCCCTCAGGGCAGCGCTTCGTTGAACTTGTCGCTCGGCGCCTTTGCCGGAATCGTTCCGAGCCGCTGCTTCAGGGTCAGGGGTTTGCCTCCGCTCAAGGCCGCATAGTAGAGCGTGTTCGCCATGACCTTCTTCACGTAGTCGCGCGTCTCGTTGAACGGAATCGTCTCGGCGTAGATCGCGCCTTCGAGCGGCTTCACATCGCGCCAGCGGCGCGCCCGGCCGGGCCCTGCGTTATACGCGGCCGACGCGAGCACGGGGTGCCCGAGATCGTCGAGCACGTATTTCAGGTAGCGGGTGCCGAGCGTGATGTTGGTGTCGATCTCGATGACGCGCTCTTGCGAGTATTGCATCCCGATCTTTCCCGCCACCCAGCGCGCGGTCGCCGGCATGAGCTGCATCAGGCCGCGCGCGCCGGCGGAGGATTTCGCGTCGGCGATGAATCGGCTTTCTTGCCGCGTGATGCCGAGCACCCAGGCTTCCTCGAGACCGAACGTGCGCGCGTGCTCGCGAAAGACGTCGCGGAACGGGGCGAGGAAGCGCATCTGGAAATTGTGGACGTGCGTGGTCCGGTCGGCCGTGTTGATCGCGCGGTCATAGACTTCGGCGCGGCGCGCGAGCTCTGCGGCCGCGAGCAGTGGCCGGTCGTCCATCGTCCGGATCGCGAACAGCCACTCGCGCATGCCTTCCGTGCGCAGGCCCAGGGCGTAGAGCGCCAGCGCTCTCTGCAGGCCGGCGTGCGCCCGCGCCTGTGCGAGTTCGTCTTCGGTCGGCGCGAACGGCGGCGGCATCACGACGGCTTCGCCCAGCTCTTCCGCCGCGAGCAGGCCGTAGAAATGGGGCTGACCGGAGATTCGCAGGAAGTAGGCGCGCGCACCTTCTGCGTTGCCTTCAGCGGCGAGTGCGCGCCCGTACCAGTACGACCACGCTGAGTCCTGGCGCGCGGTCACCGACATCGGGTCGATCGCGTCGCGCAGCATTTCCCAGTCGCCGTTGCGCATCGCGACCCGCGCTTTCCACGCAAGCTGCTCGTCGTTCAACTCGCTGCGTCCGCCGCGCTTGAACCATTTGCCGGCATCCGGCATGTGGCGGCGCGCGGCTTCGTAGGCGACGCGCACCCACGCATATGCGCGGTCCGGCTCCGGCAGCCGCTCGCCGAGCGTGCCACCGAGAATCTCCGCTGCAGCGCGCGGGTCGTTGCGCGCGAGGCGCACGATCGCAAACACCACCATCTCACGCACCTGCCGGCGCGCGAGGTCCTGCGGCGGAGCGGCGAGCAGCTTTTCCGGGCTCGACGCCGCCTGCGACAGCATCCGCGAGTCGGGTGCTTCGTCCGCGGGGAGATAGTCGAGCACGCGTTGCGCGGCCGAAAGCTGCCCGTTGTCGAAAAGAATGCGCGCGCGGTGCCACATGTCTCTTACGCGCAGCCGCCCATCGTTGATCAGCTTCTCGGCAAGCGTGGTGCAGCCCTCGGGCAGCTCCTTCGGCTCGACCCACATCGCCTTGGCTTCTTCGTGGACCGAGTCATCGCTGCGCGCGAGGCGCGAGAGCCATGCGTAGCAGCGGATCTCGAGATCGTCCTGCACGAGCGGCGCAAGCTCGAGGTCGAACGTCTGCCACTCGGCGCGCCTGCCGAGCGCTTTCAGCCAGTCGGAGCGCAGCCGGTCCGCGAGATAGCTGCCCGCGCGTCGCGCCAGAAAATCGCGCGCTTCGCTGGTGCTCAGCTCGTTCAGACGGAGTCGAAGCGCCCAGTACTCCAGGTACGGGGCGAGGACATGGTCCTCGAGCCCTGCGGAGTACCTCGCGAGCTTGAGCGGATCGCCTGCGCGATACGCCTCGTAGGCGCGCAGAAAGGCATCCTCGGCAGGGCGCGACTTGGACGGCGCGGGTTCGACCGCGCGCGACTTGGGAGGCGCTGCCTCGACGGTCGCCGCCAGAGCCAGTGCTATAGTCAGGAAGTATCGAAAAATCATGGACTAACAGAGAATAGCATGCACGGCGATGAGCTGAAACGCTGGCGCAGCGCCGAGCGCGCCCGGCTCGTGGCAGCGCGTGAAGCGCTAGGTCGCGAAAAGCTCGAATCGTGCCGCCTACACATTGACCGCCACCTGGAGCAAGGATTCCCCGCGCTTTCGCGCGGCACGCTCGCGTTCTGCTGGCCGATCCGTGGCGAGTACGATGCGCGGCATCTTGCGAGAACGTTGCGCGAACGCGGCGCGTTGACAGCGCTCCCCGTCGTCGTTGCGCCCAGGACCCCGCTCGTCTTTCGCGAATGGCACCCGGGCGTTGCGCTCGCCGAAGGACCTCTCGCCATCCCGTATCCCGTGGAATCGCGCGAGCTGCTGCCCGATCACGTGCTGCTGCCGATGAACGGCTGGGACGAAAGCGGGTACCGGCTCGGCTATGGCGCCGGGTACTTCGACCGGACGCTGGCCGCTTTGCAAAGAAGACCTCTGGTGATCGGCGTGAGCTACGAGATCGCGCGCTTGCCGACGATCTACCCGCAAAGCTGGGACATCCCGATGGATTGGGTGGTTACCGAGCGGGGCGTCTACCGGCGCGAGTCGGGCCGGCTCGCGTTCGTCGGCCCGGCTGTACCGGGTCAGCGTTTGTAGGCGAGCGTGAGCCCGTCGCCGATCGGCACCAGCGCGACGTGGATGCGACGATCGCGGCGCAGCCGCAGGTTGAACGCCCGGATCGCGCGCGTATCGACATCCTGGCGGCGCCGATCGACGACGCTTCCTCCCCATAACGTGTTGTCGATCGCGACCAGACCGCCGCGGCGCACGAGCTTCATGCAGCGCTCGAAGTAGCCCAGGTAGTTCTTCTTGTCCGCGTCGATGAAGGCGAGGTCATAGCGTCCGGCCTGCCGCTCGCGCAGCAACGCATCGAGTGTCTCGAGCGCGGGCGCAAGCCGCAACCGGATTTTCGAAGCGACCCCGGCCTTGCGCCAGTAACGCTGCGCCATCGCAGTCCACTGCTCGCTTACATCGCAGCACGTAAGCCGGCCACCCGGCGGCATTGCAAGAGCGACGCACAAGGCCGAATAGCCGGTGAACGTTCCGATCTCGAGGTACTGTTTCGCGCCGAGCAGGCGAACGAGGATTTGCATCAGCGCGCCCTGCTCCGGTGCAATCTGCATGCCGGCGCCGGGAATGCGGCGCGTGGCCGCGCGCAACTGGCGTTGCACAGGCGTTTCGCGCACCGCATGGCCGACCAGGTACGCATGCACCTCGTCCGGCATGAAGATCGTCTTGGAGGACATCAGCCCAGGAACAGCCGGTAGGCCGGGTTGCGCGTCTCGTCGGCATGCGGGTAGCCGACGCGGCGCAGGAACGTGCGGAAATCGCCCATCTCCTGCCGCGGCACCTGGATGCCGACGAGGATGCTGCCATAGTCGGCGCCGAGATTGCGGTAGTTGAAGAGGCTGATGTTCCAGCTCGGGTTCATTGCCGAGAGGAACCGCATCAGCGCGCCCGGACGCTCGGGAAACTCGAACCGGTAGAGCAGCTCGTTGCGCGCCAGCGGCGAATGCCCGCCGACCATGTGCCGCATGTGCCCCTTCGCGACTTCGTCGTCCGAAAGATCGAGCGTGCCGAAGCCGCCGCGTCGCAGGATGCGAACGATCCGCGCGGTCTCGTTCCGGTCATGCACGGTGACGCCGACGAAGATGTGCGCCTCCTTCGGATCCGACATGCGGTAGTTGAATTCGGTGATGTTGCGGCCCCCGAGCACGCTGCAGAAGCGGCGAAAGCTGCCGCGGCGCTCCGGAATCGTGACCGCGAGCACGGCTTCACGATGCTCGCCCATCTCGGCGCGCTCGGCGACGAAACGCAGCCGGTCGAAATTGGTGTTGGCGCCCGACGCAATCGCGACGAGCGTCTTGCCGCGAACGCCGCGGCGTTCGACCCAGGCCTTGGCGCCCGCCACGGCCAGCGCCCCCGCCGGCTCGAGCACGGCGCGCGTGTCCTCGAACACGTCCTTGATCGCGGCGCACATCTCGTCGGTATCGACGCGCACGATCTCGTCGACGAATTGGCGCGCGAGCCGGAACGTCTCCTTGCCCACCTGGCGTACCGCGACGCCGTCGGCAAACAGGCCGACGTGGCCCAGCACCACTCTGCGTCCCGCGCGCAGCGAGCGCGACATCGCGTCGGCGTCGGTCGGCTCCACCCCGATCATGCGCACCGCGGGACGCAGGCGCTTCACGTATGCGGCGATGCCGGAGATCAGGCCACCGCCGCCGACCGGCACGAAGATCGCATCGATCGGCCGCGTCGTCTGGCGCAGGATCTCCATGCCGATCGTCCCCTGCCCGGCGATCACGTCCGGATCGTCGTACGGGTGCACGAACGTCAGCCCGTGACGGCGCTGCACGATGCGCGCGTGCGCCTGGGCGTCCGAATACGAATCGCCGTGCAGCACGACCTGTGCGCCGCGCGCGGCGACCGCGTCCACCTTGATGCGCGGCGAAGTCACCGGCATCACGATCACCGCCCGGCAGCCGAGCTTCTGCGCGGCGAGCGCAACGCCCTGCGCATGATTGCCCGCGCTCGATGCGATCACGCCCTTCGCCAGCTTCGCGCGCGACAGGTTCGCCATCTTGTTGTACGCGCCGCGCAGCTTGAACGAGAACACCGACTGCAGGTCTTCGCGCTTGAGCAGCAAGCGGTTGCCAAGCCGGCGCGACAGCGCCGGAGCAGGCTCGAGCGGCGACTGGATCGCGACGTCGTAGACGCGCGCCTTCAGGATGCGCTCGAGATAGTCGTTGCGGGCCACGGGTCAGCCTATCAGGCGGCCTGCAGCTTCGCTACCGCGACCGCGAGCCACTTGACGCCTTGGCGGCCGAAATTCACCTGCACGCGCGCATCCTCGCCCTGCCCTTCCGCATCGATGATCACGCCGGCGCCGAACTTGGCGTGCACTACGTTCTGCCCGATCCGAAAGCCCGGGCGGTCGCTCGAAAACGCCAGACGTTCCTCCTTCTTTCGCGGCACTTGCCAGGAGGCTGCGGCGCCGAGTGCGGAGCGCCGCTCGCTGATCCGCGGCGTCAGCCACTTCTTCAATTCCTCCGGGATCTCCGCGAGGAATCGCGACGCAAGGCTGTAGCGCGTCTGGCCATGCAGCATCCGCGTCTGCGCGTGCGAGAGGTAGAGCCGCTCGCGCGCGCGCGTGATCGCCACGTAGGCGAGACGCCGCTCCTCTTCCAGCCCGTCGCGCTCGACGAAGGCCTGCTCGTGCGGAAACAGCCCTTCCTCCAGCCCGGAAAGGAACACCGCGTTGAATTCCAGGCCTTTCGCCGAATGCACGGTCATCAGCTGCAGCGCATCCTGTCCTTCGCCCGCCTGGTGCTCGCCTGCTTCGAGCGCTGCATGCGCGAGAAACGCGCTCAGTTCATCGACTTCGGGACCCGACTCCACCTCGCGCTCCTCTTCGGTGAACGACGCGGCGGCATTCACCAGCTCGCCCAGGTTCTCGACTCGCTCTGCGCCATCGCGCTCGGCCTTGTAGTGCTCGACCAGGCCGCTTCCCGCGACGACTTGCTCGACGCATTCGGCGAGCGGCAACCCTGCGCACTCTGCCTTCAGCCGCTCGATGAGCGCGCGAAACTGCGCGAGCGCGGGTGCGGCGCGCCCCGTCAGCGCCGCCGCGGCCGCGAGCAGGCTCGTGCCGCCTGCTTTCGCCCCGTCCTGCACCTGCTCGATCGTGCGCGTGCCGATGCCGCGCGGCGGAAAGTTGGCGACGCGCAGGAACGCGCTGTCGTCATCGGAAAGCGCGACCAGCCGCAGGTAGGCGAGCGCATGCTTGACCTCGGCGCGGTCGAAAAAGCGCAAACCCCCGTATACGCGGTACGGGATCGAGCTGCTGAAGAGCGCGTGCTCGATGACGCGCGATTGCGCGTTCGACCGGTACAGCACGGCAATCTGGGCGAGGCGATGTCCCTCGCGCTGCAAGGCCCTGACCTCTTCGGCGATGAAGCGCGCCTCCTCGATGTCCGAGCCGCCTTCGAACACGCGCAGCGGGTCGCCCTTGCCGCTCGCGGTCCACAGGTTCTTGCCGAGGCGCTTGCGGTTGTTCGCGATCAGTGCGTTCGCCGCGTCGAGAATG
>Ga0209382_10001082_pt1 | contig 43758 bp, 40 predicted proteins | sample SoiMetdeltSBSDD5_FD_187599 | JGI IMG/M metagenome (GOLD analysis project Ga0209382, IMG submission 187599) | Bulk soil microbial communities from a Populus tree surrounding site in Tennessee, USA - Soil MetaG P. deltoides SBSDD5 (SPAdes) (version 2) | ecosystem: Environmental > Terrestrial >... | reverse complement strand
GAGGCGCGCTTCTCCGCCGTCGAAGTACGCCCCGTGATGGGCTCGTCAGGCGAGGAGATGTGACGACCGGCGAGCTGTCCGAGGACCTGTGGCGTGACCTGACGCCGCAGGTGCTCGGCGCCGTCGTCCGTCGGTACGGCGACTTCGGGATCGCCGAGGATGCGGTACAGGAGGCGCTGCTCGCTGCCGCCACCCAGTGGCCCGAACAAGGCCTGCCCGACAACCCCAGGGCCTGGCTCATCACGGTTGCGTCGCGCCGGTTCGTGGATCAGCGCCGAAGCGACCAGGCGCGCGATCGTCGGGAGGCCGACGCGGCCCGGAAGGCATCGGCCGACGAGCTCGTCACCGCTGCGGACCCCGATTCGGAGGCCGGCGGCCGGGACGACACGCTCACGCTGCTGCTGCTCTGCTGCCACCCGGCGCTGACTCCCCCGTCCCAGATCGCACTCACGCTGCGAGCGGTCGGCGGACTCACGACGGCACAGATCGCCCGCGCGTTCCTGCTGCCGGAGTCGACCCTCGCGCAGCGGATCAGCCGCGCCAAGGCCTCGATCCGTCAGGCCGGCGCAGGCTTCGAGCTGCCACCGGAGTCCGAACGTCCCGAGCAGATGCGCTCGGTCCTGCACGTGCTCTACCTGATCTTCAACGAGGGCTACACGGCCACGGCCGGGCCGGAGCTCCACGACGTCGAGCTGACTCGGGAGGCGATCCGGCTGACTCGACAGGCTCGCGTCCTACTCCCCCGCGACGGCGAGGTCGCCGGTCTGCTGGCCCTGATGCTGCTCACCGACGCCCGCCGCCCCGCGCGTACCCGGCCCGATGGCGGCCTCGTGCCGTTGGCCGAACAGGACCGCAGCCGTTGGGATCGCCGGCTCATCGACGAGGGCGTCGACCTCATCTCGGACACGTTGACGTGGGCGCCGCTCGGTCCGTACCAACTGCAGGCGGCGATCGCAGCCGTCCATGACGAAGCCGCCTCCGCCGATGACACCGACTGGCGTCAGATCCTCGAGCTCTACCGGCTGCTCGAGCACTTCTCCCCCGGCCCCATGGTCACGATGAGCCATGCCGTCGCGGCCGCGATGGTGGACGGCCCGGACGAGTGTCTCGCCATGCTCCGCCCGCTCGAGGACGACCGGCGGTTCCGCCGAAACCATCGGCTGCATGCCGTCCGCGGTCACCTGCTCGAGATGGCCGGCGACCGACCGGCGGCACGCGACGAGTACGACCTGGCCGCTCGACTCGCGACCAGCATCCCCGAGCAGAACTACCTTCGTGGAAAGGCAGATGACTGTGCACGTGACCGAGACTGACGTCGAGCTCGAGGACGGCCGTCGGCTGCATGTCTACGACACCGGCGGCGCCGATCGGCTGTCCGTCGTCTGGCATCACGGCACGCCGAACCTGGGCGCACCGCCGGTCCCCTTGTTCGAGGCTGCGGACGAGCTCGGCATCCGATGGGTGTCCTTCGACCGACCGAGCTACGGCACGTCGACCCCTCGACCCGGCCGGGACTTCGCATCGACGGCCGGCGACGTCGCGCAGCTCGCCGATGCGCTCGGCATCGACCGCTTCGCCACCATGGGTCACTCCGGCGGCGGTCCGAACGCCCTGGCCTGCGGCGCGTTGCTCCCCGACCGGATTGTTGCCGTGGTGAGTGCGTCGGGTCCGGCGCCGTACGGCAGTGACGGGCTCGATTGGTTCGCCGGCATGGCGTCGGCGGGGCAGGCGTCGTTGCGGGCTGCCTCGCAGGGCCGCGAGGCATACGAGCACCACCTCGCGACATCGACCGACGACGACATCGGATTCACCTCTGCCGACGAGGAGGCGCTGGCCCGCGACTGGGCGTGGTTCCTCGACGTCGTGCGTCCGGCCATCGAGCAGGGACCGGAAGGAATGATCGACGACGAGCTGGCGAACGCCGGGCCCTGGGGATTCGATCCCGCCGAGATCACGGTGCCCGTGCTCATCCTGCATGGCGGCCGCGATCGCATGGTGCCGAGCTCGCACGGCGAGTGGCTGGCTCGGCGCTGCCCGTCGGCTGAGTTGTGGCTGCGTCCCGACGATGGGCACATCACTGTACTCAATGCCGGACCGGACGCACTGGGTTGGCTACGAGAACAGGTGCGGTAGATCCCTTGCACACAAGGGATCTGAGCGAATCACTCGCCGGTGACGCCGTCGATACCCTCGCGAAGTAGATCGGCATGCCCGTTGTGACGCGCGTACTCCTCGATCATGTGGAGGTAGATCAGGCGAAGCGATGCGGCCTCGCCGTTGAGCATGAACGTGTCGTCGAGCGACGCGTCGGCGACTGCCTCGTCGGCGAGCCGGCACTCGTCGAGGAACCGGGCGTAGTCCGCTTCAGCTTGCTCGGGCTTGAGGTCTTCGAAGTCGGCGTCCTTCCACTCCTCGGTGGAGTAGAGCCGATCGACCGACTGGCCGGCGAACCGCTCGCGAAACCAGATCCGCTCGACCTTGCCGAGGTGGCGGACCAGCCCGAGCAGCGACAGCCCGGAATGTGCGACCGAGCGCTGGACCAGCTGCTCCGCGGTGAGGCCGGCGCACTTGAGGAGCAGGGTGCTGCGCTGCCAGGCGAGGAAGTCGACGGTCATGGCGCGTTCGTCGGCGGTGAGGGAGCCCTCGGGGCGGGTGACGGGCGGTGCGGTCCAGGTCATCGACACATGATGCCCGCCCACGATTCGGACCAACCCGCTGGTTCGGCTGGTGACGCCTCAGACGAGACAAAGACGCCGCGAATGCGGACAATAGAAGAAGCCCCGCGAAGTATGAGTTCGCGGGGCTCCTCTTTGACCGGGTGTGACGCCGTCGATCTCCCGGATTTCCCTCCAGATCCGCCCGCCTCGTCACCGGCGGTCTCCTCGCGGTGTGACCCACTCGGATGGACCTGATTTTCGATCCGTTCCCGCGCCCCCGGAGGAGCGCGTAGGAAGATTTCTACTCCCCCAGAAGCCCTCAACACAAGGGGTTTCAAGCCCAATTCTCGAAGTATTTTGGTCGTCCACAGACTTTTTCGATTTCTCCACAGCATCCCCTCGATCGTCCACATGACATCCACCGGTTCATCCACAGACAGCGCCGTCAAACGCCGGCCGGACAGGCGCCGCGGAGCGAGCTGGATCGGGCCTCACTTCGTCGGATCGGGTCGATGTTCCTGGCGGAATTGCCGCGATCGCCGGGTTGTGACCGACTCTCCTGCCGGACGTGTCCACATGTTGGGCACCGGGCCGGCCCGGTCGCGGGCCCGAGTCGATACCGAACTGTGACCGATGCGGCGGCTCAGCCCAGGGCGGCGGAACTGTTGGCGCGAATCCGCCCGACCGGTCGAGTGTTGGTGCGACAATGCGCCACAGTTGGCGGGGTGGCCGGCGGCCCTCGTTCGGTCGGCGGCGCCGCAGCTGGACGAGCTGTACGGCCCGTGCCCCCAGCCGTGTCCCGCAGACGTACCCAGGCCCTACCCCGTCGGGCCATGCCGACTGTTGGCGAGAAACTGCCGGCGCCGGCAAGTGTTGGCGTGACATTGCGCCAAAAGTCCGCGCTCCGCGTACGCCGTCAGTACGCCGACAGGCTCAGATCCCAAGCCTGGCTGGGGATTCTCACACGCCGATGCCGCCAACCGCCGTGCCGACGAGGTACGTGATCGTCATCGCCAGGGCACCGCCGATGACGTTGCGAGCGACGGCCCGAGCCTGTCGTGCATGGGCTTCGCCGATCCGCGCGCTGATCAGCCCGGTGAGCGCGAGCGCCAGGATGACCGCTACGAAGGTGACCGGGATCCGGCTGCCGTCCGGTGCGAGGACAACCGCGAGGATCGGCAGCAGCGCACCGACGACGAACGACACCGCGGAGGCGCCCGCGGCCTGCCACGGGCTCACCAGATCGTCGGGGTCGATGCCGAGCTCGATGTCGAGGTGCGCGCGCAGCGGGTCCTTGGCGGTCAGCTCCTCGGCGACCTCTCGGGCCAGCGGCGGAGATATGCCCCGGCGTTCGAGGAGCTCGGTCAGCTCCTCGAGCTCGGCCTCGGGCATGGTGGCCAGCTCGGTCTTCTCCTTGGCGATCATGGACTTCTCGGCGTCGCGCTGGGCCGAGACTGAGACGTACTCCCCGGCCGCCATCGACAGTGCACCGGCAACCAGGCCCGCGATGCCCGCCGTCAGGATGTCGCCGAGGTCGCTGGTGGCGCCGGCCACGCCGGCCACGATGCCGGCCGTCGAGACGATGCCGTCGTTGGCGCCCAGCACTCCGGCGCGCAGCCAGTTGAGCCGGGCTCCGACACGTGCGTCGTGCGGCTCGTGAGCATGGGTCGGCGGGTCGGGCTCGGCCATGTTCGTCAGGGTACGACTGCGCTACTGCCGTGGCATGGACCCGACGCGCCGCTCCCGAAGTGCCTCGTCCGGCGAGGTCAAGAAACAAAGGAATTCATCGCGATGTCCGCGTGTCGTTGCAGACCCGGGCGGAAAGGTTCCGATGTAATGAATGAGGCCCCGCGAAGTATGAGTTCGCGGGGCCTCGCCGACGAGGCGCGACCTTCCTCATCATCACGGGCGGACTTCCGTTCCCTCCAGCCGGTCACTGCGGCTGGTCCAACGGGTTGCCCCGCTGACATGGGTTCAGACCTTCGCCCGATCACGAACCTCCGAAGAAGTTCATGCGGCATAGTTCTATCGGTCGTCCGCCAACCACACAAGGGCCGTGGGCAATTTTCTTTGAGAAATTCTGTGGCCTCCGGCGTGTCGCTGTGACACCGCGTTCACTCTCTGCTCTCGCGAGTGTGCCAGAGCCACACCAGCCCCAGAAATGGCAGTACGGCCGGCACGTAGCCGTAGCCCTGGCCGTACACCGACCACACCGTCGCGTCCGGAAAATCCTCCGACGCGACCACGCTGATCGTGCCGACGGTGAAGACGCCGACCGCCTCGATGGCACACGCCGTCCACGCCATCGGCCGAATTCCCCGGGCCAACGCGACCGTCGCCGCGATGTACACGGCGGCCGCGAACGCCGAGAGCGTGTACGCCAGCGGAGCCGCGCCGAAGTCGGTGGCGATCTGTACGACGGAGCGCGCTGTGGCCGAGAGCGCGAAGATCGCGTAGACCGCGACCAGCACGCGGCCCGGCCCGGTGCTCGTCGATCGTTCAGACATGGGTGCCCTGCCAGATCTGGACCACTCGCCACGACAACACGATGACGAGGAAGGCCGCGATGACGACGACGCCGGTTCCCCAGCGCGACTTGTCGGATGCGCCCCATGCAACGCCGATCGGCAAGACGAGGACGATCGTGATGAGGTAGCCGACGAAGGTGATGCCGTCGACCGAACGGTCCGTGGCCCCCAATGCGATGAAGCCGCCGATGACAACGGCCACCACGGCGACCTCCAATGCGGCCGCGGCATAGAACAACGCGTCGTTGACCGGCCGATTGCGAATCGACAGGGCGCTGGCCCAGGCCATGATGACCAGCGACATCAGGGTCAGCACCCATGCCACTGCGACGCTCACGCGACCGCCGCCCGATCGCGATCGGCCTTACGTGGTAGGAGGTTCTGCCGCGTACGCGCGACGAAGCAGCGCGCGAAACCGTACTGGGTCACGCGCCTAGTCTGGCGAGTCCCGTGCCGGTGCCGATCACCAGGTGCCGTGCATTCGGCATCTTCACCGCATCGCAGTCGGCTCAACCCCGCGCTGCGTGAACCGACGATGACGATTCGACCCGCACGGCCTCTCGGGCGATACTCGGCGAGGCATGCTGGAGATGGAGAAAGGTGTGCCATGACGATCATCGGTGTCGTCGCGTTCCTCCTCGGACTCGCGCTCGTCGGATATGCCATCGTCGAGTTGCGCCGCGTGCGCCGCTCGGCCCGCCGACTCGAGGACGAGGTCCGCGAGGCGGCCGTCCGCGCCGGGACGCTGCCGCCAGACCTGGTCGAGGCGCTCGGCACCGGCGGTCGGCGGGTGGTCGCGATCGAGATCCTCAACCCGTTCGAGCTCGCCGGTCGCGAGACCTGGTTCGCCCGGCCGCTGTCCGCGATGACGCCGGACCTGCTTCGCAGCCTGGTCTACCAACGCGCCGCGACCATGTTCCGCGAGCGGGCTGAAGAGTACGGCGTCCAGGCCGACGTGCGGTTGCATCGTGCCGAGTAGCGTCGTGCTCCTCGTCGGGCTCGCCATGCTCGTGGGCGGTGGCGGGTTGCTAGGGCTGACCCGACGAGAGCATCGCCGGCTCGACGAGGTTCGACATCTGCTGGTGCGCGTCAACGCGGCCGCGGACGAGGTCGAACACGTCGACTGGGCCCGGCGTCGGCTGGGTGACGGTTTCAACCTCGCTTGGGACGGCGCCACCGGAGTCAACGACGTCGTACGCAAATCCGGACAAGCGATCGCCGGCATCCCGTTCGCCATTCTCGACACCATTGGGCGCAATCTGCGGCGGGACGACGACGCCGACTGACCGGACACCTTCGCCACTACAGTGACGGCATGCCAAGTCTTACCGTGGACGAGGCCCGCGCACGGGCGGACCTGCTCGCAATCGACAGCTATGACATCGACCTCGATCTGACCCGAGGCGACAAGGTCTTTCGGTCTCGCAGCGAGATCGCGTTTCGCGCCAATCATGACGGCGAGACCTTCGTCGACGTGCGGTCGCTCGACCTGATCTCGGTACGGCTCGACGACGACGCACTGGATCCAGGCGGGCTCGTCGACGGCCGGCTGTCGTTGCGCCTGAGCGCCGGCGAACATCGGTTGGTCATCGAGGCCGACATGGCCTACAGCCACGACGGCGAGGGACTCCATCGCAGCGTCGACCCCGCCGACGGCCTCGCCTATGTCTATGCGATGGCGTTCCTCGACGCGGCGCCCCGGATCATCGGCTGCTTCGACCAGCCCGATCTCAAGGCGGTCTATCGGACCCGGGTCACCGCACCGGCCGAGTGGACTGTGATCGGCAACGCCCGTGCCCACGCGGAGGAGCCGGGACATTGGCGGCTCGACGAGACTCCGCCGCTGTCACCGTACTTCTGGACGATCGTCGCCGGTCCGTACCACTCGATCCTGCATGAGCACGACGGCATCCGGCTCGGGATCCATGCCACGCAGTCGCTCGCGAAGCATCTCGATGCCGACGCCGAGGAGATCTTCACCGTCACCGGTCAGTCGTTCGACGCCTATCACCGGATGTTCGGCATCCGCTATCCGTTCGGCGACTATCACCAGGCCTTCGTTCCCGAGTTCAACGCCGGTGCGATGGAGAACCCCGGCTGCGTGACGTTCCGCGACGAGATGGTGTTCCGGTCGCGGGTCCCGAAGGGGCAACGCAGCTGGCGGGCTCGGGTCATCATCCACGAGATGGCGCACCAGTGGTTCGGCGATCTGGTCACGATGCGGTGGTGGGACGACCTCTGGCTCAACGAGTCCTTCGCCGAGTACATGGCCTACCGGGTCTGTGACGACGCGACCGACTTCACCGACGCCTGGGTGGAGTTCGCCCATGTCCGCAAGCACTGGGGCATGTTGGCCGACCAGCGCGCGAGCACGCATCCGGTCGCCGGCAACGGAGCTCACAATGCCGAGGCGGCGCTGGCCGACTTCGACGGCATCTCGTACGCGAAGGGCGCGGCCGTCCTCAAGCAGCTCAACGCGTACCTCGGCGACGACGCCTTTCTCGAGGGAGTACGCCGGCACCTCACCAACCATGCCTATGGCAACGCCACGCTGGCCGACCTGGTCGAGGCCTGGAAGTCGGCCGGCGCCCAGGACCTCGATGCCTGGGCCGATGCCTGGCTGCGGACCAGCGGACCCGACACGCTCACCGTCGTCGACGGGGCACTACACCGCACGCAGTCCGAAGGGCGGCCCGCGTCGCGACCGCATCGGCTGACGCTGCGCCGGATCGCGAGTGACGGCGTCTCCGACTCGGTGCTCGACGTGACCGCTGACGTCACCGAGCTTCCGTGGCGTCCGGCGCCGGGCACTCTGCTCGTGACCGACGGCCGGGACGAGACCTGGGCGAAGATCCGCTACGACCCCGACACCATCGCGACACTGCCGAGCCGGATCGCCGACGTCGCCGACCCGGTCACCCGCGGTGCGCTGTGGCTGGCGATCCGCGACGCCGTTGCCGACGCCGAGATCACCCTGTCGACAGCGGTCGACCTGCTGTGCACCGCGCTCCCCCACGAGACCGAGGACATCGCGGTCAGCGCACTGGCCAACTGGGCGGGCACCGTGCTGATCGGCCAGTTCTCCGACATCACGAGCGACCATCGTGATCGCGTGGCCGCCAGCCTCCGGACCCGGCTCGAGACGGCGCCGTCGGGCTCCGGCCTGCAGCTGGCCGCCGCGCTCGGACTGGTGCCGCTCGTGCACGACCAGGATCTGCTGCGCGCCTGGCTGACCGGCTCGGCGCCGGACGGTCTGCTCATGGACGCCGAGGCACGGTGGCCGGTGCTGACCCAGCTGGCCCGTCTTGGCGCGGTGACCGAGGACGACATCGCGGCCGAGTTGACCCGCGACAACTCCGCCCAGGGCGCGATCCATGCCGTGCGATGCCGCGCCGCCATGCCCCATGAGGAGTCGAAGGACCTGGCCTGGCGCGGCATCGTCGGCGACGGCTCGCTGTCCAACTACGAGGTCTACGCCATGTGCGAGGGATTCTGGTGGCCGGACCAGGTCGACCTGCTCGAGCCCTATGTGGATCGCTATTTCGACGACATTCCGGGGACGGCCCGGTTGCGCTCGGGCATGGTCGTCGCCCAGGCCGCCAGCCTCGCGTTCCCGAAGTACGCCGTGTCGCGCCGGACGTTGCAGTTGGCGGAGACGTCCCTGAACGCAGTGGATCTGGGCCCCGGCCTTCGGCGCTCGGTCGCCGATCGGGCCGACGATCTGCGCCAGGCACTGGCGGTCCGCGCCGCCGGCTGACCTCGGGCTCCCGTGCGCGTGGTGGGTTCGCGTGCTCACCGGGTGCCACACTGACGGGGTGAGGACCGCACGGCGACCCGGACCCACCGAGCGGATCCGGGTCCGCGAATGGCAGGGCGACGACGTCGTCGTACGCGAGGACAAGCTGGCGACCGAGGAGCCGTTGGAGATCCGGCTGTCGTGGCCGGGCGCACCGGCGCGTGGCTTCGTCACGACCATGCGTACGCCGGGGCATGACTTCGCCCTGGCGACCGGACTGACGTACGCGGAGGGCGTGTTCACCGAGATCGACGACGTACGCACGGTGGCCTACTGCACCGACGTCGACCTGCTGCCCGAGCAGGAGTACAACGTGGTCTCGATCGAGCTGGCCCGGCGGCCGGTGCGATGGAGCGAACGCACCCTGGCGATGACGTCGGCCTGCGGCGTGTGTGGCAAGCAGAGCATCGACGCCGTGTTCGATATCGGCGCCGCCGAGCAGCCGGTCGAGCCGACTCTCGACGCAAGGTTGGCCCGGAGCCTGCCGGACCGGCTGCGCGATGCGCAGCGGATCTTCGACACGACCGGCGGCCTGCACGCGGCCGGACTGTTCGACGCCGACGGCACCCCGCTCCTCGTCCGGGAGGACATCGGGCGGCACAACGCCGTCGACAAGGTCGTCGGACAGCGACTTCTCGACCGCGGCCGCACTCCCCCGGCGGCCCTCGCAGTCAGCGGCCGGCTCGGTTTCGAGATCGTCCAGAAGGCAGCCGTCGCACGGATCCCGGTGATCGTGTCGGTCGGTGCGGCGTCGAGTCTCGCGGTCAAGGTGGCCGATGCGTTCGGTGTCTGTCTTGCGAGCTTTGTCCGAGGCGATCGGATGGTCGTCCTGACCCACCCGGATCGCTTGCACTGACGCGGTTTGTGGCCGTACCTCCGGTACCGGTTAGGCTCGCCGCCATGTCGCACGACATCGACGCCAGCTTCCTGGCGCTTCCCCTCCGTCGCCTGGCCGATGCCGCGCTGCAACGGGCCCGCGACTTCAACGTCGAGCATGCCGATTTCCGGCTCGAACGGCTGCGCAGCCAGAGCATCCGGCTCCGCGACGGCGCGCTGGAAGGCACCCACGACGGCGAGGATCTCGGCTTCGCGGTACGAGTCGTGCTCGACGGCACGTGGGGCTTCGCCGCCAGTGTCGAGCTGTCGGCCGAGTCCGCGATCCGTACGACCGAGGAAGCCATCCGGGTCGCGCAGGTGTCGTCGGCGATCAGCTCCGAGCGCATCGAGCTGGCGCCCGAGCCGGTCTACGACGACGTGCAGTGGGTGTCGGCCTACTCCATCGACCCGCTGTCGGTGCCGCTGTCCGACAAGGTCGAGCGGCTGTCCGACTGGAGCCACCGGCTGCTCGGCCACGACGCCGTCTCCCATGTGAGCGCAGCCCTGCAGCAGGTGGTCGAGAACAAGTTCTACGCCGACCTCGCCGGGACGGTCACGACCCAGCAGCGGGTACGTCTGCAGCCCGATCTCACCGCGCACGGCACCGACGAGGCCACCGGCCGGTTCGACTCGATGCGCACCATCGCGCCGCCGGTCGGCCGCGGCTGGGAGTACCTCATCGACGGTCGCGACTGGGACCGCGAACTCGCCGAGATCCCCGATCTGCTCGCCGAGAAGCTGGCCGCCAAGTCGGTCGACGCCGGCGTGCTCGACCTGGTCATCGACCCGTCGAACCTCTGGCTGGTCATCCACGAGTCGATCGGCCACGCGACCGAGCTCGACCGGGCGCTCGGCTACGAGGCCAACTACGCGGGTACGTCGTTCGCCACGTGGGATCAGCTCGGCACCCTGAAGTACGGCTCCCCCGTCATGCACGTGACCGGCGACCGTACCGTCGAGCACGGCCTGTCGACGATCGGCTACGACGACGAGGGCGTCCAGGCCCAGTCGTGGGACATCATCAAGGACGGCACCCTGGTCGGCTACCAGCTCGACCGGCGGATGGCCCAGATGCAGGGGCTCGGCCGCTCCAACGGCTGTGCGTTCGCCGACTCCCCCGGCCACATCCCGATCCAGCGGATGGCCAACGTGTCGCTGCAGCCGGCCGAGAACGGCCCGAGCACCGAGGACCTGATCGGCCAGGTCGAGGACGGGCTCTACGTGATCGGCGACCGATCTTGGTCGATCGACATGCAACGGTTCAACTTCCAGTTCACCGGCCAGCGGTTCTTCCGCATCCGGCAGGGCAAGCTCGAGGGCCAGGTCCGCGACGTGGCGTACCAGAGCTCGACGACCGACTTCTGGGGCTCGATGGAGGCCGTCGGCGGCCCGGAGACCTGGGTGCTCGGCGGCGCCTTCAACTGCGGCAAGGCACAGCCCGGACAGGTCGCCCCGGTCAGTCATGGCTGCCCGTCGGCGCTGTTCCGCGGCGTACGGATCCTCAACACCCAAGCGGAGGCGGGTCGATGACCGGCAACAGTCCCCAGGAGCTCGTCGAGCGGGCGCTCGAGGCCTCGACCGCCGACGGTTGCGTCGTCCTCGTCGACGCGTCGACGAGCGCCAACCTGCGCTGGGCGAACAACACCCTGACCACCAACGGGATGATGCAGGGCTCCGAGGTCACCGTGATCTCGACCGTCGACGGCGGGAAGGGCGTCGCCTCCAGCGCGCTGACCCGCAGCGCGTCCACGGTCGATGAGGTGCAGGTCCTGGTCGAGGCGGCCGACGCCGCGGCCCGAGAGGCCGGCCCGGCCGAGGACGCCGCGCCGCTGATCGAGGGCGGCGACGACCCGACGTGGGACGACGTGCCCGCGTCGACGTCGATCACCGTCTTCGACACCTTCGCACCGGCGCTCGGCGAGGCGTTCGCGCGGGCCCGTTCCGACGACCGGCTGCTCTACGGCTACGTCGAGCACACCGTCGACACCGTCTACCTCGGCTCGTCGAGCGGACTGCGGCGGCGGCACGCCCAGCCCACCGGCCATGTCGGCATCACCGGCAAGTCCGGCGACCTGACGCGGTCGGCCTGGGTCGGCCAGTCGACCCGCGACTTCTCCGACGTCGACGCGCTCGGGCTCGATACGGAGCTGGAACGCCGACTCGGCTGGGCCAAGGAGACCGTGGCATTGCCGGCCGACCGCTACGACACGATCCTGCCGCCGGCCGCGGTCGCGGACCTGCTGATCTATGCGTACTGGACGTCGTCGGCCCGCGATGCGTACGAAGGGCAGACCGTCTACAGCAAGACCGGCGGCGGCACTCGCGTCGGCGAGCGACTGACCAAGACCGGCGTCAACGTCTACTCGGACCCGGCGTACCCGGGATTGCAGTGCACCCCGTTCGTGACGGCGGCCGCCTCGTCGAGTGTCAGCAGCGTCTTCGACAACGGGCTGGCGCTGGGGCACACCGACTGGATCAACGACGGCACCCTGACCTCGCTCGCGCAGACCCGGCACTCGGCCGAGCTGACCGGGCTGCCCGTGACGCCGGCGATCGACAACCTGGTGATGAAGGTCGACGGCGCCTCCGGCTCGATCGACGACCTGATCGCCGGCGTCGAGCGAGGGCTGCTCCTCACCTGTCTGTGGTACATCCGCGAGGTCGACCCCCAGACCCTGCTGCTCACCGGGCTCACTCGCGACGGCGTCTACCTGGTCGAGAACGGCGAGGTCACCGGCGCGGTCAACAACTTCCGCTTCAACGAGAGCCCGATCGACCTGCTCGAGCGGTTCACGGCGGTCGCCCAGACCGAGGCGTCGTTCTCGCGGGAGTGGGGCGACTACTTCCCCCGGACCGCGACTCCCGCGCTCCGGGTGCCCGACTTCAACATGAGCACGGTGAGCCAGGCGCTCTGAGGCTCAGTCGGCGTTTTGGTTAGCGAGCCACCCGGTATGGAGTGCAAACTCCGCGGACTAGGCCACGACGGGTTGGGGGGCGAACCGAGGCAGCACGAACCTGCCCCATAGCGGATGACCGCCCAACCGACGTGAAATAGCCCTGCTCAGCGCCGTTGTGCCACGTGCACGATGTTGAGGTAGTGCTTCTCCACGGTGGGTTGGGGGCGACGGCCGATTCGGTCCCGGATCGCGCCGAACAGCCGGCTCCGCTGCGCATCGGTCATCACGATGTGGCCGGAGTACGTCCGGAGCACGTCGATGTAGTCGTCGGCGGTGTACGTCTGCGACCAGACGTGCCGGCGGGTCTCGGGCAGCTCGAACCAGCCCGAGGCGGCGATCTGCGCGGTCAGCGGATCGATGACCGCATCCGGGTCCGGTGGTCCGCCCCGCGGGTGCGACTCCTCGATCTCGTCGTAGACGTCCTGGATCTCGGCGAAGAACCGATCGCCGTCGGCCGGGAGCACGTGATGGGTCGTCACGACGACCAGTACGCCGTCACGGTGCAGCAGTCGAGCCGCTTTGGCATAGCCAAGCGCCGGATCCACCCAGTGCCAGGACGTGGCGGCGAAGACGGCGTCATACACAGCCCGCTCGGGCGCGTCCCAGTCCTCGAAGCGTGCCTGCTCGATCCTCACGTCCGGGCAGTCGGCGAGCCGCTCGGCCGCCGTCGCGGCGAGACTGGCGCCGGGCTCGATCGCGGTCACCGACCAACCGCGCCCGGCCAGCGCCCGTGTGGCCTGGCCAGTCGCCGGCCCGACCTCGACGATGCGAGCACCGGGTTGCAGGCGACCCAATGCGGCGACGTCGTCGAAGACCCCATCCGGGTAGGTCGGCCGGACCCGGTCGTAGAGCTCCGCGACCGAGTCGAAGACTGTCCCGTCCAACGTTCGCCGGCCTCCTCGGCGCCGCGTCAGCGGCCGTAGGGCGTACGGGTGAGGGTGTACGTGACGAGGTCGAGATGGTCGATGCTGCCGTCGGCCCGGCGTACGACATGGAGTGGCTCACCAGTGAAGTAGTTGTCGAGCCCTCGCCAGGTGTCAGCGCCGACCCGTTCGAGACGGGTGCGACGACCGGCGTTCTCGTTGTCCAGCAGCAGGCTGCCGTCGCGGACGACCATCGTGTACGGCGTGTTGCCCCAGTACCACGGCCCGAGCAACTCGTCGGCGCCGTCGACGACCGGCTCGGGCGACCACTCCCCCGGCAGCAACGGCTCGTGCTCGGCCAGCACGTCGATCAGGGTGTAGGCCAGACTCGGCGTGTCGCCGCGAGTCCCGTTCGACAGCGTGATCGCCGCGGCGTCGTTCTCGGGGTCAATCACCAAGCCAGCAAGGAATCCGGGCATCGAGCCGGTGTGGCCGAACAGGATCCGCCCGGGCCGTCCGGCCAGCTGGAGGCTGAGCCCCCACGCCATGTCCAACGCGTCCTCGGGGGTGCCGATGATCGGAATCTGCATCTCGTCGACCGTGTCCGGCGACAGCACTGCCGGATCCGGATCGAGCCAGAACGCGGCGTAACGGGCCAGATCCTGGACGGTGCTCCACACCTGTCCGGCCGGCGCCATCGCACCGGTGTCGGTGTGCGGCTCCGGATCGAGCCGACCCGACCAGGGGTGGACCGAGTATCCCTGAGCGTGCGGCGCTGTCGGCGAGTACGTTGTGCGCGCCATCGCCAGCGGGTCGAGCACGCGGGACCGTACGACGTCCCACCACGAACCGCCACGCAGCCGGCCGACCGCCTCGCCGAGCAACGCGTAGCCGAGGTTGGAGTAATGCATCTGCCGCGCGGCCGGGAGCACCGGCTCCTGCTTACCGATCCGGGCGATCAGGTCGTCGAAGTCGCCGCCGTCGGCGCGCTCCCACCACGGTCCCAGCGGCTCGGACGGAATGCCGCCACTGTGGGTGAGCAACTGCCGGATCGGGGTGGTCGCGAACGGCACATCGGGGCCGAGGACCGAGCCGATGGTGGCGTCCAGCTCGAGCAGACCCTCGTCTCGGGCCTGCATCACGACGATGGCGGTCAGCGTCTTGGTGATCGAGCCGATCCGGTACTGCAGATCGGGTCCGGCCTCGACGTCGCCGGCATGCCGTCCACGCGCGGTCGTCCAGACCAGCGATCCGGACCGCATGACACCGGCGACCAACGACGGCTGCTGGGCGTCCGCCTGCGACGTCGCGACCTCGCGAAGCAGCGCATCGGCGGTGTCCGCGCGCATGGCCATCGCGCTCACGCGCGCCCCCATGCTTCGGTGTAGGAGGGTAGGGCGCTCATGCGAAGGCCTCCGGCGGCGGGCAGGCGCAGACCAGATGGCGGTCACCGTAGGCCTGGTCGATCCGCGCCACCGGCGGCCAGTACTTGTCAGCGCCGACGCCGTCCGGAGTCGCGCCGAGCGCCCGGTCGTACGGCCGATCCCACTTGCCGGTGATCGCGTCGACGGTGTGCGGCGCGTGGCGCAGCGGCGACTCCTCGAGCGGCCACTCCCCCTCCTCGACCCGGTCGATCTCCGCCCGGATCGCGATCATCGCGTCGCAGAACCGATCGAGCTCGCCGAGGTTCTCCGACTCGGTCGGCTCGACCATCAGCGTGCCGACGACCGGGAAGCTCATCGTCGGGGCATGGAAGCCGTAGTCGATCAGCCGCTTCGCGACGTCGTCGACGCTGACGCCGGTGCGCTTGGTGATCTCGCGCAGGTCGAGGATGCACTCGTGGGCGACCAGACCGCCATGGCCCCGATAGAGCACCGGGAAGTACGGATCGAGCCGATGCGCGACGTAGTTGGCCGACAGCACGGCGACCGACGTCGCATCGGTCAGACCGGCCGAGCCCATCATGGCGATGTAGGCCCACGTGATCGGCAGGACGCCGGCCGAACCGTACGGCGCCGCACTGACCGCGCCGATGCCGTCGCGCCGATCCGCCTCGGGATGCAGCGGATGCGACGGCAGGTAGGGCGCCAGATGCTCGGCGACCGCGACCGGACCGACACCGGGTCCACCGCCACCGTGCGGGATGCAGAACGTCTTGTGCAGGTTGAGATGTGAGACGTCGCCACCGAACTCGCCCGGCTTCGCGTGACCCAGCAGGGCGTTGAGATTGGCACCGTCGACGTAGACCTGCCCACCGTGCTGGTGGACGATCTCGCACAGCTCGGTGATGCCGTCCTCGTACGCGCCGTGTGTCGACGGATAGGTCACCATGATCGCCGCGAGGTCGTCGTCATGCTCGGCGCAGACCGTACGCAGCTGCTCGAGGTCGACACTGCCGTCGTCGGCGGCCTTGACCACCACGACGCGCATACCGGCCATCACGGCCGACGCGGCGTTGGTGCCATGGGCCGAGGACGGGATCAGGCAAACGTTGCGGGCGCCCTCGCCGCGATCGCGGTGGTAGGCCCGGATCGCCAGCAGACCGGAGAGCTCGCCCTGCGACCCGGCATTGGGCTGGATCGAGACCTTGGCATAGCCGGTCACCTCGGCGAGCCAGCCTTCGAGCTGCTCGACAAGCGCGATCAGACCGGCGGCGTCGTCGGCGGGTACGAACGGATGCAGATCGGCGAACTCCGGCCAGCTCACCGGCTCCATCTCCGTTGTGGCGTTGAGCTTGAGGGTGCACGACCCGAGCGGGATCATGCCCCGATCCAGCGCGTAGTCGCGGTCGGCCAGCTTGGCCAGGTAGCGCAGCATCGCCGTCTCGGATCGGTGGCTCGAGAAGACCGGATGGGTGAGGATCGGCGTCTCCCGTCGCAGGTCCTCGGGGATCGCGTCGGACGCCGCCAGGTCGAGCGCGTCCAGGTCGACGTCGTGTACGCCGAACGCGTCCCACACCTGGCGCAGATGCTCCCGCGTGGTCAGCTCGGACGTGGTGATGCCGACCCGGTCGTCGTCGACCAGCCGCAGGTGCACGCCGGACCGACGGGCCGCCTCGACGACAGCGGCGGCCCGACCGGGCACGGTCGCGACGACGGTGTCGAAGAAGCCCTGGTGCTCGACGGTGACGCCGCCCTGGTCGAGTCCGGCGGCGAGCACGACGGCGTAGCGATGCGTACGGTGCGCGATGTCGCGCAGGCCGTCCGGCCCGTGGTAGACCGCGTACATCGACGCGACGACCGCGAGCAGCACCTGCGCAGTACAGATGTTGGACGTCGCGCGGTCGCGCCGGATGTGCTGCTCACGGGTCTGCAGCGCGAGTCGGTACGCCGGCCGTCCCTCGGCATCGACGGACACTCCGACCAGGCGCCCGGGCAGCTGTCGCTCGAGCCCTTCGCGAACCGCCAGGTAGCCCGCGTGCGGACCGCCGTAGAACATCGGCACGCCGAACCGCTGGGTCGAGCCGACGACCACGTCGGCGCCGAACTCGCCGGGCGCCGCCAGCAGGCACAGCGCCAGCGGGTCGGCCACCACGATCGACATCGCACCCGCCGACTTCGCCTGGTCGAGCAGCCCACGAAGGTCGGGCACGGCGCCGCTCACTCCCGGGTACGCGACGACGACGGCGGCGAACTCCTCGTCGGGCAGACCGTCGGAGAGGTCGGTGACCCGAAGGTCGATGCCCACGGCGTCCGCCCGGGTCCGCAGCACGGCCAGGCTCTGGGGCGCGAGGTCGGCATCGACGAGGAAAGGCTTGTCGACCGACCGCTGCGCCCGGCGTACCAGGCCGACCGCCTCGGCGACCGCGGTGCCCTCGTCGAGGAGCGAGGCGTTGGCGGTCGGCAGGCCGGTGAGGTCGGCGACCATGGTCTGGAAGTTCAGCAGCGCCTCGAGCCGGCCTTGCGAGATCTCCGGCTGATAGGGCGTGTACGCGGTGTACCAGCGCGGGTCCTCGAGGACATTGCGCCGGATCACCGCCGGAGTCGCGGTCGGGTGGTAGCCCATCCCGATCATCGCGACGCCTGGGTGATTGCCTGCCGCGAGCTGACGCAGTTGGGCGATCGCCTCGGGCTCCGAGACCGGCGGAGGCAGCGACAGCGCGGTCTCGCTCCGGATCGCAGGGGGCACCGCGGCGGCCATCAGTTCGTCCAGGCTGGCGTAGCCCAAGGCGTCCAACATGGTCTGCCGCTCCCCCGGCCCGGGGCCGATGTGGCGGGTCGCGAACGGGGCGGCGGCGTCGAGGTCGTGCAGGCTGGGCGTGTCACTCATCCCGAGGCTCCTGGGTCAAGCGGATGCGGATACCGCTCCCCCTCTGTCACGCCCGTCCGGCGGGCGCTTCAGAGTGCCTCAGTCACGTGGTCCCATGGGCCTGAGAGGTTCTGGGGAGAATTGCACCTTCGGCGCTGCTCGGCCCCAGTTGCCCGGCCGAAGCAGACTCTCCCACGTGCCTTCAACAGCGCTGCCAACGTACCACTATGTGGGAGTAGCCCCCGGCGAGCCACGCCCACCGATCATCGGTCACTCGTGGTGCGGTGATAAGCCACCCGTGGTGTGGTCATCGGTCAGTTGTGGCGCGCTGGCGGCACCACAAGTGACTGATCAGCGCACCACGAGTGGTTGATGATCGAGCGAGGGGCTAGCCGACGTCGCGGGCGCGGCGACGGGCAGCGAGCTCGTCGTCGGGGTGGTCGGTCTCGGGCACGTCGGCGCGCTCGCTGGGGAGCTCCGCGAGCGATCCCTCGATCTCGCGCCAGACACCGCCGATGGCGATGCCGAAGACACCCTGTCCGCCCTGCAGCAGGTCGATGACCTCGCCGGCCGAGCGGCACTCGTAGACGCTCGCGCCGTCGCTCATCAAGGTGACCTGGGTCAGGTCGTCGGTGCCGCGCTCACGCAGGTGTGAGATCGCGGTCCGGATCTGCTGCAGCGAAACACCAGCGTCGAGCAGGCTCTTGATGATCCTGAGCAGCAGCACGTCACGGAAGGAGTAGAGCCGCTGGGTGCCGGAGCCGCTGGCCCCACGCACGCTGGGCTCGACCAGACCGGTCCTGGCCCAGTAGTCAAGCTGGCGGTAGGTGACGCCGGCGGCAGCGCAGGCGGTCGGACCGCGGAAGCCCACGTCCTCGGGCATCGGCGCCAGGTCGTCGGAGAACAGCAGGCCCTGCTCGGCCGCGTTGGCCGCAGCCTTCGCCGTGTCCTCCGCCGGGGCGGAGTTGACGTCAGCGCCTGTGTCACGAGTGCCCGTCACGGGTGCCCTCCCAAGGGTGGGTGAGTCGTCGCCGGACGAGTTACAGCGGCGACATTCCTTGCTCACCGTACGTCCGGGTCAGACGGGGGTCAACGACCGACCCGGCGGGTCGTACAACCTCAACTGGAGGTTGAGAGTCGAGGGATCAGCGCTCGTGCTCGAAGTCCTCGGGCTTGATCTGATCGAGGAATTCCCGGAACTTCTCGACCTCGGCCTCGTCCTCGTCGGCCACCTGGACCCCGGACTCACCGAGGACGTCCGGGCTGCAGACGATTCTGCTTCCAGTACGTAAGGCCAACGCGATCGAGTCCGACGGACGGGCGTCGACCTCGACACCCGAGGCGAACACGAGACGGGCGAAGAACACCCCGTCCTTGACATCGGTGATGCGGACCTCGGAGAGCTCCTCACCGAACGACGTGACCAGATCGCGCATCAGGTCGTGCGTGAGCGGACGTGGCGGGACCACGCCCTGCTGGGCGAAGGCGATCGCCGTCGCTTCGACGGCCCCGATCCATATCGGCAGATAACGGGTGCCCTCAACCTCGCGCAGCAACACCAACGGCTGGTTGGTGGGCATCTCGACTCGGACGCCTACTACATCGAGCTCATGCACGCCTTCCACCGTACTCCGGACCGGGTCCGATGCGCAGGGGGCGGGGCCAGCCGATGCGATTCGGCTCAGCGACGCAGGCCATTCTTGACGAGCATGGCGTGCAGCCGCAGAGTCAGCGCCGCAAGCTCGCGTACGGCGTCGTCCGCGCGGGCCTCAGCGGTGGCGTCGCGCTGCCGCATCAGGGGCGCGACCACCTGCTCCACAAGGCCGACCTCACGATCGGCGGCGGTCTTGAAGGCCCGCAGATGCCTTGGCTCCAAGCCGAAATCGGCGAGCTCCCCGACGGTCTTCGCGACGACGAGGGCGGCGCCGTCGTAGGCGCCCTTGGAGCCCTGCCGCTGGATCAGTCCAAAGCGCTCGATCTGGTCGAGCAGATCGCCGTCGATGCCCGCGGCCTCGAGCAGCTCGGCCCGCGACAGCCGCATCGTCCGGCTCTCCTGGGCGAACGTCTCCGGCGCCGGATAGCCGTCGTCGGCCAAGACGATCCGGGGCGGCACCGGCTTGACGTCGTCGTCGAGCGGCGGGAGCCCACGGTCCATCGCGGAGAGCTCTTCGCGGATCCGCTTCAGCGGGTAGTAGCTGTCGCGCTGGCGGGTCAGGACGTAGCGCAGGCGCTCGACGTCGGTGTGGGTGAACTTGCGATATCCCGACGGCGTGCGCGCGGGTTCGACGAGTCCCTCGGACTCGAGATAGCGAATCTTGGAGATCGTCACGTCGGGAAAATCGGCTCGGAGCAGGCCGAGCACCTCCCCGATGCTCATCCGCGCATGTTGCGGCGCGGCTGAGGTCACTGCGCGGCTCCTCCTGTGCCGGCCTGGCTCGGGTAGTAGACCAGGCGGTACTTGCCGATCTGCACCTCGTCGCCACCGGCGAGCACGACCTCGTCGACCCGGTCGCGGTTGACATAGGTGCCGTTGAGGCTGCCGACGTCGGACACGACGTAGCCGTCGGGGGTACGGCGGAACGCGGCATGGCGACGCGACACGGTGACGTCGTCGAGGAAGATGTCGCTGTCGGGATGGCGACCGGCCGACACGGTGTCGGTGTCGAGCAGGAACCGCGATCCGGCGCTCGGGCCGCGCTGCACGACGAGCAGGGCACTGCCGGGCGGCAGGGCGTCGAGCGCCGCGGCGTCCTGGGCACTCAGCTCGGTGGCCTCGACGTCGCCGTCGAAGGTCGGTGTCAGCGAGATGGTCGAGGTTGTCTCAGACTCAGATTCGGGCGCCACCAACCGGTGCCCGCACTGCGCGCAGAACTTGGCAGAACTCGGGTTCTCATGTCCGCACTCAGTGCAGAACGGCATCACGACCTCCTCGACAACACAATTGCTCCCACTACCCTACGTGCCTGATCGCGCCGACTACGGGAGAGTCTCAAGCGAAAGTCAAGGTTGATGGTTGGGAGCAACCTACGGGTGCCGATACTGCCCGGTCAACACGGGTTTTCCAGCGTCATTCCCCGACGTGCGCGCGGTAGCCGTCGGCGTCCAGCAGATCGCCCATCGCAGACGAATCGGCGACCGTGATCCGCACCAGCCAACCGTCCCCGTAGGGGTCGATGTTGACCTTCTCCGGGGCATCGTCCAGCGCCGGATTGGACTCCGCGACCGTGCCTGAAACCGGGGCGAAGATGTCGCTGACCGACTTGGTCGACTCCAGCTCTCCGATGCTGGCCCCCGCCTCGACCTCGGTCCCGGCCTCGGGCAGCGAGACGTACACGATGTCCCCCAGCTGCTCCTGTGCGTAGTCGGTGATACCGACCTCCGCCGTGTCGTCGGCCAGCCGGATCCACTCGTGCTCGGTGGTGTACTTCAGGTCGTCTGGATACACGCGTCGCTCCTTGGGGAGTCAGTCGGCCGGCTGAGCGTACTGGGGCTCGCGGCGCACCGCCAGCGAGGTCACGTTGACCGTCTCCCGCTCGTTGACGTCGACGCTTCCGCCGAGCGACTCGACGATCTCGGTCACGCCGCCAGGAAACTCCACGGCCTCACTCAGTGTGTGCGGGTGGCCGATCACGTCGATCTCGAACGGCGCGTTGACCACTGTGCCGTCGACACTGATGCCGTCGGTCTCGTCAGAGAGGTAGGTCTGGGCGACGACCCGGGCGGTGTTGTTGATCTCGATCGCCTCGGCGCCCGCGTCTCGAAGCTCCTCGATCACATTGAGCAGTGTCGACGCCCCGACCTGGTTCGCCGGGTCGTCGATCCGGATCTCGATCCCGGGGCCGGTCGCGCCCACCGTCCCGGACAGGATCGCCAGCGTGCTGGCCTCGTCACGGGCGTCCTGGAGGGCGACCTGGGTACGGGTGCTGCTGTTCTGGAGCTCGCGCTTCTTGCTCTCGAGGTCCTGGAGCTGGGTCTCGGCCCGATCCCGCGTGGCGTCCAGCGAGTCGAGCAACTGGATCAGGTCGCCGCGCCTGGCGCCGGCGAAGTCGCCGGAGTCCGAGACGGTACGGCCCTGCACCACGACGCCGAAGGCAAGCACGCCCAGCAGGATCGCCACCGGGATCTGGGCGCGTCCGGGCCGGGCGGTGAGAACCTGCAGCACCTTGCGCCGGGCGTCCGGCCGCGTCGTGGAGTCCGACATGGCGGCCGCGACCTCCGGCTGGGTCTCGGTCTCAAGCTCGGTGGTCTCGGCCGGCTCCGGTGCGGACTCACTCTCCGACTCGGCGTCGGTGTCGTCGTCATCGGCGTGGGCCGACTCGGTGTCGGTCGCCTCCGCGTCGCTGTCGTCGTCCTCGGTGTCCTCGGCCTCGTCGGCATCGGCTTCGGTGGCCGGCTCGTCCTCGGCGACGGCCGGATCGGGCTCTGCATCTGCGGCCGGCTCCTCCTCGGTCGACTCATCCTCGTCGGCGTCCGCCGGCTCGGCTTCGGTCGACTCGTCCTCGGCCGTATTGGGCTCGACCGCATCGGTCGACTCCCCCGACTCCGACTCCGGCTCTACCGATTCGGCGGCCTCGGGCTCGGTCGACTCGGGCTCGACGGCGTCGGCCTTGCGGGGCTCGGTCTGTTCAGGCATGGAAGATGTGCCTTCGAATCGCGGCCACGTTGGAGAAGATCCGGATGCCCAGGACCACGACCACGCCGGTCGACAGCTGGGCACCGACGCCGAGCTTGTCGCCGAGGTAGACGATCAGCGCGGCGATGATCACGTTGGACAGGAACGACACGACGAAGACCTTGTCGTCGAAGATGTCGTCCAGGTAGGCCCGTAGCGCGCCGAACGAGGCGTCGAGCGCGGCGACCACGGCGATCGGCAGGTAGGGCTCCATCGAGTCCGGGACCTCCGGCTCGATGATCAGTCCGGCGGCCACGCCGATGATGAGGCCGAGAAGAGCGATCATGGCTTCTCACTCGGTCGCTGGGCGTACTGCGTGTCGAGTCGCTCGGACGGTACGGCGGGAAGTGTCACCTGGTCCACCGTGTCCATGTCGAACTGGATCCCATAGTTGGTCTCCAAGTCGAACCATGCTTGTCCCCCTGGGGTCTCCGCGAAGGCAGCCTCCAGTGTGTCAGGGTCCCCTATCGCGGTCACCACGTACGGCGGGATCAGCGAGTTGTAGTTGACGGTGATGGCCCGGCCGGCAGTCCGGATCGCCGACAGCGAGCCGAGCCGGTTGCCGTTGATCGAGATCGCCTCGGCGCCGGCCTGCCAGAGTCCGTTGACCATCACCTGGAGGTCGACGTCGAGGATCGTGCCGCCGGATCCGGCCTGGCCGTTGGCCTCGTCGTCGGCGACGATGCGAAGGCCAGGCCCCGTGGCGGGGATGGCGCCGGTGAGCAGCCGCGCCTGGTTGAGTGCGTCGAGCAGCGTATCGCCCTTGCCGCCGAGTTGCTCGGCGCTGCTCTGCAAGGTCCCGACATCGGTCTGGAGCCGGTCGTTGCGATTGGCGAGTCGGCTGATGTCGGCCTCGCGGTCATGGATCTGGCTGACCAGGGACGACCGCTCCTGCGCGTCGACCGGGCTGGCCGAACGGGTCTGCAGGGTGGTGACGGCGATCAGGACGCCGAGGGCGAGAAGTGCGATCGCGGCGAGCAGCTTCGGCCGCCGGCGCGAGCCCTTCCCCTGGGCGCCGCGTCGGGCCGCGACCCTCCCGTAATCCTCGTCGAGCGACGTGGCCGACACCTGCTCGAGGAGTTCCCAGGACGACGTCGTACGGCGGTCGGCCTGTGACCGCTTGTCGAAGGGCGGCCGGGCGATCACCGGGCCACCTCTTCACGGTCGACCCGCGGGGTGGTGGCCAGCAGGACCCGGACCTGCCAGGCGTAGAGCAGGCCGGCCCACCAGTAGAGCGCCGTGCCCCAGATCGCGAACGCCCATCCGAAGACGTACGCCAGGTCGGCGATCGCACCGGTGCCGTCGCCAAGCAGCAGTAGCGGGAAGGCGTACAGCAGGCAGAACGTCGCGCTCTTGCCGAGGAAGTGGACCGGCAACGCGCTGTATCCCCGCGTACGCAGCAGCGGCACCAAGCACATCAGCAGGATGTCGCGCAGCGGCAGCGCGATCGCCAGCCAGATCGGAATGATGTCGCGGATGGCGAAGGCCACGACGACGGCGAGGATGTAGAGGCGGTCGGCGACCGGATCGAGGATCTGACCGAGCCGGGTGGCCTGGTTGAATCGCCGGGCGAGCTTGCCGTCCAACCAGTCGGAAAGCCCCGCGAAAGCGAGGACCAGAAGGGCCAGCCCGTCGGACTCCGGCCCGAGCACGAAATAGAGGAAGACCGGGATGCCGCACAGCCGCAGCATGCTGATCAGATTGGGGATCGTCCAGACGCGGTCCGAAAGCACCACGTCGGCATCGCCAGCCACGCCCAAGCCTCCTCGATTGCGGATCCGCCCACCACTCAAGACGTGATGATCGTCCAAAGATGTCCTCGCTGACCAGCACAGGTTACCGGTCGTGACCGGGTCGTTGCTGGCCCACCTCGGGTCACGTCTGGCGAGGTCAGGAAGGGGCCCGGCGAGCACCGCGAGGATCGTCGCTCGTGCCGGCGCACGGGTGTCGGCTCGGCGTGTCCGAGGCTAGGAGACCCACGCCTTCGCGTCGTCGAGCTCGTCCAGCTCGAAGGTCTTCACCCGGCCCGGCATCAACCGCCCGAGGGTCTTGACGGTCTTCTCGATCCAGCCGGACTCGGAGACCAGGGCCACTTTCTTCCAGGCCCTGGGATTCCGCGCCCACAGCTTGGAGTCGGCCCACATGCCACTGGCTGTGTACGACTTGAACTGCGGGCCGAGCAGATAGAGCAGCCGTACATTCTTGCGCTTCAATGCCTCGCTGATGGCCGGCACCAGCACGTTGTTGTAGTCGTCGCCGGTCACCTTGCCGACGGCCTCGACGCCGATGGTTCCGGCCGGCATGTCGTCGATGAGCCTGATCATGTCGCTCTCCTCGTACTCCTGCCGAGTTTCGTGCCCCTCGTACCCCACGATCCTCCCCCGACCCGGGTGATCTGGGTCAGTCCCCCGCCGGTGTCGCCGACTCCGATTCGGTGGCTTCGAGCTCGCCCTCGGGCTCGGGGGTCGGACGGTCGCCGGGGTGCAGCAAGGCGACCAGGAACGCCAGGAACATCGCGACGGCCATGCCGATGATGACCACTTGCACGGCCTCCGCGAAGTCGTGGGTCACCGCTCTCTCGACCCCGTCGCGGATCGACGACGGGATGCTGGCGGCGCCTTCGCTGTTGCCGGTGGCGGCCCGGTGCGCGGCCGAATCCGCAGTGTCGTGCGGCACACCGAGACCCTCGAGCGACGACGTGAACTTGGAGACGAACACGTGGGTGAGGATGGTGCCGAGGATGGCGAACCCGAGTGAGGAGCCGTAGTTGCGGACCGTCTGGTTGATGCCGGTCACCTCGCCGTACGACGCGTCCTCCGCACGGCTCACGGCGTCGGTGCTCACCGGCCCGAGCAGGAAGCCGATGCCGGCACCGGCCAGCAACAGCGGGTACTGCTGCCGATGCTGCTCCAGGTCGGTCACCTGGGTCGCCCACCACACGAACCCGGCCGCGCCGACCAGGCACCCGAGCAGGACGGTCGGCTTCGCGCCACGCGCGTCGTAGATCCGCCCGCCGAGCTGTGCGGCCAGCAGCAGGCCGAGGAAGAAGAAGAGCAGCAGGATGCTGGTGCCGCCGGCGTCCAGGCCGAGCGAGACGTTGGCGTAGATGCTGAGGAAGTACGACACCGGGACGAAGCCGATCATCGCCAGGAACAGCACCATCGAGTCGATCCGGAACGCCTTGGATCCGAAGATCTCCAGCTTGATCAACGGCTCGTCCGTGCGCCGCTCGACCGTGACGAAGGCGACCAGCAACGCCGCGCCGGCGACCAGGCAGGCCCAGGTCCAGACGCTCGCCCAGCCCCATACGGCCGACTGGGTGAACCCGACGACGCTGAGCGCCATGCCGGAGGCCACCAGGACGGCACCGAACCAGTCGATGCGCTCTTGCTCTCGCCGGTCCTCGAACTTCGCCAGGACGGTGCAGACGACCGCGGCGACCGCGACCGGGATGTTGATGTAGAAGATCGCTCGCCAGGTCCACTCGAGAAGGTAGTCGCCCAGGATCGGGCCGACAGCGGTGAAGGCACCGGTGATCCCGAAGAACATCGCCATGGCGCGACCCCGACGGGCGCTGGGCGTCGAGCTGTAGACGATCGCGATGGCGGCCGGGAGCAGCAGGGCGGCGAACACACCCTGACCGACCCGAGCCGAGATCATCCAGCTCTCGGCGTAGCTGTCGCCCGGGGTGGCACCGCACAGCGCAGAGCAGACGGCGAAGCCGACGACGCCGACGAGCACCATGTTCCGGCGGCCCCACACGTCCGCGATCCGACCGCCGAGCGCGAACGTTGCCGCCAGCGCGATGAGGTAGGCGTTGATGACCCACTGCCCCTGGGTCGCGGTGAGGTTCAGATCGTCCTGCAGCTCCGGCGACGCGATGGCGACGATGGTCTGGTCGATGAACGACATCGCCACGGCGAGCACCATGGCGAGCATGACCAGCCGGTTCGTACCGCCCTCGCCGCCGTTGGCCTCCGAATGCGACGCGGCCCGGTGCCGGAATCCCCTCGCCATGGCGGTCCCTTCCCCGTACGCGGTCGCGACGCCCACCTGGACGGGCGCCGACACTCCCCCTCGACCTCAACACGGGAGTTGGGTACAGGCTTCGCCCGAAAAGGGTGATTGCCGCAGGTCAAGCGCGAGACAGGACTACTGGGTTGCCGGGCCGGGCGGCATGCGCTATATATAAGTCTCTACTTATAGATAGGAGTGGACATGCCCCTCGATCCCGTGGCCACAGCGGGTCTGGCGACCCGTGAGGTCCGCACCGGCTCCCGCGACGGCGCACCGACCAGGATCGCCGTCGCCCGACGGACCTACCCGACCGACCAGGCGGACCTCTGGGACGCGGTGACCAACGCCGACCGGATACCGCGCTGGTTCCTGCCGATCAGCGGCGAGCTCCGGGTCTCGGGCCGCTACCAGATCGAGGGCAACGCCGGTGGCGTCATCGAACGCTGCAAGGAGCCGGAGTCGTTCGCCGTGACGTGGGAGTACGGCGGGATGGTGTCGTGGCTCGAAGTCACGCTCACCCCGGACGGCGACGGCACCCGGCTCGAGTTGGCCCACGAGGCCCACGTCGACCCCGAGTTCTGGGCACAGTTCGGTCCGGGCGCGGTGGGCGTCGGCTGGGACCTCGGTCTGCTCGGACTCGGCATGCATATCGAGAGCGGCACGGCGGTCGACCCGGAGCTGGCCGCCACCTTCCCGATCTCACCCGAGGGCATCGAGTTCGTCCGGGCGGCGGCGACGGACTGGGCCGACGCGGCGGTGAAGGACGGGGACGACTCAGACGCGGCGAACGAGGCCGCCGAGCGCACCGTGACCTTCTACACCGTCCCGCCCGAGACTCCGCCCGGGGGCTGAGTGGACGGGGTCTTCGAGGCGCTCGGCGATCCGGTCCGTCGGATCGTTCTGGAGCTGCTGGCCGGCGGCGAGCAGCCGGCCGGCGAGATCGTCGCACTGTTGCAGCCCCGGGCGCCGATCTCGCAGCCGGCCGTCTCGCAGCACCTCAAGGTGCTCCGCGAGGCCGGCCTCGTGCGGATGCGCGCCGAGGGCACCCGCCGGCTCTACGCGCTGGACCCGGCCGGAGTCAATGGCGCCCGAGCCTGGCTGGCCCGGCTCGCCGACCCGCTCGGGCCGTTCGATCAACAGCTCGACGCGCTGGCGACCGAGGTGGCCCGTGGCCGCCGGTCCCGTCGCGCCGGTGTGGACCGGGGTACGCCGGGATCGGCCGCGTCGGACAGCCGGCTCGCTTGACCGAGCTCAGCTTCCGAGGGTGGCCACCATGACGGCCTTGATGGTGTGGACCCGGTTCTCGGCCTGGTCGAACACGATCGAGTGCTCCGACTCGAAGACCTCGTCGGTCACCTCCAGCCCGTCGAGGCCGTACTTCTGGTAGATCCCCCAGCCGACCTTGGTCTCCCGGTTGTGGAAGGCGGGCAGGCAATGCAGGAACCGGACCTGCGGGTTGCCGGTACGGCGAACCACGTCGGCGTTCACCTGGTACGGCTTGAGCAGGTTGATCCGCTCCTCCCACACGTTGTCCGGCTCACCCATCGATACCCACACGTCGGTGTAGAGGTAGTCCACGTCCTTGACGCCCTCGTCGACGTCGGCCGTCAGAGTCAGCCGGGCACCGGTCTCGGAGGCGATCTGGCGACAGGTCTCGATCAGCTCCTTGTCGGGCCACAGATGCTCGGGCGCACAGAGCCGGACGTCCATGCCCAGCTTGCAGCCGCCGACCATCAGGGAGTTGCCCATGTTGTTGCGGGCGTCGCCGAGATAGCAGAAGGCGATCTCCTTGAGGTGCTTGTCGCTGTGCTCGGTCATCGTGAGCATGTCCGCGAGGATCTGGGTCGGGTGGAACTCGTCGGTCAGCCCGTTCCACACCGGCACGCCGGAGTGCTTCGCCAGGATCTCGACCGACTCCTGCGCGAAGCCCCGGTACTCGATGCCGTCGAAGGTCCGGCCCAGCACTCTGGCGGTGTCCTTCATCGACTCCTTGTGGCCGATCTGCGACCCACTCGGCTCGAGGTAGGTCACATGTGCGCCCTGGTCCTTGGCGGCGACCTCGAAGGCGGTCCGGGTACGCGTCGAGGTCTTCTCGAAGATCAGCGCGATGTTCTTGCCGACCAGCCGCGGTTGCTCGTAGCCGCCGTACTTGGCCGCCTTGAGATCGGCCGACAGTCGCAGCAGGAAACGCAGCTCGTCGGGGGTGAAGTCGAGCTCCTTCAGGAAGCTGCGGTCACGAAGGTTGTAGGCCATGATCCGCTCCAGTCTCGATCTACGCGGGTGCGGGCGTGGCCAGGATAGGGATGCTCTGCCGCTGCCGCAGCCGGATCCCCAGCTTGATCAGCTCCTCGAGGACGACCAGGCTGGCGGCGAGTCCGACGCAGATCGCCCACTGGTGACCGCTCAGCTCGCCGGTGCCGAAGATCCGCTGGAGGATGTCGATCGTCGTGATCGCGACGATCGCGATCAGGGACAGGGCGTACCGCCGAAGCTGCATCGCACCCGGGACGGCGTCTCGATCGAAGATCGTGTTCTGCTGGTCCCGCGACATCAGACCGGCCGCCAGGTGGAACAGGGACAGCGTGGTCAGCAGCATCGTCGCGCCGATGACGGCACCGTCCTGCGAGTGGCCGATCTGATAGGCGACGAGCGCACCCACGGTCATGACGGCGCCCTGCGCGCACAGCCGGATCCAGTCCACCCGCGAGAGCACCGGTGCCGAGATCGGTCGAGGTGCCCGTGACATCAGTCCGCGGGTCGGCCGGTCGAAGCCGAGGGCGATCGCGATCGGGATGTCGACGATCATGTTGAGCCACAGGATCTGCAGCGGGTTCAGGGGTACGCCGCCGGCGATGTCGAAGATGCCGGCGCCGATGAAGACGGCGATGTACGCGACCAGGGTCGACATCTGGAAGCGCAGGTACTTCACCAGGTTGTCGTAGAGGGTCCGGCCGTACGACACGGCGTTCACGATCGTGGCGAAGTTGTCGTCGGTCAGGATCATCACCGCGGCCTCCTTGGAGACCTCGGTGCCGGTGATGCCCATGGCGACGCCGATGTCGGCGGCCTTCAGCGCCGGAGCGTCGTTGACCCCGTCCCCCGTCATCGCGACCACGTTGCCGGACCGCTTCAGCAGCCGGACCAGCCGCAGCTTGTCCTCCGGCGCCACCCGGGCGATGACACCGATCTCGGGCAGCTGGGCCAGCAACTCGTCGTCGCTCATGGCGGCGAACTCGGTGCCGGTGATGGCCCGGCCCTCGATGCCGAGCTCGCCCGCGATCGCGGCGGCCGTCGTCGCGTGGTCGCCGGTGATCATCCGGACCCGGATTCCGGCATCGCGGCACTCCACGATCGCGGCCTTCGCCTCCGGTCGCGGCGGGTCGACGATCCCGACCATGGCGAGCAGCGTGAGATCGCGTACCAGGTCGATCAGGTTGCCGTCGGGCCGGAAGGTGGCGGCGTCGAAGTCCCGCTGGGCGACCACCATCACCCGCTCGCCGGAGTTCGCCATCCGGTCGTTCGCGTCGCTGGCCAGGTGGCGGTTGTCGTCGGTCACCGGCAGGAGTGCCCCGGCCGGTTCGCGGTAGTGCGACGCGAGCGAGATCAGCACGTCCGGGGCGCCTTTGACGTAGCAGCGGACGATCCGCTCCCGCCGCGGTGTGGTGATCTCGTGGAAGGTCGCCATGAACTTGTAGTCCGAGTCGAACGGGACCTCGGCGATCCGCGGGTAGGTCTGTCGGGTCTCCTCGATGTCGAGGCCGCCCTTGCCCGCGAGCACGATGAGGGCGCCTTCGGTCGGATCGCCGATCAGGCTGTCGCCGTCGAGCACCGCATCGGCGCACAGGATCATCGGCAGCAGGTACGGGTCGAGGTCGATGTGCAGCCCGCCGACGTGCTTGATCTCGCCTTCGGTCCGGTAACCCTCGCCCGTGACGGTGAACCGATGATGCCCGGGGATCGCCAGCTCCCTCGCGGTCATCTTGTTCAGGGTGAGGGTGCCGGTCTTGTCCGAGCAGATGACCGACGTCGAGCCGAGCGTCTCAACCGCAGGCAGCCGTTTGACGATGGCATGGCGTCGCGCGATCTCGCGAGTGCCCATGGACAGCAGTGCGGTCACGACGGCGGGGAGCCCGGTCGGGATCGCGGCAACGGCCAGGGCGACGCCGGTGATGAACAGGGTGTCGAACGACTCGCCTCGGAGCAGCCCGATGATGACGACCAGCACCAGCGCGACCGCGGCGATGAACGCGATCACCTTGGACAGTCCGTCGAGCTGCTTCTGCAGCGGCGTCTTGTCGGCCTCGGTCTGCGCCAGCAGCTCCGCGATGTGGCCGATCTCGGTGCCCATCCCGGTCGCGGTCACGATCAGCTCGCCTCGGCCGCGCGTCACCGAGGTGTTCATGTACGCGATGCAGGTGCGGTCGCCGAGCGGGACGTCCTCACCCGGCACCGGCGCGGTCGACTTGCCGACCGGCAGGCTCTCGCCGGTCAGGGCGGCCTCCTCGATCTCGAGGGTCGCCGCGACGCAGATCCGGCCGTCCGCCGGCACCCGGTTGCCGGCCTCGACGAGCACGATGTCGCCGGGTACGAGCTCCTCGGCGTCGACCTCGAAGGCCTGGCCGTCCCGTCGTACTCGCGCGACGGTCTTCATCATCTTGGCGAGGACCTGGACGCTCTCCTCTGCCTTGGACTCCTGACGCAGACCGACGACCGCATTGAAGACGGTGAGCCCGGCCAGGACGGCCGAGGTCCCGACATCGCCGGTGACCAGCAGATTCACCACGGCTGCCACGAGCAGCACGATCTGCATGAAGTCCTCGTACTGGCGGAGGAACGCCTGCAGGGCCGACTCCTGCTTGGCACCGGCCAGCCGGTTGGGACCGTGGGTCTCCAGCCGACGGCGTGCCTCGTCGCGGCTGAGTCCGGACGCCGGATCGACGCCAAGCTCTTGCGCTACCGCGACGGCCTCGAGACCGGCCGGCGAAACGTCCGGCCGGACGCCGGCGGGAGCGCCCTCGGTCGCCGTCATGACGGCACGCCCGTCGTGGATGGGCCGTCGCCGACGAAGGGGACAAGGTGCTTACAAGGCGGGGAAACGCAGCTCATCGCGAGCCTCCGATGACTGACACGCTTCATCATCGAAAGCCGTCGGTACTGGCGCCTCGCCCGGTCCGGGTGAACTGTACGGCGAGTCAGCCCAGCGCCATCGGCTCTCCCGACCCCGAGGGTTCGGGGTCAGGAAGCCGACGCATCCGCAGCGAGTTGCCCACGCCGATCAGGGCCGCTCCGAGCGGGATGAGCAGGGCCACCTGCAAAGCGATGTGCCGAGCGTCGGTGTTGATGCTGAGGATCTCCGCCTGGACGTCCGGCGGCTCGTCGACCAGCTGCTCCTGGAGCTTGGTGTTGCTCATCACCTCGGCGTCGTGCTCCAGCGCCTGGGACACCTTCGCCTTGTCGTCCGGCGGCAGGACGTTGCTGTCGTTCGCCATCGAGGTGAAGGTGGCCGACAGCGTCGCGAGCATGATCGCGCCCCCGAAGGCGAGGCCGAACGACAGCCCGAACGATCCGGCCGCGGAGTTGACGCCGGCCGCCTCGCTGACCCGCTCATCCGAGATCGGGCTCAGGGTGTAGTTGTTCAGCTGCGACACGATCAGACCGAGTCCCGAGCCGGCGATGATCAGCGGGATGACCAGATACCACCCGGAGTCGGCGCGCGGCACGATCGGGAGCACGAGCAGGATGCCGACGGCGAGCAGTGTGAAGCCGGCGAGAATGACGCTGCTCGGACGTCGCGAGCCGGACCGTCTGCCGGCCAGGATCGCCAGGGCGAACATGCTCAGCGACAACGGAGCGATGGACAGCCCGGACTCCAAGGCGTTGTACTCCAGCACCATCTGCAGGTAGATCGGCAGCGCGATCATCAGGCCGCCCAGCGAGATCTGCTGGAGCATCTGGTTCGAGATGCCATGGGTGAAGGTCTTGATCCGGAACAGCTCCGGGTCGATCAGCGTCGCCTTCCCCTCTCGATGCCGCCGGACCAGCCAGTACGCCAGCCCGGCCAACGCGACGAGCCCGGCGGCAATCAGCAGGCCGACGAACTCACCGCCCTCCTGCCAGACCAGGATGCCCAGCACGACACCGCCCATGCCGAGGGCCGACAGCACGGCTCCGACCGGGTCGACCTCACGCGGTCCGGTGTACGGCGCGTCGTGGACCAGCTTGATGCCGGACAGGACGATCGCGATGATCACCGCCTCGAGCAGGAAGCCGATCCGCCAGGACAGGTACGTCGTGATGAAGCCACCGAGCAGCGGGCCGACGGCGGCGGCGATCGCGGCCGACGCACCCACCAGGGCGTACGCCTGCTTCTGCGCGGCGCCCTCGAAGTTGCCGTGGATCAGCGACTGCATCGCGGGGAGCAGCAGGGACGCGCCGAGTCCGCCGATGATGGCCCAGAACACGATGATCGCGGTCAGCCCCTGGGCCAGCGTCATCGCGATCGCGCCGACGGCATACCCGAGCAGACCCAGGACGTAGGTCCGCTTGCGACCGAACAGATCTCCCACCTTGCTGCCGATCAGGATGAACGCGGCCGACACCAGCGCCTCGAGCGCGATGGCGGACTGCACGCCGCTGACCGTGGTGTCCAGATCCCTCACGACCGCGGAGATCGAGACGTTCATCAGCGAGGTGTCGACCACCAGGACGAACATGGCCATCGCCAGCAGGATCGCCAGCCGCGGATTGCCATCGGACTTGCCTTCGACCGGCGTGGACGCATGTTCCGTCACGCGACCTCCATCCCCCGGCGACTAGGCGCGGGCTCAGCCCTGTCGAATCGTCGCCGACGAGACCACGCAGCGTCAGGGACTTTGGTCCCGCCTCGGCCCAGTCAGCGAGTCGTCAGCGTTCCCTGGTGATGGAACATCTGCCAGCCGCCGGGCTCGACCCGTCGCCACAACGAGGTGCGGTTCGCCCTCCGGCCCCGGTGCTCGGAGGTGTACTTGACCATCACGAGCCCGTCCGCCAGGCGCCAGCCCCGCAGGTTCTCGACCTGGATCGGCTCGCTCTCCGGATCGGTGTCCGCCGCAACCAGCTCGGCAGTCCCCTCGTACGTCAGCTCCCCACCGGAGGCGCCGAACTCGTGGAAGTCGGGAGCCAGCAATCGACCGAGACGTGCCGGGTCCGCCCGGCATTCGGGGCTGAGCGACTCCCGTTCCGCCGCCAGCACCTCCGCCACCTGCTCGTCCATCAGCAATCGCCGCGAAGCTGACCGACGAGCACGCGGGCGACGGCTCCGATACCGGGATCGATCGCTGCCAGGTCGACGCTTGACCGTGGATCGCGACGTGTGAAGACCGCGACCGCGTAGGCCACTCCGTCGGGGAAGTTGACGACCCCGGCCTCGTTTCGCACCACTCCCATGAGGCCGCCGCTCTTGGCCGCGACGGAGACGTCCGGTCCGAATCCGGACGCGATCCGGTGCCGGGTCAGCTGCTGGCCCATGTGCTTCCGCACGGCCGCACATGCGGTCTCCGGCCCCGCCTCGTCGCGCCAGATCGCCTGCAGCAGCGAGACGGTCTCGAACGCTGTCGTCCGCGTTCCGCGCGCTGGATCCATGGCGGCGGTAGCAGCGAGCCGGACCCGAACCTCATGGTCAGTCGGCGGCCCGTCCCGATCGGGTTCGTGCCGGATCATCGTCCGGTAGTCCGCGAAGCCGGCCTCGGCCGCCATGTCGTCGAGCATCGTCTGTAGGTCGGCCGTGACGCTGGTCTGACGCATGCCGAGTTGCTCGGTCATGCGATTGACCCGCTCGAGTCCGATCACCTTGATGAGCTCGTCGGTCGCCACGTTGTCGCTGATCGTGAGCATGAGCGGCACCAGGTCGCGCACCGTCAGGCGTACGTCATCGCGAAGCAGCGACAGGCCCACGGGTCCCGGCGTACGCTGGTCCGCCCGAAGCGTCCGGATCTCCGTACCGTCGATCGAACCGTCCGCGATGGCGCTCTCGACGGCGAGAGCCACCTGAATCTTCATCACCGACGCGGGTGTGGCCAGGTCATGCTCCGCCGAGCCGATGCCGGCTCCCCCACCCACTGGCGCTGCGTACGCCATGCCTCTGACATCGAGCTCGTCGAACAGATCTGCCACGGGCACGCCCGCACCCTAGTTGACGCCGGGCCACCTTCGGGCTGAGAGTCCTGCCATGGCAAGCATCGACCGCGAGCGCCTCGCGAAGCTCATCGAACGCGAACGGGCCACCTACGCCGCCGACCATTCGACCTCGAGTCGGCTGTTCGACGGAGCGGAGCATCTGTTCGGCCGGGTGCCCATGACGTGGATGGGCATGTGGAGCGGTGGCTTCCCGATCTATATGGCACAGGCGAAGGGCAACCGGGTCATCGACGTGGACGGCCGGGAGTACGTCGACTTCGCGCTCGGCGACACCGGTGCCATGGCCGGTCACAGCCCGGCCGCGACGGTCGGGGCGGTCCGAACCCGGATCGAGGCCGAGGGCGGGATCACCACGATGCTGCCGACGGCGGACGCCGACTGGGTGGGTGCGGAGCTCCAGCGCCGGTTCGGCCTTCCGCTGTGGTCGTTCACCTTGACCGCGACCGACGCGAACCGGTGGGCGATCCGGCTGGCCCGGCTCGTGACCGGGCGGACCAAGATCCTGACCTTCGCCTACTGCTACCACGGCTCGGTGGACGAGGCGTTCGCCGTTCCCGGCCCGGACGGCGAGGCGGTCGCCCGGTCCGGTCTGGTCGGCGCGCCGGTGCCACTGTCCGAGACCACCCGGGTCGCGGAGTTCAACGACCTGGCCGGTGTCGAGGCACAACTGGCGCACGGGGACGTGGCGGCCGTGCTGGCCGAGCCGGCGCTCACCAACATCGGGATCGTGCTGCCAGAGCCGGGCTTCCTGGCTGGCCTCCGGGAGCTCGCCACCCGATACGGCGCGCTCCTGATGATCGACGAGACACACACCTTCTCGGCCGGTCCGGGCGGCGCCACCGGACACTGGGACCTCGAGCCCGACATCCTCGTGATCGGCAAGAGCATCGGCGGCGGCATCCCGAGCGGCGCGTACGGCCTCAGCGCCGACATCGCCCGCACGGTGGACGCCGACCCGGATGCCGACCTGATCGATGTCGGCGGCGTCGGCGGGACTCTGGCCGGCAACGCGCTGTCGGTCGCCGCCATGCGGGCCACCCTCGAACACGTGCTCACCGGCGACGCCTTCGACCACATGGTGCGGCTGGCCACCGCGTTCACCCACGGGGTGCAGCAGACCATCGACCGGACCGGCGTGCCGTGGTCGATCAGCCAGCTCGGCGCCCGGACGGAGTACCGCTTCGCGTCCCCCGCGCCGCGCACCGGCAGCGAGGCCGCGGCCGTCGCCGACGACGAGCTCGACGAGTACCTGCACCTCTACCTGGCCAACCGCGGCGTACTCATCACGCCGTTCCACAACATGGCGCTGATGTGCCCCGACACCCGCGCCGACGACGTGGCGCTACACACGCACCTGTTCGGCCAGGCCGTCGACGAGCTGGTCGGCCGCTAACCAGGGTCTCCTAGTCGCCGAACGCCTCGAGGATCCGGATCTTGTTGGTGGCATCGAGGGCGGCGACCTTGTACGCCTCGGACAGCGTCGGATAGTTCAGCACCGTGTCGACCAGGTAGTCGATCGTGCCGCCACAACCCATGATCGCCTGGCCGATGTGCACCAGGTCGGTGGCGTTGCTGCCGAAGACGTGCACCCCGAGCAGGCTGCGGTCCTCGGTCGAGACCAGTAGCTTGAGCATGCCGTACGTGTCACCGATGATCTGCCCGCGGGCGAGCTCGCGATAGCGCGAGACGCCGACCTCGTACGGGACCGAGGACCGGGTGAGCTCCTCCTCGGTGGCGCCGCAGTAGGACACCTCCGGGATCGTGTAGATGCCGATCGGCTGCAGCCCCATCAGTCGCCGGGTCGGCTCGCCGAAGGCGTGATAGGCCGCCAGCCGGCCCTGCTCCATGGCGTTCGCCGCCAGGGCCGGGAAGCCGATCACGTCGCCGACCGCGTAGATGTGATCGACGGCGGTCCGATAGTGCTCGTCGACCTTGATCCGGCCGCGCTCGTCCGCCTCGAGCCCGGCCGCTGCGAGGTCCAGCTCGTCGGTCATGCCCTGCCGGCCGGCGGAATACATCACGGTCTCGGCGGGGATGCGCTTGCCGCTGGCCAGGCTCGTCACCGTGCCGCGATCCGACACCTGAACGCGCTGGACCTCCTCACCGAATCGGAAGGTGACCGCCCGGTCGCGAAGGTGGAACTTCAACGACTCGACGACCTCCGGATCGCAGAAGTCGAGCATCCGGTCGCGCTTTTCGACGACTGTCACTCGGGTGCCGAGGGCGGCGAACATCGAGGCGTACTCGATGCCGATGACACCGGCGCCGACCACCACCATCGAGCCCGGCACCTGCTCGAGATGGAGCATGCCGTCGGAGTCGATGACGTAGCGGTCGTCGAACTCGACCGAGGCCGGGCGGGCCGGGTGGGTGCCGGTGGCGATCACGGTCTTCTCGGCACTCACCGTGCTCTGATCGGCGTGCTCGGTTCCCGAGATCCGGACGGTGTGCGCATCGACGAAGCTGCCGGTGCCCTGCATCAGGTCGATGTGGTTGCGCAGCAACTGGGCCCGGATCACCTCGATCTCGCGCCCGACGACATGCTGGGTGCGGGACATCAGGTCGGCGATCGTGATGTCGGCCTTCACCCGGTAGCTCTCGCCGTACACCTCCCGCAACGCGAGCCCGGTGAGATAGACGACGGCTTCGCGCAACGTCTTCGACGGTATTGTGCCGGTGTTGACACAGACACCGCCGAGCATCGAACCGCGCTCGACGACGGCCACCCGCTTGCCGAGCTTCGCTCCGGCGATCGCGGCCTTCTGCCCACCGGGGCCGGATCCGAGCACCACGAGGTCGTAGTCGTACATCGCTTCTCCCTGGGCAGTCCGGCCGCCTCATTAGGGTCACCCGCGAACGGCCGCCCCGGCAAGCACAGCACAGATGCGGCGTATGCGCACTCCGACTGACTTGCCCAGGATTGGGCTGACGAATTGCGAGTGTCGGGCTAGCGTGTGCGGTTATCGTCACTCGGGGAGCACGGAGGGCCGCAGATGACAGTCGAACGTCGCACAGTGCTCAAGGGCGGCGCCGCCGCCGTCGCCGCGCTCGCCGGTGGCCCCTTCCAAGGTCTGCTGAACTCCCCGTCTGGAGCCGCTCCAGCGGCGCCGTACCGCGAACTGGGCCCGATCCCTGACGAGCGGGACGGCAAGGTGCGGCTGCATCTGCCGAAGGACTTCTCGTACCGGTCCTTCCACGACACCGAGCTCACGGTCACGCTCGACGACGGCACGATCCTGCCCGGCCGTCACGACGGCATGGGCGCCTTCCCGGGACCGAACGGCAACATCCTCCTGGTCCGCAACCACGAGATCACCAACTCCGCAACGGCAACCGCCTTCGGGCCCGGGACGCCGTACGACGCGAAGGCCGGCGCCGGCACCACGACGATCGAGGTGACCGAGTTCGGCGAGGTGGTCGAGGCCTACACCAGCCTGAACGGGACCATGTTCAACTGCAGCGGCGGCGTGATGCCGTGGGGCTCGTGGATCACCTGTGAGGAGACGATCAACGGCCCCGACGTCGGGCCCGACTTCCAGGGCCAGCCCAACACGCAGCTCCAGCAGAAGCACGGCTACATCTACGAGGTGCCGGCCGGCGGACAGAGCAACCGCCAGCCGATCACCCGAGCGGGCCGCTTCCCCCACGAGGCGGTCTCATTCGACCCGAAGGACGGGATCCTCTACCTGACCGAGGACAACTTCGAGTTCCCGTCGGGCTTCTACCGCTACATCCCGAAGAACAACCCGATGGAGACCGGGTTCCTCGACAACGAGGGCACGCTGCAGATGCTCGTCGTCACCGGCCAGCCGCACGCCCACCTCGAGGCTCGGCAGCAGCAGCGGGCGACGTACGACGTCGAGTGGGTCGACATCGACGATCCAGACCCGACCTTCCCCGCTGGGACCACCAACGACCAGGCGCTCGTCGCGGTCGGCGATCAGGGTCGGGCGCAGGGCGCGGCCCTGTTCTCTCGGCTCGAGGGTCAGGTCTATGACAACAACGTCGTCTACTTCACGTCGACCCAGGGCGGCGGCCCCGCCGAGGACGACACCGACGACGACAACGCCAATGGATTCGGCCGCGGCAACGGCATGGTGTGGGCCTACCACACGCGCTCGCAGAAGCTGCAGATCCTGTTCCAGGCCCCGGTCGACCCTGCCGAGGCGAATCTGCGTTTCGACTTCCCGGACAACATCACGACCAGCGCCAGCGGCACGCTGGTCGTCTGCGAGGACAGCACGATCGACAACTACATCCGTGGCCTGTCCCGCGGCGGACAGCTCTGGGACATCGCGCTGAACCGGCTGGTCAGCCAGCTGAACGGGGCGCCACGGTTCGGCGACGAGTTCGCCGGGTCGACGTTCTCGCCGGACGGTCATACGTTGTTCGTCAACATCCAGGCCAGCCGCGGCTTGACGTTCGCCATCTGGGGGCCGTGGCAGAAGATCGGAGTCTGACGCCAGACCAGGCGCACGAGGGAACGAGGGAACAGGGGGTGGCTCGACATGGGAAAGACCGCTGCGCTCACGCGGGGCCCGGCCACACTGGTCGCCACGACGGCGATCACGCTGGCGGCGGCAGGAGCGGTGCGGGCGGCGCCCGAGCCGGTGTACGGCGCCGGCGCCGATCCGGGAATCATGCGCACCGACACCGGCCGCTTCGTCGCGTTCACCACCGGTCGACGGGCGCCCATGGCCATGTCCGACACGGCACCCGGGCCGTGGGAGTCCGGCGGACCGGCGCTGAGCGGGTTGGGCACGTGGTCGCCCGGCGGTGCAGTCTGGGCGCCGGATGCCTGGAAGACGCCGGCCGGGTGGGTGCTCTACTACGCGGCTCCGGCCAACGGCATGCACGGTCAGCGATGCATCGGGGTGGCGACGGCCGACCACCCCCTCGGTCCGTACACGCCGCGGGACACTCCGCTGGTGTGCCCCAACCGGGATCTTGACGCCGACGACACGGTGCCGGGCCGGCCGGTGGCGAACGCGGGCGTGATCGATCCGTCGGGCTTCCGGAAGGCGGACGGCAACCGGTATCTGCTGTACCGGACGCAGCAGACGCCGGCGTCGGTACGGATGGTGCGGCTGGGATCGAGCGGCACCCATGCCATCTCGCAAAGCCACGAGCTCCGGCAGAGTCGGGGAATCATCGAGAATCCCGTGCTGGTGCAGCGGCACCGGTCGTACGTGCTGATCGCGTCGATCCGCGGCTGGAACAGCTGCGACTACGCCACCGGATGGCTTCGTTCCCGGGATCCGTGGAGGTTCGCCGGGCGTGCCCAGCACATCTTGATGAGCAGCTCCGGCACCCGGATCTGCGGACCGGGCGGCGCAGACGTCGCCGGTGCGTTCGACGGCGGCTCCCGCATCTTCCTGCACGGCTGGCGCTGCAAGTACCAGTCGGGAGTTCGCAACTGCGAATCCACCGCCGATATGCGACGCCTGCCGACCTTCCGGGCGATGTACGTCGGGATACTCGGCTGGGGATCCGACGGTGCCACGCCGAAGGTGACCGAGTTCATTCACTGACTGCCGGCCAAATCGGCGATGAGATTCGCGCCCGGCCGGAGTCTGTCTACGTGGATCGATTCCTCGACTCTGAATTGATGGAGGCAGACATGACGGATAAGTCGACGCAGACGGCCATGCCCGCGGTGGTCGACCGGGCCAACTGGGAGGCCGAGCGCGACAAGCTGCTGGCCCGCGAGAAGGCGCACACCCGGGAGGGCGACGCGATCGCGGCCGCCCGACGGCGGCTGCCGATGGTCGAGCTGGACGCCAACATCACACTCGTCGGTGCGGACGGCCCGGTCTCGCTGCTCGACGTGTTCGAGGGCCGACGGCAGCTGGTCACCTACTTCCACATGTGGCACACCGGCATGGCGGCGCCCGACCAGTGCGAGGGTTGCACGTTCTTCAACGGCCAGGTGCGCGAGCTGTCGTACCTGCACTCCCGCGACGTCACGTACGCGACGTTCTGCGAGGGTCCGTACGACGAGAGTTCGCGCTATCGCGACTTCATGGGCTGGGACGTCCCGTGGTACTCCGCCGCGGACGCCGGCGACGCACTGCTCGCGGGACGCGGGTTCGGCCTGCTCGTGTGCTACCTGCGAGACGGCGACCGGGTGTTCGAGACCTACTCGACCACCGGACGCGGCACCGAGGTGATGGCGCCGAGCTACGGCCTGCTGGACATGACGGTCTACGGCCGCCAGGAGTCGTGGGAGGACTCGCCCGAGGGCTGGCCGAGACTGTCCGGCGTCACGGGCGACCAGTTCCGCACCGAGGGTCGCCCGACCGCCCAGTGGAGCCGGCTCGCGGCGGGACGGCCCGACGACCTCGGTGCGACCGGGTCGTAGCCCGTCTCACCCAAGCGGTGCCAGCAGCGACTTCTTTCCCTCGAAGGCGAACAGGAGGAGGTCGACCATCCGGAAGGTCTTGTCGTCCGGGCCGAGCGTGGGGCGCCAGGCCGGATCGGTGAAGATCGAGATCTTGCTGCCCTCGATCGCCCGGTGGAAGGTCTCGGCGACGATCCGGGCGCCGACGCCCTTGAGCCGACCGGAGTTGAGCTCGGCCTCGCGCAGGATGTAGAACCACAGCGGCGTGTCCTTGAGGAACGCCTCGCGCTGGGTCTTGGTCAGCTTGTCGAGGGTGGCACCCTTGTTGCCGTCGCGGATCTGCGCCTTCGTGAGCTTGGTCAGCGTGACGCCCTTGCCGGCCAGGAAGGTGGCCATCTGCTGCCCGGTGGCGAGCTTCACCATCCGGGCCCGGGTCAGGTTGCGGACCGCCAGGTTGTCCTGGTCGGCCGGGAATCCGGGCACCCTGTTCAGCGTCTGCGCGAGGCGGGTGTCGATCCGCATCGCCCGGTTGAACTTCTTCGCGGGTACGACCAGGCCGGGCTTGCCGGCCTCGCCGAAGTCGTACAAGCGCCGGAAGTCGGCGATCCAGTTGCTCGGCAGCCGCAGATTGTCGCCGAGGTTGCCGCTGGTGGCCGTGAACGTGAACAGGAGGTCGAGCGTGCCGAACCCGTCGTCGAAGCGCGCGTTCCAGTTGTACGCATCGCGGACCATGGAGTGCCCGAGCCGGTAGGCCGCCACCGAGAACTCGATCGGCATCGTCGGGACCGCAGTGGCCGGTGCATTCGGCTCGAACGCCTTGCGGCCGTTGCGGAAGACGTCGTTGACGACCGCGGCTGCGCAGATCCGCGGCAGGAAGTCGGTCCGGACCATCCACTGGTAGTGCTTGGTGACGATCTCGCGCGCTGTGGCGAACCGCAGTGCGGGCGGCACCGACGCCGGCAGCGTGTCGACGACGCGGTTGTGGAAGCGGATGAAGGCGAGATGGGTCTGGGCGACCGCCAGGTTCTCGTCGTTACGCGGGTCCGGGATGATCGCCTTGCGCTTCTGCGCCACCGTCGTCCCCGCGCCACGAGGCAGGTCGAAGTCGTCCATCGCCGGGTCAGTGTCGAACTTGACGGTCTGCCCCATCTTGAGGTGCACGCCGTCGGCCTTGTAGAAGTTGGCCGACGCCGGATCCTGCGGCCCCGCGCCGTACAACGAGTCGAGGTCGAGGCTCGGCGACCGGCCCTGCAGGAGCTCGCCCGGCGAAATGTGGTCGCCGAACGTCACGTCGGTCTTGTCGAAGGTGAGGTCATGGTCGAGGAACTGGCCGAGGTAGGTGTAGCCGGCGGGGATCCGGGAGGCGCCACCGCCGCCCACCGTCATCGCATGGGCGACTCGCGAGCGAGCTGCGTCCGTCGGCGCCCGACCGGCCCCGTTCGGCCCCATCCGCGAGAAGCGGAACGGCGGTGCACCGGCAGCGGCATCACCCGCGAGCCGAGGCTCCCGACCTCCGACGGTCTGACCCAGCAACCCCTCGCCGATGACGTAGAAGCTCTCCGAACCATGCCTTTCCACGATGACCTCCCCAAGATCGAGTCGCCCGAGACGAGCGGGCCGCCACGCGTGAACACGTGGCCGTGGCGCGAGCGTCGCACGCGCGATGCGGCACGTCAATCATCGGTGTCGATGCATGGTCAGGAGTCGTCGTCGGCGACCTGGACAACGACCTTGCCGCGCTTGCCGGAGGCCAGGCTGCGCTCGAACGCGGCGACGGCGTCGGCCAGCCCGAAGGTCGAGTCGATCGGGACCCGCAGCTGGCCCGCGTCCACGAGCCGACTGAGTTCGACGAGCTGCTCGCGGCTCGGCTCGACGATGAAGAAGATCCCTTCCCCCACCGGTTCCGCGGCGACCGACACGAGCCGGCTCGGATCCGCGAGCAACGCCGGCGCCCGCTCGAGCAGCTCGCCGCCGACCGTGTCGAAGACGGCATCGACCGACTTGAGCGCGTCGTCCAGCGACCCGCGGCCGTCGATCACCTCGTGTGCGCCGAGTGCCCGGGCCTCGTCGAACGCCGACGGCGATGCGGTCGCCACCACATGGGCGCCACGCCACCGCGCCAGCTGGGTCGCGAACAGGCCGACGCCTCCGACCGCACCATGGATGAGCACCCGCTCGCCTGGCTCGAGGCGCCCGTGGGTGAACAGCCCCTGCCAGGCACTGAGCGCCGGCAGTGGGATCGCTGCGCTCTCGACATGCCCGACCGAGGCCGGCTTCGGCGCCAGTGCCGACGCGGGTACGACGGCGTAGTCGGCCGCCACGCCGTCACGGTCGAACGGCGTCAGCGCGTACACCTGGTCGCCAACCGAGACCCCGTCGACGTCGTCCCCGACTGCTGCCACGACGCCGGACAGCTCGTACGACGGGATCGCCGGCAACCGGTCGACCGGCCACTCGAGCTCGTCGCGGGTGATCGCGGCGGCGTGGACCTCGACGAGCACTTCGCCCGGGCCGGGCGACGGCGTGTCGATCGTGTCCTGACGGAGTCCGTCGACGCCGGAGCCGTGCAGTCGGATCGCCTTCATCGTGGGCGGGATCGACACCATCTCAATACCTTCCTCTAGCGAGA
>Ga0209382_10001081_pt1 | contig 43790 bp, 28 predicted proteins | sample SoiMetdeltSBSDD5_FD_187599 | JGI IMG/M metagenome (GOLD analysis project Ga0209382, IMG submission 187599) | Bulk soil microbial communities from a Populus tree surrounding site in Tennessee, USA - Soil MetaG P. deltoides SBSDD5 (SPAdes) (version 2) | ecosystem: Environmental > Terrestrial >... | reverse complement strand
TGTGGAGTGCGGAGGCAGCGCCTCCGCTTTCAAATCCGCGCGAATAGAAAAGCGGAGGCGTTGCCTCCGCACTCCACATTCCCTCAGTTTCGTGAGCTGACGAGCGTTCTCTTCGGATTGGTGTCGAGGAGCTGCCAACACGATCCGGCCTCGCACTGCGGACCGGTGTAGCGCAAGACCGCACCGTCGTCTTGGAGCTTGTACAACGATCGGGGGCCGGCGGCGATCTGACGGTTGCGCGTGTTCTTGTCGAGGAGCTGCCATCCCGCCGGACCGTTGTAGAACAAGATCTCGCCGTCGTTGCGCAGCTGGTACAGAAATTCGCCGGCGACGATGGAGATCGTGCGCGTGTTGTTGTCGAGCAGCTCCCACCCCGTGCTTCTGTAGCGCAGGATCTTCTCGACTTGACGCTGATAGAGCTCCACGCGGTTGCCGACCATGTGAGCGGTGATCTCGAGGGCGCTTGAATTGCTGTCCAGCAACTCCCACTCCGGGCACGATGTGGGGCTGCTGCACGGCGTCCCCTTGTAACGCAAAATCGTTCCGTCGCCACGGCGCTGGTAGAGCTCTTCCCCGGCAGCGGCCATCTCCACGGTGCGGTTGTTGTTGTCCAGCTGCTGCCACCCCGGACACGACTCTCCGACACACGGCTTCCCGGTATAGCTCCAGATCGCGCCGTCACTGTGGCGCTTGTAGAGGTGTGTGGGGGGCGGAGTGCCGATGGGTGTGCCGGCGGCGACGATCGACACGGTCAGTGGGTTTTTGTCGATCATCTGCCACCCCGTGCACGACCTGCCGTTGCACGGCGTGCCGGTGTAGAACAAGATCGTCCCGTCGGCGCGTCGCTGATAGAGCGGCGGCGCGTCGGGGGACGCCTTGGTGGAGTCAAACCCGCCGGCCGGCACCCCAGCGGCGGTGATCTCCACGGTGCCTGGATTGTTGCCCAGCAAGTGCCATCCCGGACACGAGACGCCGCTGCACGGCACACCGCTGGAAACCCAGATATTGCCGTTGTCGTGCAGCTGATACACCGGTTGAGCCGAAAGCGCCGTCGCGGCGGCAACGACAATCCCTACAACGATCACAAGACGATATCGCATGACCTTTCCTCCTTGCAGCGGTAGTGAAGGATGAGGTCAAAACGTTTCGCCGTCCGTAGTCAGAAAGAGAGGACAAGTCGGCAGTCCGCGGTTGCCGTTGGCAGGAGCTCGATGGCTTCTCTCGTGCAAAATTGCCAACTGTCAACTGCACGGAAGAGGAGCGGGATCGGATCGAGCAGATCGGCGAGATGAAGCGCCTCGCCGAGGGAGTCTTCCTGATCTGTGCGGGGGAGATCGACTCGACGTTGTTCGCGATCGAAGACGGGCATCTCGAGGTGATCGGCATCGACGACGGCGAGCAACGCGTGTTCGCAACCGTCGGCCCGGCGACGTCCTCGGCGAGGTCTCCTTCATCGACGACTCCCCGCGCAGCACCTCGGTGCGCGCAACGGATGAGGAGACGATCGTCCGCGCGTGGGACAAACGAACGCTCTCCGAGGCACTCGCCTTCGAGCCGCAGTTGCACGCGAAGTTCGCGGTGGCGATGAGCGAGTTGCTGGTGGAGAGATCGAGGGATTTGTCGCGACGGGTCCGATGTGGAGTGCGGCAACGATTAGTTGCCGCTGTCCATCGCGGCAGCGTCGAGCTCCATCGCTACATGGCAAAGCGCGATGACGTCCCCGTGCTGCGTGGACTAAGAGCGCGTCGCAAGTTAGGTGGACGCGAGAACAGCTATCACTTCGCGAGGTTAGAATCTCTGCCATGGCATCAGTCACCAGCAATGCAGTCGTCACGTTTAGAGGCTTGGGGCGCACGCACAGCGATGAGGATGAGATCTTCAACCCGGCACACCTAGCGGTCTGGGATGCTGTACCGGACGTTCTCAGCAGACGACGTTACGAGTTGGATGGCACGTCTTATGACTTCTCTATCGACTGGCGCAGATTGGCGCGGGAGAAAAGGCGCCACGCGAAATATACGGTTCGCGAATGGTTGAAGTTGTCAAAGGTGCAGCAAGATCGAGCATTACGATTCGCAGGCAGCGTCAAGGTTAATGTCGCCTGCTCTATTCGCACTCCCTCTCGAGCCACACCAGAACTTACCCAGTTCGATCTACTCCGGCTATTCCTTTACGAGGTGTTCTTCGTGGTGAATCTCGCGGCACCAAGTGCCTTTAGCGCTGCCGAAGTCGCCATCATGGGTGATGGTGTCGCGCGGGGCAGCTTTTCGCTGCACGGCCTTTTCTTCGAGGAAGCATGGATCACAGCAATCCGCAACGGCTGGCCGGATATTGATTTCATTCCGTTGGATCGTGTATGGCGCTGGTACACAGGGCTGGGGCTCGACGTGAAGCAGGTGGCAACGAACCGCATATCGCGTGCCGTGTTTAGTATTCTTCACGTGGCGGATATGTCCGCCGAAGAGCCCAGCACTCTAGTATGGGTCGCGCAGTGCCTTGAGTCTGTGCTTGACATACGTCAAGCTGCTCGAACCGCAACGCTGGCACGTGTCAGGTCGTTGTGCGGGGCTCCACCTGACGAGCAGTATGTCAAGAAAGAGATCGAGCGCTTTTCGACGGCCCGCAACAAGTTCGCTCACGGAAGCGCACCTCTTCTGCACCCGCTCGCGAGTGCTAGCCTTGACGAAGCCGCGGAAGAATACTTCGAGAATTGGATGGAGCCAACTTTCTTTGGATCGACGCTCGTTCTTGCGACACTGCAGCAGTACGCAATGCGTGGTTGGCGCGAGGCTAAGTGGACGGAGGAAAACGTGCTCGAATCAAGCGTGCCGGCGGGCACCGTCTAACTTCTGAAGCTGGTGCGGCCCGGCTTCGGCCCGCCGGCCGAGCCGGCTGTTTGTCGCAAGCGCGATGGCGACTTCGACCCGCCGGCCTTGGCCGCGCAGCTTAGCTTTTGCGCCGAGCGGGCGGGAGTCGCAGCTCGACGCTGCGACAATCCAAAGCGGCGACTCGCCGTCGCCGCACTCCACATTACGCGCTGGCTTCGATCATCGTCCCCGCGATGAAGTTGTAGATCTCCGTCCAGGCCAGCTTCACGTCGAGATTGAACGCGTCGCCGGAGAGCGTCTCAACGGTGTATAGCAGACACGCCTCGACTACCGCGTAATGCGGGATCTCCGTTCCGTAGGCGGCGTGGCGTTTGCCGAGGTCGACGAGGACGGGGCGGAGCTCTTCGATGCGGTCGAGGCCGCGGACGGCCGCGGCGATCATGTTCATCAGCATCTGGCCCTGCACGCGGATGTCGGTCTTCGCGAAGAGCGGGCGTACCTGCGGCGCGAGCTCGAAGAGTTTGGTGTAGAAGATTGCCGCCGCTTCTTCCTTGCGCGCGGCGACGAGCTCGAAGGTCGTCTGCACGAGGTAATGCACGTCCGGCTTGGCGAAGTCGACGACCTCGTGGAGCGTGTGCTTGTCGCCGTGAGCCACCACTCCCGTCTGCACCTGGCCTTCCACGATGTTGATCAGCTCCTCGGTCGCGAGGATGCGCGTTCCGTGAAGCTGGTTCTCCGCCGCGACGTTCTGCGCGATCGCGGCCGGCTCGCCCACCGCGGTCATGCGCGCGTTGTCGGGATGGCCGAGGTGGCCGGCGACCATGCGGCCGTAATGCAGGCCGAGGTCGAGGGTCATGGAGACGCCGAAATGCTCGGCGAGGTATTGATTGAACAGATCCATCCGCTTCTGCATCCGCAGCGCGGCTCTCAGGGCGCTCGTACACTTCGCGCGCGCGTCGTCCATGTCCAGACCGAACAGCGCGACCATGGTCGTGCCGTCGTAACGCGCGATCTGGCCGCCGTTGGCGAAGATGGCGTCGCCGACCTGCGCGTAGTAGCGATTGAGGATGTGCACGACGTCGTGCGCGAGCTGCTTGCGGAACAGCGTCGTGGTCTCGCGCGTCGAAGCGTGTAGCACCGCCAGCGGCACCTCGCGTCCCACCGCGCGCACCGCGCCGCCGCTGTCGCTGCGGATCATGCTCACGTCGTCGTCGTCGCGGATGAGACGGCGCAGGCGCACCGCGCCGCCGACGCGTGTCTGGCACGCGAGGCGGACGTCGTCGGGAAAGCCGAGGCGCTTGGCGAGATTCGTTTCGTCGGAGTTTCGGGGCGAGAGATTCTGCTGGCCGGACAGCACGGAGACGCGGCACGTCGAGCAACGCGCATTGCCGCCGCACGCGTGCGCGTGGGCGATCTCGTTCTCGAGCGAGATCTCGAGAATCGTGCGACCCGCGGCGGCGGTGACGGTGATGTCGCTGCCCATCTCGCCTGCGAAGGTGACCGGCACCTCGACCATCTCCATCGAGGGCGAGATCATCGTCTGACCATCCAGCGTAGTCACGTCGGCGACGCGCTTCGTCGACACGAGACTCACGTCCGGAAGGCCCGCGCCTCCGCGCGCGGCGCGGAACGCGTCGCGCATGCCGGCCACCCCCTGGAACCGCTGCGCCGGATCTTTCGCCAGAGCGCGCGAGACGATGTCGCACACCGAGGCGGGAACCGCCGGCGCGAGCGTGCGCAGGGACTCGGGCTCGTGTTGCACGACCTTGTAGAGCACGGCGTGCAGCGACTCTCCTTCGAACGCGCGGTGGCCGGAGAGGAGCTCGTAGAAAACGGCACCGAGCGCGAAGACGTCGGAGCGCGCGTCGACGCGCTGGCCTTTGATCTGTTCGGGCGACATGTAGTTCGGCGTGCCGAGGACCATGCCCGTGCCGGTCATGCTGGACTGGCCGACGCGCGCCAGGCCGAAGTCGAGGATCTTCACCTGCCCGTTCGGCAGCACGAAGATGTTCGCCGGCTTGAGATCGCGATGGACGATGTTCGTCGCGTGCGCGAAAGTCACCGCGTCGCAGACCTGCTCCATCACCGCGATGCGCGCGCGCAGGTCGGGAAGGAGATTGCGCGCGATCGCGACCTTGAGGTCCGTGCCCTCGAGCAACTCCATGGCCATGAAGAAGCGGCCGGAGTCTTCGCCGAAGTCGTGGACGACGACGATGTTCGGATGCGTGAGCCGCGCGGCCGACTGGGCCTCGCGGCGGAAGCGTTGGCGACGCTCTTCGTCGCCGCCCATGATGATCTTGAGCGCGACGGGACGGTCGAGCACGGAGTCGTGCGCGCGGTAGACCTCCCCCATCGCGCCCGCGCCGATGCGGTCGAGAAGACGGTATTTCCCCAGGGAGGAGGGAAGGTTCATGAGAGTTGAGCGGTCAGTGTAACCCTATGGAGTGCGGAGGCAGCGCCTCCGCTTTCGAATTCACGCGAATCGGAAAGCGGAGGCGTTGCCTCCGCACTCCACATGTGCTCCGGATCACGTTGGGCGTGAGAGAAACGGCTCATATTGCAGCGAAATGAAACTGCTGTCCGTCATCCTCTTCGCGGTCGCGACTACGAATCCGATCCTGTTCGTCACCCAGGTGCCGATGGACGGGGACTTCACCACCATCGGCTCGACGTTCGGCAATCACTCCGGCCAGGTCGACTCCGTGCCGCGCGGCGGCGATCTGTGGATCCGCTATCCGGACGGATCGCTGAAAAACCTGACCCGCGCGGCGGGCTTCGGAATGGAAGGGCGGCAGGGAGCGACCGCGATCGCGGTGCGCGAGCCGTCGGTGCACTGGAGCGGCACGAAGGCGCTCTTCTCGATGGTCATCGGCGCGCCGGAGCAGTATCAGTGGAACGAGTATTACTGGCAGATCTACGAGATCACCGGCCTGGGCAAAGACCAGACGCCGGTGATCCGCAAGATCGCGAACCAGCCCTCGAATTACAACAACGTCAGTCCGATCTACGCGACGGACGACCGCATCCTGTTCACGTCCGACCGGCCGCGCAATGGCGCGCGTCATCTCTATCCGCAGCTCGACGAATACGAGGAAGCGCCGACGGTCACGGGCTTGTGGAGCCTGAACGAGCTCACCGGCGAGCTGCGAATCCTGAATCACTCACCGTCGGGCGTGTTCTCGCCGTCCGTCGACAGCTTCGGGCGCGTCGTCTTCACGCGCTGGGACCATCTGCAGCGCGATCAGCAGGCCGATGACGCCGCAAACGGATACGGCACGTTCGACTACTCGGACGAAAGCGCGAACGCCGCGAGACTCGATCAGCGCGTGGAAGTCTTTCCCGAGCCGCGCAGCTCGCGCACGGATCTCCTCGCGGGAACGAACCTCGAGGGACTGAGCATCAATCACTTCTTCCCGTGGGAGATCAACGAGGACGGGACGTCGGAGGAGACGCTCAATCACATCGGGCGTCACGAGCTGCATTCGTATTTCAACCGCAGCATGAACGACGACGACGCGCTCGAGGAGTTCATCGGCAACGGCGACAACAACCTGCTGAACATGTTTCAGATCAAGGAAGACCCGACGCGTCCCGGCCGCTACTTCGGCACGGACGCGCCGGAGTTCGACACGCACGCATCAGGACGGATCGTGCGACTCGAGGCGGAGCTCGGCAAACCGGCAGACGAGATCGAGGTGTCGTACGTGACGCCGGCCGACACGGACCGCTATCGCGATCCGCTACCGCTCGCGAACGGATCGCTGCTCGTGGTGCACGACTTCCGGATCAAGTCGCTCGCCCTCGAGACGCTGACGCCGGGAACCAGCGTGAACGTGTCGTACTGGAGCCCGGACGTGCTGGTGACGCACAACGGTCCGCTGTGGGAGCTGACGCCGGTGGAAGTGCGCGCGCGTCCGCGGCCTACCGCGCGCACGACGCCGCTGGAGGAGCCGGAGGCGCGCGTGTTCCGCGAGGAAGGCGTAAACGTCGACGCGTTCAAGAGCGATCTGAAGAAGAAGAATCTCGCGGTGGTGGTCAGCCGCAATGTGACGCGCCGCGATGACGCGGACAAGCAGCAGCCGTACAACCTGCGCGTCGCGGGACAGCAGGCGCCGCTCGCGGGGAAGTCGTACGAGGTCGCGCACATGCAGTTTTTCGAGGCGCAGCAGCTGCGCGGAATCGGCGGAGTCTTGTCGCCGCGTCCGGGCCGGCGCGTGCTCGCCCGCGCACATTCCTCCACGAACATCGCCCCGGACGGCTCGATGGCCGCGTTTGTGCCCGCGGCCCGCGCGATGTCGTGGCAGACGACCGACTCAGCGGGCGTGCCGGTGGTGCGCGAACGGTATTGGCTGACGTTCCAGCCCGGCGAGGTGCGCGTGTGCAGCGCGTGTCATGGTGTGAACACGCGCGATCAGTTGGGGCAGCCGGCGCCGACGCAGTCGCCGGAGGCCTTGCGAATTCTGCTGCGAGCGTGGAAGAGCGAGCAGGCGCCGGGAAGACGCCGCGCGGTCAGGAAGTAATGTGGAGTGCGGAGGCAGCGCCTCCGCTTTCTATTCGCGTGAATTCGAAAGCGGAGGCGCTGCCTCCGCACTCCATATTTTCGCAGGATCCGTCGTCGGCAACTTGCACGCGTAATTCGTGCAAACATACGCCGTCGCCTTCTTCCCGATCGCCCGCTGCTCCTCGGTGTAAGGCGCGATGCGCGTGATCGCGGACGCAACAACCGGTCGATGAACCACAACCTTGTTCGGGACGAACTTCGCGAACACCGCGCGCCGCATCGCGGAGACATCCGCGCCCGAGAGCACGATCTCGAACGACGGGCCGAGCGAGAAATCGAGAGCGCTCAGCAGGTGCGTGGATGCCGAGGGGGCGAGCGAGACTCCGTCGCTCGCGGCTCGCAATAGCTCCTGCGTTTGCTTTTCGTACGACTCGTTCGCGGTGATGCGCGAGAGGCGCACGAGATTCATGAGCTGCACGGAGTTGCCGGACGGAATCGCGCCGTCGCCGACCTCGCGCGGACGCACGAGCAGCGGCGCGGCGTCCGAGGGCGTGATGTAGAAACGACCGGATGCGTCGCGAAACAGGCGCGTGGCCTCGTCGTTCAGCGCGATCGCGGTCTCGAGGTGGCGGATGTCGAACGTCGCCTCGTAGAGATTCAGCAAGCCCCAGACCAGGAACGCGTAGTCGTCGAGATACCGACGCCGTTTCGCGACGATCGCGTCCGCCGCGCGCGTGGCGGCCTCCGCGTACTTCGGCTCGTCGAGCACATTGGCGCCGTACGCGAGTGCGGCGATCATCAGACCGTTCCAGTCGGCGATGAGCTTCTCGTCGCGGCCCGCGGAGTCCATCGCGGCGAAGAACGCACCGGACGGCGAGCGCAGATCGCGCAGGACGTAAGTGAAGATCGCGCGCGCGGTGCTCGCGTACTCGGCCTTGCCCGTGGCCTGATAGGCCTCGAGGTACGCGAGCGCGTGCAGCGCCTGGTCGTAGAGCATCTTCTCGTAGTGCGGCTCGCTCCAGTCGGCGTTCGTGGAGTAGCGATGAAAGCCGGAGTTTCGCGCGTCCCACAGCGGCCCGCGGCGCATCGCGCGGAGCGTCGTCTCGACCATCTCCAGCGCCTTCGGATCTTTCGTGCGATGCCAGTAGCGGAGCAGGAACATCAGGTGATGCGGCGTCGGGAACTTCGGCTCGGGGAGGAAGCCGCCGTTGGTCGCGTCGAAGCGCGACGCGAGCTGGCGATAGCCTTTCGTGAGCACGTCCGCACCGAGCGCATCCCCCGCGACCGGCGCGGATTGCAACGTGCGCGTCACCATCTCCGCGTTCGCGACGACGCGCTCGCGCTGCTCGAGCCACATCGACGAGATCCGCGGGATCAGCACGCGGAACTTCTCCTTCGGAATGTACGCCGCCGCGAAAAACGGTTTGCCGTCCGGCGTGAGGATGACGTTGTTCGGCCACCCCGCGTCACCCGTCAGCGCACGCGTGACGGCGAGGTACACGCTGTCGAGATCGGGACGCTCCTCGCGATCGACCTTGATCGACACAAATGCAGTGTTCATCAGCTTCGCGATCTCGGGATCGGAGAAGGACTCCTTCTCCATGACGTGACACCAGTGGCAGGTGGAGTAGCCGATGGAGAGAAAGATGGGGCGGTTGGTTTTCTTGGCGAGAGCGAAGGCTTCCTCGGACCACGGGAACCAGTCGACGGGATTGTTTGCGTGCTGCAACAAGTACCGCGACTTCGACTCCGCGAGCCGGTTTATGGAGTGCGGAGGCAACGCCTCCGCTTTCGTATTCGCGCGATAGGAAAGCGGCGGCGCTGCCGCCGCACTCCACAGGAGAACCAGGGCCGCGATCACTGCACGCCTTGTCCCTGCACCACGTGATACGTCCGATCCGCGCGCAATCCCTTCACCGTCTGCTTCTCGCCGTTCGGCCAGGTGATCGTCACGTCCGCTTTCGTGTCCGCGCCGAGGCCGACGTGTTGTTCCTTCGGGTGCACCGAGAGATAGCCGATCGTCGAGAACACCTCGCGCCACATCCCCTTCTGCGACGGCGTGTCGACCGTGATCTTCGCGCCGATCGCGTCGCGGGTGACGCCCTTCGACGGATCGCCGGTGAGGCGCAGCTTCAGCCAGTGATTTCCGGAGGAGTTGTTGCGATAGACGATCGCCGGCGTGTTGAAGTTGTTCACGACCATGTCCAGATCGCCGTCGGCGTCGGCATCGAAATACGCGACGCTGCGCGCGTTGCCCGCGGGATCCGCGCCGCTCTTCGTGGTCTCTTCCTGAAACTTGCCGTTCGTGTTCACGAAGAACACCGGCACTTCCTTCTCCGCCACCGGCAGGATTCCGCCGCCGAACGCCGATTTGTTCTCGAGCAGGTACGGGTTCACGCTCGAGTACACCGCGTACTCATTCATGCCGTTCACGACGTACAGATCGTCGTCACCGTCGTTGTCGTAATCGAAGAAGTCCGCGTCCCACGCCCACCCGGTCGACTGCATGCCGCGCCCGACGTTCTTCGACTGCTCGTAGCCGTCGCCGTTCGACACCCACAGATCGTTCGCCTCGACCACGCGCATGTTGGCCATCTTCGCGGGGTTGAACTTCATGCGCGTCTTCGTGTCCGGCAGGATGTACTTCTCGTCCTTGTCCATGGTCACGATGTTGCTGATGTAAACATCGGGACGGCTGTCGCGATTGAGGTCGGTGATGCCGACGTTCATCGTGTAGCTCGGCTTGTCCGTGCCGATCTTCGACGAGACGTCTTCAAATTTTCCGTTGCCGAGATTGCGATACCAGCCGTTCGTGCCGAAGTCGTTGCCGACCAGGATGTCTTCCCAACCGTCGCCGTCGAAGTCGAGATGGCCGACCGACTGCGCCCAGCCCGTGTTCTCGATGCCGCTCCCCGCGCTCACGTCTTCGAAGGCGAAGCTCCCCTTGTTGCGGAACAGCTTGTCCGGCAGCGCGTTGGTGTTGCGCCGCGAAAGCGTCGGCAGCTCGCCGCGAACGTAGTCGCCGAAGTAGCCGATGAAGACGTCGAGCAGTCCGTCGCGATCGAAGTCGAGCGCCGTCGCGGGACCGCCGACCATTCCCTTGCCGCCGAGCTTCGATTTCGCGGTGACGTCTTCGAATCTGGCGTTGCCGAGGTTGCGGTAGACACGGTGTTCGTCGTCGACGTACGTGACGAGGATGTCCTGCAATCCATCGTTGTCGAAGTCGGCAACGATCGGCTGCCGCACTTCTCCTGCCGTTCCGTCCGCGCGCTTCCACGCCAGTCCCGATGCTTGCGTGATGTCGGTGAACTTGCCTTTGCCGTCGTTCAGATACAACGCGTTGCCCGCACCGCCGAGGAGCAGCACGTCCATGTCCCCGTCGTTGTCGACATCCTCGGACGCCACACCCGACCCGCCGAACGTCGGCGGCACCGCGAGGCGCACGGCGCCGTTCTCGACGACCGTGTATCCGCGAATCAAGCGCGCGAGCCAGTCGGAGAGACGATGCTCGTAGGCGATGCCGCTCGTCTCGGTGACGTCGGTGAAGAATGTGCCGGGGCGGGCTGAAGCCCGCTCTACGTCTTTCGCCGAGGCGATCTTCGTCGACGTCTTCTTCACCGCGGGCGCAGCCGCATGTTTGTCGAGCAGCGCCTGAATGCGACGGGCGCTCTTCTCGAGATGCGCGAGCTCGAGACGATCTTTGTCTTCCGCCGTTGCGATGTTGCCGGCGACGCGGAGGATCAGCACACCTTCCTGCGCGGCACCTTCCGTCAGCAGTTCTGCGGCAAATGGATCCGGCTCGATGGTGCCCTTGAAGTCAGGCGCGTTGATCACTTCACTGAGATAGAACCAGTGCAGGCCGGGATCGCGGAAGGAGTCGAGGTCGTACGCCTCGATGACCACGCGCTCGTCTCGCGCGAGACGCGGGAAATAGATGATGTCCTCGTACTGATTGGCCTCATGGGGCTGGTAGGTCTGCAGCGCGTCGTGCACGTCGTCGACGCGAATGACCGAATGGCCTTTCTTCTTCGCGACCCTTTCCGCTTCGAGATAGACGTCGTTGGTCCACGCGATCATCACTTCATTGAAGTGATTCCGGAACGCCTCACCCTCTTTCGGATCTTCGGGCCACAAGTGACGCGCCATGTACACCTGCAGATTGCGAAGGAACACGGTCATCGAGAGCTGGTTGTACTTCTCGAAGGCGCCGAGCTTCTCGCCGATGATCGCCTTGATCGTTGTGAAATCGCCCTCGCGCGGCGCGGCCTTCGCGGTCGCAGGTTTGATTTCGCCGACGACGTCCTTCCACGCCGCGCGCAACACCGGCGCTTCGATGCGATCGCGATTCGCCTTGCGGGCGTCCTTGTCCGCATCCTGCAGCGCGGCGAGTGTGACGAGGTCGATCGCTTCCTTGAACGCCTCGACGGCATCTGCACTCAGTGGCGCGAGCTTCACCCCATCGACGAGCGCGTCCTGCTGCACGGCGAGAATCGCGCGCAACGCGTACGCGACGCTGCCGTACTGGCGTTTGTCGCGCGCGGTGATGAGCATCCCGCGGACCATCCAGTTGCTTTCGGGCATCTGGGTGTACGGCACGACGGACTGGAGGATCGGACGAAGGACGTCGACGCTGATTTCCTTCGGATCGCCTTTCGACGCTTTGGTCCAAACGTCGCGAATGTATGCCTTCTGCAGCGCAATCTTCTCGAACCGCGCGCCCGACTCGAGCGGCGTGCCGTAGATGAAGTCTTCGAGACGGCTCGCGGTCGCGTAACACTTCGGATCGCGCACGCCCTCGAGCTCGCCGATCTCTTCGATGATGGTGGGAACCTGCCCGAAAACGGGCAGAGATAGGACGCACAACGCCAGCAGTTTGAAACGCATGGGACGAATCTCCTCGATTGCGGGGAAGTGTAGCGGATCGTTTCAGCGGAAGCAGACACGACGGGTTGACAAAACGTGCGAATAACTTACCGTGACAGACGATGCGTAAGGTCGCCGCGGTCGTCATCCTCCTGTTCGCGACGAATGCGTGGGCCTATCGCGGGCGTCCGGTTTCCGACATGCGCTTCGACGGGCGCGTGCTGGCGTCGTACCAGGCGATCGCCAGTGACGAAACGGATTTTCTGGTCCTGACGTCGATCGGCCCGACGAGGCAGGAGCACGCGTTCGCGCAGAAGGTCGTGGATGGGCGTGCGGTCGGCCCGCAACGGCAAGTGGGACCCGGCCGGGCGACGGGTCTCGTCTGGACGGGAAGCAACTATCTGGCGGCGTGGGTGGGATTGCAGGGAGTGTTCGTCGCTCCGGTATCGCGTGACGGCTCGCCGCTGTCGACGCCGACCGCGCCGGTGGTCTTCGGCCTGAGTGGATTTCTCGCGACGAACCGGAGCTCCGCGCTCGTGTTCGGATACACCAGCGGCTCTCTCACCGCGCAGCCGCTCGATCTCGCGGGCCGCGAAACGGGTCCACCGATCACGCATTCAACGCCCGAAGCGTGGGAGAGTCTCGTCGCGACCGCACCCACTCCCGACGCATTCGCGATGGTCTTCAGCAGCAACACGGGAACGTGGCTGATGTTGTTTCGCGCGGACGGTTCGGCGATCACGAGCTCCGCGATCCTCCTCGACGGACCCGGCACGAACACCACCGGCTACGCGAGCTCGCGCGCGGCGGTGGCGACGGACGGCACGGACACGTTGATCGTATTCGGCGCCGGCGTGCTCGGCGGCGATGCGGAGTTGAAGAGCGTCGTCGTCGCCGCGAACGGAACGATCAAGAGCAAACGCGTGCTGCAGACGATCTCCGTCGGAGACCGGATGGCGTTCCTGCCGACTGGCCTGGTCTGGGACGGCTCGCAATACATCGCCGCGGTGAACGTAAAGAAGGACCAGTACGGAAACGACGTCGATGCCGCACTCGTGCGCATCGCACGCGACGGCGACCGCGCGGGCGAGCTCACATGGCTCGCCGAGCGCCGCGGATTTCAGTCCATCGGTCACCTCGGATGGAATGGACGCGAGCTCGCTCTCACGATGCAGGACATCCCGACCGCTCCGAATGCCGAGCTTCATTGCCTGACGCTGAATCCATCGACGCTGCTCCCCGAAACGCAATCGGTCCTCGGACGCACGCTGCCGGTGCAAGACCACGTGACGATCGCGGCCGGTCACAACGGATATCTCGCCGCGTGGTTCGAATACGCCGACGGCGTGAGCACCGTGCGCGCATCGCGGATCGACGCCGCGGGGAACTATCTCGATGGAGAGGGGATCGTTCTCGACACGCGTGCAGGCGACATGGACAGCAAGATCTCCATCGACGGAAACGGACCGCGATGGCTGGTGGTCTGGTCGAACGAGGAAAAGGTACGCGCGCGATTCGTATCGCGAGGCGGTGTCGCCGGCGTCGGCCCGATTGCGATCGGACCTGGATCGACGGCAGCCGTCCGCTGGGACGGCTCGCAGTACGTCGTGCTGCACTCCGACTCTTCGCTGTACGGCAGCACCGTGTCGCTCGATGGCAGCGTCCGAGACACGAAAACGCTGGCCGCGTTCGAGCGCATCGACGAGCCGGGCGGCGGATGGCGCTGGGTCTATTACCTCGAACCTGCCCTGGTCCGGCTGGCCGGGCGCACCATCGCCGTGTACACGAAGGTGCAGCAGTTCTGCGACGGCACTTCGTTCCCTTGTCGCGGTGAATTCACCGTCTCAGGGTTGCGCCTCGATGCGATCGACGCCGCACCCTTCGTCATCGCGAACGACGTGTGGGCGACCGTCACCGCTACGGAAAGTCCGGCCGGCGCGCTCCTGACGTGGCGTGGCTACGGGACCTTTCTTCCGGCGGAATCGCCCGAAAGCAACGCTGAGCCATTCCGGATCGAAACCGATGGGGATGAGGCGTCTTTTGCGTTCGACGGCAGCGATTTCATCGCGGCCTGGGACCGCTGGTCCTATCCCCACCACACCATCCTCAGCGCGCGGATCGGCATGGACGGCTCCACGACGCGAAACCTGGTGCTGCCGGTCAATCCGGACGAGCACGCGACCGCACCGGTCATCGCGGCAAGCGCGACGCTGCCGCCGATCATCGCCTTCGTTCAGCGTCACGCCGGTTCCGACGGCGTTGCGCGCGCGGCGCTCCTGCTCGTGAGCGACATCGAGGACGTGCCTGCGCCGCTGCCCGCACCTTCGATCGTGAGCGCGACGAAAAACATCGACGGCACGATCACTGTGCGCTGGCAGACGATGCAGAACGTGTTCGGCGTTGGCATCGAGCTCGAGCTCTCTGACGGCACGTTCCGTCCGATCGGCGTCGCGTCCGCCGGGGCTACGACGGCGCGCGTGTCAACAGGCGAACTCGAAGGCGACGGAGCTCGCGTCCGCGCATGGAACGCCAGCGGGCTCTCTGAGCCGTCATCTACCGCGACGATCGTCAGCGGGCGGCGCCGCTCGGCGCGGCAGTAACGTTCTCCCAAGGCCGATACGACAGCGCGAACGGGATGCGCTTCGCGATCGGCGGGTGCGTGTACCGCCAGTACTCGATCAGCGGGTGCGGACTCGGATCGCGTTTCGAGTCCTCGGCCATCTTGCGGAACGCCGTGGCCATCGGCTCGTTGAGGTGCGTGAGCTCGAGCGAGAACTTGTCCGCTTGATGCTCTCCGTAACGTGAGTACGCCGCGCCGACGGGCGTCAGCAGGAAGCCGATCGTGCCGAAGACGAGGAGCACCCATGGCAACGCCGCGGGATCGCCCGCGCTGTTGAAGCCGAAGCGCGGGACTCCGCGATCGATGATCTTCTGCCCGACGAAGAAGACGAACAGCGAGATCGCCAGCGAGAACGCGAGCCCCTTCCAGATGTGCTTCAGCACGTAGTGGCCCATCTCGTGGCCCATCACCGCGAGCACCTCGTCGTGATTCAGCTTCGCGAGGAGCGTGTCCCACATGACGATGCGCGCGGTCGGGCCGATGCCGTTCACGTACGCGTTCATGGTTTTGGTCTGCTTCGACTTGTTGACCTCGTACACGCGTCCGCCTTCGATGCCCGCGCGCGACGCGAGATCGAGCAACTTCTGCTTCAACATTTCGTCCTTCAGCGGCTCGAACTTGTTGAAGATCGGATCGAGCACGATCGGCTGGAGGATGATCGCGGTGAGGATCACCGGAATGCTGCCGAGCCACAGCGCGAGCCACCACCGCTTCACGCGCCGCATCGCCAACAGCGCCAGCGCTCCGAGCGGCATCAGGATGGCGAGATTCACCGCGAGGCCCTTGAGCATGTCGTCCATCCACGAGAGGAACGACTGGTCGCTGAGATCGAACTGCCGCGGGACATGGAAGCCGGAGTAATACGCGAGCGGAAAATCGAGGATGGCTAACGCCACGATGAAAAACCCGATCGTGATCATCGCGACGAGGAATGGTTTCTTCGTGATGCGCTCCGCCTGCTCCCGCATTCGTCTCGACGCCGGTGTGAACAGCAACAGCAGCATCATCCCCGCGCTCCACGCGGTGCCGACGAAGTAAAGGACGTCGCGGATCCGGCTGTGCCGAATCATCTCGTCGGTGATCCGCACCTCGAAGCGATCCTCGCCGGTGCGCTCCTCGGGTTTCGGTTGCGTTTGCGCGACCACCGCGACTGCAACGGTCAGGACGGCGATGCCGAGGGCGACCTTCAAGAGCGTGCGCATGCGCCAACGTTACTATGGAGTGCGGAGGCAACGCCTCCGCTTTCCGATCGCGCGCATTCGAAAGCGGAGGCGTTGCCTCCGCACTCCATAGGTATGATGCGGGGCGTGAGCTCAACTGAAGAATCCGTCCGCTGGGGAAAGGTCATCGACCAGACTCGCTGCATCGGCTGTCACGCCTGCAGCACGGCTTGCAAGTCGGAGAACGCGGTTCCCGTCGGCGTCAACCGCACGTACGTGAAGGCCGTCGACGTCGGCCAGTTCCCGGCCGCGCGCCGCGCGTTCCAGGTGACGCGATGCAATCAGTGCGAGCACCCGCCGTGCGTCGAGGCCTGCCCCACCTCGGCCATGTTCCAGCGGAAGGACGGCATCGTCGACTTCGACAAGGACATCTGCATCGGATGCCGGGCCTGCATCGCGGCCTGCCCGTACGACGCGATCTTCATCAACCCCGAAGACCACTCGGCGGAAAAGTGCAACTTCTGCGCGCATCGTCTCGAGGTCGGACTGGAGCCGGCGTGCGTCGTGGTCTGCCCGACCGAGGCGATCATGATCGGGAACCTGCGCGATCCCGAGTCGAAGGTCTCGCAGTACGTGAACCGCGGCGTCGTCGCGGTTCGGAGGCCGGAGAAGGAAACGCTGCCGAAGCTTTTCTACAAAGGCGCGCACCAGGCGACGCTCGATCCGCTGGCCGCGCGGCGCCCCGACGGCGGGATCTTCATGTGGAGCGAACAGACGAATGCGTCGTCGCACGACGTCGTCTCCGGGCATCCTCACCAGGCGAACAACATGGCCGCGGCGATGCTCGCGTACGACGTGCCGCACAAGGCGCCGTGGGGCCTGCCGATCACCGCGTACGTCTGGACGAAAGCGATCGCCGCGGGCGCGTATCTCGTCGGCGCGGCGCGGATGCTGACCGGAAGGAGCGGCACGTTGTGGGAATGGACGACGCCGATCATCTCCGCCGTGTTCCTCGCGCTGACGTTTGCACTGCTCATCGGCGAGCTCGAACATCCGAAACGCTTTTATCTGATCCTCACTCGCCCTCAGTGGCGGAGCTGGCTGGTGCGCGGCGGCATGATCCTCACTGCGTTCGCTCTCCTCCTCGGCGTTCATCTGCTCTGGAGTTTCCTCGGAGGAAGTCCACCGCGCGCGCTCGCGATCATCGGAATTCCGATCGCGATGGCTTCAGCCACGTACACCGCGTGGCTCTTCGCGCAGGCGAAGGCGCGCGATCTCTGGCAAAGCCCATTGCTCGCACCGCAGCATCTCGTCGCCGCGATCGTCGCCGGCGCGGCCGCGCTCTTCCTCGCCGGAGCTCCGTTCGCGGACGGGATCATGGCCTGGGCAACGATCGCGCACCTGATGCTCATCGCCGCCGAAGTCTGGATGCCGCATCCGACGGCACACGCGCGGCTAGCGATGCGCGAGCTGACCCGAGGCAAGTTTCAAATCCCGTTTCTCGCCGGCGTTGCGCTGCAGATCATCGGCGCCGGCGCGATCGTCACCGGATTCCCCGCTGCGCTGCTCGTCCTCGCGGGACTCTTCTTCTACGAGCGGGCGCACATTGGAGCGGGACAAGCCGTACCGCTGGCTTAGGAGAACGCATGAAGATCTTTCCCGGACCAAGCGGCACACACCTGACGTCGTATCCGCCGCGTGATCGATGGGACGACTGGAGCGAGCTCGATTCGCACGCGTGGCCGCGCCGCGTCGAGCGCCGCTACATGCTCGTTCCCACCACCTGCTTCAATTGCGAGTCCGCCTGCGGTCTGCTGGCCTACGTCGATCGCGAGACGCTGGAGGTTCGGAAGTACGAAGGCAATCCCGAACATCCGGGGTCGCGCGGACGCAACTGCGCGAAGGGTCCGGCCACTCTGAATCAGGCAACCGATCCCGATCGCATTCTTCATCCGCTCCGCCGCACCGGCGCGCGGGGAGCGAATCAATGGGAGCGGACGACTTGGGACGCGGCGCTCGACGACATCGCCGCGCGCATCCGGCGTGCGATCACCGAGGGACGGCCGAACGAGGTCATGTACCACGTGGGGCGTCCGGGTGAAGACGGATACACCGAACGCGTTCTCGCGGCCTGGGGCGTCGACGGACACAACTCGCACACGAACATCTGTTCGTCGAGCGCGCGGGCCGGCTATCAGTTCTGGATGGGCTATGACCGCCCCAGTCCCGATCACGCCAACGCCGACGTCATCCTGCTCATCAGCGCGCATCTCGAATCGGGCCACTACTTCAACCCGCACGCGCAGCGCGTGATGGAAGCGAAGCAGCGCGGCGCGAAACTGATCGTGTTCGACGTGCGGCTCTCGAATACCGCCACGCACGCGGACTACTGGGTCGCACCGTGGCCGGGATCCGAGGCCGCGATTCTGTTGTCGATTGCGCGGTACATGATCGCGAACGGTCTTTACGATCGCGAGTTCGTGCGCAAGTGGTGGAACTGGCGAGAATATATGGAGTGCGGAGGCAACGCCTCCGCTTTCGAATTCGAAGATTTCGAACGCGCGCTGGCAGACGCGTACAAGGACTTCACCTTCGAGTTCGCAGAAAAGGAATCGGGCGTTTCCGCGAAGACGATCGAAGAGATCGCGAAGATCGTGGCGTCGGCCAAGACCCGCCTCTCCACCCACACCTGGCGCAGCGCCACCGCCGGCAACCTCGGCGGCTGGCAAGTCTCGCGAGCGCTCTTCCTGCTCAACGCGCTGACCGGCGCCGTCGCGACCGAGGGCGGCGTGTTTCCGAACGCGTGGAACAAGTTCGTTCCGCGGCCGATCTACCTCCCGCCGCATCCGCCGAAATGGAACGATCTCACCTGGCCGCAGGAGTACCCGCTCGCGTGCAACGAGATGTCTTTCCTCCTGCCGCATCTTCTGAAAGACGGCCGCGGCAAAGTCGACGTCTACTTCAGCCGCGTCTACAACCCCGTCTGGACGAATCCCGACGGCTTCTCCTGGATCGAAGCACTCAGTGACGAGAAGAAGATCGGACTCCACGTCGCGCTCACTCCGACCTGGAACGAGAGCAGCTACTTCGCCGACTACATCCTCCCGGTAGGGATCGGCTCCGAGCGTCACGACATCCACTCGTACGAAACGCATGACGCGCAGTGGATCGGTTTCCGCCAGCCCGTTCTTCGCGCGGCGCGGGAACGACTCGGCGAAACGATCACCGACACGCGGCAGACGAATCCTGGCGAGGTGTGGGAAGAGAACGAATTCTGGATCGAGCTATCGTGGCGCATCGATCCCGACGGCTCGCTCGGCATCCGCAAGTTCTTCGAGTCGAAGAAAGATCCGGGCGCGAAGCTCTCGATCGACGAGTACTACGCGTACATCTTCGAGAACTCCGTTCCCGGACTGCGCGAGAAGGCCGCGGCCGATGGTGTGACGCCGCTGGAGTTCATGCGGCGCGCCGGCGCGGTCGAAGTGTCGCACGGAGTCGGACGCGTGTTCGACGAAGAAGTGCCGGCCGCGGAGCTCACCGACTTGAACGTCGACGCAAGCGGGCGCGCGTATGCGCGATCCCCGAAGCCCGATCACCCGAACGTGATCCCGGTCCCCGCTCCCGATCCCGACGCCGAAGGACGCAGGCGTGTCGGCGTGGAGATCGACGGCGTCGTGCGACGCGCCTTCCCCACCCCGAGCGGACGCCTCGAGTTCTACTCATCGACGCTCGCCGATTGGGGATGGCCGGAGATGGCGACCCCGGGGTACATGCGCAGTCAGGTGCATCCCGAGAGCCTGCATCCGGGAGAGATGCCGCTCATTCCGACGTTCCGTCTGCCGGTTCAGATCCACACGCGCAGCGCGAATGCGAAGTGGCTCGACGAGATCGCACACACGAATCCGCTGTGGATTCATCCCACCGACGCTTCGCGCATCGACGTGAAGAACGGAGAGCTCGTGCGCGTCGAGACGCGCATCGGACACTTCGTCGTCAAGGCGTGGGTGACCGAGGGGATTCGGCCGGGGGTTGTGGCCTGCAGCCATCACATGGGCCGGTGGAAGACCTCCGACAACGGGCAGCGACAGATGATGGCGACGGTGAAGCTCGATCATCAGGGAAGCGCGTGGAAGCTGCAGCGCGAGCGCGGCGTGGAGGCGTACGAGTCTTCGGATCCGGACACGAAGCGGATCTGGTGGACGGACGCGGGCGTGCATCAGAACCTGACGTTTCCGGTGCAGCCCGATCCGATCTCGGGCATGCACTGCTGGCATCAGGCGGTGCGCATCAAGAAGGCCGGCGCGGACGACAACTACGGCGACATCTCGGTCGACGTGGCGAAATCGCGCGAGGCCTATGCGGAGTGGTTGGCGAAGACACGACCCGCGATGACGCACTCGCCGGACGGAACGCGGCGTCCGTACTGGATGCTGCGGCCATTGAAGCCGTCGCGCGAGGTGTACAAACTGCCGTGATGAATTGCTCTGTCATCCTGAAGCCGCGTAGGCGGCGAAGGACCTCCCGCCGAAGCGCGCAACGCGTTCTAATCAGGAGGTCCTTCGCCGTCTGCGCGGCTTCAGGATGACAGTTGTTGCGCATGTCTGAACATCGCCTGTCCACCGACGTCCTCGCCGGCCTCACCGTCGCGCTGGTCGGACTTCCCCAATGTTTGGCGTACGCGATGATGTCGGGCCTTCCTCCGGCCTACGGCCTCTCGACCGCCGCCGTCGCCGGACTCGTGGCCGCGCTTCTCGGACGAAGCGCGCAGATCGTCACCGGACCCACGAACACCACCGGCCTCCTCATCTTCGGCGCGCTCCTTCCTTTCCTCGCACCGAACGGGCTGCTGCGCGAGAACGCGATCGGTGTCCTCGCGACGCTCACCTTGCTCGCAGGCGCGATCCGCATCGTCACCGCACTCGCCGGCGGCGCGCACCTCATCCGCCTGATTCCCGAGTCGGTCCTCATCGGCTTCACCTCGGGAGTCGCGATTCTGATCGGCGTGATGCAACTCGACGAAGCGTTGGGCATTCCGCCGACACAGGCGACCGGCTTCCTCTCGCAGTTCGGCGACGTCGTCGCGCACTGGCGCGACGTGCATTGGCCGGCCATCGCCGTCACGATCGGAACCGCCGCGCTCGTGGAGTTCGGACGGCGCTGGTCGCCGCGCGTGCCGTTCGCGCTATTCGCCGTCCTCGGCGCGACGGTGATGGCGTGGGCACTCCGGCTCGAAGGTCTGCCGCTCGTCCGCGATCGTCACGCGATGACCAGCGGATGGCCGCCGATCGCGCTTCCTCTTTACGACGCCGAGCTGCTGCAATCGCTCTTCATCCCCGCGATGGCCATCGTCCTCCTCGGCACGATGGAGCTCGCGGTGAACGCGCGCGCGGGCGGCGAGCGTCCGGACATGCGCCGCGAGATCCTCGCGCAGGGCTGGGCCAACCTCGCCGGCGCGTTCGCCGGTGCCTTTCCCGCGTCCGCTTCGCTGGGACGTTCCGCGCTGCTGAAGATCGGCGGGGCGAAGACACGACTCGCCGCCGCGTCCGCGGCGATCATCAGCGGCATCGTCCTCCTCGTGGGCGGAAAACTCACCGGCTGGATTCCTCAGGCGAGCCTCGCCGGCGTCCTGCTCGTGATCGCGTTCCACATGATCGACTGGCGCGGCATGCGTCGCCTCTGGAAGGCGTCGCACGAGACGCGGCTGCTCCTCGTCGAGACCTTCGCCGCGGCGCTGCTGCTTCCGCTGCAATGGGCCATCCTCCTCGGCACGGCAACGGCGTTGATCATCCACATCGCGAACACGTCCGCGCCGCGCCTGCGCGGCCTGCGCCGCGAGGGCGACGCGCTCGCTCCTCTCGCTCCTGATGAAGAAGCCGAGGTGGTGATCGTCGAAGTCAGCGGCAACTTGCACTACGCCGCGGTGGCTCCGTTCGTCGAGGAGATGGAGGAAATCGTCCCCCGCTCGACGCGCATCCTCGTCCTCGATCTCTCCCACGCGCACGAGATCCGCTTCGCCGCGTTGCGCGCATTGGAAGATCTCGCGGCGGAGATGGCGCACGACGGCGGCGAGCTCTGGCTCGCAGGAGTCGACGCCGACACGGCACGCCTGCTCGAGCGATCGGGAAGCAAGTTGCCCTGGGTCGCGGAGACACCAACGCCAGGGCTGAGTTTGAGGCGCTGCCTCGAGCGGTTACAGAAACGCAGCGACGAGATCACGACTTCGACGGAGAGCGACCTGCGGCCTCAGGCGGCGGACTGAAAGTCCTCCCACACCGCTGCCGGCGCGACCTCCACTTCGAGTTACTGCGGTGCCCGAGGCCGTTTCAGATACTCCACGGTGGTATCGAACCGAGCGAAGTACTTGCAGTTGAGCGCCGAGAGCTCAGTGCGAATATCGGGATCGTCGAAATCCGAGGAATTCCGGCTGACGAAAACCGAGCCGTCGGCTTTCTCCGACCTCAGATGTGCGATGACCGACGCGTACACGACAGCGTCCTGAGCGGATAGGTCATGCTCCAGCTGGTAGCTTGACGCGGCATGCAGGATGTCGACGGTGAGCGGAGCAATCGTCGCCACGGCGCACAGCCGCTCGCGAAAATGCGCGATTCTCCGCGTTTCGACGTTGGCGCTCTCCATCAAGAGCGCGAGCACATCTGCCGACGCTTGAGAGTGCGCCGCCGCCGTTGCTGAACGACTCAGTTGGCCAAGCTCGTTTGTAAGGTCCGTGCGGATTCTCTTCCGATCCCGATGATGGCGTCCCAGCGTCTCGTAGGGCTCGACGATGCTGTACGCCGGCAAGACGAGGCGGATCGCCCCCGCTTCGGCCATCTCCAGAAGCTCTACACAGCTCTCGGACTGCTCCTGCTCGAGTACCAGCTCGAGCACGAAGTTGGACTCGACGCAGACGCTCACGCCGGACCGCTGCTCTCCACGTGTCCGTCCTTTACGGCGTCAAGGAAACCAGACTCCGCCAACGGCTCAACCTGATCGTATGCGGTCGGCCAGGCTCGTCGCATCACATCGTGGAGCCAACTTCCGACGAGTAACTCGAAAGCCTGAGGACTGATTCGATCCGGATCGGCTTCGGGCCTGCTGAAGTACGACCGGAACAGAACATCCGCATCAAAAACATACGTCGGATCCGCATCTCCGGACTCGTCGGGCCGATTCCACAGATACACGGTTCGCGGGGTCACCAGGAGCAGATAGGCTGGCGACGCCCGAGGTGTGTGAGCGAGAAAGTTGCGAGCCCACTTCGCCGCCCAAGTGCGCGTGATGCCAGGCTTCTTCTTGGCCTCAGCTACGGCAGCCAACCTTCCGGCCTGATCGTAAACTGAGAAGTCTACTTGCGTATCCATATCGTCGCGATATCAAACGAATGCAGAGTTCATTCTATGCCGAGGGCGACGACCAGACCGCACCTTCCGCTCGGCGAGTCACAAGCGTCCGCATCACGTTGCCGGAGGCGTTGCCCTCTGCCCTCCGCCGCCCCCGCGCTATAGTTCGCGCCCGATCGGTCCTCGATCATCGAAGGAGAACGCATACATGGTTCGGTCCATCCGCTTCGCCGCCGTAGTCGCGGCGCTGTTCGTCGGCAGCTCTTCTACTTTTGCGGTCGACATCCATGACACGCGGTTGCTGACGCAGCCCGCGGTCAGCGCGGATCGCATTGCGTTCGCGTATGCGAACGACCTCTGGGTCGCGAACCTCGACGGCTCGAGCGTGCGGCGACTCACCTCGCATCCGGGCGTGGAAGGGAATCCGCGGTTCTCGCCGGACGGAAAGTGGATCGCGTTCTCCGGCGAATACGACGCGAACACGGACGTCTACATCGTTGCGTCCGAGGGGGGCGTGCCTCAGCGATTGACGTGGCATCCGGGCGAGGACCTGCCGCAGGGCTTCACGCCCGACGGCGCGTCGGTCGTCTTCACTTCTCCGCGCGAGGTGTACACCACGCGTTACCTGCAACTGTTCACCGTGCCCGTCGGCGGCGGCGCGGTCACGAAGCTTCCGATCCCGAATGCGAGCGAAGCGACGTACGCACCCGACGGAGCGCACATCGTCTATCAGCCGCTCAGCGAAGCGTTCGCGCAGTGGAAGCATTACCGCGGCGGTAGGGCCTCGCGCCTCATGGTGTTCGACACGAAGAGCTACGCCGTCGAGCAGATCCCGCAACCCGCGAGCCGCGCCAACGACACCGATCCGATGTGGGTCGGCGACCGGATCTACTTCCTCTCCGACCGCAACGGAGAATTCAACCTCCATTCCTTCGATCCGCGGTCGAAGGCGATCACGCAGCTCACGCGCTTCACCGACTTCCCCATCATCGGCGCGACCGCGGGCGCGGGCAGGATCATCTTCGAACAGGCCGGCTATCTGCACCTGTTCGATCCCGCAACCGCGCGCGAGAATCGGCTGAAGATCGGCGTCGCCGCGGACCTGCTCGAGACGCGGCCGCGCTTCGTGAAGGGATCGAAGTACATCCGTGAGTCGTCGCTTTCGCCGACCGGCGCGCGCGTCGCACTCGACTTCCGCGGCGAGATCATCACCGTCCCCGCGGAGAAAGGCGACGACCGCAACCTGACGCGCTCCGCCGCGGCGCACGACCGCTTCCCGGCGTGGTCGCCCGACGGCAAATCGATCGCCTGGTTCTCCGACGAGTCGGGCGAGTATCAGCTCTTCATCCAGTCGCAGGACGGCAAAGCCGCGCCGCGGAAGATCGCTCTGAGCGGCGCGGGCTTCTACGCCGATCCGCGCTGGTCGCCCGACTCGACGAAGATCGCCTTCACCGACAACTCCCGCTCGCTCTACGTGCTCGACGTCGCCAGCGGCGCGGTCGCGAAGATCTCCTCGCAACCGCTCTACTCGCCCGGCACGTGGGACGAGGCGAACCACGCGTGGTCGCCCGACTCGAAGTGGCTCGCCTACGTTCGCCTCACGCGCACCTACATGCGCCAGATCCTTCTCTGGTCGGTCGACTCGAGCCAGTCGCACGCGCTGACCGACGGATTCTCCGACGCCGCGAACCCCGTTTTCGACGCGAACGGCAAGTACCTCTACTTCCTCGCTTCGACGAACGCGGGTCCGGTGCAGGACTGGTTCTCGATGTCCAACGCGGACATGCTCGCAACGAGCAACATTTATCTCGCCGTGCTCTCGAAGGGCGTGCCCTCGCCGCTCGCGCGTGAGAGCGACGAAGAGAAGCCGGCCGATGTCGCTACGAAGCCCGACGAGAAGACAGACGAGAAGAAAGACAACGACAAAAAGGACGAGAAGAAGCCCGAGAAAGTCACCGTCAAGGTCGACCTCGACGGTCTCTCGCAACGCATCGTCGCCTTCTCGCTCGAGGCCGCGGGGTACGACAGCTTGCAGGTGGGCAAGACCGGCGAGATCTACTACCTCGTGGGCCGCGACGAAGATGACGGCGGCGCGCTGCGCCGCTACAGCATCGAGAAGCGCAAAGAGGATTCGCTGCTCGAGAAAGTCGACCGTTACGAGATCTCGCGCGACGCGAAGAAGGTTCTCCTGCGGATGAAGGACAACCTGGTCATCGCCGACCTCGGCGAGAAGGTCGACGCCTCGAAGAACAAGCTCGCGCTCGACCGCATCGAGGTGAAGATCGACCCGCGCGCGGAGTGGAAGCAGATTTTCAACGAGGCCTGGCGCATCAATCGCGACTACTTCTACGATCCCGGATTCCACGGCGCGGACTGGAACGCGATGCGCGCGAAGTACGCGGCGTTCCTCCCCGACGTCGGCGTGCGCCAGGACCTCAACCGCGTCATGCGCTGGATGTCGAGCGAGCTCGCCGTCGGCCACCACCGCCTCGGCGGCGGCGACAGTCTCGCGAATACCGACACGCGCCCGGGCGGACTGCTCGGCGCGGACTACGCGGTCGACAACGGGCGCTATCGATTCAGAAAGGTCTTCGGAGGACTGAACTGGAATCCCGAGCTGCGCTCGCCGCTCACGGAGCCGGGCGTCGACGTGAAGGCGGGCGAGTACTTGCTCGCGGTCGAAGGCAACGAGCTGCGCTATCCCGAGAATCTCTACAGCCGCTTCGAGCGCACCGCGGGACGTCTCACGGAGATCACGGTCGGTCCTTCACCGGACGGCAAAGGCTCGCGCACGGTGCAGGTCGTGCCGATCGAGAGCGAGGCGCAGCTGCGCAACCGCGACTGGGTCGAAGGAAACTTGCGCAAGGTGACCGAGGCGACGAACGGCCGCGTCGCGTACGTCTACGTGCCGAACACGACGACGACGGGACACGAGTATTTCAAGCGCTACTTCTTCCCGCAGGCGAACCGCGACGCGATCATCGTCGACGAGCGGCACAACGGCGGCGGCCAGGTGGCTGACTACTACATCGACATCCTGCGGCGGCCGTTCATCAGCAACTGGGCCTTCCGCTACGGCGACGATCTGAAGACGCCGCTCGCGTCGATCCAGGGTCCGAAGGTGATGCTGATCGACGAGACAGCGGGATCTGGCGGCGATCTGCTGCCGTGGATGTTCCGCAAGCTCGAGCTCGGGCCGCTGGTCGGCCGCCGCACATGGGGAGGCCTCGTCGGCATCCTCGGTTATCCGACGCTGCTCGACGGCGGCTTCATCACCGCGCCGAACCTCGCGTTCTGGACCGAGGAGGGATTCGGAGTGGAGAACGAAGGCGTGGCGCCGGACGTCGAGGTGGAGCAGACGCCGGCCGACGTGATCGCCGGCCGCGATCCGCAACTGGAGAAGGCGATCGAGATCGCGTTGCGAGAGCTGCAGGCGAATCCGCCGAAGAAGCAGGTGAAGCCGGCGTTCCCGCGGAGGGCTTTCTAGAATTTCTCTCCCCACCCTTGTTCGCGATCCAGCGCGGGGATCTTGATGTCGCCGAGCTTCTGCGTTTCTGAGCGAAAGCGCAGATACGTCGCCGCACCGTTTCGCACGCGCTGAACGCGCAGCGGTGCGAGCTGTCCGAGGCGGCGGGCCTGGTCGTAGTGGTAGGCGTCGCGGAGGGAAATGTCGAGCGCCGCGATGTCGACGTTGGTGTCCGACTCGAGGTAGAGCACGTACGCGTCGCGATCGCAGGCGAGCATCGCGAACGCGTGCGGGACGTCGCGCAGTGCGATCTCGAGGCGCTCGCGGACGAAGACCTCGTTGAGCTTTTCGCCGAAGTGATCGGAGACGTGATTTGCGCGGCCGATGAATCGGAGGATCGGCGCCTGCTCGCGAAAGCCGGACACTTCGACGAGGTCTTCGGTGTCGTAGCGACGCAGGCCGCCGCCGGTGGTGAGGACGACCTGATAACGCCTGCCGACTTCGAGCTCGTGCGCGAGCCGAACATTGTCACCATCGCGGAACTCATAAAAGTGCGAGCGGTACGCGAGCACGTTCGCGCCGTCGTAAGGAATGGTCACGAAGCCCTCAGTCGACAGCAGTCCTTTCGGTTGGATCTTCGCGTGCGGAAACTTTTTCGCCAGCGCTGCGGCGGGAGCGGCAGCGTTTGCGTCCGCCCAGCAACTGATGACGCGCAGGTGCGGCCACGTCTTCTCCGTGTCGACGTCGCCTACCAAAAGGTCGAGAAAACTCGGATGCCAGACGGAGATCAGCGCGAGCGTGCGGCAACGAGTGAGGTGGCGCAGAGTCTGTTCGCGAAAGTTGTCGTTCGTCAGGCGCACCGACAAAGGCACGGCCTGCACGGCGCGGACGAGGCTGCGCTGCACGGGGCCGAGAATCTCTTCATCGGATTCCGCACCGGGAGAGATCGACCAGTAGGCCTCGCCCGCGAATGCGCGCGGTTCGGTGCGGAACAGGTTGACGATCCACGGCGCGATCGCACGGTTGAATTCGCGGCGGAGTGCCCGCGTGTAGGGGATGTCTTTCGCGGGGCCAGAGGAGCCGCTGGTGCGGACCCAGCGCTCGACCGAAGGAGGCGGGCTGAAGCCCGCCCTACATTCGTCCCACGTGCGAATCGGATAGCGTTCACGAAATTCGTCGAGATCGCGAACCATCTCCTTCTGCACCTCGGCGACACGATGCAGGTTCGCGCGAAACGCCATCGCATCGCGCGACGCCGATGCCAGCCAGAGGCCGTTCGCAATGGCGCAGCGCAGACGCACGTCAGCGCCTGCCGATCATCCGCAGACCGGCGGGTGTGAGGTTCTCGACGTCGATGCGCACGAGGCACGCGAGCTCGTCGCCATGCGCGTGACCGGGATTGGACTCGACGAAGAAGCGCACGTGCGGATTGTTCATCCGCAACTCGGGATCGGAGATGCCCTCGCGCAACGGCGCGGGCGTGGCCAGGCGAACGACGCCGGTGCGCGAGTCGTACGCGTCGCCAAATTTCGTCGCGGCGACGCGATCGAGGAGAGGCTTCATCGCGACGTTGCGCGGATAAAAGTCGCGAAAGAACACGGGCAGGTAGCGATACGTGCGGAATCCGCTGCTGATGAGAAACCAGTACGCGTTTGCGCCGGCGACGGAGAACACGTGGCGCCCCCACATGCGCGGAAGGTCGTACGTGCCCCAGCGGTGCCGCGCGACGATGGTGTCGCCGGAGAAGAAGACCGTGGAGTCGGCGACGTGCATCCGCATGAGCGTGGAGAAGCCGTCCACCGCACCGTCGTCGTCGCGCAGGAGGATCACCCACTCCTTCTCGGCGAGATCGCGCTCGAAGAGCATGCGATCGGACGCGGCGAAGTAGCGCGTGTAGAGCGCGAACATCTCGTCGCGATCGCGGCGGGTGAGGTCCTCGCGCGGCACGACGTCAGAGCGCGGAGATGTCGAGGGCGCGAGGCCGGGAATCGAGTCGGTCATGGAGGTCGTCGTCGCCATTCCAGGAAACGGTGTAGATGCTGCTCACGTATTCGATGGGTTTGAAGGTTCGCGCGACGCGCAGAAGCGGATCGCTTTCGGTGAAGCCGAGGAGGATGTGGTCCAGGTTCTTTTCTTTTGCTCTGGCGCGCAGCGCTTCGATGAGCGCTTTTGCTGCGTTGTCATCCGCAGCGCAGAAGTGAGTGACGTAGGCGTTGTTCAGGGGAGCGCCGGGCTTTGGGAGCTTGATGCGCGCCGTCAAGTTGTAGAAGGGACGCGTGAGTGTTGTGAGCGTGTCGTAGCCGTCGATGACGGTTTGTTTGTAGGCACGTTGGTCGTTGAGCGCGGCGGACGCGCCCTCAACGGTGACGATCTCGCCCTGCGGTTCCTCGGCGGGAAAAAGGTTGTAGGAACACCCATGGGGGGCCGGCGCCTCGCCGGCCGTTCCGCCGGCGCCCTCGCCGGCCGGGGGCCGGCGGTACGGCCGGCGGGGCGCCGGCCCCCCAACAGCAACCGCGAGCGTGTAGAGCTTGTCGAGGAACCGGTATCGCGGCATCGCGCTGCGCGCTCGCCTTACCAGCACGCCCTCCGCCACCGCGTTCCCATCCACGATCGTCGTGATGTATCCGCGCGCGCGTCCATCCGCGTGCAGCTCGCGCATCTTCGCGTAACCGCGCGCCGTCAGCATGCGTCCGCGATACGCGGGATCCACGCGCAACTGTCCGAGGTAACCGACATCCTCGGCAACGCCATTCACGTACATCTTGCGGATGATGCGGCACGCGACACCGACGACGTGCGCGCCGTCACGCGCGACGAGTACTTGCGTGCTCGTGGAGCATCCGGCGAAATACGAAGGCTCGCGCTCGAAGCGCACGCGGATGCGTCCGGGCATCGGCGTCGATGCAAGCAACCTGCGGATACCCGCATCGTCGTCTCGTGTTGCAAGAGAAAACTCGATCACGCCCGCACCTTCAGCAACTCGCCGCGGAAGGCCTGATCGCCGAGGGGATAGTCGCGGCGTTCTGTCACCTCGCGGCGGATGAGGTAATTGATCATGAAGAACTTCGCGCCCATGTACAGCGAGCCGGCGTTCACGCGGTCCATGCTGCGGCGCGCGATCGAGCTCCAGCGATAGAAGTCCTTCCGCGCCGAAATGCAGCCTTCCTTCACCTCGTCCGCGGTCATGCCTGCGGGTGTATACGGCACCATCCCGTAGCGATACTCCGGATCGAGCCACCACTTGTCGAACAGCAGCCGCCCTTCGTTCTTCAACCGATCGTACAGAGGCGTGCCTGGGAACGGCGTGAGGTGATTGAACGCGACGATGTAGAACTTGTGCCGCTCCGCGAATTGCACGACCTCGTGCAGCGACTCGTACGAGTCGCCGTCGTAGCCGAGGATGAACGTCACGTACAGACGCATACCGTGACGACGCAGATTTTCCAGCGCGACCTCGTAGCCGCCCTTCATCGTGTTGAAGGACTTGTGCATCTTCTTGAGATTCGTCGGATTGAGCGACTCGAAGCCGATGAGCAGGCCCTGACAGCCGCTGGCCTTGAGGAGCTTCAGCAGGTCCTCGTCGTGCGCGACGTTGATCGAAGCCTGACTCACCCAGCGGATCTTCTGTGGGATCAGACGGCGATAGAGCTCCTTCGCCTCGTCGAGATTCGAGGTGATGTTGTCGTCGACGAAGAAGTAGAGCGGCTTCTTCATCCGCGCGACCTCGTCGCACACTTCGTCCGCCGGACGCCGCGTCTGCGTGCTCGAGAAGTACGACTGGATCGCGCAGAACTCGCACGCGAAGTGACAGCCGCGTCCCGCTTCGACGAGTCCCAGCGGCAGATAGCGCTTGCCGAGGAAAATGCTGCGGTCCGCGATCGCGCCCGCGAGCGACGGACGTTTCGGCGCGCGATACATCCGCTGCAGTTTCCCCGAACGAAAGTCTTCGATGACCAGCGGCCACAGTCCCTCGGCCTCGCCGATCACGACGGCGTCCGCATACTCCGCGACCTCGTCCGGAACGAGCGTCGCGTGGAAGCCGCCCATCACCACCGGCACGCCGCGTTTGCGATATTCGGTCGCGATCTCGTACGCGCGCCGCGCGGTGTAGGTCTCGATGCTGATCGCGACGAGGTTCGTCGGCTCGTCATACGGGATCGTTTCCATCCGGTCGTCGTAAAACTTCACGTCGACGTCGCGCGGTGTGAGGCCCGCGAGCACCGCCGGCGCGAGCGGCTCCATCTGCCACGTGCGGATGTACTTCTCCCCCACGCGGTGTCCGATGCACGGATGAACGAGGGTCAGGCGCATCAGGCGGCTCGCGCGGACGGCAACGACCAGTCGCAGGTGTAGTACTTGTTCAGATGATGCGCGTAGAACCGGTATCCGAGGTTTGCGGGGATTGCGATCGGCAACTGCACGCGCGCGCCGGCGAGGCGTTGGAACATCCCGCGGTAGCTGTACGTCCGCTTCCACGCGCGCTCCGTCCCCTGCAACAACTCCTCGGCCGTCATGCGCGCGGGGCGATACACGACGTGCTGTCCGTCGTAATACGACCAGTCGCTGGTGAGAATGCGACCTTCGCGCGAGAGCCGCGCATACAGCGGCGTACCCGGGAACGGAGTCATGATCGCGTAGCGCGGCAGGTCAATATGCGTATCGACCGCGAACTGCGCGGTGCGGTCGAAGACGTCGCGATCGTCGTCGTCGAAGCCGAAGACGAAGCAGCCCTGAATGGCGATCTTCCGCGCGTGCAGTTTCTCGATCACGGTTCGATACTCGACGCGCGCGTTGAACTGCTTGCGCGATTCCGCGAGCGCGCCGTCGGAGAGCGATTCGAACCCAAGGAGCAGACCGCCGCAGCCGCTTTCCGCGGCGAGGTCGAGGAGCTCGTCGTCCCAGGCGATCATCGTCGTCGCGAGCCCGCCCCAGCGGATGGCCAGCGGGGTCAGCGCGCGAAACAGCTCCTTCGCGTAGTCGGTGTCGGAGATCAGATTCAAATCGAGAAAGATCAGCTTCCGCGGCCGCATCTGCCTGATGTCCGCGATGACTTCGCCGATCGGCTTCTGCAGCGGACGTCCCCACGCGGACGGCACGACGCAGAACTCGCACTTGTGGATGCAGCCGCGCGTCGCCTCGATCGTGTGCGGCGTGATGTAGTACTTCGCCGGCAGCATGTCGCGTCGCGGCAACGGCAGGTTCTCGAGCTTCAGGTGCGGCGACTGGTCGTAGCGTTTCTGCAACTTGCCGTTCGCGAAGTCGCGCAGCAGCTGCGGCCACGTCTCCTCGGCGTACCCGACGACCGTCGCGTCGGCGTGCTGCATGACCTCGTCCGGCACCAGCGTCGCGTGCACGCCGCCGATGACGACCGGGATGCCGCGCTGTTGAAAGTGCCGCGCGAGCTCATACGACCGCGGCGCTGTGCCGGTGATTGCACTGATGCCGACGATGTCCGCGTCCGCATTCGGATCGATGTCGTCGATCCCCTCGTCCATCAACACGACCTCGGCGTCCAGCTCCGGCGGAACGAGCGACGCGAGCGTCGTCAACGTGAGCGGCTGATAGCGCAGCGACTTCTTCCAGATGCCCGTCTTGTGGCGATACAGCGGACCTCGGGGAGAGATGAGGAGGATGCGCATGGTGGGTCTACGAATTGTAGCTCTTGACAATCTTGGCGGCCTTCCGAGGTAGCCTCGGAGGCGTGATGAAGGAATCGGTCAATCGCGTTTGGACTGCCGCGGGAAGCGACATTCGAGAATTCGCGCTCCTTTGGCTGGTGTTTTCAATCCTCGACGTGCTGGTGAAAGACACGCTCACGTTGCGTTGGCTTTCAGGGAATCTCGTCTTTTGCATGTCGATGTGGGTCATCGGCGCATATATTGAAGCGAAAGTGCGAAAGGAGGGCTGACATGGATCAGAAATGGCTGGCGTTGCTCGGTGCGATGACCTTCGGGGCATTCCTGGCGAGCGTCGGCTTCTACGGGATCTTCGTGCAGAAGAAGGAAGAACGGCGCCGCCAGCGCGAAGAGCAGTCCCCTACTCCACCACCCGCCCGTCAGTGATCCGCACAACCCGATCCGCGTGATGCGCGATGCGCGTGTCATGGCTGACGATCACAACCGCTCGTCCGTCGTTCCTCGCGGCGTCACACAGCAACGCAATCGCCGCCTCCCCTGCTGACGAATCCAGGCTGCCGGTCGGCTCGTCCGCGAGGAGGATCGCCGGATCGTTGGCGAGCGCACGTGCGATCGCAACGCGCTGCTTCTCGCCTCCGCTCAGCACGCGCGTATTGCGATTCGCGAGGTGCAGAGCGCCGACGCGATCGAGCAGCGCATCGGCGTTGCGTTTTTCGCCGGCGAGATCGATCACGAGCTGCACGTTCTCGCGCACGCTCAGCGCATCGAGAAGCCGGAACGTCTGAAACACAAACCCCACGCGCCGAAGCCGGAACGTCTCCAGCTCGCGCTCCGGCATCTCGTCGAGCGCGCGTCCTTCGACGACGACGCTGCCGCTCGTGGGGCGCACGAGTCCTCCGAGCATCGACAGCAGCGTCGTCTTGCCGCTGCCGTTCGGGCCGATGATCAGCACCACCTCGCCGCGCGCGACATCGAGCGAGACGTCGTCGACCGCGCGGAAGACGACGCCGGCGTCGTACTCCTTCACGAGCGAGCGAGCCGCAATCATCCGCGGAACACCTCGCCGGGATAGATGCGCCGCAGCACGCGCAACGGTGCGATCGCTGCAAGCGCGCCGATCGCCAGCGCCACCGGAAAGATCAGCGCATGCCTCGGCAGGTACAGCAGCACGAGCGTCGGAATGGCGCGCAGCAGCAGCGGGGTGATCGCGAACATGAACACGACCCCGAGAATGCAGCCCAGTACCGTGACGAACAGCGACTGCCGGAGGACGAGCCGCAGCAGATAGCGCTGACCGGCGCCGAGGGCCTTGAGGGTGGCGTAGTCGTCGCGGCGCTCGAGCGCGGAGCTGTAGAGCATCAACGCGACGATCAGACCGCCCACCGCCGCCCCGAATGCCGCGAGAGCGAAGAACACGGGCAGCACGCCGCTGTCCAGCTCTTCGTCGTGATAGCGCGTGAAGTCGTCCGACTCGTGCACGGCGACATTGGGCAGCGCCTCGCGAATACGCCGCGCGACGTCGCCGCGATCGCCGCGCGTGCGAACCAGAATGAAGCTGGCAATGCCGTCGATGCCGAGGATCGCCGCGCCGTCGTCGAAGCGCACGAACCCGAACTGAGAGAGCAGCGCGTTGGTCCCCTGCGAGAGCGCGGCGATGCGGAACGGACGGCGCTGGATCGTCAGCGTATCGCCGACGCCGAGCTCGTACTTGCGCGCGAACGACTCGTCGAGCACGATCTCGCCCTGCTTCAGCGCGATGTCTTTGGGCGCGCCGAGCTTCGTCTCCGGATCGAAGCCGAACAGGAACAACGTCGACGACAACCGCCCGCGAACGTCGGCCTTGCTGATGATCCTCACCAGCGGCGACGCTTGCGCGACCCCGTCGATCGTCGAAACCTCGTCCGCGAGCGACGCCGGCAAGAACGACGAGCTCTTGATGATGTTGTCGGAGCCCTTCTGCGCGATCCAGATGTCGACGCCGGTCGTACGCACGTAGCGCGTCGCGCCGTCCTTCACGCCCGCATGCACGGCGAAGAGGAAGAGCAGCAGCGAAACGGTCGCCGCGACGCCCGCAACCGTGACGATCAACCCGCCGCGATTGCGGAAGAGAAGGCGGCGCGCGACGGGGACCATGGGGTTTCCAGTTTATCCCGCGCGAAGACGCGGGATCTTCGGTGCGGCCAAGCGACGGTGACATTAAAACGTCATGACGTTATGATGCCAAACATGGCTACACCCAAGCGGTCCACCATCTACTTCGACCCGGATCTCCACCGAGCACTCCGCTTGAAGGCGGCTGCGACGGACCGATCCATCTCTGACGTTGTAAACGAAGCCGTTCGACAGACGCTCTCTGAAGACGCCGCGGACCTGGGAGTATTCGAGAAGCGCCGCCGCGAGCCGGCGCTCGATTTCGAAGCGGTTGTCCTGAGGCTCAGGCGCAGTGGCAAGCTATAAGATTCTCATCAAGAAATCGGCGGCCAAAGAGCTCGAGGCGATCGCCGGCAAGAAGGATCGCGAGCGGATTACGCAGCGCATCCTGGCACTCGCGGACAATCCGAGACCAGCAGGCGTTGAAAAACTCTCAGGCACGAATGAGAAATACCGGATCAGGCAGGGTGATTTTCGGATCCTCTATGAAATTCAAGACGACGTGTTAGTCGTGTACGTCGTTCGAATCGGCGATCGCAAGGAAGTCTATCGGAAGGGCAGTGGATCGAATCGAGGCTGAAGCTCGACGTGGACACGCGTCGCTTCGACAGGAAAAACAGGACCGTACTTGCTCACTGCTTCTCGTAGCGACCACGCCGTACGTAACGTACGGCGTGGCCTTCCAGCTCAGCAGGCAGATCGGGAGCGTCATCGACGAGATGAACGGTCAGTACGTAGTGGCCCTTCTCGTCGCGCTCCACGCCTACCGCCGAAACGGCCCGGTTCTTCATCAATAGTCCCGACACGCGCTTCTTCAGCGACCTGATCTCACGCTCGGTTGCCATGCGGCCGATGTTACGCCAGTTTCACGCCAAGCGCCGTCAGCACGTCCGCAATGTGATTGCCGATCGTATGCGTCGACGAGCCGGCGAACAGCAGCCCTACCGCTGCGTTCGTGGAACGCTCCAGGATCAGCGAGCCGGAGTCGCCGGCGGCGCTGAACTGCTCGCCGTTCAATCCGCGGATGACGATCTGGTCCTGAAACAGAAGTTCGCCGATGTCGTAGGCCACGCGAACGTCGGTGTCGATGCTGACCACGCGCCCGACCCGGAATGACGTCGTACGTCCGAACTTCTGTACCGTCATGTCGATCGTGGCGCGCTTGGTGCCCTGCGGCGGTCCGATGAAGAGGATGCTCCGATTGACGAGCGCCGCGCTGTTGACTTGCGCGATCGCGGCGTCGACTTTGTTCGGCGCGGCCGGATTCAGCGTGACGAAAGCCGTAAGCTTGGCGATGCCGTCGGTCGGCTTGCCGCCGTCGAGGGGACCCGGCTGTACGATGGGCGAGCCGATCGGTAGCCGGTTTTCGTCCGCGAGAACGTGGTTATTGCTCAGGACGAAGAGCTTCTGCCCCTTCTTCGCCACCGCGCCGAATGTGCCCGCCATCCGGAAATTCGGACTGAGAAAGCCGACCGAGGAGCCAGGGCGCGCTGGCCGGATCTTCGCGCGCGGGTTCGGCATCACGGGTGCCTTCAGCGCGCGGACCGTGCCGATCTGTTCGACATCGACGGGCACGCCATTGATCTCGGCGGGGATGCGATCGGCGTCGCTGATCTCACTGTCGGCGAACTTCACCCGTACAAAGATCTTTACCGCCGGCATGCCGGTGGAGATGCCCTTCGACATCTTTTCGCCGACGCCGATGGCAACGATGTTCTCCGCCGGATCGGGCTCCGCGGCAGGATTCATTGCCTCCCGAGCGGAGAACGCGCCGACCGGCCGTGGCTGGAGAAAGCGCGCTGTGGCCGCGGCCTTCGCCGCGTGAACTTCGTTGCTGATGCTGAGCGCCGAGAATGCTTCACCTCCCCGGGTCGCCGCCGGGCGGGCACTTCGCCTTGTTGCCATGGTTGTCATCTCCTTTTCGGAGTGAGAGTGACGCGGCGACAATTTTCCCGGCCGCTCGTCGGTGGAACTCGGGGCGAGATCGTTGGATCGCGTTCCCGCGCAGAGACGCTGGGCCTTTCGCCTCAGCGCGTCCCGCTCGTCACCACCGGCAATTCCACAAAGCTCGCCTGCTCCGGGGTGAACCAGATGCGTTGCGTCGCTGCGCGGTAGTCGCCGGGCTGCGCCTTGCCGATGTTCTCCACGAACGTCTGCGGATTGCGGTCGTAGAGCGGGAACCAGCTCGACTGCACCTGCACCATCAGCCGGTGCCCGGGAAGAAACGTGTGGTTCGCCTCGGGCATGCGCACGCGGTACGGCGTCACCTCGTCCGGCTTGATCGCGTGCGGCGTCTCGCGGCTCTCGCGATAGCGGCCGCGCAGGATCTCGCAGGAGACCATCAGTTGATAGCCACCGAGCGTTGGATTCGAGCGCACTTCCGGCGGGAACACGTCGATCAGCTTCACTACCCAGTCGCTGTCGGTGCCGGTCGTTGACGCGAAGAGCGTCGCGGCCACTTCGCCGCTGATCGTCAACGGCTCGGTGAGCGGCTCGCCGACGAACGTCAGCACGTCGGTGCGATCCGCGAACGGACGCTGATCGTCGACCAGCCACTGCCTCCACGTCGAATCCGAGCTGTACATCGCCAGTACCGGACGAACGCGATACGGGACCGGCTTTGCCGGGTCGGACACGTACTCCGCGTACTTCGCACCGTCTGCCGCGGGTGCCCGAAACGCAAGACCACCGCCCGGCTGCAGATGCAGTTTGGTCGGCGTCACCTGTCCGTCGGCCGGCCAGCTCTTGTACGAGTGCCACGCATGTGCGCCGGTGTCGAATGCGATGACCGGAGGCGTCGGCTGTACCGGCGCAATTCCCTTGAGGTGTTGATCCCAGAAGGGCTGCAACACCTTCTCGCGAAACCAGAGAGACGTATCCGCGTCCCAGCGGATCGCGCCGAGGGAGGAGCCCTCGTTTTGCGACTGGCCGTGGTTCCAGGGGCCGAGCGCGAGATGAACCATGTCGTTCGCCGTGTCCTTGGCCTCGAGCGCGCGATAGACCGCGATGCCGCCGAAGTTGTCCTCCTGATCGAAGAGGCCGTGCACGACGAGCACCGGGACCTTCAGAGGCTTCGCCGCCAGAATGTCCTGCACCGCCTGCCCGCGCCAGAAGGCGTTGTACGACGGGTTGTCGACGAGCTTGCGCCACGTCGGCAGACGATCCGCCTTATAGCGACGCGCAACATCGTCGGCCGACCCCGCGGAGAGAAACGCCTCGTACATGTCGCGATAGCCGAAGGGCGGCGTGTAGTCGCTGCTCTTGTGCGCGCCCATGTTGTAGATCCACTCGAACATGGTCTGGCGGAACGCGCCGTTGTGATAGAAGTCGTCGCCGATCCAGCCGTCGACCATCGGGTACATCGGCACCGCGGCCTTGAGCGCGGGGTGCGGCTCGACGATGCCCATGAGCGTGAGCCAGCCCGGATACGACACGCCGGTGATTCCCACGCGGCCGTTGTTCCCCGCGACGTTCTTCACCAGCCACTCGATCGTGTCGTACGTGTCGGTGGGGTGATCGACCTTCCAGCGATTCAGCTCGCCGCGCACGGGCAGCGTCATCACGTAATCGCCCTCGCTGTCGTAGCGGCCGCGCACGTCCTGATAGACGCGGATGTACCCGGCGCGCAGCAGCGGCTCGTCCGCCAACGGAAGCGTCATCGCCACGTGCGGACTGCTCATCTGCGTGGTTGGCTTGTCGGCGCCGTACGGAGTGCGCGTGAGGATGATCGGCGCGGGAGCGGAGCCTTTCGGGGTGACGATGACGGCGTGCAGCTTCACGCCGTCGCGCATGGGGATCATCACCTCGCGCCGCTCGAAATCGAACGCCTCGGTCACCGGCGAGAAGTCCTTCGGAATCTCGCTCTGCGCAGCGAGGGGCTGCGCAAGAACGAACAGCGAAAGCAGCAACAGGTAGAAGGCGGATCTCAAATGCATCGTCATCGTCACAGTCTATCCCGCGCGTAGACGCGGGATCTCGGGAGCCCTCACGCTGCTCGTGTATCAACGCGGTCAGCGTGGGGGCACCGGAGATCCCGCGTCTACGCGCGGGATAAACTGAAGAGAAGCTACCGCTTCGCCAGGCGTTCCGCGTTCCGTTCGTACACCGCGGTATTCGGATCTCCGTTCGTCTTGCCGATCGCCGCGGCGCGTCGATAGCTCGCGAGGGCGAGATCGAGTGTGCCCGCACGCTCCTGCGCTTCGCCGAGGCTGTCGTAGACGTTTGCGGATTCCGGGAAGGTCTCCGCGTTCGTGCGGAACACTTCGATCGCCTCCTGAACGTGTCCCGCCTGCAGCAGCCGGTATCCGATCTGGTTCGTCGTCGCCTCCGGAATCGGCAGCGCGAACCCGATTCGCGACGATGCCTTCGCGTAATGCTCGCGTGCGCGCGCGAAGAGTTTCTTCGGATCATCCGTCGGAGGGCCGAGCACGAAGCGGAAAGGCTCGAACACCTTGCGCAGGCCGGCGTAGTGCGTGGGAAGGACGACCGAGCCGTGGTCTTCATCCGCAAAGCGGACGGCCTCGAACTCGAGACTCTTCGGCCCGCGCTTCTGCAGGAGTGACTTCAAAGCATCGAACTCGCGGTCGAGCTCCTGCCCTTCGTTCCCGACGGAGATCACCAGCGTGACCGGGCGATCGTCAGACTTCTTCACCCACTCCGTAGCGCGCCGATAGACGTAGCGGTCATCCCACGTGAGCGTCGGACTGACGGCGATCACGCCGTTGAACAATGTGGGTCGCGTGAAGAACGTGTGCATCGCCAGCAATCCGCCGAACGAGTGGCCTGCGAAGACGCGATAGGGCGCCGTCCTGTAGTTCTTCTCCACGTACGGCATCACCTCCGTCGAAATGAAGTCGAGAAAGCGATCTCCGCCACCGCTGGTCGGAGTCGCAAAGCCTCCGCCCATGGCCTCGACTTTCGTCGGAGTGAGGTCGCGCGTGCGATCGGTGTTGTTGATGCCCACGATGATGACCTCGGGCATCCGTCCCTCGCTCGCCAGGAAATCGACGACGGCCGCGGTATGACCGATCTGCCGTTCGCCATCGGTCATGTACAGCACAGGATAGGCACGCGCGCCGCGAGCATACGAGGCCGGCGTGCGGACGAGGATCGTGCGCGTTTCGGCAAGGACCTTCGATTCGATCCGGATCGGGACGGGGACGTCCGACGCCGGTTGCGCAGCGAGCGAAAAGACCACGACAACCAGCAGAGCGCAGAGAGCAGCACGCATGAGCAGACGCCTCCTTGTGTTGCGGAGGATTCTAGGGGCGAGGATCCGCTGCGGCGTCGTGGTTCACGAGTCGGTTACGACAATGTGTTCGTGGCGATACAGGCCTCAGATTTCCAGCGTGTCGGCAAACGTGATGCGATAGTCGAGTGGCCTGTCCGACGTTCCGATGGAGACGTCACCGGCGATCTTCAGGAAGTCGGTGGCGCCGGCACCGTCGACGCGGTGGAACTCGGCCTCGAGAACGACGATGCGCAATGGCGACGGGCGACCGCCCGTGGAGATCAGCCCTTCCCACATCGTGCTCTTCGGATCGGAATTGGTGACGCGCAAGGGGTTCATCGCAAACGGCGTCCATCCGAGCTCGTCGCCGGCGCCGACGTCGGACTTCTCCTCGATCCGCACCATGAATGACGTCGCCGGCGCGGGCGCGGGTCCTTCGACGGAGATCTTCACCTTATTGAGATCGGTCGTGTCATAGCGAACGTCGCGATGCGGAACGACCTGCACGAAGTCGGTGAGCGCGACGTTCGAGATGTGCGCTCCCTTCAGCGAGTGCGGCTGATAGCGGACGAGTGCCAGGCGGACCATCGGGAAGTACGTGAACTTCGGATCGAGGAGGATGTCGCAGAACCAGAGCTTGCGTTGGGGGTCGAACTCCGGTTCGTAGCCGACGACGTCGACTTCGGCGTCGAGCTCCGCGAGCTTCAACGACGCCGGCGAGACCGTTCCGCCGAGGAAGTCGCTCGTGGAGAGCGGCTCCGTTTTTGTGGAATTCCAGAGCGGGTCCATGCCCCACTCGCTCGTGAATTTTTTCAGCGCGTCGGCCTTCGGCGAGCCGATCGCCACCGTCGCCGGACGCAGCGCGACGCCAAGCAGCTCGCCCTCGCCGGACGAGTACCACGGCCGGTCCATGTAGACACGCAGACCGGCGCCGCGGCGAATCGCGCGGAACGTCGGAGGCGTGGCAGAACGCATCCATTCGAACAGCGGCAGCAGATAGAGCGGCTTCGGCGCGTCGGGCCGCGTCGCGTTGGGGACGTGCGCATCCAGCTCCGTGCGCAGTTCGCCCGTGACCGGACGGATCAGGTTCTTCGGATCGTTGGTGATGGCCTGCGGAAAGTATTCGCGGAAGCGCGTCGAGCCGGTCGGAAGATAGCGGACGTGATGATGCTTCGTGTCGGTGAACTTGTGCCGCACTCCGTCGAGGCTGACCAGGTCGTTGATCGGATCGACGCGGAGCTGTGCGATCAGCATCTTCTGCGAAGCGCTGCCGGGCGCCGCTTGATCGGGATCGTCGAATGGATCGTCCCACTCTGCGTCGACGTCGAGCTTTTCCGTGCTCTTCGCGTCGACGCGGATCTTCCCCTTCAGAATCGCAACGGTATCGCCGAGCTTCGTCTTGTCCGCGCTTACGGCTTCGATGGCCGGAATGAGCAACGGCTGCTGCACTGCGTGCACGAGCGCGAGCGTCCTGTACGGAAGGTGCAGCCAGTTGCGGCCCGCGATCGCCTGATCGCGGAGCGCGTTCAGCGTCGGGACACCCGACATCGCAGTCCATCCCCAGACGGCCATGTTCTCGAGATCGGACGCATGGAACCAGGAGCTGATGCGCACTTTGAACGTCTGCCCCTGCGGCAGCTCGACTTCGAGGAGGCCACTCTTCGTCGGATCGGCCGGATTGAACGGCACCCACACCGGCGCGGCTGGTGCGTCCTTTTCTCCGATGCCACGCACGCGCAACCGGAACGGTTTCGGGTCGGGCCACTTTCCTTCGAAGGTGACCTTGTGGAACGGCGCGCCCGGAAGGTTCGACAGCAACACGCCGCGCGCGTAAGGATCAGGCAGATACGTGAGATCGAACGCCTCGTTCCGCTGCAGCCAGTACGTGTGCGGAGGCGGAGTCTTCAGCGGATCGCTGCCCGGCGGAAGCGGTGCCTTCACTTCATCCGTGCCCGGAATCTTCGAGCGCACGCCCGTCGTCGGATCGACGCGCTCCATGAGCGAGCCAGCCTCTCGCGCCGCGAGCTCCCAGGCCGTGAGACTACCGTCCACCGCCGGCGTGCCATCGAACTTGCGATGGTGTTCGGCCATCAGTTGCGAAGTCTTCGGCGGCACGAGATGCCGCACCGTGGTCTCGACCGTGATCGGCGCCGGCGCATTGTCGAAACGGCTTCGGACGACGAGCCGTTCGAGCGACTCCCCTTCCACCGGCTCGCTCTGCAGCATGACCATCGGCGGCGCGACGGGCTCGAAGCGACGGAACGGCTCCTCCGGCGTGACCTCGACCTGCGTGACGTCGAACGCCGCGTCATCCGGATCGAACGCGCTGTTGCCGGCGAGATCGACCGCGCGTGCGCGCAGCTTGTAGCGGTAGCCGAACCGCAGCCGCGGCAGGGATTTCGACTTCGGGATGAACTCTGTTTCGAGCTTGAACTGCGTGATCGGGTCGTTCGGCGCTTTGTCGAGCGACGTCACTTCGTCGGGCGTCGGAAGGATGACTCTCCCGTAGCGCGGCGCGGTCAGACTCCAGCCGTTCCAGGTGAAGAGCGACTCGTGAGCGCGCAGCTCGCGCTTGCCGGGCGTCTTCTTTACCGGCTCCGTCACTCCCATCTGCACGAAGCCTTCGTCTTCTTCCACGAGCGGCGCTCCGGCGTCCGAGAATGTGTACGTGCCGACGCGCCGGCAGAGCGAATGCCAGTGCGTCGATTTGTCGTCGAACACGTCGACGCGATAACCGCGCAACGCGTCCTCGGCCCAGATCTCGTCCGTCGCCGGCGGCTCCGGTCCCGCCGGTACGGTGACGGGCGAGAGATCGATTGCGGCGAGCTTCTTGTTGAGCGCCCACGATCGGAAGAACGTCGCCTTCAGATCGGTCGCAAGATCCGGCCGGACAATCGAGAGGCCCGCGGTCTGAAGATACGGAAGGCCTTGTTCCTCCTCGTCGTTGCCGGCCCAGGTACCGTTGGTCTCCTGGCTGACGATGGTCGTGGCGGCACTCTGCACTTTGATGCCGCTGCCGGGGACGTCGATCTGCACGACGCTGAACCGATTCGGATCGTCGACGCGCAGCAATCCGTTGCGCAGCTCGCCGCCGGGGCGCGACTGTGTGAGAAAGACGCCGTCGCCGAGCTCGTAATGCGTGCGCGGCGTGTAGCTCGTCGTGGCCATCGCCAGCGCCACTGGCAGCGTCGGAGTCACCGACACCATGCCGGCCGCCGCGGGGAGCGCGGCGCCGAGAGTCACTTCGAGATCGACCACCAGGCCGAAATAGCGCAGCAGGTTCGGATAGTCGCCGAGCGTCGACACCATCTGATGAAAGTCGTAGGTCTTCGTCAGATCCCCTTCCGACGGCATCGGCTCGGGTTCTTTGTCTTTGCCGCCGGTCGCCTTGACGTAGGTTTGCAGCCGCTCGAATTCCGTGTACGTCGCGGACATCCCCAGTGGTGCTGGTGCGGGGCTGCTGCTTTCGTTTCCGTTGCCGCCTTCGTTTCCGAGCGTAGTGCCGCCGCCGATGCCACCCATCGTGAAGGGCAGCGCGGCGAGGAATCCAAGGTGCTTGAGCAGACGGCGCAACAATGCCCACGGTGCGGCGAGGCAGCCCATGCATCCGGCACAACCTTTCCCCGGCTCGTCGGGCTTCGTCACGACGCCCGGATCCTCGGGACCCGGCGTGCCGACGAACACCGGCCCGCTCTCCTGCGGGACCGGGACATAACGCTCCGGCGGATTGCGGGGACGCGCAACCTCACCGAGCGTCGTATCGCCCGCGAGGACGCTGCGATTCGGCAGATTGTCGGAGAACTCGATACCCGCGCGCGTGTACACCTTCTGGATCGCGTCCACGATCACGCGGGTGTTGAACGAGAGGATCTCCGCGCCCGTCAAGTCTTCGAACGCGAACGGGATGACCAGCGTGTTGTTCTTGAACAGCGCCTTCCACAGCTCGGATCTCGCTTTCCGCGCCGTAGGATCGATGTCCGACACGCGCGTCGCGGGGA
>Ga0209382_10001080_pt1 | contig 43810 bp, 46 predicted proteins | sample SoiMetdeltSBSDD5_FD_187599 | JGI IMG/M metagenome (GOLD analysis project Ga0209382, IMG submission 187599) | Bulk soil microbial communities from a Populus tree surrounding site in Tennessee, USA - Soil MetaG P. deltoides SBSDD5 (SPAdes) (version 2) | ecosystem: Environmental > Terrestrial >... | reverse complement strand
GCCCGTGAGCCCGGTGCCGTCGAGGGTGGCCTGGGTGGCCTGCGGCAGGCGCTTGCCGGCGTCATTGTATCGAAGCCCGTGAGCCCGGTGCGGCCGAGGGTGGCCTGCGGCAGGCGCATGCCGGTGTCATTGTAGCGGCTTGGGACCGAAGCGGTACACGCTCGTGTCGCGCACGTGAAAACCGGTCTTCTCGTAGAGGCGGTGGGCGGCGTGCCGCGACTGGTTCGACGTGAGATCGACGGTCCGGGCACCACGCTGTCTGGCCAGATCCACTGCCGTCCGAGTCAACGCCTCGCCCGCGCCGCGGCCGCGAGCGACGTCGTCGACCACCACGTCCTCGATCCAGGCGCGCATTCCGGACGGGATGCGGAACATCACGAGGGTCAGCGTGCCGACGATCCGGTTGCCGGCGCTCGGGTCGCGGGCGAGCAGCACCGTATTGTGCGGAGCGCCGATGATGTCGGCCAGCGCATCGCGGGTGAGCCGCGCGGCCGAGGATGAGAGTTGCGGCAGGAGCCGCGCGAACGCGTCGACGACCTCGGGAGTCGCCGTCTCGGCGATCACGACTTCGACCGGGCTGTTCGGTTCCGCCATCGACGCGATGGAGCGTGGATCGGCCGACTATGTCAGCGCGACGTAGTCGTACTCGCCGAGACCCTGCAGCACGAGGAAGACGGTCGAGCCCTCGCCACCGTTGGTGACCAGGTGCGGTCGGCGCGCGCGCACCGTGTACGTCTCACCGGGAGCCAGACGTACCTCCTCCTTCGGATCGCGCAGGAACAGACGCACGCGCCCCTGGAGGACGTAGAAGGTGTCCTGGATGTTGCTGTGGTAGTGCCACGGCACTTGCTGCCGGGGGCCGAGCTGGAGCTCCGAGATCCGAAAGCCCGCGCGCTCCGCGTGCCGCGCCCGGCGCTCGACCTCGTAGAGATGGCTCGCGTCTTTGACTCCTTCGCGTTGCACGGCGTCCATGGCGCGCCCCCTTCGTCGCGATGGTACCATCGCGACACCGTCACTACGGGAGGATCGCGCTCATGGGCCAGGATCTGCTGGAAGTCGTCAAGGACGGCGTCGCTGTCCTCACGCTCAATCGCCCGGACCGTCTGAACGCGATGTCCGAGCCGATGATCGCGGGGCTGCTCGAGGCGCTCCCGCGGCTGGCCGACGATCCCGAGGTGGGCGTGGTCGTTCTCACCGGCGCCGGCCGCGGCTTCTGCGCGGGCGGCGACGTGAAGGCCATGGCGGAGGGCCGTGAGTTCACGGGCACGTTCGAAGAAAAGGCGCAGGCACTCCGCTCGAGCATGGAGGTCTCGCGCTGGCTCCACGAGATGCCGAAGGTGACGATCGCGATGGTGCGTGGCGCCGCCGCCGGCGCCGGCCTCTCGCTGGCGCTCGCGTGCGATCTGCGGATTGCGAGCGACACCGCGCGGTTCGCGAGCGCGTTCGCGCGCGTCGGCTACTCCGGCGACTTCGGCGGCAGCTGGTATCTCACGAGACTCGTCGGGACCGCGAAGGCGCGCGAGCTTTACTACACGGCCGACATCGTCGACGCGCAGCACGCGCTGGCGCTCGGCATGGTCAACCGCGTGGTCCCCGACACTCGGCTGGAGGAAGAGACGATGACCTTGGCCGGCCGGCTCGCGCGCGGGCCGCGCGTCGCGTACCGCTATATGAAACGAAATTTCAACGCGGCCGAGAGCGGAAGCCTCCAGGATTCTCTCGACCTCGAAGCGTGGCACCACACGCGGACCGGCGAGACCGACGACCATCGAGAGGCGGCCAGGGCCTTCGTCGAGAAGCGCGAGCCGACCTTCAAGGGGCGCTGATGGCGTTCACCAAAGAGCTCTGGCAATCGATCGAGCCGATCTACGCCGCGATCCTGCGGCACCCGTTCCTGCGCGGCCTCACCGATGGGTCGCTGCCGCGCGAGAGCTTCAAGTTCTACGCGGTCCAGGACGCGCTCTACCTGCGCGAGTTCGCCCGGGCGCTGTCCCTGGCCGGCGCCAAGGCCCCCGAAGACGACTGGATCATCATGTTCAACGAGCACGCGGCCGGCGCCTTGAAGGTCGAGCGCTCGCTGCACGAGAGCTTCTTCCAGGAATTCGGGCTCACGCACGAGGCGGTCGCCTCCACCCCGATGGCGCCGACCAATCTGGCGTACACGAGCTACCTCCTGGCTGTCGCATACGGCCGCCCTTTCCACGAAGCGCTCGCCGCGGTGCTGCCGTGCTACTGGATCTACTGGGAAGTCGGCAAGGAGCTCGAGCGCGCAGGCTCTGCCGACCCGCTCTACAAGCGCTGGATCGGCACCTACGCCTCGGAGGAGTTCGGCTCGGTCGTCCGTGACGTGCTGGCGGCGGCGGACAAGGTGGCCGAGTGCCTGACGCCGGCCGAGCGCGAGGCGATGCGGGGCCACTTCGTCACCACGAGCCGGTATGAGTGGATGTTCTGGGACATGGGCCTGAGACGCGAGACATGGCCGACGGGATAGCGCGGTGAGCGAAGGCGACCGCTTCGAGCAGGCGACCGAGCTCTGGCGGCGCGCGTACCGGCATCAGATGCAGGGAGAGCTCGACCGCGCGATCGAGCTCTATCGCCAGTCGATCGAGATGTGTCCGACCGGCGAAGCCCACACGTTCCTCGGGTGGACATACAGCTTCCAGGGACGGCTGGACGACGCCAGAGACGAATGCCTGCGGGCGATCGACGTCGATCCGGACTTCGGGAACCCTTACAACGACATAGGGTGTTACCTGATGCAGCAGGGAAAGCTCGACGAGGCGGTGCCCTGGCTCGAGCGGGCGAAGCTCGCTAAACGCTACGAGCCGCGCCAGTTTCCGTACATGAATCTCGCGCGGATCCACGTAAAGCAGGGAAGGTGGTGGGATGCGCTGCGCGAATACGAAGGCGCCGTGCGTCTGGCTCCGGACGACGCCGAGCTGCGACGGGCTCTCCACTCGCTACGGGGTCGCCTGAACTGAGCGTGAGCTGTCTGCTGCGCCGTGACCGTTCGATGCGATGTGTGGCCGTCAGCCCGCTGACTCCGGTGTGTCGTGAAGATGAACACCACGGACGCGGGGCGGCGCGAGTTACCCGCAAAAACACTCGCCTCGGACATCTGGCGACTCTGTTGCATTCAAGTCAACGAAAGCCCGGCTGCTACGGGTCTGGGCACTAATGAGGAGGCGGCTATGCGACAGGCTGTGATGTTGGGTGTGGTGCTACCTGCTACGCTGCTGCTCGTCAGCGGCTGCGCCACCAAGAAGTGGGTGACCGAGTACGTCGGCAAGAAGGAAGTTGAGATCGATCAGCGGTTCACCGGCGTCGACGGCAAGATGACCGAGTCGAACCAGCGGGTCGAGGGTGTCGACACTCGACTGAAGACTGCCGAGGGTACCCTGGTGCAGACGACCGAGACGGCCAAGGGTGCGAAAGATCGGGCGGATACCGCCTACACCAAGGCCGACGACACCAACAGCCGCCTGACCCGGCTGTGGTCCAGCCGGAATGTGCGTAACCAGGTTGAGACCTACCAGGTCCTGTTCGGGTTCGACAAGTGGGACCTGAACGACAACGCGCAGACCACGCTGAGCTCGATCATCAAGGAGATGAAGGAGAATCCCAACCTGACGGTCGATCTTCAGGGATACGCGGACCCCGTAGGGTCTTATCCCTATAACGTCGGGCTGAGCCAGCGCCGCGTCGAGTCGGTGCGCCGCTTCCTGGTCGAGAAGGGCATCGAGCTTCCCCGGATCCACCTGATCGGCCTCGGTCCCATCGCCGAGAAGGGAACGCCGAACGCTGAGAAGCGCAAGGTGACGGTGAAGATGCTGGTCACCAAGGAAGACTAGCTTCGAATCCGCGGGGCGCGCCCGGAGTGATCCGGGTGCGCCCCAGCCCACCTAGGTTCGTCGAACGAAGGCCGAGAGCGCCCGGCCGATCTCGTCGGGGGAGTCTTCCTGGATGAAATGGCTCCCCGCGACCGTGACTTCCTGCTGATTGGGCCAGCGGCGACAGAACTCTCGCTGGGCGCCGACCAGGATCGACCCGGGTTCCGCGTTGACGAAAAGCTTGGGGAGGCGGCTCGTCGTCGCGAGCCACTCGCCGTAGTCCCGGACGATGGCTACGACGTCGGCGGGCTCGCCGTCGATCGGAATCTCGCGCGGCCAGGTGAGCGTCGGCCGGCGCGACTCGCCGGCCTCGCGATACGGCGTCCGGTAGCGCTGCATCTCTTCGTCGCCGAGACCGCGCAGAACGCTCGCCGGTAGGATTCGCTCGACGAAGACGTTCTTCTGCAGCACCATCTCCTCGCCGCCGGGCGAGCGCATGGCCTGGAAGACCTTGCGGGCGGCGTCCGGCCACTCTTGCCAGGTCACCGGCCGGACGATCGACTCCATGTACGCGATGCCCGCGACCATGCCCGGATGACGCCGCGCCCAGTGGAATCCGAGCGCCGAGCCCCAGTCGTGGACGACGAGCACGACGTTGGCGGTGAGCCCGAGCGCCTCGAACCAGGCGTCGAGATAGCGTGCGTGGTCGACGAATCGATAGCTCCCGCTCGGCGACTTGCCCGATTCGCCCATGCCCACCAGATCCGGAGCCAGGCAGCGGCGCTGCCCGGCGACGTGGGGAATGATGTTGCGCCACAGATAGGAGGACGTCGGGTTGCCGTGGAGGAAGACGATCGGCTCGCCCGCGCCGGTATCGACGTACGCCATCTCGGTGTCGAGGACTCGCAGGCGCTTTCGTGGATGCGGATCGGCGGCGGTAATGGGGGCCATGCGCGCGATTGTAGCCGAGCCGGATCGACGCTGCGACGCAGGGTTAGCCGACATCTCCTGGAAGCGCGGCCGGCGGCGTCGGATGCGACATAATCTTCAGTGGGTGAACGCCGGGCCCGTGGGGTCGGGCCTGCCGCCCCAGCCAAGCCCCAAGGATGGAGATGCTCGGATCGCGCTTCAGCCCTGAGATTCGCCACGCACTCAAGATCGACATCTCCGCGACGCTTCTCTTCACCGTCTTCGCGGGACTGACGAATCCATTCATCGGGCTGATTCTCCGCCGCGAGCTTCACGCCACGGCGCTGCAGATTGCGGTGATGTCGTCCGCCGGGGGCGCGTGTCTCCTGCTGTCGCTCCTGTGGGCGAAGGCCTGTCAGGGGCGACCGCCGCTGCCGTATCTGGTCTGGCCCGCCTTCGTCGCCCGGGGCGTGTTTCTGCTGGTCCCATTCGTCAGCTCGGCCTGGTCCTTCGTCGGTCTGCTGATCGCCCGCGACTTCTTCGGCGCCGCTGTTGCGCCCGCCCACGCCGCGGTCGTCGAGCGCATTTACCCTCGGGCTCAGCGCGGTCGAGCTCTCGGTCTGGTGCGCATGGTCGGCGCGGTGCTCGGCATCGGTCTCGCCCTCGCCGCGGGCCATCTGTTCGATCGCATCGGCTACCGCTGGCTCTTCGTCGTCGCGGCGCTGGTTGGTATGGCCGCGAGCCTGCGCCTGCGGCGCTTGTCCGTGCCCGAGCCCGAGACGAGCGACGGCGCGGGGCCAGGGGGGCTGCGCGGGGCGTGGCTGACGGTCCGCGAGGATCACCCGTTCCGTCGGCTCCTGGTCGCCTCGTTCCTGTTCGGCTTCGGGTGCTGGATCATGACCCCGGCGCATCCGCTGCTGCTGGTCGACTACCTCCAGGTGAGCGCCTCGCAGGTCGGCGTGTGCGCCGCGGTGGCCGCGGTCGCCACACTGGTCGGAAGCGGCTACTGGGGCTGGCTCGTCGACCGCAAGTCGAGCCTCGAGGCACTGCGCGTGATGTACCTCTTCGGCGCCATGACGCCACTGATCTACTACATCGCCTGGAACCCCTGGGTGCTGGTCGCGAGCGCCATCACCGACTCGTTGCTGGCGATCGGGCTCGAGCTCGTCTGGTTGATGGCGGTGATCGACGTCGCCGGGCCGCAGCGCACGGCGCAGTACGTCGCCATCGGTGCGACCCTCGCCGGCGTGCGCGGCGTCGCCGGGCCGCTCGCCGGCGGGCTCGTGATCCACGCCTTCGGCATTCATGCGGTCTATCTGATCGCCGCCATCCTCACGTTGTCGGGCGCTTGGCTGGTGGGGCGGGACCAGCGGCTTCGAGAGACCACACTGGCGCCGGTTCTCCCACCGTCGGAGGCCATTCCGGACCGACCCCGCCGTTTTTCGGTGTTCCTGGACCCCCGCCGTATACTTCGGGAATGGGCAGGACGCTGACGATGGCCTTCGCCGCGCTCGCCTGGCTGGCCACCGCGCCCGCCTGGGCGGGCCCGACCGACCAGCTGCGCGAGTACACCGACCAGGTCGTCAAGGTGCTCGACGACCCGTCGATGGCGCGGCAGGACCGACGCGCCGCGGTGCGCAAGATCGCCCACGAGGCCTTCGACGTCGCCGAGACAGCGCAGCGGGTTCTCGCCCGCCACTGGCAGGCCCGCACCCCGGCCGAGCGCGAGGAGTTCACCCAGCTCTTCGCCGATCTCCTGGAGCGGACCTACATCGCGCGGATGGACGAGTACGGCGGCGAGCGGGTCAAATACCTCAGCGAGTCGATCGACGGCAAGCTGGCGTCGGTGCGCGCGCGCATCGTGACCCGCACCGGCACCGAGGTGTCCGTCGAGTCGCGGATGAATCTGAAGGGCGAGCGCTGGCTCATCTACGACATCCTGATCGAGAACGTGAGCCTCGTCGCCAACTACCGCTCCCAGTTCGATCGGATCGTGCGGTCGAGCTCCTACGAAGAGCTCGTGCGCCGGCTCAAGACCAAGCGCGACGAGTTCCTGAACGAGAATCCCGCGCAACGCGCTCGTCGTTCCGGCTAGCCGCCGCTTCCGCCCGCTCGTTTGACCCGCCGTTCCAATCTGTTAGATTTCGAAGCGTGACGACTCTGACTCTGCCCGTCGAGATCGCGTCGTGGGTCACCAAGTTCGTCGGCGGGGACGGCTCGGGCCGCCGAGTGCTCGAGGAGCCGTTGACCCAGGGCTCGACGGTGCGCAGCGTGCTCACGGGGCTCTCGGCGAAGTTCCCCGAGCTCCATGAGGCGCTCTGGCACGGCAAGGAGCTCGGTGAGCACATCGAGGTTCTCGTCAACGATGCGGTCCTCGGCGTCGAGCACGAGCTCGACTCGCCGCTTCGGCCGGGGGACCGCATCACCTTGCTCGCCCAGTTCATGGGCGGGATCTAGCTCGCGCGCGCCGCGGCGATGGCGAGCTACCAGATCATCGCCTGGAAGAACGTGCCGGCGATGGTCGAAGCGCGCGACGGGACCGAAACCGTCACCCGCCAGCTGAGCGATCGATTCCAGCAGCTCATCGACTCCGTCGCGATGCGGCTGGGCTTGCAAGATCAGGACGCGTACCTCGATCTCTGGTCTCGCGGGGAGCCGCTAGAGCGCGCCGGCAGCGCCGCCGAGGTGGCCGACGCCGTGGCCGCCGATCTCGAGGCGCGCTTCCCCGAATTCATCGGCCAGGCCTTCACGCGCCAGTGACGCGCGGCGGCCGGCGGCTCGGTGCGGGCGAAGGCGCCAGCGGTGTAATAAGCTAGCTTTCGCGATGGCCAACCCGATCTCGATCAAGCTCATCGAAGACACGGCCCGCGAGCTGATGGCGCGGGCGGCCATCGACATCCCCGCGGACTATCGGGAGGGTGTCCGGCGGGCCCGCGACCGCGAGCAGAATCGGATCGCCCGCTTCGTGCTGACCGAGATGGACCGCAACTGGGACATTGCGACCGAGGAGCGCCGTCCCATGTGCGCCGACACCGGCCTGCCGCGCTACTACGTCCGCGTCGGCAACGATGCGCTGATCGAAGGGGGCTTCGTGGCGCTCGAGCGCGCGCTGCGCCGCGCCACCGCGGATGCCACCGCGTCGATCCCGCTCAGGCCCAATCGCGTGCATCCGCTGACCCGAGTCGACCACGACAACAACGTCGGCATGCACGCGCCGGAGGTCACCTACGCGTTCGAGCCGGGCGGCGACTGGATCGACATCACGACCGTGCACAAGGGCGGGCTCTTCGGCAGCGACTACCGGATGCTGTTTCCGGCCGACGGGATCGGCGGCATCAAACGGTTCTTCGTGGACACGCTCGTGCAGTTTGGCAAGCGCGGGCTGGCGTGCCAGCCCGCGATCGTCGGCGTCGGCATCGGCGGCGCGAAGGACACCTGCGTGCGGCTCGGGAAGGAAGCGGCGTGCCTGCGCGCGGTGGGCAGCCGGAACCCCGATCCCGCGATCGCGGCGCTCGAGGACGAGCTGACCGCGCTCGGCAACTACATCGGCATCGGCGCGATGGGATTCGCGGGCACCTCGCTCGTCGTCGCCACTCACGTCGAAGTCGCCTACTCGCACACCGGCGGCATGCCGGTCGGGATCCACAGCTTCTGCCTGTCTTCGCGGCGGGCGACGGCGCGCCTCTATCCCGACGGTCGCGTCGACTTCCGCGCCGACCCCATGTGGTTCACCGACTACTACCGCCGCGAAGGCGTCGAATGACGCCGGCACGCGCCCGCGGCCGCACAGTCGGGCTCGAGAGGCGCAACGCGATGAACAACACCCTGCGGAGCCGGGTCGCCTCTATCTCAGGCCACCCTCGGCCCAAGCCGGCCTCGAGGACCCCGCTACAATAATGCGGCTCGACGACGTCAGGATGGACGAGGTTCGGCTGACGACGCCGGTCGCCGACGCCGACCTGGCGCGCTTGAAGCTCGGCGACGTCGTCTATCTCGACGGCGTGCTCTACACCGCGCGCGAGAGCGTCTACCGCCGGGTCGTGGACGAGGGCGTGGAGTTGCCGGCGGCCGTTCGTGCGCTGACCAACGTGAACTTCCATTGCTCGCCCGCGGCGACGATTCGACCGGATGGCACGTACGCGGTCGAGGCGGTCACGGCGACGGCAAGCTTCCGCTTCGGCAAATCGATGAGCCGCTGGTTCGCACGCTCCGGGGCCAAGCTGATCGTCGGCAAGGCGGGGCTCACCGAGCTCGCGTATCGCGAATGGTTCGTGCCTCACGGTGCCGTCTACCTCACGACCGTCGGCTACGGGCTCGGCGCCGCGTACGGGCGCTGCATCAAGCGCGTCGTGGACGTGCACTGGCTCGACCTCGGGATCGCTCAGGCGCTCTGGGTCCTCGAGGTCGAAAAGCTCGGACCCTTCCTGGTCGAGGGCGACCGGGAAGGCCGGAGTCTCTTCGCGCTGGCCAACCGCGAGATCAACGTGCGGCTGGACGAGGTGTATCGCGGCCTGCCGCCCTTCTCGATGGGCCGATTCGGTGAGACGACGTCGCGCAAGGACGAAGTCGTCTAGCCCCCGCGATCGCCGCGCCGCCGCCCGGCACGCGCGTCGCTCTCAGGTCCAGCGCGAAGATTTGACACGGTTGTGACGATTCGCGCTTCGGCCCCCTCCATACTTCCACCAGCTGATCGATTCTATTCTTCGACGGAGGGTGCACATGCGGAAGCGGATGGGGCTGGCGCGGGCGATGGCGGTTGCGGTTCTTGGTGTCGCGCTGGGGCTCGGCGGGGTCGGAGAGTCGATCGCCCAGGGCGGCATGAAGAAGGATGACACGATGAAGATGGACGACAAGACGAAGACCGGCGATGCGATGAAATCGAGTGACACGATGAAGAAGGCCGGCGACGGGATGAAGGACGGGATGCAGAAGGACGACATGAAGAAGGACGGAAAGGCTCCGATGCAGGGCGATCGAACGATGGAGAAGAAGCCGTAGCCGTGCGCTGGCTGACCTCGCTCGCAATCGTTGCGCTGAGCGCGTCGTGGCTCGTGTTCGGCTCGGCGCCCGCGCAGGGCGCGCGTCTGGGCGCGTCGGCGCCGGACGTGGCCGGAGAGCGCTGGATCAACAGCGAGCCGCTGACCACGCCCGGCCTGCGCGGGCGGGTCGTGCTGGTCGAGTTCTGGACCTTCGGCTGAATCAACTGCAAGAACGTCATCCCGCAGTTGCGGGGTTGGTACGAGCGCTACGAGAAGGACGGCTTCACGATCGTCGGCGTGCACAGCCCGGAGTTTCTGTGGGAGAAGCCCTACGCGAGCGTCGTCGATGCCACGAAGAAGCTCGGTGTCCGATATCCCGTCGTGCAAGACAACGACCTCGCCATCTGGAAGCGCTGGGGGGTCTGGGCCTGGCCTACGACGATCCTGATCGATCGCAAAGGCATCGTCCGCTATCAGCACATCGGTGAGGGCGACTACGACGCGACGGAGGCGATGATCCGTCGACTTCTCGCGGAAGGGGGGTAGCCGCTCGCGTGCTGTCGCCGTCCGCAAGAGTTTCGGCGCTCGCGCTCCTGGCGATCGTGGTGCCCGCCGCGATCGTCGCGGCCATCGGCTACGTCTCGATCCGTCAATGGGAAGCCTCGTCCGAGCTCCTGTATCGCGAGCAGGCGCGCGACATGGCCACGATGGCGGCGGAGAAGGTCGAGATGACGTTGCGCCGCGCCGAGGATGCCTTCCTCGATCGCCTCCAGGTCGTGCTGCGGACGGAGGCGTCGCCGACGCGCGCCATCGACGAGCTGCTGGCCGGCGCGCCGCTCATCCGCCGGCTCTACCTCGTGGGCCCCGGCGGCGAATTGCGCTATCCACGGGCGTGGCAGGAAGGCGACGCGGCCGTGTTCGCGCCGCTCGTGTCCGAGCCGGCACGGCGGGAGCTCGAGCGGAGCGGTAAGCGTCTGGTGGTCAGCGGCAATCAGATCTGTCTGGCGGCGCTCACGTCGCGCGGCGGTGAGCCGATCGTGGCCGCCTTCCAGCGTGACCCGGACATCCTTCGCCGCGAGATCCTCGAGACTGCGCTCGGCGCGCTCGAGTCGCCGACTCTGATCGCCGTGCTCGATCACGAAGGCCGGACGGTCTATAGCCGCGCTCCGATCGGCGACGCCCAACGCGTGCTTGCCGTGCCCTTCCGCGACGCGTTGCCCGACTGGCGCCTGGCCGTGTACCAGACCCCGGGCGCGACGCCTCGCGAGGCGGTGCGCCGCCAGGTCATGTTCTTCACGGGCGCCCTCGGCGTGCTCGTGGCGGTGATCGTGACGGGCATCGTGACGACGTGGCGGCTGATGCGGCGAGAGACCGAGATGGCGCGGCTCAAATCCGATTTCGTCGCCAACGTGTCGCATGATCTGAAGACGCCGCTCTCCGTGATTCGGATGTTCGGCGAGACCCTCGAGATGGGGCGCGTGACCGACGAAGGCCGCCGTCAGGAGTACTACCGGGTCATCACCCGCGAGGGCGAGCGGCTGACGCGCCTGATCGACAATGTGCTCGACTTCTCGCGGATCGAGGGCGGCCGGCAGACGTACGAGATGACGCCGACGCCGATCGAGCCGCTCGTCCGCGGGACGCTCGAGACATTCGCGTATCCACTGGCCCAGCAAGGATTCAAGGTCGAGGTGAGTGTGGCGTCCGACCTGCCCGAGGTGGTGATGGACGCGGACGCCGTCGGACAGGCCTTGGCGAACTTGATCGACAACGCCATCAAGTACTCCGGCGACGAGCGGGCGTTGACGGTGGACGCGCGCATCGTCAGTGACCGTCTCGTGCTCTCCGTCACTGACCGGGGACTCGGGATCCCGGCCGAGGAGCAGGGGAAGATCTTCGAGAAATTCTATCGCGTCGGGCGCAGCGACACACAGGGCCGTCGCGGCAGCGGCGTCGGCCTGGCGCTCGTGCGGCACATCGCCGAGGCTCACGGTGGCGACGTCAGCGTGGAGAGCACACCGGGCGTCGGCAGCCGGTTCGCACTGCGCGTGCCGATCGGACGAGCCTGATGGCCAGGATCCTGATCGTCGACGACGAGCCCGAAATCGTCCGCGGCCTCGAGGACAATCTGCGATTCGAGGGCTATCAGACCGAGTCCGCCGCCAACGGCGAAGATGCGCTCGCGCTGGCCGCGAGCGGCGCGCTTGATCTCATCCTGCTCGACGTGATGATGCCGCGGATGAGCGGCTGGGACGTCTGCCGAAGGCTTCGCGAGAAAGGCATCGACGTGCCGGTCATCATGCTCACTGCGCGCGGCGAGGAAATCGACCGCGTGCGCGGGCTGGAGCTCGGCGCGGACGACTACGTGACGAAGCCCTTTTCGCTGCGCGAGCTCCTGGCCCGCGTTCGAGCGGTGCTGCGCCGACCCGGGCCGCGGACGCGGTTCGAAGAGTTCGCCTTCGGTGACGTGAGAATGCGTCCGCGTACTCGGCAGGTGTGGAAGGCCGGCCGAGAGGTGCGCCTGACCCGCAAGGAGTTCGATCTGCTCGTGTTCTTGATCGCCCATCGAGGCGAGGTGATCACGCGCGAGCGGTTGCTCGATGAGGTGTGGGGCTACGAGCGCTTCCCGACGACGCGTACGGTGGACATGCACGTGCTCCGGCTCCGGCGGAAGTTCGAAGCCGACCCCGATCGCCCCGTCTGGATCCTGACCCTCCATGGTCACGGTTACAAGTTTGCGGCTGTGTGAGATCTTAGAGCGATAGGAGACGCCATGCTGATTCGACGCGCCCCGCGGTTCGCCGCGAGCGAGATCACCGATCCCACGCTCTATCTGAGCCGGCGCGAGCTGATGTCGGGCGCCGCCGCGGCGCTCGTCCTGTCGCCCGGCCTGGCCTCGGCCGCCGCGCCGGCGCTGGCGCCGCTCGCCGCCACACGCAACGCCGCGTTCAGCGTGACCGACACGCCGACGAAGGTCGACGCCGCGACCACCTACAACAACTTCTACGAGTTCGGGGTGAACAAGGACGATCCGTCCCGGCTCGGCCACACCTTGCGCCCCCGTCCATGGACCGTGCAGGTCGACGGCTTCGTGAACAAGCCGAAGACCTTCGACATCGACGAGCTGATCAAGCTGTTCCCGCTGGAGGAGCGGGTGTACTCGCTGCGGTGCGTGGAGGCCTGGTCGATGGTGATCCCGTGGATCGGGTTTCCGCTGGCGTCGCTGCTCAAGCGCGTCGAGCCGACCGGGCAGGCCAAGTTCGTCGAATTCACGACGTTGCTCGACCCGAATCAGTTCCCCGCGCAGAAGCCGGGGTTCTTCGGCTTCTCGTCGCTCGACTGGCCGTACGTGGAGGGCCTGCGCCTGGACGAGGCGCTGAACCCTCTCACCTTGCTGACCGTGGGGATGTACGGCAAGGTGCTACCCAATCAGAACGGCGCGCCGATCCGCATCGTCGTGCCGTGGAAGTACGGCTTCAAGAGCGCCAAGTCGATCGTGCGGATCCGCCTGGTCGGCGAGCAGCCCAAGACCGCCTGGGAGAAGGCGGCGCCCTCCGAGTACGGCTTCTACTCGAACGTCAATCCGGCCGTGAGCCATCCGCGCTGGAGCCAGGCCGACGAGCGCCGACTCGGTGAGTTCCGGCGCAGGCCGACGCTTCCGTTCAACGGATACGCCGATCAGGTGGCGTCGCTCTACACCGGGATGGACCTGAAAAAGTACTACTAGTGACGTCGAGGCGCCGGTGACGCGTCGGGGACGCGTGGCGCTGAAGGTAGTCGTATGGGGCGCCTGTCTGGCGCCGCTCGCGCTCTTGGTCTACCGGGCGTGGAACGACGATCTCGGCGCCAACCCGATCAGCTTCATCACCAACACGCTCGGCGACTGGACGATCAGGATCCTGCTCGCCTCGCTCGCGATGACGCCGCTCCGGATCGTGTTCGGACTGTCGTGGCCCATCACCTTGCGGCGCCTCCTCGGCCTCTTCGCGTTCTTCTACGTGTGCTTGCACTTCTCGGTGTGGATCGTGCTCGACTTTTTCTTCGACTGGCCGCGGATGTGGGCCGACATCGTCAAGCGCCCGTACATCACGATCGGCATGGCGGCGTTGCTCTCGCTGATCCCGCTCGCTGCCACCTCCACGACCGGGATGATCCGCCGCCTGGGGGCGCGGAACTGGACGCGCCTGCATCGCCTCGCCTATGTCGCCGCGGTGTGCGGGGTGTTGCACTACACGTGGCTCGCGAAGGTCGGGGTGAAGGATCCGTACTGGTACGCGACCGCACTGGTAGCCCTGCTCGGCGTCCGCGTGTGGGAGTGGGGACGGCGCGCGATGCGTCGGCGGCACGCGACGGCCACGGTCACCTCGCGCGCCGAAAACCCGCTTTCATGACGGCGGCCCTCGCCGTAGTATCTGGGGAGCCATGAACTCCACGAGCGTCTCCGTCAACGGCCGCCAGTACCGCCCTCCGAGGCGTCCGGCTGTCGTCGTCTGCATCGATGGGTCTGAGCCCGAATATTTCGAGCGCGGGCTCGCCGACGGCACCACGCCGGCCATCGCGCGCTTCCGCCGCGACGGCGTGTATCGCGTCGCCCGCTCCGTCGTGCCGAGCTTCACGAATCCGAACAACCTATCGATCGTCACCGGCGCCTCGCCGGCGGTCCACGGGATCTCGGGCAATTACTTCTACGATCCTGCGACCGGGCAGGAAGTCATGATGAACGACCCGAAGTTCCTGCGCTGCGAGACCTTGCTGGCGACGCTGTCGCGCGCGGGGGCCAAGGTCGTGGTGGTGACCGCCAAGGATAAGCTCCGGCGCCTGCTGGGCCACGGCATGGACGGCATCTGCTTTTCCTCCGAGAAGGCGGACCAGACGACGAAGGGCGAGCACGGCATCGAGCGCGCGACCGATCTGGTCGCGATGCCCGTGCCCTCGGTCTACAGTGCGGAGCTCTCCGAGTACGTGCTGGCCACGGGGCTCGAGCTGCTCGAGCGCGAGCGGCCAGACATCATGTACCTCTCGCTGACCGACTACGTGCAGCACAAGCACGCGCCCGGCGCGCCGGCGGCGACCGCCTTCTATGCGATGCTCGATCGCTACTTCGACGCGTTCGACCGCGCCGGCGCGGCGCTCGGGATCACGGCCGATCACGGCATGAACGCCAAATCCAATGCGGACGGTACCCCGCGCGTGGTCTATCTGCGGCCGCTGCTCGACACGCTCGTCGGCGCCGGCCGCGCGCGGGTGATCCTGCCGATCACCGACCCTTACGTCGTGCACCACGGCGCGCTGGGCTCGTTCGCCACGGTCTATCTCGACGACGCGGCGCAGGCCAAGAGCGTGGCGTCGCGGCTGGCGGCGGTCGCCGGCATCGCCGCGGTCTACAACAACGAGACCGGCTGCGCGCGGTTCGAGCTACCGCGCGACCGGGTCGGCGATCTGATCATCATCGGCGAGACCCACACGGTCCTGGGGAAGTCGCCGGAGGAGCACGATCTGTCGCTGCTCGAGGAGCCGCTTCGCTCCCACGGGGGCGTCTCCGAGCAGACGGTGCCGTTCGTGATCAACCGCCCGCTCGACGCTGCGTCGGCGCGTCGGCTGGCGGCGTCCGCGGACCTGCGCAACTTCGATCTGTTCGACTACGTCCTCAACGGGGTCAGCTGATGGGCCGCCGGCGGACGCGCGTCGCCGCGATGCTGGCCCTCGTGTGCCTCGCCGGGTGCGCAACGACCTCCGGCCGGGGGCCCACGGCGCTCGCGAAGCCGACCCGTGAGGTGCTCACGAACGGCGTCGTGCTGATCGTCCAGGAGCATCGCGCGAGCGACGTCGTGGCGCTCCAGCTGTGGATGCGGATGGGTGGCCGCGACGAGGCCCCCAACGAGCTCGGGCTCGCGCACTACATCGAGCACATGCTGTTCAAGGGGACGCCGACGCGGCCGCCGGGCTCGATCGACACGATGATCGAAGGCTTCGGCGGCGCGAGTAACGCGTTCACCTCGTACGATACGACGCACTACGACTTCGTGGTGCCCGTCGAGCACTTGCGCGCCGGCGTCGAGCTGCTCGCCGACCTGGCGACCCACGCGAGCTTTCCGCCCGCGGAGATCGACAACGAGAAGAAGGTGGTCTTCGAGGAGATGAACCTCATCGAGGACGACCCGGAGAAGTTCCTGGTCCGGCGCCTCTATGAGGTGAGCTACTCGCCGCATCCGTACGGGCGGCCGCTCCTCGGCGAGCGGGAGTTCATCCAGAAGCTGACGCGTCCGGGCCTGGAGCAGTTCTACCGGAAGCACTTCGTGCCGAAGGACATGGTGCTGGTCGTCGTCGGCGCCGTGGACGCCGCGCGTGTTCGGCCGATCGTCGACGCGACGTTCGGCCGCATCCCCGCCGCGCCGGCGCCGCCCCGCGAGACGCCGCCGGTGCCCACGCTCGACCGGACGCGACGCGCGGACGTCCGCCGCGCCGAGCAGCAGGCCTACCTCGGTCTCGCGTGGAAGACCGCGCCGACCGGGAGCGAGGACATCTACGCGGTCGACCTCCTCACGTACATCATCGGCGACTCGCCGAGCTCGCGACTGAACCAGGTCGTCCGCGAGCAGCTGCGGCTCGTCGCCAACATCGAGGCGGGCTATGGCGCCTTCCAGCAGGCGGGCCTGGTCACCGTCACGGCGCGGCTCGATCCCGGTAACCTCGACCGCGCCGAGGCGGCGATCCTGGACGTGATCCGCAAGGTGCGGAACGAAGGCGTGACCGAGGCCGAGCGTCAGCGCGCGGTGGTCACCGCCGAGTCGAGCTACGCGTTCGACATCGAGACCGCCGAGGGGCTGGCAAAGTCCTACGGTCAGGCCGAGACCACGTGGACCCTCGACAACGAGCTCGCGTACCTGACGCGACTGCGGGGCATCACCGCCGCGCAGATCCAGGCCGTCGCGCGGAAGTATTTCGGCGACGACAACTACGCCCGCGTTCGGTTCGTCCCGCAAGGCGCCCCGCGGTGATCCGCGCCGCGCTCGCCTTCTTCGTCATCGCTGCACTCGTCGCGCCGGTCGCCGCGACCGCCGACACGAGGCGCGAGCAGCTGGACAACGGACTGACGGTACTCGTGCGCGAGAACCCGGTCGCGCCGGTCGTCGCCGTGTCGCTGATGGTCAAGACGGGCACCTGGTGGGAGACACCGACCAACAACGGCATCTCGAACTTCATGCACGCGGTGATGGTGCGCGGCACCGCCCAGCGTTCGGGCTCCCAGCTGGCCGAAGCGATCGCGGCCCTCGGCGGCAAGATCAGCGCGTCAGGCGAGGTCGACTATTCAGAGATCCGCGCCTCGGCACTGTCGCGCTTCTGGCGCGAGCTGCTGGGGTTCACCGCCGAGCTGGCGCTGACGCCGAAGCTGGCGCCCGGAGAGCTCGACGGCGAGCGCGACTGGGTCATCGGCCGGATCCAGAAGCGGCGCGACAGTGCACCGTCGCGCGCGTTCGACGAGTTCTTCGCGACGCTCTATGGCCCGCACCCGTATTCGCTGCAGGTGCTCGGCACGCCGGAATCGCTCCGGCGCATCGACCACGCCGCGCTCGTCGAGTGGTACCGGCGATCCTACCGGCCCGAACGCATGACGCTCACGGTGAGCGGCCAGGTGTCGGCGGCGCAGGTGCTAGCCGAGGCGCGCCGACTGTTCGGCGAGCTGCCGCGCGGCGCCGCGGCCACCGAGACGCCGCGGCCGGCTCCGGCGAATCCCGGCACGCGCCGGGTCATCGAGCAGGCCGCGCAGCAGGCGCAGATCCTCGCGGGCGGGATCGCGCCGTCCTTGAGTCATCCGGACCACGCGCCGGTCAAGGTGCTCTCGACGATCCTGGGCGGCGGGATGGCCGGGCGCCTGTTCGTGGAGCTGCGCGACAAGCGCGGGCTCGCATACACCGCCGCGTCCTACTACGATCCGGTCCGCGATCCCGGCGCCTTGATTCTCTATCTGGGAACCGCGCCTGAGAACGCGACGAAGGCGGAAGAAGAATTGCGGCGGGAGATCGAGCGGATTCGTACCGATCCAGTCAGCGACGACGAGCTGCGCCGCGCGAAGGGCTATCTCCTGGGTCGCTACACGATGGACCGCCGGACGAACGAGCGTCAGGCGTGGTATCTCGCCTTCTACGAGCAGGTCGGCGTCGGCCAGGACTATCCGGAGCGCTACCGCAAAGCGGTCGAGGCGGTGACCCCTGCGGACGTGCGGCGGGTCGCGAAGCAATATCTGGAAAAGGTCACGACAGTGGTGCTGCGGCCGCGCTGACTGCTACTCGCTTCGCTGTGCGCGCGCTTCCTCGGCGGCCTTGATCTCGTCGGCGAACATCGCGGCGGTCAGGGGACAGGGGGGCTTGTTCTCGTCGACGTACTGACAATCGGTCTGATTGCACTGCACGAAGTAGCCCTGCGGTCGTCCAAACCCACCGGGCCGCTTCAGCCTGATCTGGACGCTCTCGGACACGACACCGCACCAGAACTCACGAGCTCGGCTTCGACTCACGTCATCTCCTCAGCGCGACCGGAAACAGCGTCGCGCGCGAACACTAGGGGCTCGACAAACATACGCCAGGTCTCGCGGCGACACAACATGTCTGTGCGGTTTTTCCCTGTGCCGGCGGCGAATTCTGTCGATCGAAGGTCTGGATTCAGCTATAACTGACGTGACTCGCGCGTGTGCCGGCGTCGCCCACACGCGCGCAGCGTGCGAGAAGGAGGGTTCGTCGTCTTGCCTCGGATCGTGACCGGCCGTCTCCGCCGCGTCTCCGTCGCGCTCGGGTGCTCCGTCCTGATCGCGGCGCTCGCCGGGTGCGGCAGCGTGTCGAGCTCAGTCAAGTCCGAGCCGTTGTTCCTGCCGCCCGGGCAGCCGGCGTCCGTGGCGAGCGACGCGGCAGCCAACCCGGAGCTCAGGGCCACCGAGGAGCGAGCCGACGAAGCCGCCGAGACCGGCGACGGCGCCGACGGCGGCGAGACCGCGGTCGCCCAGGCGCCGACCACGCCTTCGCCGACCACGCCTTCCGACAAGAGCGACATCGAGGGCGCGCCGGCGAGCGAGGAAGAGGACAACGATCCCTGGGAGCGATTCAACGAGAAGGTCTTCGAATTCAATCGGCAGACCGACCGCTACGTGCTCAAGCCGGTCGCGAAGGTCTACAGCGCGATCATGCCCGAGCCGTTTCAGGTGATGATCGCGAATGGATTCGACAACATCTCGTTCGTGCCGCGGATGGTCAACAGCCTGCTCCAGGGCAAGTGGGGCGGGGCGAGCCGCGAGCTCTCGCGGTTCCTGATCAACAGCACCGCCGGCATCGGTGGCCTCTTCGACGCGGCGAAGTACTGGGGGATCGAGAAGAGCCGCGAGGATTTCGGTCAGACGCTCGGGGTCTGGGGCGTGAGCCCCGGGCCCTACCTGATCGTGCCGTTCATGGAGCCGATGACGGTTCGCGACGGGATCGGCCGCGGCGTCGACAGCTTCATGAATCCGCTGTCCTACTTCATTCCGTTCGTGTGGGTCGGGATCAGCTTGAAGCTCGGCGAGATCGTGAACGATCGCGCGCTGAACCTCGACCTGTTCCAGGGATTCGAAGAAAGCGTCATCGATCTCTACAGTGCCGTCCGGCACGGCTATCTCCGACGCCGGGAGCAGCTGATCAAGGAGTAGCGTGAGGGGGCGATTCATCCTCCTCGGCGTTGTCGCCGCGGCCGCCGCCGCGTGCGTGACGTTGGCCATGCTGGCTCCCGGCACGCGTCTCGCCCGCGCGGCGGACGACGAGGCGGTGAAGGCCGGACGAACGCTCTACGTTCGGCACTGCGCGACCTGTCACGGCGAGGGCGGTCGGGGCGACGGCGCGTCGGCCGCCTCGTTCGCGACCAAGCCCGCCGACCTGACCGACGGACGTCTCATGAATGGCCTGCCCGACGAGTTTCTCGTCAGCGTCATCATGCACGGCGGCCCGGCCGAGGGGCTCTCACCCGGGATGCCGCCGTTCTCGGCTTACCTGAGCGACGCCGACACGCGGCTACTGATCACGTATCTCCGCACGATCGCGGCACCGCCGTTCCGCGCCGAGATGGCCAAGCCGCTCGTGTCGCCGCCGCACGCGCCTCGTCAGCCGATCTTTTTCAACCACGTCATCCACGCGGGGTCGTTTCAGATCGCGTGTCAGTACTGCCACGCCGACGCGCGGCGCTCGGAGTACGCCGGCATTCCGTCGGTCGAGCGCTGCATGGGCTGCCACAAGATCATCGGCGCTCAGGACAATCCCGAGATCGCAAAGATCCACGACTACGCGCGGCGGGGGCAGCCGATTCCGTGGGTTCGGGTGTTCAAGCTTCCCGAGTTCACCCATTTCCCCCACTTCGCCCATGTGCGCTTTGGGCTCGAGTGCCAGACCTGCCACGGCCCGATCGAGCGCATGCGGGTGGTCGGCGCCGACACCGGACCGAAGTTGACCGACGACCTCCTGCGCCTCGCCGGGCTCCGACCCCCTGCGCGGCCGCTGACGATGGGATGGTGCGTCGACTGCCACCGCGCGCAGAACGCAGAGCGCGGAGCCCGCGCTCCTCTCGACTGCATCGCCTGCCATCACTGATCGCTCGGTCGGATTATCCGGAAAGCGCCTCGTAGCGTTCCTGCCGACACGGCCCTTTCAGTAGTGGCCTGCCGCGAGCGCGGGTACCGCCGATGGGCACCGATGTGGTGGTAAGAAATTGGGCGAGGGCCGGTCGGGTTCCGCTATTTTATGACTATGGACAATATCCTGGTCGTCGACGACGAACGGAACATCCGCACGCTCTGCGCGCGGGTGTTGGCCGGGGACCAGATCGAAGTGCAGGGTGTCGGTACCGGCAAAGAGGGGCTCCAGATGGCCGACGAGGTGAGCCCCGACCTCGTCCTCCTCGATCTCCGCCTTCCGGACATGGACGGTATCGATGTCCTGCGCGCGCTGAAGGCCCGGCACGCCGAGACGGCGGTCATCATCATCACCGGCTTCGGACAGATCCAGAGTGCGGTGGAGGCGATGAAGGCCGGCGCCACCGACTATCTCGAAAAGCCCTTCGAGCACCTCGACAAGCTCAAGCTGGCCGTGGCGCGCTCGCTGGAGGAGGTCCGGGCCCGCCGGGAGATCCAGCGCCTGCACCGCCTCCAGGAAAAGGAATACCGGGTCGACCAGCTCATCGGCGAGTCCGAGGGGACCCGTCGGCTGCGCGAGCTGATCGGTAAGCTCGCGCGCAGCGAGGCGGCGACGATCCTGATCCACGGCGAGAGCGGGACCGGCAAGGAGCTCGTCGCGCGCGGGTTGCATTACGAGAGCTCGCGCCGGGACTCGCCGTTCATGGAAGTCAACTGCGCCGCGATCACCGAAACGTTGTTCGAGAGCGAGCTGTTCGGCCACGAGAAGGGCGCGTTTACCGACGCCAAGGCGGCAAAGAAGGGCCTGATGGAGCTGGCCGACCGCGGCACGCTGTTCCTCGACGAGGTCAGCGAGATGTCGCTCAACAGCCAGGCCAAATTCCTGCGCGTCCTCCAGGAGCGCGTCCTGCGGCGCGTGGGCGGCACACGCGACATCAAGGTGGACCTGCGCATCATCGCGGCGACCAATCGACCGCTCGAGATGCGTGTGAAGGACGGGCTGTTCCGCGAGGACCTCTTCTACCGCCTCAACGTGATTCCGATCCACATCCCGCCGCTGCGGGAGCGTCGTGACGACATCATGCCGCTGGCGCGTCACTTCGTCATCGATGCCAATACGCGCTTCCACAAGGCCATCAAGGGTTTCAACCCTGAGGCCGAGCGGCTCATGTTGGGCTACCAGTGGCCCGGCAACGTCCGCGAGCTCCGGAATCTGATCGAGCGGCTCGTCATCCTCGGCAGCGCCGATCTGATCGAGCCCCAGCACCTTCCGGTGCAGTTCGCGACGCAGGTGCGGCAGGCAGCGGTGCCGGAAGCCACGACGGACGAGCCGCGGACGCTTGCCGAGGTCGAGCGCGCCTATATCGCGCAGATCATGCAGCGCGTGGAATCGAACAAGAGCAAGGCGGCGAAGATCCTCGGCATCTCACGCCAGACGCTTCGCAAGAAGCTGATGGAAGAGTGAGGTCTCGATCAGTCCGTCGCCACTGGTGAGTTCGGCGCCACTTGGGACTGGAGGTTCCGGAAAAGCCCAAGTGGTTGAATTTGCATTCTTTCCGGAATGGGTGCCGCCCGGCTCAGTGAAATCTTGGCAACTAATCAGCCAACGAAGGCCGGAGCCGGAAATCTCAAATTGAATTATTTTGCGGGGACTTACAACTCGATGAGCCCTTGGTCTCGCGTTTGCTACTTTTCGGTGCGAGCCTCGCATCGACACGGCCAGGGGAGAGAATGATGAGACCGACGTTCAGGAAGCTGGAAGTCAAGGACATCGGCAGCTTGGAGCGGCTCGTCGCCGAGAACGCCGAGGGCGTCGAGCCAGGCCTGAAGATCGTCGATTCGCGCCTGCTCCTGGGCCAGGCCGCGATCGACCTCGTCGGTCTCGACTCGAACGGCTCCCTGGTGCTGATCGCGCTCGACTTCAGCGCGGACGACGGCCTCCTCCTCCGGGTGATGGACGCCTACTCCTGGTGTCTCGAGTATCCCGACACGCTGCGACGGCTCTACCCGATGGCGCAGTCGTCTTCCCGGCCTCCGCGCATCCTCTTCATCCTCGAAAAGATGACCGACGCGTTCGCGCGCCGGATCAAGCAGCTCAGCTTCCTCGAGATCGATTGCTTCGAGTACCGTCACCTGGAAGTGAACGGCGCCTCCGTCGTGTATTTCGATCTCGTCGAGCGGCTTCGGAAGATCGTTGAGTCGACGAACGGCGATCAGCCGCACTCGTCGCCTACGCCGATCGCCGCTGCGGCGGCGCCCGCTGTGGCGTCGGCCTGGGAGGTCGCGCGCGTGGCGCCGGTCGTCGAGCGGCCGGTCGAGCCGGTGAAGGTCCAGCCCGTGAAGGTCGAGCCGGTGAAGTCCGAGCCGGTAAAGGCCGCGATCGAGTGGCCGAGGCCCGAAGCGCCGAGCGAGCCCACGCGGGTCGACCCACCGAAGGCCGTCGCTCCCGAACCGGTTCGTGCGGAGCTCTCGGTGGGTACCGCGGTCGCGCCGGAGCCCATGGCTCCGGTCAGCGCGGCGCCGAGCGCGCCGGCTCCCGTCGCGGAGCCGAAGATCGTCGAGATCCCGACGCCGCCGGCGGTGTCGGAGTTTCAGAGCGTGAACCTCGTCGGCGCGCCTGCTCCGATGCCGCAGCCGGCGCCCGCGCCGGCGGCTACGCTTGCGCCGGCCGAGCCCGCGCTGGCGCTCGAATCCATCCAGAACACGTCCACGCTCGCGCCGAAGAACGGGCATGTGTCGGAGCCTGTCGCCGCGCTCGTGATCGAGACGACTTCGCAGGTGAGCGTCCCGGTTGAGGAGCCGATTGCGGCTGCTCCGGCCGTCGTCGCCGCCCCGACGCTCATCGAAGAGCCGGTCGCACCGCCGGTCGTCGTTGCACCGCCAGTCATCGCTGCGCCGCCTGTCGTCGTCGCGCCGCCGGTTGTCGTACCCGAGCCCGTCCCGGCGCCCGCGCCCGTCGCGCCGGCGCCAATCGTAGCGCCTGCAGCGCCGGCTCCGGCGGTCCAGGCTCCTGTGTGGGCGAAGCCCATCTCGCAGCCCGCCGGCGGTCGGCAGTTCTTCGCACAGTCCGCGAAGGGTGCTGTTCCTGTGGAAGCGCCGGCCATGGTCGCCGCCGTCGCGGCGACGGCAGAACCGGCCTCGCAACCAGCCGCGAGCAAGGTTGGTCTCGAAGTCGACGACCGTCCGGAGCTCGAGTCGCTGAGCTTCCCGAAGGACGGTCTGTCGCGCCAGTGGCTGGAGTTCCTCAGCCAGCTCGGCGCGACCAAGTAGCAAGGAGCCACCGTGACGAGCACGATGGACGGCGAGACTCAGGTCACTGGCGGCGCGCCGGCTGAGCGGCTGCGAGTTCTCCTCGTCGACGACAACGCCTCCGTCCTCCGATTCCTCGCGTCGGCGTTCTCGTCGAACGGCTGCCAGGTCACGACGGCGGGCACCGCCGAGCAGGCCCTCGAGCAGCTGAGCGACGATCCGTTCCACCTCGTGGTTTCGGACATCAAGATGCCGGGTCTGAGCGGCCTCGACTTGCTGCGTGCGGTCAAAGGCAAGCAGCCGGGGACGCCGGTCGTCCTGATCACCGGCGTGCCGTCCGTGAACTCAGCGGTCTTCGGCCTGCGCCACGGCGCCTACGACTATCTGCCCAAGCCCTTCTCGGTCACCGAGGTCAAGGAGCTCATTCGTCGGCTCCGGCGCGACCGCGCGGAAGGCAACGGCAACGTCAACTATCCGGCGGGGCTGACCGAAGAGCTCGCGCGCCGCCAGGGCGGCGTCGAGGCGATCTCGCGCATCGGCGAGGTGGCCTTGCAGGGGCTCGAGCCCAGCGTGTTCGCCGAGAAGGTCGTCGAGTACACGATGCAGAGCCTCCGGAGCGACGGGGCGCTGATGCTGCTGCGCGATCAGAGCGGCCAGTTCAACGCGAGCCGGATGGGCGAGCCGTCGATGGTCGGCCAGGTCCTCACGCTCGTGCACGCCTCGTTCGGCGATATCGTGAAGACCGGCGGCCGCGAGACGCTCGTGCTGACCAGGCGCGAGCACGGCTTCGAGGCGCTCGCCGCGCTGGTCCCGGGTGTCGGTGACGCGATGGGCATCCTGTGCATCGGGCGTAGCGCCGAGCACGGCGCCTTCCTGCCCGACGAGAAGGCGCTTCTTCTCGGCTATGCGCAGACGACGGCCGTCGCGCTCCAGAAGCTCCTGCTGCGCGAGAATCTCGAAAAGAATCTGATCGATACGATCTCATCGTTCGTCATCGCGCTGGAGTCCAAGGATCCGTACCTCAAAGGTCACTCCGCGCGGGTGTCGCTCTACTCGGGCGAGCTCGCGACCGTGATGGGCGTGGCGCCGGCCGACGTCGTCTTGATGAGCCGCGCCGGCATGCTGCACGACCTCGGCAAGCTCGTGATCATGGACAACATCCTGCGCAAACCGCGGCAGCTGACCGAAGAAGAGTTCGAGCTGATCCGCACGCATCCGGTCGTCGGCGACAAGATCCTCAAGCCGCTCAAATTCCTCGCGTGCGAAGCCAAGGCGGTGCGCCACCACCACGAGCGGTACGACGGCAAGGGCTACCCGGACGGCCTCAAGGGCGACGACATTCCGCTGATCGCGCGCGTCGTCACGGTGGCGGATGCCTTCGACGCGATGACGTCCGACCGTCCCTACCGCAACAAGCGGCCGGTGGCGGTCGCGCTGGAAGAGATCGGGCGCGGCGCCGGCACCCAGTTCGATCCCACGGCAGCCGACGCGTTCATGACGATTCCGCTGACACGCCTGGAGCAGATCAGCCGCCACCTCGACCTCCGGTCACCCGCGCTCGATTCGCCGCTGTCGGCGCTCCTGGAGGTCAATTGACCGAGTCCGCCCGGCCGAAGATCCTCGTGGTCGACGACGCCGGCCCCGTCGTGATCCTCTGCGTCAACGTGCTGCAGGCGTTGGGCTATGCGATCCGGGCCGCGAACCGCGGCGAGATCGCGCTCGATCTGTGCCGCAAGGAGCCGTTCGATCTCCTGGTGGTCGACTACAAGATGCCGGGCATGAACGGGTTCGAGGTCCTCGAGCAGGCGCGACGGATCCGCCCGAGCATGGCCTGCATGCTGATGACCGCGCACGGCACTCCCGACATCATCAATGAGGCGACCCGCCTCGGCTTCGACTACATCCTGTTGAAGCCCTTCACGCCGTCCGAGCTCCGAGGGGCTGTCGACAAGGTCCTCGCGAGCAAAGCCTAGGAGACCGCGGGGTGCAGCCGAATGCGCCCGCGGCCCTGACGGCGGCAGTGGCGGAAACCAACATGAAGACGACGGTGGTCGGCGCACCGAGCGGGTGGCTCGATCGGCTCCTGTCGATCGGCTATGCGGTCGTCTACGACTACGTCTATCCGCGCTTCAGCCATTATCAGCGGCTACAGACCGAGGTGCGCGACCTGGTCGAGGCCGCGGTCCCCGCGCGCGTCGAGCGACGGGACGTCCGCGTCCTCGAGCTGGCCTGTGGCCCCGGAAACTTGACCTGCGCGCTGGCCGAGGCGGGCTTCAGCGTGACCGGGCTCGACGCCTACGCGCCGCTGGTCGAGGTCGCCAAGGAGAAGCGCCGCGCGCGCCACCTGTCCAATCTGGCGTTCCGCCACGGCGAGCTCGCGCGCGGGAACACGTTCCGCGACGCGTCGTTCGATCAGGTCGTCAGCATCCATTCGCTGTACGTCCATCCGGCGCCCGACCGGCTCCTGCGCGAGGCGTACCGGATCCTCAAGCCCGGCGGCCATGCCGTCTTCGTCAACCACACGCGGCAGATCGGCCGGTGGTCGACTCTGCGTGATATCGCTCGGCGCGACGGCCTGGCCGCGGCTCTGCACGGTCTGCTCTGGGTCGTGCCGAATTCGATCTTCGAGGCGGCGCGGCGGCGGGTCGGCCCCCACTACTGGGACGAAGACACATTCGCCGCTCAGGTGCGGCGCTCCGGGTTCTCGGTTCTGGAGATGCGCCGAACGTTTCTCGGGGACGCGAGCCTCTTGGTGTGGGCGCGGAAGGACCAGACGACGTGAATCGCGGGCAGATCGCGCAACACCAAACGCAGCCCCTCGTCGGCGTTCCGCCAGTCGCGGGCGTGGCGAGGGCGGGAGATCGTATGCCTTTTCGGGACGCGCTCGAGCACATGATTGCCGTCACCTACGGCGTCACCTACGACGCCGTGGTGACGCATTTCCCGCCGTACGAGGCGATGCTCGAGGAGATCGTCGCGTTCGTCGCCCGTTCCGTGCCCGACGGAGGCTCGCCGCGGTCGACCCGCGTGCTGGACGTGGCGTGCGGCATCGGCAACGTGAGTCTCCGGCTGGCCAAGGAGGGCTACGCGGTCGTCGGCATCGACGGGGTGCGGCATCTGGTCGAGATCGCGCGCGAGAAGAGCTCGCCGCGCGGCAGCCATCTGACCTTCCAGCACCTGGACATCGCCAGCCACTCTCTGCCCGGCGCGGGCAGCTTCGACGTCCTGGTGAGCATGCACACGCTCTACTGGCATCCGAATCCGACCGCGCTGCTGGAGGCGTGTCGGCGCGCGCTCAAGCCCGGAGGCCACGCGATCTTCTTGACCTACGAGCGGCCGGCCGGCCTCAAGACCTTCCACGAGGTGCGCGCGTCCGAGGGCCTCGGGGCGGCGGTTCGCGCGCTCCGCTGGCTCTTGCCGACGATGACGTTCGAGTTGTTCCGGGAGAGCGAACATCGATACCTCAGCGCGGCGGAGTTTCATGAGACTCTCGGCCGCGCCGGCTTCGAGGTCGTCGAGGCCCGCCAGACCTTTCTGTCGGGGCTGAGCCGCCTCGCGTGGTGCCGTGCCAAGTGAGGCGCATGGAGAGGACGACTGACGGAGCACCGGGGCGAGCCCCGGATCATGTGACGAAGAGGTGTCGGGCGATGAGGACGCGCGTGAGCTCGGCAGTGTTGGCGGTGGGCCTGACCCTGCTGGGACCGGCGCTCTCGACGAGCGAGGCCACGCATGGCCGCGGCGGCGAACAGCCGGACGCCGTGCTCTATGAGCTGACGGAGCACGCCGTGTTCGACTCCGGGCTTCGGCTCGCCACCTCCGCGCTCGAGGGCTCGGCCCGGCGGGGCTCGGCGTTGTGCCCGGAGGGGCTGCAGGCCCATGCGAAGGCCGTCTACGCGACCGCCGGCATCCACGTCAGGATCGATCCCCGCTGCCGGGTCGTGGCGCTCGGCAACAGCGAGCTCAGCTTGACGACCTTCGGGGGCGAGATCAACGGCAACTTCTGGGTCGTCGTCAACAGCGACGCGACGAACCTGACCGACGCACAAGAGCTCGTCGTGATGAACGGCACGTTCAGGGGCAAGATCCAGGTCACGGACCCCGATCAACGCACGATCGACATCCTGCCCGGCAGCACGTTCACGCCGACGTCGGTCGTGCCGGGATTCCCGCTGCCGCTGTCCGCCACCTTCACCGGCACGTTCCGCTTGCCGTTCACCGTCCATCGCGTTGCCGTCTACGAGAACGATCGAGGGCGCCTGGTGCCTGTGCTGCCCAACGAGCGCGCGCTCGGGGATCCGACCGTGCGCGTCGAGATCGACTTCGATTGAGGCCGCGGAGCCAATAGGGGAAATGATCGCCGTGGAGGAGATGCCGCCCGCGTCGCGCAGAGCAGACGGGCGACGCACGCGTCGTACGGGCGTGGTGTCGCGCGGCACGCGTGTCTATCTGCGCACGCTGCGTCCCGAGGATCTCGACTACCTCTCGGAATGGGCGGAGGATCCATTCCTCGAGCGCATGGTCGGCAGCGAGTTCCTGAACACCTACAAGCACGTCTACGACAAGGACCCCTCGTTCTACGAGGCGTGCCTCATGGATTCGACGCAGATCGTGCTCGTGATCGAGGCATCGCAGGAGTGGGCGGCACCGCTCGGGCTCGCGCGGCTGTTCAACATCCACCTGCTCGAGGGCTACGCATTCCTCGAGGTGATGCTGACCGACACGAAGGCGATCCGCCGAGGTTTTGGTGTGGAGGCCGGCAAGCTGATCTCGTACTATGGGGTCGACGTGCTGGGGCTTCGGCGTATCGAGGCCAAGGTGTACGACTACAACCGGCTGAGCGCCAACTCGCTGCGGCGCAACGGCTTCCGGCAGGAGGGCATCCTCCGCAAGGCCGGATACCAGGACGGTCAGTGCTGGGACATGCTCGTCTTCGGCATCCTGGAGCACGAGATCGAGCATCAGCGCAAGAAGGACCGGGTGTATCTCCCTCTCGACGGTCCCGAGGGGGACGCGCGTGACGCTTCATAACTTCCTCCCGCTGCTCGCGCTGATCCTCAACGTCTCCCTGGCGGGGATCACGCTCCTGCGCAACTCCGGGAGCCGGCTCAACCGCCTGTTCGTCTACTTCGTCGGCGGCATGGCCGTCTGGAACTGGGGCGTGTTCATGCTCCGCCGCGCGCCCGACGAGCCCACGGCGATCTTCTGGGAGATCGTGATCCACACGGGCGTGATTGCGCTCCCGGCGTTCTACTATCACTTCGTCCTGATCTTCCTCGAGAGCACGACCCGCCATCGCGTCTCGCTGGGCGCGGCCTATACGCTCTCGATCGTCTTCAACATCATCAACCTGAGCGGCTCGCCGCTGTTCATGAGCGGCGTGAAGACGACCTACTGGGGATGGGCGCCCGCGACCGGTCCGCTGTACACCCCGTTCTTCGTCTACTTCAACTTCTTCCTGATCTACGGGCTCGTGCTCCTGATCCGCGTCTACAAGGACCTCGACTCGAGCTTCCGGCGCAACCGCGCGACGCTCATCCTGCTCGGGACGGGCGTGAGCCTGGTCGGCGGCGTCATCGACTTCGCGCGATTCATCCTCGCGCGCTTCGTGCCGGCGGCCGACCTCGTGTACCCGATGGGCATCCCCGCGAACATGATCTTCGCGCTGATGCTGGGCACGTCCATCGTCCGCTACCGGCTGTTCGACGTGAACGTGCTGGTGAAGAAGGGCGCGATCTACCTCTTGCTCTGGGGCGTGCTCACCGCCGCCCTGGCGACCGCGGAGTCGTACGCCGACTGGGACCAGGTGAACCCGCTCTGGGTCATCCTCCCGCTGGGCTTCGTCTTGACCATGCTGGTGAGCCCGATCGGCCAGCGGCTCGAGGAGCGGATCGAGCGCATGGTGTTCAGTCGCCGACGCGGCTGCTACGAGACGCTCCTGGATCTGAGCAAGCGGATGGGCTCGATCCTCGACTTTGGGCGCCTCATGGAGACGCTCGTGCACGGTCTCGTGCGCGGCGTGCCGCTGACCCACTGCGTGCTCATGATCTTCGACCCGCAGCGCAGCGCGTTCGTCGTCTACCGCGAGGACACGACGGTCGGCGACGGCTCCGGGGTCGCCTCGATCCGCGTCGACAGCCCGATCGTCCAGTGGCTCAACCAGAAGGGCCGCGTGCTGGTCAAGGAAGAGGCAAAGCTCAACCCCGAGATCGCGGCGTACTTCGAGACGGCCGAAAACGAGCTGGATTCGATCAACGCCTCGCTGATCGTGCCGTTGAAGATCGAAGGCAAGCTGACCGGCATCCTGCTGGTCGGCGAGAAGCTCTCCGGCGACATCTTCGACGACCAGGAGCTCGAAGTGCTGGCGGTGCTCGCCAACCAGGTCGCGATCTCGCTCGAGAACGCGCGGCTCTACGAAGAGCTCTCGAACTCGAACGCGCAGCTCATGCAGGCGAGCCGGCTCAAGTCGCAGTTCCTGGCCAGCATGTCGCACGAGCTCCGGACGCCGCTCAACTCGATCATCGGCTTCTCGAAGGTGCTGCTGAATCGGCTCGACGGCGAGCTGACCGAGCGTCAGGAGACCTATATCCGCTCGGTACACAACAGCGGCGCGCACCTGTTGCAGCTCATCAACGGCATCCTCGACTTCTCCCGCATCGAGGCCGGCAAGCTCGAGATGCTCTCGGAGGAGGTCGACTTGCACGAGCTGGTCGACGAGTGCATCGAGTCCTCGATGCCGCTGGGCCGCGGCAAGCAGCTCAAGATCGAGAAGAACGTGCCGCTCGAGCTCCCGCCGCTCTCGGCCGACCGCACGAAGGTGAAGCAGATCTTGCTCAACCTGCTCTCGAACGCGATCAAGTTCACCGCGCAGGGCCGCGTGCTGGTCAGCGTCGTGGCCGAGCCGGACGCGGTACGGCTCAGCGTGGCGGACACCGGCATCGGAATCCGCGAGGACGATCTGGCGCGACTGTTCGAGCCGTTCCAGCAACTCGACAACCCGGTCGCCCGCAGTGCCGGGGGCACGGGCCTCGGGCTGGCGATCAGCAAGAAATTCGTCGAGCTCCACGGCGGCCGCATCTGGGCGGAAAGCCGCGAGAACCAAGGCTCGACGTTCCATTTCACTTTGCCATTGATCTGAGGAGACGAGGCGCCGAATGCCGGCACGTCCAGCCGACCAGAAGGTGAAGATCCTCTACATCGAGGACAACCGCGAGAACCGGATGCTCGTCCGGGCGGTGCTCGAGGCGGCCGGCTACCACATCGTCGACGCCGAGGACGGCCTGGCCGGCATCGAGGCGGCCATCCGCGAGGAGCCGGCGCTGATCCTGCTCGACATCAACCTGCCCGGGGTCGACGGCTACGAGATCGTGGCGATCCTGAAGTCGTTCCCGAACCTGGCCACGACGCCTGTGATCGCGGTGACCGCCTACGCGATGCAGGGCGACCGCCAGCGCACGCTCGTGGCCGGCTGCGACGGCTACATCCAGAAGCCCATCGACGTCGACGCCTTCCCGCGTCAGGTCGCCGAGTTCCTCGGCGGCAAGCGGGAGCGCGTCGAAAGCCACGACGAAGGTGTCTACCTGCGCGAGCTCAATCAGCGGCTCGTCTATCGCCTGCTGAACCAGGTCGAGGAGCTCAAGCGGCTGAACCAGCACTTCGTACGCCGCGCCTCCCAGCTCGAGGATCTGCACCGCTCGATGGAGGACATCACCGCCGAGCTCGGTGTGGCCGGCATGCTCGAGAAGCTCCTCGGCGGCCTGGCCCGGGCGATCGGCAGCACGAGCCTCAGCGTGGAGCTCAGCGAGCCGCCGGGCGTGCAGGTCTCGGTGCGGCGGGACACCGAGCTCCAGCCGCGCAGCGTGCTGGCGGGCTCCGGCGTGTCGGCGGCCGACGACTGGACCGAAGTGGAGTGGCGTCTGCCGCTCACCGTGCGCGGGCGGCCGCTCGGCGTGATGATCGCGCGGCACGTGCTGCCACCCGGCGCGAAGGCCGACGAGGAGCAGCTGCTGAAGATCGTCGCCGATCAGGTGGCGATTGCGGTGGAGAACGCGCGCTTGTACGAGGGCGTCAAGCTCTTGCACGAGGAGACGCAGGAGCGGTTGCGGCACACGGAAACGCTGCTCGCGGTCAGCCAGGACGCCAGCGCGACCCTGGAGCTCAACGAGATCCTGCGCCGCACGACGCGCGCGATGGTGCGAGCGCTCGGCGCCGACACCGGCGGTGCCTGGCTGCAGAGCGAGGACGGCAGCCGCTTCGTGCCGATCGTCGGCTATCACGTCCCCAAGGAGATCCTGGGGGCGCTGGAGAGCGCCAGCATCAAATCGCTCGATCCCCGCGTGAGCGACTGGCGCCGCGTCGAGGGGCCCGTGTATTCCAGCAACAGCCAGGAAGACACGCGCTTCGACCATCCGATCGCCCGGCTGCTCCCCCACAAGTCGGTGCTCATCCAGCCCATGCGCTGGAAGGGCGAGAGCATCGGCGGCTTCGCGCTCGCCTGGTTCAAGGACCATCATCGCTTCACGCAGGATGAGCTTCGGCTCGCCGAGGCGATCGCGCTGCAGGCGGCGGTCGCCAGCGAGAACTCGCGGCTTTACGAGGCCGAGAAGCAGCAGGTGGCCGAGCTCAAGCGCACGCAGGCGCAGCTGATCCAGTCGACGAAGCTCGCCGCCATCGGCGAGCTCGCCGCGAACATCGCCCACGAGATCAACAACCCGTTGACGAGCGTGCTGGGCTTCGCGTCCTATCTCGCGGAGCAGGTGCCGCCTGGTCAGCCGTGGCGGGAGGAGCTCGACCTGATCCAGGAAGAAGCCGGGCGGGCGCGCGACATCGTCCGCGACCTGCTGCACTTCAGCCGGCAGCGCGAGTTCATCCCGCAGATCAACGATCTCAACACGGTCCTCGAGCAGACGCTGTCGATGGTGAAGCGCCAGGGCGCGCTGGAATCGATCACGCTGCACGAGGAGTACGCCCCGGGCCTGGCACCGGTCGAGATCGACGTGCCGCGCATCAAGCAAGTCTTCCTGAACCTGATCAACAACGCGGTCTACGTCATGAAGGATCGTGGCGGCTCGCTGACGATTCGCTCGTCGGCCAACGGCGACACCGTGCAGGTCGAAGTCATCGACACGGGCACCGGGATCGCGCCCGAGCACCTGCATCGCATCTTCGAGCCGTTCTTCACGACCAAGCCCGAGGTCAGCGGTACGGGCCTGGGGCTCTCGGTCAGTCTCGGCATCGTCGAGAGCCATGGCGGCTCGATCGAAGTGCAGAGCGAAGCCGGCAAAGGCTCGACGTTCACGGTCAAGCTTCCGGCAAAGCCCGGGGCGACCATCGAGGAGCCGGAGCCCGAGCTTTAGCAGCGATCCGTTCCGTCCCACCGTTAAGTTTCTAGGCGCTTCGAAGGGCCTCCGCAGAAATAGCCAACTACTTGATATTGCTGATGGTTAAGATCTTCGGAGCCATTTCCGGACGAAAAACGACAATAAATCAATCACTTACGGATACTAAACTCCGGAAAGATATCGACCTGAAGTCAATATAATCAGTAGCTTACATGTCAAAATCCGTGGTCTCCACCTTGCACTATCTCCCGTTGGCTGTAGCTATTTAACCCGAAACACGGCGACGAGGAGAGAGAGCAATGACCAGTATCTGTTGGAAAAGCGCAGTGACATGGAGCCTCCTGGGGCTGATGTTCCTGCTGTTCGCGTTGATGTACGGTCCAGTTCCGGCATTGGCGGAACAGCCGGACGCGGTCCTCTACGAGGTCACCGAGGACATGTACCTCAAGGACGGGGCCGGCAAGTTCGTGAGCAGCGTGGTGCCGGGCGGCCGGCGCACCGCGGTGGCCCAGCTTTCCGGCTGGGCGAAGATGGGGACGCCGCTGTGCCCCGCGTACGTGAAGATAATCGCGCCCAAGACCAAGAAGTGCACCCTGAACGCCACTGGCGCTGACGACCTCAGCCTGGACACGGGCAGGGGCACGCTCGCCGGGTCGTACACGGTGGTGGTGCAGGGCGACAACAAAGTGGACGCTCCGGAATTCGTAGTCATGACAGGGACGTTCAAGGGCGACGCCGACCTCTCGCCGTCGATGAGCGGCCAGGCGCCGATCGGGTTCATCACCAACGGCGTCGGGACGATCGACGGCCAGCCCGGGGCCTTCAAGTTCACGGGCACCTTCCGGCTGCCGTTCGCGATGGACGAAGTGGGTCGCTATCGCAATTACAAGCCGTGGTGGACTGAGCTGGAGGCCTACTACCTCGACAAGGACGGCCAGCCGAAGCAGGTCAAGGATAACGAGCGGTCCCTCGGCCGCCCCACGGTGCGGATCGAGATCGAGTTCTAGTTCGTAGTACCTCGTCGCCCGCGCGGGCCCGAGCCGGAAGGTTCCGGTTCGGGCCCGCAGCGATCGAGAGCGCGCCCTCCTCAGTCGGCCTTGAAGTACTTCGCGGCGGGATGATGGAACACGAGCCCCGATACCGAGGCCTCCGGATCCATCATGAAGCCCTCGGTGAGCGTCAGCCCGAACGTCTCGGGCTCGAGCAGCCTGAACAGCGTGGTCTGATCGGCCAGGTTGGGACACGCCGGATACCCGAAGGACACCCGGATGCCCCGATAGTGCGCCTTCAGCTTCTCGCTGATCGCGAGCTCCGGCGGGTCCGGAAAGCCCCAGTGGGTCCGCATGCGAGAGTGCAGCATCTCGGCGAACGCCTCGGCGCACTCGATGGCCAGGGCCTGCAGCGCGTGGGACCGCACGTACTCGCCGCGCTCCTTCAAGCCTGACGCCAGCTCGCGCACGCCGACGCCGCACGTGACCGCGAACAGCGCGACGTAGTCGTCTGCGTCGTCGTCGCGCACGTAGTCGGCCAGACACAACCGCTCGCCATCGCGCTGGCGCGGGAAGTCGAACCGGGCGGTCTCGCGTCCGGATGGATCGAAGAGGATGATCGCGTCCCCCGCCGCGCGCGCGCGGTACCAGCGGTACACGCCGTGTGCCGCCAGGAGACCTCGGCCGACCGCCTCGCGCTTGAGCGCCTCGACGATCTCGTGGACCTCGACCGCCTTGGGATCGCCGGCCGCCAGCAGCCGCTCGACGAGCCCGCGCACTCCCAGGTGCTTTCCGTAGAGCATCTGGAGGTTCAGGTACGGATAGATATGGGTGAGGGGCACGTCGCGTAGCACGTGCCGCTCGAGGTCAGGCGGTGTGGGGACGGTCGCGCGCTCGAGCCGGCGCGTCGGCGGCGCAGTGGCGGCCGGCGCCGCGCTGACCGGCGCGGTGGCGGCGCTAGCGACGAGCGCGGCCTGCTCGCGCTTGAGCCGGGTTACCAGCGCGTCGCGGGTCGGCGCAGAGAAGAGCTGGTTGGCCAGATCGAGCCCCTCCATTGCATCCTTGGCGTAGAGCGTGAGCCCGCCGTACTCGGCCGCGATGCGCGTGGCCGTGAAGCGCTTGGTGAGGGCGGCGCCGCCCACGAAGAGCGGGATCTCGATGCCCGCGGCGCGCAGGTCCTGCGCCGTGACCACCATCTGTTGCGCGGACTTCACCAAAAGCCCAGAGAGCCCGAATGCGTCGGGCTTGTGCGTGCGATAGGCCGCGATCAGATCCTCGGGCGGCACCTTGATGCCGAGGTTGATCACGCGGTAGCCGTTGTTCGAGAGGATGATCTCGACCAGATTCTTGCCGATGTCGTGGACGTCGCCCTTCACCGTCGCCAGCACGATCGTGCCGCGGGTCGCCGCCTCGGCCTTTTCCATGAACTGCTCGAGGTGCGCGACAGCGGTCTTCATCGCCTCGGCCGACTGGAGCACCTCGGCGACGATCAGTTGGTTGTCGTTGAACAGACGACCGACCTCGTCCATGCCTCGCATCAGCGGGCCGTTGACGATCTCGAGCGGCGGGGCCTCTTGCAGCTTCACGTTCAGATCGCCGATGAGGCCGTCGCGGCTGCCCTCGACGATGTAGCGCGCGAGACGCTCGTCGAGCGAGAGGGTGCTCGCCGCCGGCGGCGCCTTGCGCTTGTCCCGGAAATACGCCGCGAACGCCGCCACGGGATCGCTGCCCCGCCCGTAGATCAGGTCCTCGGCGAGCCGCCGCTCCTCCTCGGGGATCGACGGGTAGCGCTCCAGGCGCTCGGTGTTCACGATCGCGTAGTCGAGGCCGGCCTTGGTGCAGTGGTAGAGGAAGACCGAGTTCAGGACCTCGCGCCCGGCCGGCGGCAGGCCGAACGAGACGTTCGAGATCCCGAGGATCGTCTTGCACTCCGGAAATCTTGCCTTGATCGCCCGGATACCCTCGATCGTCTCCACGGCGGAGCCGACGTAGTTGGCGTCGCCGGTGCCGACCGGAAACACGAGCGCGTCGAAGATCAAGTCGCGGGACGGGAGCCCGTACTTGCCCGTGAGCAGCGCGTGGCAGCGCTCGGCGATCCCCAGCTTGCGCGCGCGCGTGACCGCCATGCCCTGCACCTTGTCCTCGTCGATGCAGCCGACGACGACCGCGCCGCCGTAGGTCCGCAGCAGCGGCACGACACGCTCGAACCGCTCCTCGCCGTCCTCGAGGTTGATCGAGTTCACGATCGACTTGCCCTGACAGTGCCGCAGCGCCGCCTCGATCACGCCGGCGTCCGTGGAGTCGATCATGAGCGGGACCTTCACCTTGCGGGTGATCTGCGTCATGAAGCGATCCATGTCGCCGTTCTCGTCTCGGTCGGGATTGGCCAGGCAGACGTCCAGGACTTGGGCGCCGTTCTTCACCTGCGCGCGGCCGACCTCGGCGGCCTCCTCGAACTGCTCGGCGACGACCAGCTCCTTGAAGCGGCGCGAGCCGATCACGTTGGTGCGCTCGCCCACGAAGAGCGGGCGGTTGTCGTCGGCCGGATAGAACACCTCGACGCCGCTGACGGCCTGCACCTCGCGCGCCGCCGGCACGCGCGGGGGACGGCCGCCGGCCAGGTCCCTCAGCGCGCGGATGTGGGCCGGGGTCGTGCCGCAGCAGCCGCCGATCACGTTCACCCAGCCCTCGTCGAGGAAGCGAGTCATCTTGAAGGCAAGGCTCGTCGGAGTCTCCGCGTATTGTCCGCGCTCGTCGGGGAGACCGGCGTTCGGATACACGCTGACGAAGCGCGTGGACATGGCGGCCAGCGAGCGGAGGTGGTCGGTCATGAACTCCGGCCCGGTCGCGCAGTTGAGCCCGATCGAGAACAGGTCCAGATGCTCGAGCGCCACGTAGAGCGCCTCGACGCCCTGGCCGGCCAGCATCGTGCCCATCGGCTCGATCGTGATGCTGACCATCAGCGGCAGCGCGACGCCCGCCTCGCGCATCGCGGCGCGCGCGCCGAGCGCCGCCGCCTTGACGTTCAGCGTGTCCTGGACCGTCTCGAGCAGCAGGGCGTCGACGCCGCCGGCGATGAGCGCCGCCGCCTGCAGCGCGTAGGCGTCGCGCACCTGGTCGAACGTGACGTTGCGGGTGACGCTGATCGAGCGCGTCGACGGACCCATCGCGCCGACCACGAAGCGCTCGCCCGCCACCTCGCGGGCCAGGCGCGCGGCGGCCAGCGTGATCTCGTGAGCGCGCTCGGCCAGCGCATACTCGCCGAGCACGTACGGCGCGCAGCCGAACGTATTGGTCGAGATCAGATCAGCGCCGGCGGCGAGATAGGCGGCGTGGACGTTGCGGATGACGTCGGGCCGCGTCAGGTTGAGGTACTCGTTGCAGCCCTCGTACTGCACGCCGCCGAAGTCCTGAGCCCCGAGGCCGGCCGCCTGGATCATGGTGCCCATGGCCCCATCCAGGACGAGGATTCGCTGCGCCAGCGCCTCGCGGAGTCGCGACATAGAGTTATAGTAGCGCACATGATCACTGAGGCCCTCTCGCTCGACGGCGTCCGGATCCTCGATCTCTCACGCGTTCTCGCCGGACCGTTCTGCGGCATGCTGCTGGCCGACATGGGGGCCGACGTTATCAAGATCGAGGACACGGGCTCGGGCGACGAGTCGCGGACCTGGCCCCCGCACAAGGGTGGGGAATCGGCCGCCTACCTCGTCATCAACCGCAACAAGCGCGATCTCACGCTCGATCTGAAGGCGCCGGAGGGCGCCGAGATCCTCCGGAGCCTCGTCAAGCGCGCCGACGTCCTCATCGAGAATTTCCGGACGGGGACGATGGAGAGCTTCGGGCTCGGCTACGATGCGCTGTCGACGATCAATCCGGGCCTGATCTACTGTTCGATCTCGGCGTTCGGCCGGACTGGACCGCGCAAGGACGGCGCCGGATACGAGGCGCTCATGCAGGCGTTCAGCGGGATCATGTCGATCACCGGCGAGCCCGGCGGTCCGCCGGTGAGGGCCGGCGTCTCGTTCCTCGATCTCACGACCGGCATCTTCTCCGCGCTCGGCATCTGCAACGCGCTCCTGTACCGGGCGAAGACCGGCCTGGGCCAGCGGGTCGACGGCTCGCTCCTGGAGACCGCGGTGACCCTGCTCAACTACCACGCGGAGGGATTTCTCCTCACCGGGAACGTGCCCAAGGCGCTCGGCTCGTCTCATCCGTCGCTCGCGCCCTACCGCAATTTCCGCTGTCGCGACGGTCAGTGGGTGTTCATCGCCGGCGCCAACGACCGGTTCTGGCAGCGGCTGGTCGCCGCGCTCGACATCGCGTCGCTGCGCGACGAGAAGTTCGCCACGAACCTCGGGCGCGTGCGCCACCGGGACGAGCTCGAGAAGGCGGTCGCGGATGCGATCAGCGCGTACGATCGCGAGCCGCTGCTGAAGCTTCTCGAGGACGGCGGCGTCCCGGCGACGCCGGTGAACACGGTCGAGCAGGTCATGAACGATCCTCAGACGGCCGCACGCCGGATGATCGAGCGCGTCCTGCATCCCAAGCTCGGCGAGATTCCGGTGATCGGGACGCCGACGAAGTACTCGCGCATGCAGCCCGGGGTTCGTCGTCCGGCCCCGCTGCAGGGCGAGCACACCGACGAAGTCCTGGCCGAGTGCGGGTATTCCGCGGACGCGATCGCCTCGCTCCGAGCGAGGAAAGTGGTCCGGTAGGTCGGAGAGGGCCGCCACGCGACTCGCGGGACTGGTGCTCCTCGTCCTGGCCACCTGCTGCTGCAGCGTCGCCGCGTCTGCCGCGGAGCTCTATCGGTGGACCGACGCCCAGGGCACGGAGCACTACACCGCGGATCTGGCCTCGATCCCGCCGGCGTTCCGCGATTCCGCAACGCTCTTGAACGCGCCTCAAGCACGTCCGATTCCGCCGCCCGCGGCGAACGAGCCGGTGGCGCTGAAGCTCACGCCGGGCGCGCCGGTCACCGTCGAGGCTCGCCTCAACGGCGTCGCGCTCACCCTCATCGTGGACACGGGCGCCGACCGCACCGTGATCTCGCCCGAGGTGATCGAGCGCGCGGGGCTCGCGGGAGCGCCGGCGCGACCGGTGCAGGTGATCGGCGTCACCGGCACGTCGACCGCGTCGCTCGTGACCTTGCCGCTTCTGGACGTCGCCGGAGCGCGGATCGGACCGATCGTCGTCGTCGCCCACGCGCTGCCGTCGACCTTACGGGGTCAGGACGGCGTCGATGGGTTGCTCGGCCGCGACGTGCTCGACGCCTTCACGTTGACCGTGGACACGGCGTCGGGGCGCGCCACGCTGACGCCGCGCTGAGGCGCCGGTGAGAGCCGGCGGCGGCGCCCGCGGACCGGCGCCGCGCGCTCAGCGCGAGTTCTTGACGCTTGGGCGCAAGCCGCTCATGCGCGCGATCACGTCGAAGACGACCGCGAAGTCGTAGTCGGCCAGGTCGAGCCCGCGCGCGGCCGTCATGAGCTCGTCGGTCAGTGCGACGCTTGGCAGTGGCACGCCGAGCGCCTTGCCCATGTCCAGCGCCAGCCCCAAATCTTTCTGGATCATGTCGACGTTGAACAGCGCCTCCGCCGGCATGCCGAGCACGAACGGGCCGCGGTACTTGACCATCGGTGAGGCGATCACCGACTTCAGGAGGACCTCGACGGCGCGCTCGCGAAGGATCCCGGCCTTCTCGGCGAGCGCGACCGCTTCGCTGAACGCGAGCATCTGGACGGCGAGCCCGAGATTCGTCGCGATCTTCATCGTGACCGCGAGACCGAGCTCGCCGACGTGGGTGATCGTCGGTCCGATGGCCAACAAATCCGCCCGGACCTTCTCGAGCGCCGCCGGATCGCCCCCGACCATGAACGACAGCTGGCCAGCGTCCAGCGTCACGGCGCTGCCCGACACCGGCGCGTCGATCAGGACGGCGCCGCGCTCCTGGACTGCTTGGCCCAGCTCGCGCGTGACCGCGGGGCTCACCGTGCTCATCTCGGCCCAGACGGCGCCGGTGCGGAGGCCGGCGATCACCCCGTCGGGGCCGTGCGCGATCGCGCGGAGCGCCGTGTTGTCGGTGACCATGCTGAAGACCGCGTCCGAGGCCTCGGCCACCGCGCGCGGAGATTTGGCGAGCACGAGGCCGGCATCGACGAGCGCGCGCGCCTTCTCCGGCGTCCGGTTGTAGCCGACGACCTGGCGTCCGGAGGCGAGCAGACGCTTGGCCATGCGGCCACCCATCGTGCCGAGCCCGACGAAGCCGACCGCCATCAGCCATTGCCCTCGTCGACCACGGCGATCGCGCTGATCTCGAGCTTGCACCGCGCGTGCGTGGCCAGGCGCGAGACCTCGACGGTCGTCGTGGTGGGCAGGTGGCCGCCGAGATACGCGGCCCATACGCGGTTCAGATCGTCTTGCTCGGCCACGTCGGTGAGAAATCGCGTCGCCGACACCAGATCCGCGAAGGTGCAGCCCGCCGCCTCCAGCGTCTTCTTGAGGTTCTCCATCGTGAGCACGGCCTGCTCGCGCATCGTGGTCGGCAGGTCGAACTCCTCGTCGCGATGCGGATGGCTGTGGTAGACCGCGGCGGCGGTGACCCCCGAGAGGAACACGAGCTTGCCGCGTCGCACGACGATGCCGGGCGCGTAGGGCATCATCACGTCGGTACGCCGGTCGGCGTGGTGAACGATCGAGATTTCCTTCGTCATCGACACCCTCCGCGAATGCTCACGCATCCTATCACGCTGTTCCGCGGCGGCCCGGCGGCCGGAGTACACTCGGCGGGATGCCCGTCATCCTGGTGCTGGAGGACGATTCCTCGACGCGGAACGGCCTCGTCGAGACTCTACGGTCATTGTTCGTCGGAGCGCGGGTCGCGTCGGGACGGAGCGACGCGGCGCCCGGAATCGTCACAGTCGAGCGGGCCGACGTCGTGCTCGCGAGCATGGCGGCGGTCGAGCGTCTGTACCGCAACGGAGCGCCTGAAGGCGTGGCGGTGGTCGCGTTGACCCACGAGATGAGCCCGGCTACGCTCATGAGGGCCGAGGCGCTGGGCGTTGCCGGGGCCTTGCGCGTGCCGGCGGAAGCCGAGCAGCTCACGGCGGTGCTTGGGCCGATCATCGACGGGCTCCCGCATTGAGACGCCCGATGGGAGAGGGAACGATCGGTTCGATGAGTACCCGATGACGGATCTGCAGGGGCGTGTCGCGGTCGTGACCGGCGGGGCCAGCGGGATCGGTCGCGCGATGGCCGAGCGCTTCGCCCGCGAGCGCGCCAAGGTGGTCGTCGCCGACATCGACGAAGCCGGTCTCGCCGCGACAGTCGATTCCATCAAGGCCCGGGGCGGGGAGGCGCTGGGCGTTCGGACCGACGTGACCGACCTCGCGTCCGTCCAGGCGCTGGCAACGGCCGCGTTCAAGGCCTTCGGCGCGGTCAACGTGCTCTGCAACAACGCGGGCGTCGCCTTGTGGGGCGGCCTCGAGTCGGCCACGCATCGCGACTGGCAGTGGGTGCTGGGCGTGAACCTGTGGGGCGTGATCCACGGCATCGAGGCCTTCGTGCCGCGCATGATCGCCTCGAAGGAGCCCGGCCACATCGTGAACACGGCGTCGATGGCCGGCCTGGTCGCCACCCGCGGGCTGGGCGTCTACAACACCTCGAAGTACGCGGTCGTCGGCCTGTCCGAGACGCTCGCGAAGGATCTCCGGCCCTACCACATCGGCGTCTCGGTGCTGTGCCCGATGGGCGTGGCGACGCAAATCCGGGCGAGCGACCGCAATCGTCCGTCCGAGCTCAGCAACGAGACCGCGAGCGCCGTCGAGCCGGTCGAGCTGATGGGACGCACGCTGCGGCCGGCCGTGGTCGCCGAGATGGTGCTGTCGGCGATCCGCGCCAGTCGACTCTACGTGATCACCCACGAGGAGGCCCTCGAGGCGCTTCGCCGTCGGCACGAGCGGCTCGAGCAGGCCGTTCTCGAGACGAAGGTCTGACCGGGACCCGGCCCATCGCCACTCTCGAGTCCCACTGGATCGAGACCGTCCCGGACCTCAGCGAGGTCTCCCGGCGCCTCGTGGCGCCCGGCGAGGTCGCCCTCGACACCGAAGGCGACAGCCTGCATCACTATCCGGAGCGCCTCTCGCTGATCCAGCTGGCGGTGCAGGCGGGCGGCGTCTGGCTGGTCGACCCGCTGGCGCTCGACGATCTGGGCCCGCTGGCGTCGGTGTTCGGGAGCCCTTCCGTCGTCACGGTCCTGCACGCCGGCGACAACGATCTGGTTCAGCTCAAGCGCCGAGGATTCGGGTTCGCCGCGCTCTTCGACACCTCGATCGCCGCGCGCTTCCTCGGCGCCAAGGCGCTCGGCCTCGACGTGCTCCTCGGGACCTATCTCGGCGTCGAGCTGCCGCCGTCGCGCCAACGCGACGATTGGTCGCGCCGCCCGCTCTCGGAGGCTCAGCGCCGCTATGCCGAGTCGGACGTGCTGCACCTGTTCGCGCTCAAACAGCGGCTCACGGAGGAGCTCGAGCGGATCGGGCGTCTGGCGTGGGTCGAGGAAGAGTGCGCGGCGCTTGCGGCCCAGCCCGCCGTCGAGCGCGTCGTGGACCCCAACGCGTTTGCGCGGCTCAAGGGCGCCCGCGAGCTGCCGCCGCGCCATCTCGCCGTGCTGCGCGAGCTCTATGAGCTTCGCGAGCAGCTCGCGCGCACGACGGATCGTCCGCCCTTCAAGATCCTCGCGGAGGAGACGCTGGTCCGCCTGGCGCAGACACCGCCCGATGATTCGACGGCGCTGGCCGCGATTCCGGGATGCACGCCGAAGGTGATCGCGCGATGGGGCGACGCGATTTTGAGCGCCATCGACCGCGCGCGCTCGATTCCGGACGACGCGTTGCCGATGCTCGAGCGCCCGACCCGCCTCCGCATCCCCGGGGCCGCGGCCCGACGCATCGAGGCGCTTCGCCTCTGGCGCACGGAGGCCGCGCCGCGCTTCGGGCTCGAGCCCGGGCTGCTCCTGCCCAACCGGCTGATCACGACCGTCGCCCTCGCGGCGCCCCGCGATACGCAGACGCTGGCCTCGCTCGACGGCGTGCGCCGCTGGCGCGCCGAGACGTTCGGTTCCGAGATCGTTGCCGCACTGGCCGCGCCGTGAGAAGGTGAGTGTCCTATGAGCGACTGGCGTGACCTGCTGATCCACGATGACGAGGGTTTGCTGACGATCTTCCGCGAGTCCAAGACGGTGGCCGTTCTCGGCGCCAAGGCGAGCCCGTCGGAGCCGGCGTACTACGTCCCGGCATATCTGCATGCGCGCGGCTACGCGATCCGGCCGGTGAACCCGCGGTTCGCGGGCAGCCGCCTGCACGAGCGCGACACCGTGGCGACCCTCGCCGAGCTGACCGAGCCGGCTGACGTGATCGAGATTTTCCGCCGCCCCGAGTATCTGCCCGGCCACGCCGACGAGATCCTCGCGCTGCCCTGGCAGCCGAAGACGGTCTGGTTCCAGCTCGGCATCAGGAACGATGCGGCCGCCGAGAAGCTCGCGCGTGCCGGGATGCGCGTGGTCCAGGATCGCTGCATGATGCCGGAGCATCGCCGCCTCGCTCCCAGGGGACTCTGAGCGATGGCCGGCGAATACGCGTTCGTCATGAAAGATCTCCGCAAGGTCGTCCCGCCCAAGCGCGAGATCTTGCGCGGAATCTGGCTCTCGTTCTTCCACGGGGCGAAGATCGGCGTGCTGGGCGCCAACGGCGCGGGCAAGTCGTCGCTCCTGCGGATCATGGCCGGCGTCGACCGCGATTTTCTCGGCGAGGCGTTTCCGGCCTCGGGGCTTCGGATCGGCTATCTGCCGCAAGAGCCCGAGCTCGATCCCGCCAAG
>Ga0209382_10001079_pt1 | contig 43813 bp, 37 predicted proteins | sample SoiMetdeltSBSDD5_FD_187599 | JGI IMG/M metagenome (GOLD analysis project Ga0209382, IMG submission 187599) | Bulk soil microbial communities from a Populus tree surrounding site in Tennessee, USA - Soil MetaG P. deltoides SBSDD5 (SPAdes) (version 2) | ecosystem: Environmental > Terrestrial >... | reverse complement strand
AGACGGGCACGATGGCGGCGTCTACTCCGTGGCGCTGAGCGGGGACGGCCGGCTGGTGGCCAGCGGCGGCTACGACGGCACCATCCGGCTCTGGGACACGGAGACCGGTCGGCCGCTGGCCACCCTACAAGGCGACACCGGTGGCGTGACCGGCGTAGCGCTGGGCGGACACGGCCCGCTGGTGGCAAGTGGGGGCTCCGACGGGACGGTACGACTCTGGGAGGCGGAAACCGGGCAGCCGCTGGCCACGCTAGACGGGCACGATGGCGGCGTCTACTCCGTGGCGCTGAGCGGGGACGGCCGGCTGCTGGCCAGCGGGGGCGTCGACGGCACCATCCGGCTCTGGGACATGGAGACCGGTCGGCCACTGGTCATCCTGCAAGGCGACATTGGTGGCGTGACCGGCGCGGGGCTGGCCGGAGACGGTCGGCTGCTGGCCAGCGGCGGCATCGACGGCACCATCCGGCTCTGGGACACGGAGACCGGTCGGCCGCTGGCCACCCTGAACGGTGACACCGGCGGGGTGACCAGCGTGGCGCTGGGCAGGGACGGCCGGCTGGTCGCCAGCGGGGGCTCTGACGGGATGGTGCGGCTCTGGGAGGCGGAGACCGGGCGACCGATGGCCACCCTGCGCGGACACACCGGCCGGGTGCGCGGCGTCGCGATGAGTGGGGACGGCCGGCTGGTCGCCAGCGGCGGATTCGACGGCACAGTGCGGCTCTGGGAGGTGCAGACCGCGCGGCCGTTGGCCACCCTGCGCGGGCATACCGGCGGGGTGCGCGGCGTGGCGCTGAGCGGGGACGGCCGGCTGGTGGTCAGCGGGGGCTATGACGGTGCTCTCCGCCTCTGGGACACAGAGAGCGGACGGCCGCTGGTTACTCTGAACGGCGACACCGGCGGCGTGTTCTCCGTGGCGCTGGGCAGGGATGACCGGCTGGTGGCCAGCGGCGGCTCCGATGGGACGGTCCGGCTCTGGGCGGCGGAGACCGGGCGACCGCTCGCCACGCTGCACGGACACGCCGGCGGCGTCTGGGGCGTGGCGCTGAGCGGAGACGGCCGGCTGGTCGCCAGCGGAGGCGTCGATGGGGCGGTGCGGCTCTGGGCGGCGGAGACCGGGCAGCCGCTGGCCACGCTAGACGGGCACGATGGCGGCGTCTCCTCTGTGGCGCTGAGCGGGGACGGCGGGCTCGTCGCCAGCGCCGGCGATGACGGAACCGTCCGACTCTGGGATGCGAGCACTGGTTCCTTGCGGCGTGTGCTCCGCGTCGAACGACGGTACGAGGCCCTCGACATCACGGGCCTGACCGGCATCACCGACGCCCAGCGCGGGACGTTGCTCGCCCTGGGTGCGATCGAGCGGCGCGGAATGACGACCCCGTCAGCTTGATGCCCACTCGGTCGCCCGCAGCCGACTGCGCTATTTGAAGTAGAAGGTCACCGGGCGGGCGATCGACGGCGGCCAGGTCAGGTTCACGTTGGCGAACCGCTCCGGGACGTTGCCCATGTTCTGCTTCGCCACCATGATGCCCTGGACGGCGCCGGACTGGCCGACCACGCCGACGTACCAGAGCTCCTCGCAGGCAATCTTCCAGATCTCCTTCCCCAGGCGGACCTGCTCGGCCTCCGGCACGCCGAACGCCTGCTTCCACAGCGCCATCATCCGGCGCATCGCCTCCGGCGGCTCCTTACCCTGCGCCCCGTCCGAGGCGAACCACTTGCCGTACTCCGGCATGTACCAGCTATTGCCCGCCAGCGGGAACAGCCAGGCGGAGTAGCTGTAGAGCGCGTCGGTGCCCTCGTTGCTCCAGGCCAGCGCCTGGATCTCGTTGGCAGCCGCCCGGCGGTTCTGGAGCAGGCGCTCCATCTCGGTGACCTTCAGGTCGATCCCGATCTTCTTCCACTGATCGCGGATCATCTCGCTGATGCGGGTGTACTGGACGAACTGGCCGCCCAGGGTCGCCACTTCGAAACTGAAGCGGCCCTGGCCGTCGGTGCGCACACGGTACCCCTCCGCGTCCTTCTTGTCGAGCCCGATCTGATCGAGCATCTGGTTCGCCTTGGTCACGTCGAGGGCGGACCAGAGGGTCCGATACTCCGGGCCGGGGCTGTACTTGCTCGACTCGGCGGGCGCCTGCGATCCGGGCGTGCCGATGCCGACGAAGAACGCCTCGTTGATCTGGTCGCGGTCGATGCCGAGCGAGAGCGCCCGGCGAAAGTCGCGGGTGTTGAACCACCTGGCGACCTCGGCATCGGCCTCGTAGTGGAGATTGAAGAAGATGCCGTAGTCGGAACCGCTCGTCATCGGGCTGACGGTCAGCCGGTAGCCGCCGCGCTGCTGGTTCTCCAGGAAGACCGGCAGCTTGCCGATGTCGGTGTGGCGCTCTTGTGCGTCGTACTCGCCGGCGATGGCGCGCAGGTTGAGCACCTCCAGGTTCTCGGCCAGGGTGAGCTGGACCTTGTCAATGTAGGGGAGCTGGTTGCCCTCGGTGTCGACCCAGATGCTGTACGGGTTCCGCTCCAGCGTCCAGGCCGGGGTGGTGACAGGCGTGACGGTCTTCCAGGGTGAGACCACGGGCAGATCCGGATTGCGCGACCAGTCCGCCTTCTGCTTCAGAAAGTAGGTCACCCAGTTGTCGAACTTCTCCTCGGTCACGAGCTTGTCGAGCTCGGTCCGCGGGGTGTACCTGGGGTGGTACTGCTTGAGGTAGTGCTTCGGCATGTACCCGCCCAGACCCATGAAGCCCTGGGAGGCGAGGCCGGAGATCGGCGAATTGAGGGCGAGCACCTCCGGCAGCAGGAAGTACGGCTCCGGAAAGACGAACCGCACGGTGGTCTCGTCGACCTTCTCGATGGCGCCCGGCTTGCCGTTGATCGCCATGGCAGCCGTCGGCGTCGGGTTCAGGTCCTTGTTCTGGTAGACGTCTTCGTACCAGAACATGAAGTCGTCGGCGGTGAACGGCGCGCCGTCGCTCCACTTCATGCCACGCCGCAAGAAGACGGTCGTACTCTTGCCGTCCGGGCTGACCTCCCAGCCCCTGGCGACGTTCGGCACGATCGTCTGCGCCGTGTAGTCGACGTAGAGGATGAAGTCGGGGCCGCCGGCGGCGCGAATGCCGTTGAGGTAGTCGCCCGGTCCGGTGAAGCCGCGACGCCAGGTCCCGCCATACGTGCCGATGGCGTGGACGGGCTTGACCACCAGCGGGTCCTGCGACACGCGCTGCCCGACCGGCGGCAGCTTCCCTTGCTGAACGAGCTGGGCGAGCTGGGGCGCCTCCTTGAAGCTCTTCGGGAGCCGGGCCGGGTCGGTGATGATCTCCGGGCCCTCTAGCTTGCCGATCAAGTTGCGCCCGACCTTCTCGTCCGCCTTCGGCGCTGCAGCCGCGGGCGTGGCGGCCGCGGTCGGCTTCGAGGCCTCAGCAGGCGTAGCTGCCGTGGTCGCGGTGGGAACGGACCCCGCCGGGGCCGCCGGTACAGGCGTATCCATTGGCCTGGCGGCCGGGGTCGGCGCCGCGGCGGGTACCTGAGGCACGCATGCCGAGAGCAGCCCCATACCGGCAATTCCGATACTCGCGCTCAGCAAGTCTCTGCGGGACAGACCGCGCTTCGTCGCCATCCAGTGTCCCTTCTCGTAGCACGGCGTGGCGCGCCGCTCTCGAATCGACACGACTCCTGAACGGGTGGCGTGGAACGCGGACAGAAGGCCGGTCAGCGTGTCAGGGGCTGGACGGTCGTTCCCCTCAGGATCTCACGGGCGTGGCCGTCTCGAGCGCCGGTTTATTCCGTGTAACACACTACCCGGCGCTGGTCAAACTTTCGCGCACCGGCGGGCAAGGGTGTACGTGACGCCCGGCCCGGCAGCCGGGCGCGGCATGAGGCCACATCCGGCTGAACTGCCCGGCGCGCGCCCGCTCGGCGCCCTGCCTCCGCGGCACCTCGTACGAAGGTACCGCGGCTTTCAGTCCAGTCGCCGATGGCAGACGCTCGCGGCTCTGCCATGCTGGTTGTGAGGCACAGGGGCGCGTGACGGCACCAGGAAGTGCCGCCGGAGGAAGAGCCATGTTGCCACCGAACCGTCAGTCCGTCACCCGCCGCGGCTTCCTCGCCGGGATGGCCGCTGTGAGCGCGGCGGGCGCACTCGCGCTGGGGATCTCGCCGTCGAGCGCGATTGCCGCCGATGCGCCGGCCGGGCTCTCGACCTCGTTTGAGACCTGGTTCGAGGTCGAGGAGCCGGTGCCCGTGCCGTTTGAGATCGTGCAGCGCGTGGTCGACTTCCCTGTAGGCGCCCGCGCTGCACGGCACCTCAACGGAGGCCCGGCCTTCCTCACGGTGCTGGACGGCGAGCTGACGATGTGGATCGGCGACGCGCCGGCGCGCGCATACCCGGCCGGCGCGTCATTCGTGGAGCGGTTCCGAGAGGTGGCCCAGGCCGCGAACCTGAGCCCGACCCAGGCGAGCCTGCTGGTGACCTACCTCATTCCCGTCGGCTCGGCAGTGTCGATGCTGGAGAGTGCAAGTGCGCTGCCGGCCGACCGGCGTCCGCCGGGCCCGTCGTCGCGCTTCGAGTCGCGGTTGCGGATCGACGAGGAGATGTCGAGCTCCCAGGCCGGTCACCTGCTCCGGACGTACGAGCCCGGCGCCTGGACCGCGTCTGCCGAGCCGCGGACTGCGCGGCTGCTGACCGTGGTGTCCGGCGAGGTGTCGGTACTGACCGGCGCCACGCAGCAGACGTACGCGGCCGGCCATCACTGGATCGAACGTCCGGGGCAGGCGTGGCTGTCAGGGAACCCGGGGAGCGGCCCGGCCGTCGTGGCCATCTCGACGACGTGTGCGGCCGATATGTCCGGGGAAGCATCACCGAGGGGTCAATGATGAGTACCGTCCTGGAAGCAAGCGCGACGATGCGCGCCATTCGCAGACATGGCCGGGGAGGGCCCGAGCACCTGGTGTACGAGGAAGTGCCCCGCCCGACCCTGGCTCCAGGCGATGCCCTCGTCCGGGTGTACGCGGTCGGCATCTCGCCGGCCGAGTTCACGTGGCGCATCTTGACCACGCCCGACGGCCGCGACCGGCTCCCGCTCATCCCCGGTCACGAGCTCTCCGGGGTCGTCGCGGCGCTCGGCCCTGACGCGACCTCGGTAGCCATCGGTGACGAGGTCTGCGCGTTGCCCGACTTCTGGCGGGACGGCGCCGCCGCCGAGTACGTCGCGGTGCGCGCCGACGACCTCGCCGCCAGGCCGCGGAGCGTGGACCACGTCCACGCGGCAGCGACGCCCCTCTCGGCGCTGACGGCGTGGCAGGGCTTGTTCGACCAGGGCGGGCTCCGAGCCGGGCAGCACGTGCTGATCCATGGCGCCGCCGGCGGTGTCGGCAGCTTCGCCGTCCAGCTCGCCCGCTGGCGGGGCGCCCACGTGAGCGCGACCGTCTCGACGCGCAACGTCACGTTCGTCCGCGATCTTGGGGCCGATCAGGTGATCGACTACACGACGACACGCTTCGAAGACGCGGTGCGCGACGTCGACGTGGTGCTGGACACCGTCGGAGGTGACACGCTCGAGCGGTCCTGGGACGTGCTGCGGAGCGGCGGGACCCTCGTCACCATCCTGCGCCAACCCTCCGAGGAATGGACCGACGGTCGCGGGGCCCGCGGTGTGTTCTTCATCGTGGAGCCGAACCGTCAGCAACTGGCCGAGATTGGGCAGCTGATCGATGAGGGCCGGGTGCGGCCGGTCGTCGAGGCCGTCTACCCGCTCGCCGAGGCCCGACGGGCCTACGAGCGGGGGATTCGGGAGCACCCCCGCGGGAAGCTGGTGTTGCGCGTCGTCGACGAGGACTGACCGGGGCGCCTGCAACTTATCCGAGAACACAGGCGATCTGTCTGCGCACCGGCCAGCACGAAGCCCCACCGAAGGAGGAGCCATGTCGCCACCGAAGCGTCAGTCCGTCAGCCGCCGCGGCTTTCTCGCCACGATAGTCGCAACGAGCGCCGCAGCGGGCGCACTCGCCCTGTCTGCCGGCGGAGCAGAAGCCGCCGCGCGGCCGGCCACGGTGACTGGAAAGCCGCTCGACTCCGCCGCTCGTGCCGCCAGCTATCGCGCAGACGACGCGGCACGTGCCGCCCACACCAACGAAGAGGCCCCGAACCTCGACCAGATGACATCCGCTCAGACCCGGGGCTCTGCTATCCGCCCCTTCGTCGTCGACGTTCCGGACGAGGATATCGACGATCTGCGCCGACGCCTGGCGGCCACCCGGTGGCCCGACCGGGAGACGGTCGCCGACCGGTCCCAGGGCGTGCAGCTGGCGAAGGTCCAGGCCCTCGTGCAGTACTGGGCCACGGACTACGACTGGCGAAGGGTGGAGGCGCGGCTGAATGCCCTGCCCCAGTTCATCACCGAGATCGACGGCCTCGATATTCATTTCATCCACGTTCGCTCGCAGGAGCCGAACGCCCTGCCGCTGATCATCACTCACGGCTGGCCCGGTTCGGTCATCGAGCAGCTGAACGTCGTCGATCCGCTCACCAACCCGACCGCGCACGGAGCAGCCGCGGCGGACGCCTTCGACCTCGTCATTCCATCGCTCCCGGGATTCGGCTTCTCCGGCAAGCCGACGAACACGGGCTGGGACCCCGACCGCATCGCCCGCGCCTGGGCGGATCTGATGCAGCGCCTCGGCTACACCCGCTACGTCGCTCAGGGCGGCGACTGGGGCGCCCCCGTCTCCAGCGCGATGGCGCGCCAGGCGCCTCCAGGCCTGCTCGGCATCCACGTCAACTTGCCGGCGACGGTGCCGCCCGATGTGGCAGCAGTACTCAACGCCGGCGGGCCAGCGCCGGCAGGACTTTCGGAGAAGGAACACGTGGCATTCGACGCGGTCGACGCGTTCTACAAGATGCATCGGGCCTACTCCGCAATGATGGCCACGCGCCCGCAGATGATCGGCTACGCCTTGACCGACTCGCCAGCCGGGCTCGCGGCCTTCATGTACGACTACAACAACGGCGAGCCCGAGCGCCTGGTCGCCAGAGACGACTTTCTCGACAACGTGACGCTGTACTGGCTGACGAACTGCCCGACCTCATCCGCGCGGCTCTACTGGGAGAACCGCAATCCCCTCCTGTACGCGGCCGGTCAGAAGACCCACGAGATCTCGCTGCCGGTGGCCATCACGGTCTTTCCGGAGGAGATCTATCGCGCTCCCGAGACCTGGGCCCGGCGCGCCTATCCCAACCTGATCTACTTCCACGAGGCCGATCGGGGCGGTCACTTTGCAGCGTGGGAGGAGCCGCGGCTCTTTTCTGAGGAGCTCCAGGCTGCGTTCCGATCGCTACGCTGAGTCGGCCTCCGAGGCACCTCGAACGAAGGTACCGCGGATTTCAATCCAGTCGCCGATGGCAGGCGCTCGTGGCGCTGCCATGATGGAGATGAGGCCCGGAGCCGTGCGACAGATCATGAAGCCCGGCCGGAGGACAGTCACCGCGCCGCAGACGTGGCGCACGTAGCCCACAGCAGAGGAGAGAACCCCATGCTCGACCAGATGACCCTCGCCGCCCAGGACACCGCCATCCGCCCGTTCGCCATCGACGTGCCCGAGGCCGACCTCGATGACCTCCGCCGCCGCATCGCCGCGACGCGCTGGCCCTCCGCGGAGCTCGTCGCCGACCGGTCGCAGGGAGTGCAGCTGGCCACGCTGCAGGCGCTCGCCCGCTACTGGACGACCGAGTACGACTGGCGCACGTGCGAGGCGAGGCTGAACGTGCTGCCGCAGTTCACGACCGAGATCGACGGGGTGGATATCCACTTCATCCACGTCAGGTCGCGGCATGAGCATGCGTTGCCGCTGATCATGACGCACGGCTGGCCCGGCTCGGTCGTCGAGCTGCTGGAGACCGTCGGCCCGCTGACCGACCCGACCGCGTACGGCGGCACCCCCGAGGACGCATTCCACCTGGTCCTGCCGTCCTTGCCCGGCTACGGCTTCTCCGGCGAGCCGACCGAGCTCGGCTGGGAGTCCGGCCGCATCGCCCGCGCGTGGGCGGAGCTGATGGAGCGTCTCGGCTACACCCGCTACGTCGCCCAGGGGGGCGACGTGGGTGCACTCGTCACCGACGTGATGGGTCGCCAGGCGCCCGACGGGCTGGTCGGCATCCACCTCAACTTGCTCGCAGGGGCGCCGTTCATCGTCGATCAACTGCCGGCGGAGTCCGAGCAGGAACGCGCGGCACACGCCGCGCTCGCGACGTTCACGACGGATGGCTTCGCCTATTTCGTTGAGCAGTCCACCCGGCCGCAGACGATCGGCTACTCCCTGCTGGATTCACCCGTCGGGCTGGCGGCCTGGGTGCTCGACCACGACACGGATAGCTACTACAAGATCTCCCGCGCGTTCGGCGACGGCGAGCCGGTGGGCAATCTCACCCGAGACCGCATCCTCGACAACATCACGCTGTACTGGCTGACGGGCAGCGGCGCCTCAGCCGCCCGCTGGTACTGGGAGACCGGACGAGCTGTGGCCGCCGCGCGCGCGGCCGGCGAGGCTCCCACGGCGGTCTCGGTCCCGGTCGGCTTCACGACGTTCCCGGGCGAGCTCTTCGCTGCCCCGCGCAGCTGGATCGAGACGGCCTACCCCGGCCTCGCCTACTTCAACGAAGTCGACAGGGGCGGCCACTTCGCGGCCTGGGAGGAGCCGGAGCTCTTCTCCCAGGAGATGCGCGCGGCGTTTCGATCGCTGCGCTAGGTGGGGAGCGGCGGGCGCCGGCGGACACCGGCGCCGTGCTGCCCAGCCCGGCTCCGACCAGGGAGATTGCTATGTGCGTCGTCAAAGCCGCCGCGATCCAGCTGAGTCCCGTCCTCGACCGCGGCGACGGAACGGTCGAGAAGGTCGTGCGCACCATCCACGAGCTCGGCCAACACGGGGTGCAGTTCGCCGTGTTCCCTGAAACCGTGGTGCCGTACTACCCGTACTTCTCGTTCGTCCAGTCGCCCTACCAGATCATCGCCGGACGCGAGCACCTGAAGCTGCTGGACCAGGCGGTGACGGTACCGTCTCCTGCCACCAACGCCATCGGCGAAGCGTGCAAGCAGGCAGGAATAGTCGTCTCCATCGGCGTCAACGAGCGTGACGGCGGCACCCTGTACAACACGCAGCTGCTCTTCGATGCCGACGGCACCTTGATCCAGCGGCGCCGCAAGATCTCGCCCACCTATCACGAGCGCATGATCTGGGGCCAGGGCGACGGCTCCGGTCTGCGCGCCGTGGACAGCATGGTCGGCCGTATCGGCCAGCTGGCGTGCTGGGAGCATTACAACCCGCTGGCCAGATACGCGATGATGGCCGACGGCGAGCAGATCCACGCTGCGATGTACCCGGGCTCCATCTTCGGCGACCTGTTCTCCGAGCAGACCGAGATCAACGTCCGACAGCATGCATTGGAATCTGCGTGCTTCGTCGTCTGCGCCACGGCCTGGCTGGACGCCGATCAGCAGGAGCAGATCGCCAGGGACACCGGCGGCAACATCGGACCGATCTCCGGCGGCTGCTTCACGGCGATCGTGGCGCCCGATGGAACGTTGCTGGGCGAGCCCCTCCGCTCGGGCGAAGGCGCGGTCATCGCCGATCTCGACTTCACGCTGATCGACCGGCGCAAGCAGCTGATGGACTCGCGCGGACACTACAGCCGGCCGGAGCTGCTGAGCCTCCTGATCGACCGCACGCCCACCGCGCACGTTCACGAACGCGGCGCGCAGCCGGAGTCAGGCGCTGAGCACGGATCCGACGATCTGCGCACTTCGGCTGCCTAAACACAAGCCTTGGAAGGTAAGAGATGCCAACGATCGAGGTCCAGGTCCGCAGGTTCAGCGTGATCTCGACCAGACCGTTCGAGGAGGTCGTACGAGCGCTCACGGCGACCATCGGCCAACCCGACATGAAGGCGTTCCACAGTGCGGTTGTCGGGCATGGACCGTCGCCGATCTCGAAGACGTGGTTCACGGAGCGGTCGGATCGTCGCATCTGATGGAGTTCGTCCGCTTTGACGCCGGCGAAATCCTGCGCAAGGAACGCGGCGGGCAAGGTCCCAGGCTGCTCCGCCTGCTGGTCGGCAATCCCCTCATCATGGTGGAGATGGCGAGGGCCGTTCCCGACGCGGCGGCGTATGCACCGGTGACGATCCTCGTCGACGAGCGCGCTGACGGCGTGCACCTCTCCTACGACTCGATGGTGAGCCTCATCGCTCCGTACGGAAGCGAGGCAGCTCTGGTGGTCGCCAGGGACCTCGACGCGAAGGTCGAGAGTCTACTCAAGGCGGCCGCGCGGTAACAGGCCTCGGACGCCGGACAGCCCGTTCGACATCGGCCCCGAGACGGGCCGAATTCCGGACCACTCGGACGCTGCTCAGGTGGTCACCGGGAAGCGCCCCGCCGGACGTTCGTCCGGCGGGGCGCTTCCTATCTGGTCGGGCCGAGAGGATTTGAACCTCCGAGTTAGTGCCCCGTCAAGACTCCATCCGTAGCCGGGGCCGCTCCTCAGCGGTCAGTTCGAGGAGTGCACTATCTGCTCGACTCCGCCGAAGGTATGACCTGCCTCCCCCTCACAGCCGATGACCGGCGCTACCTAGCACGATATGCTCGACAGGAAGCGGCATGACGGCGGGGAGGCGACGAGCATGAACCATCAAAGCAGCCCCTACGATCCCGATCTGGAAATGTTCGTCGAACCATCCTGCGTCCTGGACATGGCTCACCTGCGGTCGCTGCGCTGGCTCGCCGAGCGGGAGCTCCTCGAACACCGGCCAGTCGGCGCTCCATCCGGCGCCTTCGCCGCGCGATCGGCCGTCGCCGATGGCCGGGTGGATGCCCGCGCGGCAGCATGAGCGCGGCCGGCCCGCGAGGTGTCCGGCGGATCCTGTAGCGTCACTGGGGGAAAACGTGGTCGAGGAATCGCGCGCAGCCCAGATCGAGCGGGCAATCAGAGAGGTAGCCGGGCTCGACGTTGTGGTGGAGGAGGCAGACGGGACGATCACCCTGGAGGGGGTGGTCGACTCGGAGCGCGACCGCGAGGCCGCCGAGGACATCGCGGCCGACCTGGCCGGGGACGCCGACATCGACAATGCGTTGGAGGTCGAGGACCTCCTGCCGGTGAGCGTCGAAGCGTTCGCCTCGGAGCAGCGCAGCGCCGAGGTCTCGGAGCGCATGCCTGAAGCCGGTGAGGCCAAGGTCGAGCTCAACCCCGACTTCACCGATCAGTCGTTGGCGCACGATCCGTTCGCCGTCTCCGGCCCGACGGACGGCGTCGACGACGGCGAGGATACGCACGACGGCGACCGTGTCTACGTCCCGCCGACCGACCCCGTCTCGACCGTGGATCAGCACGGCGAGGCCGCCATTCTGGGGGGATTCGGCATCAGTGCGACGGACGACGTCGGCACGGACGTGCTCGTCGACGATCACGGATACGGCGACGAAGCCATCGCCGACGCGGTCCGACGCGAGCTGCGTGAGGACGCCTCGACGACGGGTCTTCAGGTTCGGGTGGTCGCCAGGAACGGCGTGGTTCACCTGCACGGCGCGGTGCCGGATCTGGACGACGCCGACGCCGCGGAGGAGGTCGCATCACGCGTCAGGGGCGTGCGCGAGGTGCGGGAGGAGCTTGACGTCGAAGCCGTCGATTGATCGTTCGGCGACACGGCCGGATGCAGGTTCTTAGCGCCCGGCCGAGCTCACTTCGGTCGCGGCCTCTTTGATGAGTGCAGCCACGGCGGCGGGCTGCGACACGTAGATCGCGTGGCTGCCAGCGACTTCCACAACGGTCGAACCCGCCCGTGCCGCCATCGAGCGCTGGGCCGGCGGGGGGATCATCCGATCTTCGGTCGCGACGAGATACCAGCTCGGCTTGACCCGCCATGCCGGCGCGCTGATCGTACCGTTCAGTGCGTCAACTCCCCACGGAACCTGCGAATCGGCCATGAACGCGGCCTGCTCGGTAGTCAGGTCGGCCGCGAACGAGTGATGGTATTTCGCCCGATCGAGGAGCAGGAAGCCATCGCTTGTCGGCACGATTGGTGGCACCGGCGCACCGGGCGGCGGATTCGCGATGAGCGTATTTACCGACTCGCCGGTGTCTGGTGCGAAGGCCGCGATGTAGGCGAGTCCCGTCACCTTGGGATGCGTCCCCGCTTCGGTGACCACCACGCCGCCGTAGGAATGGCCGACGAGCACGACCGGGTCGATCTGTGCGTCGATGACCTGCCTGGTCGCGGCGACGTCACCGTCAAGCGAAAGGGTCGGATTCTGGACGACGCTCACGCTGTAGCCGTCCTTCTTCAGGAGGCGGTAGACGTCCTGCCAGCCCGACCCGTCCACAAATCCTCCGTGAACGAGCACGATGGCTACCGATGCCGAGTCAGGGCTCATGCTATCTCCCTTTCTGAGCACGAGAGCGCGGCCTGCCGATTCCTGGCTCGGGACTCAGGGTCTCAAGCCATGAGCTTCAAATCAGGCCATCTGTCCTCCAGCATGACAGGGCGCGAAGCCTCAGGCATCCACCAAAAGTCGGACGACGGCCATACCTCTGGGGTCGGATACCCGGCTTCCGTGCCACCGATTCTGCAACCGAAGCCAGGTACGTCTCCTCCGGGGTGCCCTTTCTACCCTCCGAGTAGCGCTTTCGGTCGCTCGGGGAACGTCGCATTGTTCTGGTGATCGAGCGCGACCAGGCCCGTCCGGGCAGCGTACAGGGCAGCCTGGGTGAGGGATGGAAGCCCGAGCTTCGAGAGGATGGCGTTCACGTGCGTGTTGACCGTCGATAGTGTGATGCCGAGCTCGCGGGCGACCTGCTTGTTGGCCAGGCCGCGCGCCACCAGGCGCAGATCCGACAGTGCAGTGTCAGGCGGCGAGGCGGACGATGGGACCGGTCCAGGGTTTCAAACCCGAGACTGCGATCCTCGAGGCGGTTCGCTGGCTCATCGGGCGCCACGAGTTGAAGGTGCCTCGCCCGCCGGCGAGCTAAGCTCAGGCGATCAGGTGAGGACCAAACACTCGGTCGGCCGTCTGGTACGCCAGTGGCTCCCGAAGATCCGCGGGCATCCGTCCCAGGATGCGGCGCGTGATCTCCGTGACGGTCCGCCCGACGCCGGGATCGAAGTGCCACGCGAGGAAGCGGTCCGTGCCAATCATCGTGCGATCCGGGTGCTTCGCGACCCATGTGCCGATCAGCATCGTGCCGCGCCGTACCAGCGCGTCGATACCGCCGGCCCGTTCGAGGGTGAAGTTGAACTGGTCCACCGAGCCGCCCTGCTCAATCGAGCTGCCCCAGTTGATGCCGCCAGGGCCGCCGCTCCAGGTCGGGAAGTCGAAGGAGAAGTACAGGTTCGGGTAGGTCGCGAACAGTGGCTCGACCGTGTCGAAGATGTCAGTTTCGCCGTGGAGTAAGATGGTCGCGTTGGGGGAATGGGCAAGTGCAACCTCCACCTCTCTTCGAGTCGTGGGGTTCCCCCAGCGCTGCGTGCGCGGGTGCACCATCACGATGCCGTGTGCCGCATTTGCCGCCGCGAAGATCGCCTCCATCTGCTCGGTCTGGAGCGTGATCGACCTGAGCCACGGGAAGTAGAGCGGGATCTCGCCGATGCCCGCGAACGCCCCGTCGGGCCGCAGCAACGCCCGCATCGTCGCCTCATAGCTGCCGTCGCTGGCGTAGCCGCTCAGGAACGTGCCTCGGCTCCCAACGCCCGGCGCCACGAGTGGCACGACCCGGGACCGTGCCTCCGTGGCGATGCGTGCGCTCTTCTCCACGGCGCTACCATCGGCGCCGCCCGGGTAGAACGCCAACGCCCAGGCGTAGCCGTCGCGATCCAGCATGTCAAACAGCCCGGCTCCGCTCGCGTCTGGAGCGGCCACCAGTGCCGCTAGGTGCACGTGGGCGTCAACCAGCCGGCCATCGTAGGGCGGGGCGCTGTCCGCCTGGGAGTGCGGCCCGGCGAGCGCGCTGCCTCCCCCATGTCCGAGTGCAGCAGCCAGTCCGACGGTCGCAGCCGCCATGCGGCGGATGAATCGGCGTCGCGGCACCGTCGCCGGCGCGGCAGGCCCCACTATCTCCACGATGCACCACTCGAACGTAGGCTTCAGTGAGTATAGTCAATGCGAGCGCTAGCGGCGGGACCGGTACGAGTCGATCTGGAGCACGGTGTTGCCGATGCTCGAGACCCGTTCCACGTGCTGATGCGCCTCGACGATCCGCTCCAGTGGCAGGCGCGTGGTGATCATCGGCCGCAGCGCGCCGGCTTCGAGTGCCCGCGTGATGTCCCGGGCGGCGGCAGTCTTGGCGGACTCGGCCATGGTGTAGACCAGGATGGCGTGGACGGTCACGTTCTTAACCATCAGCTGTCGAAACGGGACGGCCGGTGCCTGGTTGCCGCGTGAGGCGTAGCTGGCGATGTAGCCGTCGGGCTGGATCACCTGGAGCGTCGTGGCCAGGTTCCCGCCGAAATCGACCTCGACGACCCGATCAACGCCGGCGCCGCCGCTGAGGCGCACGACCTCGGCGGCGACATCCTGCTCGCGGTAGTTGACGACGTGCGATGCTCCCGCCGCGCGCGCGGCCTTCGCCTTCTCCTCCGAGCTGACGGTCGCCAGGACCGTCGCCCCGCCCCACACCGCGAGCTGAATGGCGGTGCTGCCGACCGCGCCGGCGCCACCGGTCACCAGCACGACCTGGCCCTCGACCGGACCATCCGCGAAGACGGCGCGGTGCGCGGTCATGGCGGGGATGCCGAGGCAGGCACCGACCTCGAAGTCGGCCCCGTCCGGCAGCCGAATCGCCCTCCCGGCGGGCACGACGCAGTAGTCGGCGGCGGTGCCGCCCTGGCGATTCAAGGTCGCTTCGTACACCCACACCCGCTCGCCGATGCGGTTGGGCGCGACGTCGGCGCCGACCGCGTCGATGACGCCCGAGCCATCCTGGTGCGGGATGACCCACGGGAACGCCATCGGCTGCTGAGTCCCGGCGCGACCGTAGGTATCGGATGGATTGATGCCCGAGGCGTGGATCCTCACCCGCACCTCACCCCGCCCAGGCTCGGGCCGGTCGCGCTCGCCGACCTGGAGGACGTCGGCGGCCTCGCCTTGTCGTTCGTACCACGCCGCCCGCATCAGGTCGGGCGCCGGCCGGCTGGCCGGCATCGGGGAAAGAGATCGGTCAGACATGGGATCAGCCCTCCTCTGTGGAGCCTCCGCGCAGAACGCTGAAGGATTCTAGGCGCCGCCTCAGAGCATCGATGTCTCCGTGGCGCCTCCTCGATCCAAGACACCGCCATCCGCCCGTTCGTCGTCGACATCCCGGACGCGGACCTCGATGACCTCCACCCCATCCCGAATTCGGCCCACAGCCCGGCGACGTCGTGGTGCTGGAGCACTGGTCCCAGAGCGGCTTCGCGAACACCGACCTCGACGCCCAGCTCAACCAGCGGGGCATCGAGAAGATCATCCTCGTCGGCCTGATCGCCAACACCTGCATCGAGAGCACCGCGCGGTCTCACCAGTGACTCCATCGAAGGTATGGGCGCCCTCACTCCAGCGGGCGATGGCAGACGCTCACGCCGCTGTCATGCTGGAGATGAGGCGCGAGGCCGTGCGACAGCACCGCTGAGCCCGTACCACGAAAGGTGAGGAAATGACGATGGAGAACATCTACAGCGGTACCGGCATCCAGGAAGCTCGACGTGAGACGCTCGTCGGTCGGGTGATGGGGTTGCTGGCGTTCTCACTCCTGTTCACGGCCGGAGGCGCGCTGCTCGGGCAACAGCTCGGACCGGGCGCACTTCTGATCTCGATCGTCGGCTCCCTCGGGATGCTGATCGGGCTGTACTTCACGAAAGATAGGCCCGGATTGAACCTGGGCCTGTTCTACGCGTTCAGCGTCTTCGAAGGCATGGCGCTCGGGTTGATCGTCGAGAGCTACGTCGCACGCGGGTTGGGCTCGCTCGTCGTCAACGCCGCGGTCACGACGGCCGGTCTCGTCCTGCTGCTCGGCGTCTACGCCTGGACCACGAAGCGCGATCTCAGCGGACTCGGCGGCTACCTGACGGCGGGTCTGCTGGTGGTCGTCGTCGCGAGCCTGGTCGGCATCTTCGTCCAGGCGACACCGTTTCAGCTGATCCTGTCGGCCGCGACCGCGTTGCTCTTCAGCGGCTTCGTGCTCTACGACATCCAGCGCCTGCGCAACGCCGAAGGCTCCCAGTACGACGCCGTGCTGCTGGCCGTCAGCATCTACCTCGACATCTACAACCTGTTCCTGGCGATCCTGCGCCTGTTCGGCATCCTCAGGGGCTCGGACGAGTAGCGGAGCGCGGAGGACCTCCTGAGTCGCGTGAAGCCGCTGCCCAGCGCGGACGCGCGGCTCGCTTCGTTGCCGAGAACAGGCTCGCCATGACATCGCATCAACGCATCAACACTCCGTTCAGCCGCGACTCCACCGCCGACGAGGTCCTCGCGGGCCTGGATCTGACCGGGAATCGTGCCATCGTCACCGGCGGGACGTCGGGCGTCGGGGCCGAGACGGCCCGCGCGCTGGCTTCGGTAGGCGCCGAGGTGACCCTGGCCGTTCGAAATACCGAGGCAGGCGAACGAGCCGTAGCCGCGATGCGGTCGAGTACTGGCAACCCGAGGATCTTCGTCGCTCCCCTCGACCTGGCCGACCGTGCATCCATCGCAGCGTTTGGGGCCGCATGGCAGGTCCCCCTGCACGTGCTCGTCAACCATGCCGAGGTAGTGACTCAGCCGGAGCCCACTCGTACCCGGGATGGTTGGGAGTTGCATTTCGCGACCAACCATCTCGGACACTTCGAACTGGCGCTCGGGCTGCACAATGCACTGGCGGCGGCGGGTCAGTCCAGGATCGTCGTAGTGAGCTCCGGCGCGCACATGCTCTCGCCCGTCGTCTTCGATGACCTCCATTTCGCGTTCCGCCCGAACGATCCGGGGCTGGCGTACGGCCAGTCCAAGACGGCCAACGTCTTGTTCGCGGTGGGCGCGAGTGCTCGCTGGTACCGCGACGGCATCACCGTCAACGCCTCGAGCTCCGGTGCAGTCGTGCCGGCCGTTCACCATCAGAACGGCCGGATCTTCGAGACTCCCGAGGAGCGACAGACGTCGCTGCAACAGCGGGCTGCCACGTCTGTCCTCCTGGCTACGTCGCCGGCGCTGGACGGCGTCGGCGGCCGCTATTTCGAGGACTGCAATGAAGCCGAGCGCGTCACACGCCGTACCGATGATCTCCGCGGCGTCGCCCCGTATGCGCTCAACCCCGAGAACGCCGACCGGCTCTGGGACGTGTCGATTGACCTGCTCGACGGCTGACCTGACAGAACCTCGCTAACACGCGGTCAGGCGGCGAGCACCTCGAAGGAGAGCTGCCACAGCCGAGCAGCGGCCAATGGGTCGAGGGCGTACTGGGCCAGCCCACGGCGAATGCCGGGCACTTTCGGCCCGGCATCATGGTCGTCCTGCTTTTCCTGGACACGGCGCGAATCGGTGCCCGGCGGAGGGCGCCACGCGATCCGCCGGGCCGACGGGCACTGGTGCCGATCAGAATCGATCGACGTCGATGACGGCCTGCGCGAAAGCTTGCGGCGCTTCCTGGGGCAGGTTGTGGCCGATGCCGCCCGTGACAGTCCGGTGTTCGTACTTGCCGACGAACTTCGCGGCGTACGATGCGGGATCCGGACGCGGCGCGCCGTCGGCGTCGCCCTGGAGGGTGATGGTGGGGACGGTGATGACCGGTGCATCGGCAAGTCGGAGTTCCAGGTCGTCGAACCGGGGATCGCCATCGGCCACACCGATCCGCCAGCGGTAGTTGTGGATCACGATCGCCACGTGATCGGGATTGTCGAACGAAGCCGCGGTACGATCGAACGTGGCGTCGTCGAAGTCCCACCTCGGCGACGCGATCTGCCAGATCAGCTTGTTGAAATCGTGGCGATTCGCCTCGTAGCCGGCCCGGCCGCGGTCGGTCGCGAAGTAGAACTGGTACCACCACTGCAGCTCGGCCTGCGGCGGCAACGGCTTCTTGTTGGCTTCACGGCTGCCGATCAAGTAGCCGCTCACCGCGACCAGAGCCTTGATGCGGTCCGGCCAGAGCGCCGCGATGATGTCGGCCGTGCGCGCGCCCCAGTCGAAGCCGCCCAGCACGGCCTTCTGGATGTCGAGCGCATCCATGAAGGCGATAGTGTCCAGGGCCAGTGCGGCCTGCTGGGCATTTCGAGGGGTGTCATTCGACAGGAAGCGGGTCGTGCCGTAACCGCGCAGGTACGGCACGATCACGCGGTATCCTTGTGCCGCCAGCAACGGCGTGACGTCGACGAAGCTATAGATGTCGTACGGCCAGCCGTGGAGCAGGATGACCGGCTGCCCATCGGCGGGGCCGACCTCGACGTAGCCGACGCTCAGCTCGCCGGCGTCGACCTGCTTGAGCGGGCCGAATGTGCCAGCCGTGGTACTGCGTGCTGTCTGCGACACGTGAATCGAGCCCTTCTCGGCAGCCAGGGCGCTCGCAAGGCCCGGCTGCGCGGTCGGCGGAGCTTGCCCCGACGAAGGAGGGGGCGCCTGGACGGCGCTCGCCGTCGGGGCGAACAGGGCGAATGCGCCGGCTGCCGCGCTCGTGGAGGCAACCGCCGAGAGGAACCCTCGGCGGTTGAGTGACTGACGCTTCGGTGTGAACATGCTTGACTCCCTGGTGGGTCTCGGTGCCGGGGTCAGGACCGGAGCGCAGCCGGCCGAGCCACGCCGTACCGCTCGGCAGGCTCGCTCAGCGAGAGCTTCGGCAGCATCCGCTGGCGGGCTGCCTCGTACGCTTCCCACTCGGCGTACTCGGGCAGCGACGGGATCGTGACCAGCTCGCCGCGATCGAGGCCAGCGAGCGCGGCATCTACCAGGTCGTTGGTCGTCATGACGATTCGACTCGGAAGTTGATCGACCGGTGTTCCGGCGATGTCCCAGAATGGGGTTTCCGTGGCGCCCGGCAGCACCGCCTGGACGCGGACCCCACGCTCCGCCAGCTCCTTCTGGAGCGAGAGGCTGAACGCCAGGACAAACGCCTTGGTGCCGCCGTAGACGCCGTTCAACAGCTCGGGCGCGATCGCCACCGCCGACGCGATGTTGACGATGGTTCCGCCGCCCCGCGCCACGAGCGCCGGCGCGGCGGCATAGGTCAGGCGCGTCAGAGCCGTGACGTTGAGGTCGATCATCTGCACCATCGTGTCGACGTCCGCGTCGAGCAGCGGAGCCGTCGAGCCATAGCCGGCGTTGTTGACCAGCATCGTGATGGAGGGATCGGTGCGTAGCACCTGCTCGACCCGCTGAAGATCGGCGCGGTCGTTCAGGTCGGCGCCGATCACCCGGACGGAGCGGCCGGTCTCGTCGGCAAGGTGGATTGCCATCGCGTCGAGGCGGTCTCGGTTCCGGGCGACGAGGATCAGGTCGTAGCCGCGACGTGCCAGACGATCGGCGTAGACGGCGCCGATGCCGGACGAGGCGCCCGTGATCAACGCTGTACCACTGGAGATTGCGTTCATGGAGGTACCTTTCAGGGAGAGGTCGTGACCGTCGTCGCGGTCTGCTTTGGACGGGTCTTTCTCTAGCGATCAGCCGAACGTGAAGGCGAACGCCTCGGCGCCCGGGTCAAGAAGCTCGATCTCGAACCGTCGGTCGGCGATGGGCACCGGCTGGCGGATGAGCTGGTACAGTCGCTGCTCGGAAATGGTCCCGTAGCCCTGCTCGTCCACGTCGACGCCGTGCGCGATGCCCGGCGCCTGGCCGTCGATCAGCACGCGAAATCGGACAGACTCTCCTCGTGTGGCGGGCCCCAGGACGAGATGGAGGTCGCGCGCGTGGAAGCGGTACGCGATCCGCCCGCCGGGCTCGTTCAAGATGGCGCTGCCCCGTTCCACTGTCCAGTCGCCGGCGAGGGCCCACTGATTGAATCCCAACCGCTCGGGCACGGCGTAGACGTGCCGCATGCCCACCCGGGCACCACCGGGCGACGCGAACCGCTCCGCCTGCCGGGAGCCGACGTACGTCTCCGGCGTCTTCAGGTTGGCCCAATCGGCCTGGACCTCGACGCCGACGCCCTCAACCGGGACGATGGCCTGATCGACGCCGCTCTGCCCGGCCTCGGCGAGCAGCTGCTGGATGACCATCTCCGAGCGCCCGTACTCGCCCTCGCCGAATCGGTGATGCCGGATCCGTCCCAGCGCGTCGACGAAGTAGAGGGCCGGCCAGTAATGGTTGGCGAAGGCCCGCCAGACCCCGTAGTCGCTGTCGATCGCGATCGGGAACTCGATCCGCATGTCGTCGATGGCGTGGCGGACGTTCTCGACGTCCTTCTCGAAGGGGAACTCGGGCGTGTGGACGCCGACCACGACCAGGCCGGAGTCCTTGTATTTCTCAGACCATGCCCGGACGTACGGCATCGTCCGGAGCCAGTTGATGCAGGTGTAGGTCAGGAACTCGACCAGGACGACCTTGCCGCGCAGGTCGTCCGGCGTCAAGGGCTGCGAGTTGAGCCACCCGGTCGCGCCGTCGAAGGGCGGCATCCTGCCTTCGACGGGCAGTGGGCTGGCTGGATGGGCAGTCTGCTGCATGGCGTTGTCGTCCTTATTCGTCGAGGTCTCTGCCGCCGCGGTCCTGCCGGGGCGTAGACTAGAACAGGCGAGCGTGCCGAGCGGCGCGGCAGCCAGCGAGGCGAGTGACGTTGCCAGGAAGCGCCGACGACTCGACTTGACACCACTCGACATCTCAGTCCTCCCGTGGTGGGCGGCGTCTCGCCGGGCGCCGCCCACCGTTCCTCACTTAGCGCAGCGACCGGAAGGCCGCCCGTAGCTCCTGGGCGAGCAGCTCCGGCTGTTCCCAGGCCGCGAAGTGGCCGCCCTTGTCGACTGTGTTGAAGTAGATGAGGTTGTGGTACGCACGCTCAGTCCAGCTTCGCGGAGCCTGGTAGATCTCGCCGGGGAACACCGTCACCGCCGCCGGAATCGAGATGTCCACCGCGTTGAAGTTGTTGGCGTTGTTCTCCCAGTACAGCCGCGCGCCGGACGTCGCGGTCCGGGTGAACCAGTAGAGCGAGATGTCGTCGAGCATCTCGTCGCGCGTCAGCGACCGCTCGGGCTCGCCGCCGCTGTAGGTCCAATCGGCGAACTTGTCGTAGAACCAGGCCGCGAGGCCGACTGGCGAATCGTTCAGGCTGTAACCGATCGTCTGCGGGCGTGTCACCATCATGCCCGCGTAGCCGGATCCCAGCTTGTAGAGTTTGTCCATCCCCTCGTATGCGATCTTCTCGTCGGCGGACAGGTTGGCCGGCGTCGGTTCGCCCGCCTGGAGCGCCTTCGCGATCTCCGGCGGCACGGTGGCCGGCATGTTGACGTGGATACCGAGCAGGCCCTGAGGTGCGAATCGCGCCATCCGATCGGCGACGACCGAGCCCCAGTCGCCGCCCTGGGAGACGTAGCGGGAGTAGCCGAGACGCTGCATCAGCACGTCCCACTCGCGCGCCATCCAGTCGGCGTCCACGCCGGTCTGCCTCGGGATCTCCGAGAAGCCGTAGCCGGGCATCGAGGGAACGACGAGGTGAAAGGCGTCCTCCGCGTTGCCGCCGTACGCCGTGGGATCGGTGAGCGGTGCGACGATCTTCAGCATCTCGAAGATCGAGCCTGGCCAGCCGTGGGTCATGATCAGCGGCAGGGCGTTCGGGTGGCGTGACGGGACGTGGATGAAATGAATGTCGAGCCCGTCGAGCTGGGTCTTGTAGTTCGGCAGGGCGTTGAGCTTCGCCTCGATCTTGCGCCAGTCGTAGTCCGTGGCCCAGTACTGCACGAGCGGCTGGAGCTTCGCCAGTTGCACGCCCTGGGATCGGTCGGCGACGGTCTCCTGGTCCGGCCAGCGGGTCAGCGAAAGGCGGAAACGGAGATCGTCGAGGTCTGACTGCGGCACGTCGACGACGAAGGGGCGGATGGTGGTGTCCTGGCGGACGGAGGTCATCGGATCGAGCGTACTGTTCCCTCCGATGGTGTGAGCGGTGGGCGTCGCCTGGTTGGCGCGCTGGCTGCTGGCAGCAGCGCCGGAGCTGATGATCTTCGCGGCCGTGGGGTCCGACAACGGGGCGGCGCTGGCCGCCCTGGCGGATAGCGCGAACGCGCCGACTGCTGCGCTGAATGTGGTAATCCCGGCGAGGAAGCCACGGCGGCTGATGGACTGACGGTTCTGTGCTGACATGGCAGCTCCTCTGGACGGATTTCGTGGTGCTGTCGCACGGCCCGGTGCCTCATCTCCAGCATCGCACCGCCGCGAGCGGCTGCCATCGGCGACTGGAGTGAGCGCGGTAGTACCTTCGGCTGAGCGGTTGCTCACGCGGCGCGTCGAGCGCAACGCTTCGCATGTCTGATCAGCCGTCCGTCGCGTCGCGTTTCGATCGGCAAACGGCAGCTGAGCCGGGGCTAGCTGGAGGGCGTAGTGTGGCCGCTTCGCTCGATCGCGCCGAGGGCGAGAAGGGTCCCCCGCTGGCCTTCGGTGACGCCGGACAGCCCGGTGATGTCCGCCCCCTCGAAACGTCGCTCGGCGCGTAGCGCGTGCCGCAAGGCCCCAGTATCCACGTCCCAGAGCCTGACCAGCCCATCAACGCCGCCACTGGCTGCCAGGCCGCCGTCGTCGCTCAACGCCAGACCCCAGATGCCGCCGGGGTGCCCCCGCAGGGCGGTCAGCGGACGCCCGCTCGCGGTATCCCAGAGTCGGACCGACCCGTCGATGCTGCCGCTTACCACCCGACGGGCACCGTTGCTCAACGCCACGCCTCGCACGGCGTCGGTGTGGGCACGCATAGTGGCCAGCAGGCGGCCGCTGGCCACATCCCACAGCCGTACCATTTTGTCGTCACCGCCGCTCGCGACGAGCCGGCAGTCCCAATCAAACGCCACGCTCCAGACCCCGGCCAGATGCCCGTGCAGAGCTGCGAGCGATCGTCCATCCTTCACATCCCAGAGACGGACGATCCCATCCATGCCACCGCTCGCCAACAGCCGGCCGTCCCTGCTCAGGGCGACACCGAGAGATCCACCATCGTGCCCGTGCAGGGTGGCGCGCGGCCGGCCGCCATCCGTCTCCCAGAGCCGGATCGTCCCGTCAAAGTTTGCGCTGGCGACCAGGAGGCCATCCCTGCTCAGGTCCACGCCCCGTACCCCTCCGGTGTGCGCATGCATCGCTGCCAACAGCTCCCCACCTTCCCACATCCCAGAGGCGAATCGACTCGTCGATGCCGCCGCTGGCTAACAGGCGACCATCGCCGCTCAGAGCTACGCCGCGCACGCTGCCGGTGTGTCCGTGGAGGGTGGCGCGGAGCCGCCCGCTCTCCGCCTCCCAGATCCGGACCGTCCCATCGACAGCCCCGCTGGCCGCCAGTCGCCCGTCCCCGCTCAGCGCCACGCCCAGGATCCCGCCGGTGTGGCCCTGGAGCGCAGCCAGCGGCTGCCCGTTTTCCGTTTCCCACATCCGGATCGTCCCATCGAGGCTACCGCTGGCCACGAGTCGGCCATCCCTGCTCAGTGCCACGCTCGGGACCACGCCTGTGTGACCGTGTAGGGTCACGAGTGGCTGCCGGTCCTCCTCGCCGATGTGCTGGACGGCCTCTGCTCCCCAGAGCCGGACTGTTCCGTCTGCACCACCGCTAGCGATCAGACGGCCGTCCCCGCTCATCGAGACGGACATGACAAGGCCACGGTGCCCGCGCAGAGCGGCCAGCAGCCGTTCACTTCTGGCGTTCCAGAGCCGGATCGTTCCGTCGAAGCCCCCGCTGGCCACCAGCCCGCGGTCACCACTCAGCGCGACGCCCAGGATCCCGCCGGCCTGCCCGTCCAGGACCGCCAGCGAGCGCTCGCTCCTCGCATCCCAGAGCCTTATCACCCCGTCGACCCCGCTGCTGGCGACGAGTCTGCCATCCCTACTGATGGCCACGGCGTACACCTCGCCCGTGTGTCCGTGCAGGACCGCTATCGGCAGCCCGCTGTCCACTGCCCAGAGCCGGACGGTTCCATCGAGGCTGCCACTGGCAATCACTCGCCCATCGCCGGTCAGCGCCACGCTGCGTACGACGTCGGTGTGACCTCGCAGGATGGACGGGACCCGACCACGCTCTGCCATCCAGAGCTGTATGAGACCGTCACCACCTCCGCTCGCGACCAGCCGGCCGTCACCGCTGAGCGCCACGCCCATCACCTGGCCGGTGTGCCCCGGCAGCGGCGCCAACAACGTGCGGTCAGCAAGCCGCCAGCGGCAGACTTCGCCGTCAGCTGTGCCGGCCGCAAGGTAGGCGCCGTCCGTGCTGAGCGCCAGCGACATGGGGTTACTGAACGCCTCGCCGAGCACCGTTTCTGCGAGGTGAGCGCCCGCAAAGGTGGCACCGTGCGCCTCGACCTCCTGAAAGTAGGCCTGACGAATCGCCAACCCGGAGAGATCGGCACCTCTGAGATCGCCGCGCAGCAGCCGCAGCAGGTTGACGAGGTTGCCCGGGCCGTAACCCTGCTCCTCCACCGGCCGCCTGCGCTGCTTGTCGAGCAGACTCAGTAGCCGTTGCTCGGCCGCCCGAGCGCTCCCAAGACTCTCGACCAGTCGCTCCAGGAGCGTGGCGGCGACCAGCCGCTCCTGGCTCCGGCGCACGTAGTCTTTCCCCGTTGCCTTCAGCAGGGGCTGGCGAAGCAGGACATCCAATTCGCCCAGCGCCAATTCCTGGGCGACATCCTCGACGAACTGGTCAGTGACGTACTCCAGCACGACCGAGTGCAGGACGAACAGCGGCCCCCACTCGGTCCGTTCGAGCAGCGACCGCCGTCGCAGCCCCTCGAGTGCCCCGAGCGTCGCGGCACGAGCGATGCGCGGGTGGAGCATCGCCGCCAGATCCAGGAGGCCGACCGGCTCGCGTTCCACGGCCATGCGGCGCAGCAACTCCTGCTCGAGGCTCGAGAGGCGCTGAACTTGCCCCCTGAGCAGCTCGCGCACGCCGCCCACCATGACGGTCGGCGCCGCGGTCGCGTGCTCCAGGAAGTCGGAGATGGAGCCGTCGAACACCTCGCGGGTCGTCTCGGCCACGATTTTGAGTGCCAGGCCATTGCCGCCGCAATGCCGGACCAGCGCCTGCCATGTTGCCTCGTCGCCGACTAACTGCTTGTCGCTCAGCAGCGCGCGTCCGTCCTCGTCCCCAAGCCCGGCGAGCTCGAGTGTCCGGACCGGCCCGCGCTCGCCCAGTAGTGGCCCGAGCTCGGCCGGCTCTTCGCGACTGGTGACAACGAGGCAGCTCCGGTGCGGCGCTTCGGCAACCTGGCGGATCAGCGCGCCGTACCGCTCGTAGCCGGGACGATAGTCGCCGGCGCTGCCACCAGGCTGGAGCACCGTCTCGAAGTTGTCCAGAACCAGCAAGCAGCGAGCGTCGCGCAGCAGCTCCAGCAGCCGCCTGACCTGCGCGGATTCGCCCTGCGATGGGCCGGGGTCGTTCGGCGCGAGGAAGCGGAGTGCCTCTGTCAGCCACTCGCCAGGCGCTGGCGCGTCCCGGAGGCTGCGCCAGAAGACGTAGTCGAATGCTGGCGCGAGATCCCGGGCGACCCGGCTCGTCAGGAGCGTCTTCCCGATGCCACCCAGCCCGAGCACGGCGACCAGCCGGCTCCAATCGTCCAGCACCCAGCGCCTGAGCGTCGCACGCTCGCCGACGCGGCCCACGAAGTTGGCGACGTCCGGGGCTTCGCCCCAGGACTCTCGGTGTGCGGTGCTGGGTGCCGTGGGCGGTGCGAGCCCTGCCGCCACCGTGCGCTGGGTGTCGTTCTGGACAGGCTCGTTGCGTCCGACGACGATATGATCGAACCAGGCAGTGTCGAAGGGAGTCCGGAATCGCGGGGCGTCGCGCAGGGCGGCCGCCCAAAGCGCCCGCGCCTCCTCGCGCTCACGTCCAGCAGAGAAGCCACCGCCTTGCAGGCTCACCACGATAAGCGCCTTCAGGCTCGCGATGCCCGGATAGTTGTCGCCGGCTTCCCAGCCCTGGACCGAGCTGACGTTCACGCCGACCCGCGTGGCCAGCTCACGCTGCGTCAGGCCGGTCCGACCGCGCAGTTGCAGGACGAGCCCTCGAAAGCTCTCGACAGACTTTTCGCCGGCCGGTGGCACGATGGCGCCCCCTCCACACCCAGGAGCTGACGAGCGTCAGCTGCGCGAAACTAACGCACAGGCACCGGCAGTGTAGTTGCCCGTCGGCGAGGTCGGCAGGCGCTAACAGTGAGATGGCTCGGGTCACAACGACACGGGGCAGACGTCGTCGTAGAGCGGGTCGAATATTTGACTGAGACGATCGAGCGTATCTGAGCTCTGGCGCGGGATCAGTCGGCGAGCATATCCACCGATTCGCCCCACAAACGATCTGCGTTCTCAGGATTGAGCGCGTACGGTGCGACGCCCCGGAGATCATCCGTACGGCGTGTGACGCGCTCGGCCTCGTTGCAGTTCTCGAAGTAGCGGCCGCCGACGCCCTCCAGGAGCGGAGAGGTGGCCAGGAGCACCGAGGTCGCAGCCGCCTGTTGTACGGATGTCCGTGGCGCTGACAGCAACTTGCCGTTTCCATCCAGACGGCGCTGGAGCAGGGGCTGTGCAGCACCGGGATTCACGGCGTTGACCGTGATGCCGTCGCCGAACCACCGAGCGTTGGCACCCACGGCGAACAGCGCGTTCGCCGTTTTGGACTGTCCATAGGCCAGCCCGGGAGCGTAGAGGCGGAAGGCAAAGGAGATGTCGTCGAAGATGACCGGCGAGAGCATGTGCCCGCCGGAGCTCACCACGACCATCCTGGCCCGACCTGCCTCAGCCAGCGCCGCATGCAGTCCGAGCGCCAGTTCGAAGTGCCCGAGGTGGTTGGCGGCGAACTGCAGCTCCCAGCCCTCTCCTGTGCGAGTGAGTGCAGGCGACATCGTAACCTCGGCGTTGTTGACAAGCACATGTAAAGCGCCACGCCATGCCGCCGTGAACGAGGTAATGGAGACACGGTCGGCCAGGTCGAGCGGAGCGACGACGATGCTCCTACTCCCTGTGCTCGTCCGCATCTCGGCCGCGGCCCGTTCGCCGGCCTGAGTATCCCGGACCGCCAGCGTCACCTCGGCGCCTGCCGAAGCCAGCGCGCGGGCGGTCTCGGCACCAACTCCTGATGCCCCGCCGGTCACGATGGCACATTTCCCCGTCAGATCGACGCCCGCGAGCACCTCGTCGGCGGTGGACTCGCGGGTGAAAGGGGTCGTGATTCGCGTATGGGAGAGCATCGTGGTTCATTTCTCGGCGCCGCCGCCGATTGGGTGCAGCGCGGGCTGTGCTGGCGTGAGTCGCGAGCTCAGCCCGCGCCATCAGCACGAGTGCGGATCGTCAGGCCACGGACGCGGTGAGCGTGTGGGCCAGTGCCGATTGCTGGATCATCTCGGCCACCTCGTCGGGGTGCGAGATCATCACCACGTGCGAAGCGCCCTTGATCGCGACGGTCTGCCGCGAACCGGCCCGCTCCGCCATGAAGGCATGGAGGGCCGCCAGGATAGCCTTGTCCTGGTCTCCGTAGACGAATCGGGACGGGACTGTCCTCCAGGCCGGGGCGGCGGAGGGATCGGTGAAGGCGGCGAGCGAGACCGGGCGCTGGGTCGCGGCCGCGAGCTTCGCGTCGGCCTCAGGGATGTCGGCGGCGAACTGCGTCCAGAACTTGTCCTGCTGGATGGATACCTCCGCGCCGGCGTCGGGCAGCCCGACCGGGGGCGCCAGCGCCTGGCCGAGCGTGTTGCCCGGGAAGCGGTCCTGCAGCTCGCCGGCCGCCTCGCCTTCGTCCGGTGCGAAGGCGGCGACGTAGACCAGACCGATCACGTTGCTGTTGCCCGTCGCGGCGTTGGTGATCACCGCGCCGCCGTAGGAGTGGCCAACCAGCACGACCGGCCCCTGGATGCTGGCGAGGACGCTGGTGAGGTACGCCGTATCGGCCTTCAGCCCGCGCAGCGGGTTCGCGGCGGCGACGACCGGGTACCCCTGATCGAGCAGCCGCGAGACGACGCCGTTCCAACTGGACGAATCGGCGAACGCACCGTGGACCAGCACGACCGTCGCCTTGCTCGGGTCGCTTGAAGAGGTCAGTTGATTGCTCATCGGGTTTGTTCCAGTGCTTCGAGCGGAGCGTGTGATTTCATCCTCGCCTCGCCCTGCTCGCGGGACGAGGGAATGGCGGATTGGGACGTCGATCGAGACGTTCGACGGGGCGGCGCTTGCCGCACTGGCGGACAGGACGAATGCGCCCGCGGCGGCACTCGTCGCGGCCATCCTGACGATGAAGCCGCGCCGGCTGAAGGACTGGATCTTCGGTGACATGACGTTTCTCCGGTGGGGCTTCCTGGTGCTGTCGCACGGCCCCGTGCCTCACCTTCAGCATGACACCGTCAGGGGCGCCTGCCATCGGCGACTGGAGTGAGGAGCGCCGTACTTTGGTCGCAGGTGCTTGGCCCGGCACGCGGACATCACGCTGTGCCCGCGTGCCGGGTTGCGCCCCTCAGCGCAGCGACCGGAAGGCCGCCCGCATCTCCTGCGTGAACAGCGCCGGCTGCTCGAAGGCCGCGAAATGCCCGCCCCTGTCGAGCTTGTTGAAGTAGATCAAGTTGGGATACGCAGCCCGGACCCACGTCTCCGGGGCGGCATAGATCTCGTCTGGGAAGACGCTGACCGCGACCGGGATCTTGATCCCCCTGGGGTCGAAGAAGCCGCCCGTCGGATGGTGCGCGTTGTCCCAGTAGAGACGCGCCGAGGAGATCGCGGTGTTCGTCACCCAGTAGAGCGTGACGTTGTCCAGGATGTCGTCCCGGGTGAGGACGCCGGATTGCACTTCTCCGTCGAAGACGCGGGCGATCATCTCCTGGCTGCGTGCGTCGTGGTCGAGCATCCAGGACGCGAGGCCGATCGGCGAATCGACGATCCCGTACAGCGTCTGCGGACGATTGTTCATCTCGATGGCGTAGCCCAGCCCGTTCTTGTTGAAGAAGTCCAGCTGGTTCCAGGCGTTGAGCTCGTCGGCCGTCAGATTGGTCGGCGGTGCCTCATTGGCCGCGAGCGCCTTCGAGATGCTGATTGGCTCGGCGGCCGGCATGTTGGTGTGGATGCCGAGCAAGCCCGCCGGCTCCTGCACGCCCATAAACTCGGTGACGGCGTTGCCCCAGTCACCGCCCTGCGCCACGTACCGCGTGTAGCCGAGGCGCTGCATCAGCGTCGCCCATGCCCGGGCGATGCGAACGGGGTTCCACCCGGGCTCCGTCGGCTTGCCGGAGAAGCCGTAGCCCGGCAGCGAGGGAATCACCAGGTCGAAGGCGTCCGATGCGCTGCCGCCGTAGGCGGTGGGATTGGTCAGCGGCTCGACGATCTTCAACTGCTCGACGATCGAACCGGGCCACCCGTGCGTCACGATTATCGGCAGCGCATTCTCGTGCTGCGAACGGACGTGGATGAAATGGATGTCCAGGCCGTCGATCTCGGTCATCAAGTTCGGCACGGCGTTCAACTTCGCCTGGAGCCTGCGGAAGTCGTAGTCGGACGCCCAGTAGCGAGCGAGCTTCTGCATGGTCGCGAGCGGCACACCCTGCGACGAATCGGAGACCTGCTCGCGCTCCGGCCACTTTGTCGCGTTGATGCGCTGGCGAAGGTCGTCGAGATCCGCGTCCGGAATGTCGACGACGAATGGGCGGATGGCGGTGTTCTGCGCCTGGGCGGAGGTCATCTGGTCGATCATGGGGTTCACTCCAGCGGTGTCCGATGTGGACGTCGCGGCTGCGGCGAGATGGCCGGCGGTACGAGCGGTAGATCCGAGCGAGTCATGGGGTGCGGCGACCGACAACGGGGCGGCGCTGACCCCACCGGCGGACAGGGCGAATGCGCCGGCCGCCGCGCTCATCGCGGCCATCGTGGCGATGAAGTCGCGGCGGGTGACGGACTGACGTTTGGGTGGCGACATAGCACCTCCTCTGGCCGGGTCTCGTGGTGCTGTCGCACAGGCCCGCGCCTCGTCTCCAGCATCGCTCCCCCCGCGCGGGGCTGCCATCGGCGACTGGAGTGAGCGCAGTGGTACCTTCGGCTGACCGGTTGCTCAGACAGCCCGTCGAGCGAGGCGCGCCGTGACGGTCAGTCCTGCGAGGCTTCGAGCCCCAGCCGACTGGAAGCGGCCACGTCTGGCTTCAGGCGGACGGGGTCTGGTGGCCGCTCCGCCCGATGGCGCCGAGGCGGCTGGAGGAACGCGCGACATCCCGCGGGGCGCCTGAATCCGAAACCACGTAGGGCACGGTTGCCAGTAGCCGATACGAGGCCGGTGGAGTCCGCGCCCGATCCGTCCGACCGGCGCCGAACAACCTTTCCCCGGAACCGAGTACGAGGTGGAATGAAACGGACTAACTTTCAGTTTACAAGTGACAACAGGCAGATGGGATGCTCGCCTCACCTCAGCGTGGAGCGTGTGCAGACGGCGGGAGCGCCGAGCAACGGGAGAAAACGATGGCAAGCGCGACACTCGAACCGGAGAAACAGAGCAGCGCAGATCGACGTGAATGGGCGGACAGCCGACTGGACCCCGTGTCCGTCGCCCGCCCCGCCGCCGGCCGAGCGACCCTCCGTGTCCTGATCACCAGCCACCAGCCGATTCTCCGCCACGGGCTCAAAAGTGTGATCGCAAAAGAACCCGACCTTCAGATGATCGGCGAGACGGATGACGGCGCCGAAGCCGTGCGTCTGTCCCGGCAGCTTCGTCCGGACGTCCTCCTGATCGACCTGTCGATGCCCACCGTGGACGGCATCTCGGCGACCAGGCGGATTCGCTCGGAGATCCCCAACACCCAGGTCGTCGTCACGTCCGGCGTCGACGAGGACGCCTCGGCCGTCGAGGCGATCCGGGCCGGGGCAGCCGCGTACCTCCTCAAAGATGCCCGGATCGACGATCTGCTGCGCACCATTCGTGGAGCAGGTACTGACCAGGTCGTGCTGCCCGCGCAGATGGCCGCTCGGATGGTCCGGCCGGCCGGGGGACACGACGCCCTCTCCCGCCGTGAGGCCGAGGTCGTGCACCTGGTCGCGCATGGGTTGGCCAACAAGCAGATCGCGCGGGAGCTCGGCGTCACGGTGTCGACCGTCAAAACGCACGTGAGCGGCATCCTCTCGAAGCTCGGACTGGCATCCAGAACTCAGCTCGCGCTCTACGCCGCTCGGAACGGCCTGGCCGCGCTCGACCATCTCGGCTCCGACACGGCAGTCGGCACGCATGGCGTCCTGGTGGGGGCCTGAGCCGGTGCGCAGGTCGAATCTAGGCAGAGCTCACGAACCGTAGCGCGCGTAGCCCCCTGCGCTCGGCTCATACAGCCAACGTCGTAAGAGCCGGGTCAGCCGTGGCAGGACAACGAACGTGAGTAAGCCCGTGAATGCCACCGTGATCGCGGCTTGACGGATGAGCAGCGGCACGTCCGTCAAGAGCGGCGCCAGCAGCGTTGCCAGCAGCAGCCCGACGATATAGGCGCCGATGAGGGTGACCAGGTACATCTTCCAGCGGGGAGGCGGCCTCACCACCCCAAGGTCACGCAGCGCGAACCACGTCTCCAGGCCGGTCGCCCGTTGATCGTGGTGGGTCGAGAAGGCATCGGCCTCCCGCAGGAGGCGATTGCGCTCCTCGGAGAGCTCCCAGGTGTGCATCGACCGCTCGTCGGCCCAGCGGTGGATGACGATGCGTCGGCTCGAGGTCGGGACGTCCGGTACCAGCACCGTGGCGCCGAGGTTTCCTGGAAAGCGGGCAGCGGCCGCGATCACCCGGTGGATCCACTCGTGATATTCTGCCTCGTGCCCCGGCACGACGTCGCGGCTGACGACGATCGTCACGGGCTCAACAGCTGCTCCCTTTGTCTCCATCTCCCACCCTGACGTACGCTCGCAGGAGCGGCGCGCCCGCCGACCGGACGCGGCGTCGGCCGCCGGCGTCGGGCGATGCTGGGCGGCCACCGGTTGGCGCGGTTGCTGCACCCCCTGCGAGACGGAGCGCGCTTACGTGGTCGACCAGGCAGTCGGCAGCAGCATGTCCGGTGTGATCGGCAGCGTGCGGATGCGCTGGCCGGTCGCGTGGAACACCGCGTTGGCGATCGCCGGCGCCACGCCGACCAGCGAGATCTCGCCGAGCCCCTTGACGCCCAGCGGGTTGACGTGCGGGTCGGTCTCCTCGACGAAGATCGCGTCGAGCTGCTGGATGTCAGCGTTCACCGGCACCAGGTACTCCGCCAGATTGGCGCTGAGCACGTGCCCGTTCTGGCGGTCGATCACGGTGTGCTCCATCAGCGCCATGCCGATCCCGCCGACCATGCCGCCGATCGCCTGGCTGCGCGCCAGGGTCGGGTTGACGATCCGGCCAGCCCCGTACGCGCCGACCAGCCGGCGGACCCGGGTCTGGCCGAGGTTGGCGTCGACGGCCACCTCGGCGAACACCGCGCCGAAGGCGTGCATCGAGAAGCGTGCCCCCTGGTCGCCGGGCCCCGAGGTTGCCTCGGCCTCGATTGCGTCCACTCCCGCCCGCGCCAGGATGCGCTGGTAGCTCTCGTTCGGCTCGGCGGTGAATTCGAGCAGGCGGGCACGGGCCTCCAGGCAGGCCGCCTGGACCGCCGACCCGACGCTGGCCATCGTCATCGAGCCGCCGTGCACCGGCGTCGTCGGGAGCCTGGAGTCGCCGATCACGACGCGCACCCGCTCCGGAGGCAGCCCCAGCGCTTCACTCGCGACCTGGGTCAGCGAGGTGTACGTGCCCGGCCCCATGTCGCTGGCGGCGGCCTCGACGACCGCGCTACCATCGGCCAGCAGCCGCGCACGGGCACTGGCCGGCGCGCGCAGCGTCGGATAGGTCGCCGTCGCCATGCCCCAGCCGATCAGCCAGTGGCCGTCTCGCATCGAGCGCGGCCGGGGATGCCGCGCCGACCACCCGAATCGCTCGGCCCCGACCCGGTAGCATTCGCGCGTCGATCGGCTCGAGAACGGCAGCCCCCACTCGTCGTCCTGCTCCGGTTCGTTCCGGAGCCGGAGCTCGACCGGGTCGAGACCGATCTCGTGGGCGAGCTCGTCCAGGGCGCACTCCAGGGCGAAGACCCCGCTCGCCTCGCCGGGCGCGCGCATGTGGTTCGGCGTGTGGACGTGGAGCGGAACGAGCCGGTAGCCTGTCCGCACGTTCGGGCTGGCATGGAGGAACCGCGTCGCGCTGAGCGTCGACTCGGTGTGCTGCTCGTAGGTCGAGGTTTCGGCCGTCGCCTCGTGCACGATGCTGGTGAGCCGGCCGTCGCGCGTGGCGCCCAGGGCGACCCGCTGCCAGGTCTCGGCCCGGCAGCCGGTCCCGGCGAACATCTGGCGGCGCGAGAGGACCAGCTTGACCGGCCGACCGACCTGCCGGGCCGCGAGCGCGGCGAGCGTCACGTGGGGCCAGGTGCGAAGGGTGGTCCCGAAGGCGCCGCCGATGAACGGCGAGATCACCTGGACGTTGTCGGCCGGCATCCCGAACACCGCCGCGATCTCGTCGCGCGCGTTGGTGACCCACTGATTCTTGTCCCAGAGCGTCAGCCGCTCGCCGTCCCAGCGGGCGACGGTCGCGTGGGGCTCCATCGGGTTGTGGTTCTCGCGGGCGATCCAGTACTCGTGGTCCACTCGCGCGTCGGCGGCCGCAAGCGCGCCATCCGGGTCGCCGCGCTGATAGTCGGCGAGATGGGACGAGCCCGCGGGCAGACCGGCCTCCGGCGTGATCGCCTGGTCGAGCCGCGCCGGGAGGTCGAGGTCGGCCGGCTCCTCGGCGTAGCTCACGCGCACGAGCGTGGCCGCGTGCTCGGCCTGCTCCACGGTCTCGGCCACCACGACCACCACCGGCTGCCCGTTGAAACGGACCCGATCGTCCTGAAGCACGTGCAGCCGCTCGCCGACGGCCGGATCGATGAGGCTCCAATGCTCCAGGTACGGCAGCGTCGGCGCGTTCAGGTGGGTGAGCACGGCGAGCACGCCGGGCGCCGCCTCGGCCTCGCTGGCGTCGAGCGCCGCGATCCGGCCGTGCGCGATCGTACTGACGACCTGTACGGCATAGGCTAGCCCTGGCACATCGGCCTCGGCGGCGTACGTCGCCGCACCGGTCACCTTGAGGCGTCCGTCGACGCGCGGGAGCGGCCTTCCGATGCTGGCAGTCGTCATGCGGGGCCTCCCACTTCTTCGAGTGCCCGGACGATGGTGCGCTTCAGCAGCTCGACCTTGAATCCGTTGTGCGCCAGTGGCCGCGCGCCCTCGACGGCCCGCTCGGCGGCCTCGCGAAAGACTGCCGTTTCCGGGCGCCGGCCGATCAGCATCGCCTCGGACTCGTGGAGCCGCCACGGCCTCGGTGCGACCCCGCCGGCCGCGAGCCGGGCCGCTCGAATGACGCCGCCCTCCACGTCGAGGACCGCCGCGACCGAGACCAGCGCGAACTCGTAGGAGGCCCGATCACGCACCTTCAGATAGTGGGCGCGACCGCCAACCGGCGCCGGCAGGTCGACCGCCGTCACCAGCTCGCCCGGCTCCAGCACGGTCTCCCGGTCGGGCGTGGCGCCGGGCAGCAGGTAGAAATCCGCGATCGGGGTGCTGCGCGCACCGTCGACGCCACGCGTCTGGACCACGGCATCCAGCGCCATCAACGCCACGCACATGTCGGACGGGTGGGTGGCGACGCAGTAGCCGCTAGCGCTGAAGATGGCGTGCGAGCGGTTGAAGCCGTGGATCGCCGGGCAGCCGGTGCCCGGATCGCGCTTGTTGCACGGATAGGCGAGGTCGCGGAAGTACAGGCAGCGGGTCCGCTGCATGACGTTGCCGCCGACGGATGCCATGTTGCGCAGTTGGGCCGACGCCCCGGCTCGGATCGCCTGCGACACCAGCGGATACCGCTCGCGGATCGTTGAATGGTTGGCGACGTCGCTGTTGCGAGCGAGCGCGCCGATCCGGACGCCGTCTCCACTCGGCTCGATACCGGCCAGCGGCAACCGGTTGACGTCGATCAAGAGCGAGTGCCGCTCGGCGCCCTCTTTCATCAGATCGACCAGTCCGGTGCCGCCGGCCAGGAAGGTCGCTCCGGCCTGGGCGGCGGCGTACGCGACCGCTGTGTCCGGGTCGGTTGCTCTGACGTACTGGAACGGATGCATGCCTGTGCCTCCTTCCACCTGCCAGGGCTAGCGGGCCCCGTCCCGGACGTCGCGGATCGCGTCGACGATGTTCGGGTAGGTCCCGCAGCGGCAGATGTTGCCGCTCATCCCCTCACGGATCGCGTCGTCGGTCGGAGCGCCCTCCTGGAGCAGTGCGACGGCTGAGATGATCTGGCCGGGCGTGCAATAGCCACACTGGAACGCGTCCCGGGCGATGAACGCCTCCTGGATCGGATGGAGCGTGTCGCCCTCGGCCAACCCCTCGATGGTGGTGATCTCGGCGCCGTCGTACACGAGGGCGAGCGCGAGGCAGGCGTTGGCCCGCCGACCGTCGATCAAGATGGTGCAGGCGCCGCACTGGCCGTGGTTGCACCCCTTCTTCGAACCGGTCAGGCCGAGCCGCTCCCGCAGGAGGTCGAGCAACGTCGTCCTCGGATCGACTCGGAGCGTAACCTCGCGCCCGTTGACTCGGAGCCGCACGGGCACCTCGTCGGGACCGAGCACCCCTGGGCTCGCCTGTGCAATCTCGGTCTGGATCATTCGTGGGCTCCCTCTCAGCGCGACCGGACTGGCACCGCCAGTCCGGCCTGGTGCCTCATCTCCATCATGGCAACGCCCTCAGCGCCTGCCATCGGCGATTGGAGTGAGTGGAGTGGTACCTTCGGCTGATCGGCTGCTCAGGCGGCGCGTCGAGGAGCGGCGGCCAATCGCATCGAGTACGCGATCACATGCCCCAGACCGCGCGACGTCAGTGGCAGCACCTCTCGAGATCAGGCTGTCCCGTTGCGGCCGGCCGGGATCGGCATGGTCTCCAGGTGCGGCGCTGAAGGCAGGCCGGTCACGGTGAGGATCTCTTGCTCGTCGAGCGTCTCGTGCTGGATCAACGCTTGCGCCAGCACCTCGAGCTGACGGCGGTGCTCGCGCAGCAGTCGGACCGCGTCGTCGTAGCATTCGTCCAGGATGCGCCGGACCTCGCCGTCCACGAGCTGGCTGGTCGCCTCGCTGAGGCCGGCTCCGCCCTGCGTCCCGAACCCGCCCTGGCCCGGCAGGAACTGGTTGTCGCGCGAGGCTAGCGTCACCGGCCCGAGCGCCTCGCTCATCCCCCAGCGTGTGACCATCTGGCGGGCCAGGCTGGTCGCCTGCTCCATGTCGCTCTCCGACCCGGTCGTGCGCGAGCCGTAGACGACCTCCTCGGCCGCCCGCCCGCCCAGCGCGCCGGTGATGCGCGCTCGAAGGTATCCCTCGTGATAGTTGTGTCGGTCGGCCTCCGGCCGCTGGTACGTTACGCCCAGCGCCTGGCCCCTCGGGATGATCGTCACCCGGTTGACCGGGTCCGCGCCACGAACGACCAGGCCGAGGATGGTATGCCCACCCTCGTGGTAGGCGACCCGCTCGCGCTCGTCGTCGCTCAGCAGCAGCTCGCGCGCAGGGCCGAGGATCAGCTTCTCTAGCGCGTCCTGGAAGTCAACCTGGTGGACGGCGTCGGCGCCCCGTCGAGCCGCCTGGAGCGCGGCCTCGTTCACCAGGTTCCGCAGATCAGCGCCGACCAACCCCGGGGTCGTCGAGGCCATGACCTTGAGATCCACGTCCGGGGCCAGCGGCACGTTCCGGGTGTGAACCTTCAGGATCGCTTCGCGTCCGTTCTTGTCCGGCGGGTTGACTGTCACGCGCCGGTCGAAGCGGCCGGGTCGCAGCAAGGCCGGATCGAGCACATCCGGGCGGTTGGTCGCGGCCAGAACGATGACGCCCTCACGAGAGCTGAACCCGTCCATCTCGGTCAGGATCTGGTTGAGCGTCTGTTCCTGCTCGGAGTTGCTGCCGGAGAAGACCCCGCTGCCGCGTGCACGCCCGATGGCGTCGAGCTCGTCGATGAAGACGATCGCCGGCGCCGCCTCACGGGCCTGCTTGAACAGGTCACGGACTCTCGATGCCCCCACGCCGACGATGATTTCGACGAACTCGGAGGCACCCAGGCTGAAGAACGGCACCCCGGCCTCGCCGGCCACCGCCCGCGCCAACAGCGTCTTGCCCGTCCCTGGCGATCCGACCAGCAAGACGCCCTTCGGCACGGCCCCGCCGAGCCGGGTGTACTTCGGCGGATTTTTCAGGAAATCGACGATCTCGACCAGCTCGTGCTCGGCCTCGTCGATGCCGGCGACGTCCTCGAACGTGATCCGCTTCTCGTCGTCGGCCGGCTGATCGACCCGCCGGGCGGTGCTGCGGCCCAGGCCGAACGCGCCGGCCGCGCCGCCAAGCTGACTCGCTGCTCTCCGCGATAGCCAGAGGAAGCCGGCGATCAGGAGGATGGCCGGACCGAAGCTGATCAGCAGCGACAGCAATGGGTTCTGCGGCTGGTCGAGCGCGCGGGCGTTGATGGTCACCCCCTGGTTGAACAGCTCGCCCTCGAGACCCGGGTCGGCGAAGGCCGGCCGCACCGTGCTGAACTGCGTACTGGTCGTCGGCTGACCGCCGTCCGGCGTGTAGGTGACGGCCTGTTTGAATGTCCCCTGAATGGTGTCGCCCCGGCTGACGATCTCGGCCACGTTGCCCGCTGTGACCTGTTGGCGGAACAGCGTGTACGGCACCTCCGTCCGGGCGGGCTGACCCGGCATGAACAGCGCGCCCACGACGTAGTTCACCGCGAGGAGCAGCAGGATGACCAGCCAGAACGGCAGCCGCCAGCCTCGCTGCTGATCCCCGGTGTCGTTCCTGTTGGCTTGATCGCCGGCACCGGCCTGCGTGCGCGGCTCCGGCGTACCGCCGCCCAACGCCTGCCGCACGAGATCCCGAAACCCGCCTGATCCCGCTCCGGTGCCGTCACTGTCCGGCGTCACCTGGCGCCTGTTCCGCTCCATGCTCATTGCTTCCTCCGGCTCCCGTCACCTCTCCAGCATGGGAGCGCCACGAGCGCCTGTCATCGGCAACTGGAATGAGCGCAGTCGTACCTTTGATGGAGCGCTTCCGGACGCTGCCTTGCCGGAGCCTCAGACCTCCGGGGGCGGCAAGCTGGGCAGCACCTTGTCGAGCGTGATCGGGTAATCGCGGACACGTACGCCGGTGGCGTTGAACACCGCGTTCGCGACGGCTGCTCCGGCCCCGCAAATACCCAGCTCGCCGATGCCTTTGACGCCGAGGGGGTTGGCCCTATCGTCGAACCCGTCGAGCACGACGGCGTCGATGTTCGGGATGTCGGCGTGCACCGGCACCAGGTACTCGGCCAGATCACGGTTGACGAACGCGCCGGTGCGCGTGTCGACGACCGCCTCCTCGTGCAGGGCCGCGCTCACCCCCCAGGTCACGCCGCCGATCAGCTGGGAGCGCGCCGTCTTGGCGTTCAGGATGCGGCCGGCCGCGAACACGCCCAGCATTCGCCGAAGACGGATCTCGGCCGTATCGACGTCGACCCCGACTTCGGCGAAGTGAGCCCCATAGGTATGGATCGAGTAGTCGCGGTAGTTCGGATCTTCGAACGCGCCGCCGATCTCGCCCTCCGCCTCCAGCCCCTCGGCGGGAACGCGTCCGTCCGCGGCGCGCAGCTTCTCGAGCAGCACTTCGCACGCACGGTAAAGCGCGTTGCCCGAGTTGGCGGCTCCCCACGAGCCGCCGGAGCCCCCGCTGACGGGAAAGTCCGAGCGTCCCAGCTCGACTCTCACCCGATCGATCGGCAGGTCGAGACGCTCGGCGGCGACCTGGGTCAGGATGGTGTAGGTTCCGGTCCCGATGTCGGTCATGTCCGACTGGACGACGGCGATCCCATCCGGGCCCAGCCGGACTCGCACCTTCGTTGCGGCCTGGTAGTGCAGACGCATGGCGGCCGCCATACCGCAGCCCACCAGCCACCGACCGTCGCGCCGGCTGGCGGGTCGAGTGGGGCGGCGCTCCCAGCCGAACAGGCGTGCCCCTTCGCGCATGCACTCGACCAGACGGCGATCGCTGAATGGGACCCCGCGCTCGGGATCGAGCGACGGCTCGTTGCGGATCCGGAGCTCGATCGGGTCCATGGCTAGCGCGTAGGCCAGCTCATCCATCGCCGACTCGAGCGCGAGAGGGCCCGTCGCTTCGCCCGGTGCCCGTACGTCTGCCCCCGGCACGATGTCGAGCGGTGCCAGCCGGTGCCGCGTCAACCGGTTCGGCGCCGCGTAGAGACTCCGAGTAGCGCCGACGGTCGCCTCGACGTGCTCCTCATGCGGGTTCGTGTGCATCGTTGCTTCGTGTCCGATGGCGACCAGGCGGCCGTCCCGCTGCGCCCCCAACCGGACGCGTTGACTCTGCGTGGGCCGCGAGCCGACGAGCTGGAAGATCTGCTGCCGGGTCATCGCGACCTTCACCGGCTGGTTCAACTGGCGGGCCGCGAGCGCCGCCAGGATCGTCTCGGCGTGGATGCCCAGCTTGGAGCCGAACCCTCCGCCGACGTACGGAGCGACCACCTGAACCCGCGAGCCGTCGATCTGGAGCGTGCTGGTGATCGCGCTGTGGGCCGCGAAGAGGGTCTGGGCGCTGACGTAGGCGACGAGGTCTTCGCCGCGCGGTACCGCCACGCACGCGTGCGGCTCCAGCGGCTGGGCCGGCTGACACGGCGTCGTGTAGCGCTGGTCTATCCTGACCGCGGCATTGTCGAACGCGGCCTCGAAATCGCCCACCGCGGTATCGGTCTCGACCAACCCGGGGAAGATCGTTGGCGGGGCGTACGCCGCATCCTGACGCGTCGAGAAATCGTACTCCCCTGGCTCGACGGCGTACTCGACGCGGACGAGATTGGCCGCCGCTCGGGCCTGCTCGAAGGTCGTGGCGACGACGAGCGCCACCGGCGCGCCGTAGTGATGAATCTCGGGGCCGCTCAGCGCCGGCTGGGCACGCGAGTACACCCAGGGGTCCGACAGATCGGGCGTGCCCTGAACCGGCGCATTCTGATGGGTCATGACCAGGCGCACACCGGGCGATCGCTCGGCATCGGTCGTGTCGATCCGTGTAATGCGGCCTTTGCCGATCGTGGCGCCGACGATGAACCCGTAGAGCGGTTGGCCGACGTCCCAGCGCTCGTAGGTATAGGTGGCCTGGCCAGTGACCTTCAGCGGGCCGTCCACGCGGTCGAGGGGGTGTCCAATCATCGACATCGGAGTCTCCTCAGCCCACCTGTGCCGCTTGCGCCAGGGTGCGGCAGAGCGTTCGCTTCGCGAGCTCGATCTTGAAGTTGTTGTGGCCATGCCCGACGGCACCCGCCAGCGCGGCCTCGGCAGCGGCCAGGAAGCTCGCCATCGTGGCCGGTCGTCCGATCAGGGCTGTCTCCGCCTCGTAGGACCGCCACGGCTTGTGCGCCACGCCGCCGAACGCCACCCGGACGCCATTGACGGTGTCGCCGCTGGTCGAGACGACCGCCGCGACCGAGATCAGGGCGAAGGCGTAGGAGGCCCGGTCTCGGACCTTGCGGTAGAGCTGCCGACCGGATGGCGGCGGCGGCAGCAAGACGGCGGTGATCAGATCGCACGGCCTGACGACGGTCTCCACGTGCGGGGTGTCGCCGGGCAGACGGTGGAAGTCGCCGATCGGGATGAGGCGGACGACCCCTTCGACGTCGAGGATCTCGATCTCGGCGTCCAGAACGGCCAGTGCGACGGCCATGTCCGACGGGTGGACGGCGATGCAGGCGTCGCTCGCGCCGAGGATCGCGTGGACCCGGTTGACCCCACCGATCGCCGAGCAGCCGGAGCCGGGCGTGCGTTTATTGCAGTCGGCGGCCGTGTCGTAGAAGTACGGGCAGCGGGTGCGCTGGAGCAGGTTGCCGCCGACCGATGCCTTGTTCCGCAACTGCCCGGAAGCGCCGGCCAGGAGCGCCTGGGACAGGACCGGGTAGCAGGCCCGAACGCTGCGATGGGCTGCGACGTCGGCGTTCAACGCCTGTGCGCCGACCCGCAGCCCGCCGTCCGAGGTCTCCTCGATCGCTCGCATCGGCAGGCGGCTGATGTCGACCAGGTGGGCCGGGCGCTCGATCTCGAGCTTCATCAGGTCGAGCAGGTTGGTGCCACCGCTGATGAACTTCGCACCGGGCCTGGACGCCGCCACGATCGCGGCGTGGGGCTCCGTCGCGCGCTCGTAAGTGAACGCTCTCATCGCCGGCCTCCTTCGGCGACGTCGCGGATCGCCGCCACGATGTTCGGGTAGGCGGCGCAGCGGCAGATGTTGCCGCTCATCCGCTCACGGATCTCGGTGTCAGTCAGTGGAATCTCGGTTGCAGCAACGTCGGCGGTGACGTGGCTCGGCCAGCCGACCTGCGCCTCGGCCAGCATGCCGACGGCGGAGCAGATCTGGCCCGGCGTGCAGTAGCCGCACTGGAAACCGTCCCGCTCGACGAAGGCCTGTTGGAGCGGATGAAGAGAATCCGGCGACCCGAGCCCCTCGATCGTCACGATCTCGTCGCCCTCGTGCATGACGGCAAGCGTGAGGCAGGCGTTAATGCGGCGGCCGTTGACCAGGATCGTGCAGGCGCCGCACTGGCCGTGGTCACAGCCCTTCTTGGCGCCGGTCTGGCGAAGGCGCTCGCGCAGGGCGTTCAGCAAAGTCGTGCGGGTGTCGACGGTCAGGCGGTGCTCTGTCCCGTTCACCTGGAGAACAATCTCGACGTCGCTGGACCGCTCGGGCGCGACTGTCTCTGTCACTGGGCGTTCAGATTGCAGCGTCATGGTGCTCACTCCCGATACTGGTCGGGCCCCCGCCCCGTCGGTGAGAAGGCTCGGCGACGATGGCGTCGAACTCGCCATCACCAGCCGGTACGCGTAGCGGGACTCTTGGTCAGCAGGACTCGGCTCACGACCAGGACCCACACCAGGCCGATGATGGGCGAGACGAACCGCGAATAGGCGCCGTCTGGTGCCCAGATTCCACCGCTCAGCCACGTGGTGCCGCCTAGCAAGACGAGCACGACGGCTGCGACCCCCGCTGCGAAGAGCGCGTTCGAGATCAGCCCGGCCCGCCAGAGCCCGAACGTCCCGGCCATGATCAGCATCGCCCGCGGGAACGACGTCAAGACGACGCCGGCCCACGTGAAGTCGTTCAGTCCCAATGTGAGCGCGTCATTTCCTGAGCCGGCGATCGAGTACGCGAGAGCTGCGCCCATCGCGATGAGCACGAGGAACAGCCCTCCGACCGCTGCGCTGGAGGCGGTCGCCGCCGCGCCCCAACCGTCTTGCCCCGCATCTGCCAGGGTGGTCCTGAGCGCCGCCGCGAACCACAGCAGGTAGAGGACCGCCAGGCCGGCGATCACCGAAGCGATCAGGATGCGCGTGCGGTCCCCGTTGTAGAACGCGACGACTGCGTCGGCCGACGCGCCGACCTGCGGCTGATAGCCGTAGATGACGTACGCGATGACGACAAGGACGATGAAGTTGATGCCACTCATGCGCCATTGGCGTTCCCAGAACACCCGAGCGATGTTCACGCTGGTGGATGAGGCCATGGCTGTGGTGGATGCGCTCATGAGGATCTCCTCTCGAACTGAAGGTGAATTCGGAAGCCCCGTGGCCTGCGGGCGGTCAGCGCAGCAGTCTGAGTAGACGGGGCGAATCCGATAGCGGCCGCGCCGACGGCGGCCATCGCGGCAAGAAGGCCGCGGCGGCTGACGGGATGACGGTTCGGTGCCGACACGGCACCTCCTGTGACAGGGTCCGGTGGTGCTGTCGCACGGGCCCGTGCCTCACATCCAGCATGCCTGCGCCGTGCGTCACTGCCATCAGCGGATGGAGTGAGCACAGTCGTACCTTTGACTGAGCGGTTGGTCAGGCCGCGCGTCGAGCTCGGCGCGCTGTGACGATCAGCGGGGCGATGATTCGAGCCTCGGCCGACCGAGGGCGACCAGATCGGGCTTCAGGTGGACGGAGGCGTGGGGTCGCTCCGATCGACGGCGCCGAGCGCGAGGAGCACCTGTCGCTGGGCCTCGGTCACGCCGGTCAGCCCGGTGATGTCGACCGCCTCGTATCGCCGTTCGACACGGAGTGCGCGCCGCAAGGCGCCGGCACATGCATCCCAGAGCCGAGCCGTCCCGTCCACGCCACCGCTGGCAACCAGGCGGCCATCCCGGCTGAACGCCAGGGCGAGAATCAGGGCGTCGTCCCCCTGGATCGTGACCAGTTCCCGCTCGCTCGCTGTCTCCCAGAGTCGAATGGTCCCGTCGTAGCTCCCGCTCACGATCAGCCGGTTGTCTCCGCTCAGCGCCACGCCCCAGACCCCGCCGGTATGCCCACGCAGGGTGTCCAGCATCCGGCCACTCTCCGTCTCCCAGAGCCGGACGGTCCCATCCAGGCCCCCGCTGGCGACGAGGTGACCGTCAAGACTCAGCGCCACGCCGTAGACCACGCCGTCATGCCCGTACAACGTTGCACGCGCACGCCCGCTCGCCGTCTCCCAGAGCCGGACGGTCCCGTCGACGCCGCCACTGGCGACGAGCCGGCCGTCCCCACTCAGTGCCACGCCGTAGACGAGGCCGGTGTGCCCGTGAAGCGATGCCAGCGCTCGCCCGGTCTCCGCCTCCCAGAGCCGCACCGTCTCGTCGAAACCGCCGCTCGCGACGAGCCGGCCGTCCGCGCTCAG
>Ga0209382_10001078_pt1 | contig 43813 bp, 36 predicted proteins | sample SoiMetdeltSBSDD5_FD_187599 | JGI IMG/M metagenome (GOLD analysis project Ga0209382, IMG submission 187599) | Bulk soil microbial communities from a Populus tree surrounding site in Tennessee, USA - Soil MetaG P. deltoides SBSDD5 (SPAdes) (version 2) | ecosystem: Environmental > Terrestrial >... | reverse complement strand
TCGGCCATCAACAGGATCTGCTCGACCCGGCCGCCGAGGTGATGGAAGGAGACCCGCGAGGGGATGGCGCGGCGGGCGGCGTCGGTCAGCTCCACCTGAAGCTGCTGCACCTGGCCGGCGAGCGCCTGAACCTGGGCGAACGCCTGGTCACGCTCGGCTTGGAGGGTGTCTATCTCGGCTTCGGCGCGACTGACATATCGCTCGACTTGCCGTTTGTCGTAGCCGCGCATGGCCACGTCAAAGGAGATGCCTTCGCCAAGTGAGAACAGGTCTTCGCCGTGCGACATGGCCACCATCTTCACACACGATTGAAGAACCCGCCCATTTGCCTCGCCTTGAACCGAGGTCAAAGCGCTGTCACGACATGGCGAAACCCCGGCTCACCCACCCAGCGGTCGGATGAGCCGAGGCTCCCAGCAGTTGGCTTCAGACGCCGTCCTTGCCCTTGGCCTTGTCGCCGACCGGGATCGACGGCACGATGCCCGCCAGGCCGGAGAGCATCTGGCCCAGCTGCGTGGTGACCGCGTCTTTCTGCCTGGTCAGCTCGTCCACCTCGCGGCGGGCGGCGCCGGTGGTCAGCTCGGCCTCGTTGCGGGCCTCGCTGACGAGGCGGTGCGCCTCGGCCTTGGCCTCGTTGACTGCCTTCTCGGAGGCGGCGCGAGCCTTCTCGATCATGTCGCTCGCGGCGCGCTCGGACTCGACGCGGCGCACCTCGGCGCGCTGCTCGATCTCCTTCGCGCGGTCTTCGGCGTTGCGTGCCCGCCCCTCGGCCTCGCCGACCAGCTTCTGCGTGGCGGCGACCGCCGCGTTGTGGCGCTGGGACTCCTCGCGCTCCGACTTCTCCCGGCGCTCGGCGAGCTCCAGCTGCAACGCCTGCAGGTCCTTGTCGCGCTTGTCACGCGCGTCGGCCAGCATCTTGGACGCCTCGGCGCGCTTCTCCTCGGCCTCGCGGGCCGCCTTGGCGCGCAGCTGCGTGATCTCGCGCTCCGCGGTCGCCCGCAGCGTCGCCACCTCGCGCTCGACCGTCGCCTTCAGCTCGGCCACCTCGTGCGAGGTCGACGTGCGAAGCTGCTTGGTCTCGCGGTCGGCGTCGGCGCGCAGCGTGTCGGCCTCGCGGCGAGCCTGCACCCGCACCTCTGCCGCCTCGCGCTCGGCGGCGGTGCGCATGTTGCCCGCCTCGCGCTCGGCGGTCGCCTTCATGGCGGCGGCCTCGGCGCGGGCCTTGTCGGTGATCTCACGGGCCTCGAGGCGAGCAGCCGAGAGGATGCCCTCCGCCTCCCGCTTGGACTCGCCACGGTGGTCGTTGGCCTGCTCCTCGGCGAGGCGCAGGATCTGCTCGACCCTGGTGCCCAGACCCGAAAGGGTGGGGCGGCTGTTCTCTTCGAGCTGCTTGCTGGCGTCGCCGAGCTTCTGCTCGACGGCGGCCAGGCGCTGCTCGGCCTGGCGCAGCCGGCGTTGCGCATCGTTCATGCGCTGCTCGGCCTCGTTGCGCGCTTGCTCTGATTGGGAGAGGCTGGCTGTCAAACGACCTATCGCGGCGTCGACTTGGCCGCGGTCATAGCCGCGGAGCTGGACGCTGAATTCCTGATGCGTGCTCACGGCGCCTTCAAAGAAGTCCATACTGTTGGGGGAAGCTTGCTGCTGGGGCATTGGCACATACTCGCAGATGCACCCGGGTTCATTGCAATAGCGTGGGGGCAGTTTTGCCGGGTGAAAATGTGCCGACCCCTAGACACCGCTAAATCTGTTGATCGCCTCGATGTGCCGTGCCCGTTTTTCCTGATCTCTCACGCCGAGGCCGGGTGTGGGGGCTAGGCCGAGAACGCCGACTTTGCCCTGGTGAGCGTTGCGGAGGACTTCGTACGCCGCCTGGCCGGTCTGATCCAGCGGAAACGTTTTGGACAGCGTCGGGTGGATGCGGCCGAGATCGATCAACCGGTTAGCCTCCCACGCCTCGCGATAATTGGCGAAGTGGGTGCCAATAATCCTTTTGAGTGACATCCAAAGGTACCGGTTGTCGTATTGATGTTCATAGCCGCTAGTCGAGGCGCAGGTCACGATCGTGCCGCCGCGTTTTGTCACGAACACGCTGGCGCCGAAGGTCTCCCTGCCCGGGTGCTCGAGGACGATGTCCGGGTCCTCACCGCCGGTCAGCTCCCTGATGCGGGCGCCGAAGCGCTTCCACTCAGACGGATCCTGCGTGTTTTCGTCGGCCCAGAAACGGTACCCCTCGGAAACCCTGTCAATGACAAGGTCGGCTCCCATCCGCCGGCACAGCTCGGCTTTGTCCGAACTGGACACCACGCAAACGGGGATAGCGCCGCCGTTGAGCGCCATCTGGGTGGCGTAGGAACCGAGGCCGCCGCTTGCGCCCCAGATCAGCACCACGTCGCCCTGCTTCATGTTGGCGCCGTTGTGCGAGACCAGCTGGCGGTAGGCGGTCGAGTTGACCAGGCCAGGGCTGGCGGCCTCCTCCCACGTCAGGTGAGAGGGCTTGGGCATGAGCTGGTTTGCCTTGACCAGCGCCATCTCGGCCAGGCCGCCGAAGTTGGTCTCGAAGCCCCAGATGCGCTGCTGCGGATCAAGCATGGTGTCGTCGTGGCCTTGCGCGTCCTCGAGTTCGACGCTCAGGCAGTGGGCGACGACCTCGTCGCCCGGCTTCCACCGGGTCACGCCGGCGCCGACGCGCAGCACCACGCCCGCGGCGTCCGATCCCACCACGTGGTAAGGCAGGTCGTGCCGCTTGGCGAGCGGCGAGACGCGACCGTAGCGCTTGAGGAAGGCGAAGGTCGGCAGCGGTTCGAAAATGGACGTCCAAACCGTGTTGTAGTTGACCGCGCTGGCCATGACGGCGATCAATGCCTCGCCGGGGCCGATCTCGGGCGTCGGAACCTCTTGCAGGTGAAGGGACTTGCGCGGATCCTTCTCGGCGTTCGGGAGGCCGGCGAACATGCCGGTCTCCTCCTCGCGCACGACCATGCCGCGGTAGCTCGCGGGCACATTGACCTTTTCCAGGGCTGCGAGGCCCTTCTCGGTATCCATGATCGCATCGAGGATCTGTCGCATACCCCTTGACGTTACCGGTGAGTAGGTAGGCGTGTAAGCGCTCTGTGAAAAAGTCCACCGATTGCGGAGGGTGGGGACACTGACAATACTCACGGAGCATGGAGGCTGGTCGCGCGGACACGCAGCGGGTCGAGACGCTACGCCGCGACTTGGCGCACGCCATGCGCACCGGCCCGTTCTCGGCGGTGCTGCATCTGGCGATCGAGTCGAGCATGATGCGCCTCGAGGAGATCCAGGAACGCCTTGCCGCACAAGGGATTTCGGTCAGCCTGACGACGCTGAGCTACTGGCGCCGGGGGCGCAGCCGGCCGGAGCGGCCGGAGTCGATGCGTGCCGTGCGCCTGCTCGAGGAGATTCTGGGGTTACCCGCTGAGTCGCTCATCTCTCAGCTGGGCCCGCGCCGTCCCCGCGGGCGATGGCTTACGCATCCGCCTGGCTCGATCGACATCGATCGCCTCTTCCAGGACTCGGGCAGCGTCACCAAGATGCTCGACGAGCTCGACAACCGGATGCACCACGAGCTGACCCGGTTGAGCCTGCACGACCTTTACATCATCGGCCCGCAGCGGCAGGAGATCAGCCTGACGGTGCGGCAGGTGCTGCGCGCCAATTTGGACAAGGTCTCGCGGGCGGTCGCGGTCTTCCGCACCGACGACACGACCCGCCCTCCGATCCGGATCAACGCGGTCCGCAGTTGCCGGGTGGGCAGGGTGCGCTCCGATGTGGAGGGCGGGCTGCTCGCCGCGGAGCTGATCTTCGACCGGGTGCTGGCGCAGGGCGAGACGGTCGTCGTGGAGTACGAGTTCGTGACGGTCTCGGCCGAGCCGACCAACATCTATTTCCGTGGCTTCGCCGGTCCGGTCGGCGAGTATGTGTTACAGGTCCAATTCGATCTGGCGGCCGTGCCGGCGCGGGTGTACCGGTTCGAGCGCCGCGGCGTTTCCGCGCCGGACCAGGGAGTACGGGAGGTCTGGATCGGAACGACGCACGGGGCTCATCTGGTCGCCTACGAGGTGCCGCCGGGCATCATGGGCATGAGGTGGGAGTGGGAGTGAGCACTCCTCCCCGGCGCTCACTCCCCAGCAAAGCTTCATCCGCCATCGTCCGCGAGCCCTATCCGCAAGCCTTGCCGCCCCCCGGCCGGGCTCAAATTAGCGCCGACCGAGAGGGACAAGACCGACCCTAGTCCTCCCGGGAACGTCCACACCAGGTCGTTTCACAGCCAGTGAGCAAGTTCCGCGCCAATACTGTTTATGACTTGTATACATGGCCGCCGTCACCCGGGGTTGGTCTTTAAAACTGTTTAGCGGGTTCGACAAGCTCCACAAGCACCCCGCCGGCGTCCTTGGGATGCACGAAGTTGATCCGCGATCCGGCCGTCCCGCGCTTGGGTGCGTCGTAGAGCAGCCGCACTCCACGATCGCGCAGCGCCTTTGAGACGGCGTCGATGTCCGCAACCGTGTAGGCCACCTGTTGCACGCCGGGCCCGCTACGCTCAAGGAACTTGCCGATCGGGGAGTCGGGCCGCAGCGGAGCGAGCAACTGGACACACCCGCCCTCGAGCGACGGTCCAACCCGCAACATCGCCTCGCGTACCCCCTGCTCAGGGTTTTCTTCAACATGGACGCACGTCATGCCGAAGGTATTCTGATAAAAGTCGATCGCTTCATCCAGATCGCGCACGGCCACACCGACGTGATCGATGCGCAGGAGGCCGATCGGTGTGACATGGTTCGCAGACAGCTCCGAGCTCATGTTGGTTAGTCTGACTGAATCATCGTTAAGCCGCCCATGAGAGGTTTCTCATTATGACATCGGTCATCGTCAGCGGTGCGCGCACGCCCATGGGGCGACTGCTGGGCAACCTCAAGGACCTGCAGGCCACGCAGCTCGGCTCGGCCGCCATCAAGGCCGCGCTCGAGCGCGCCCAGATCAAGCCGGAGCAGGTGCAATATGTGATCATGGGCCAGGTGCTGCAGGCCGGTTCCGGCCAGATCCCCGCGCGCCAGGCCGCGGTCGGCGCCGGCATCCCGATGTCCGTGCCCGCCCTGACCATCAACAAGGTGTGCCTTTCGGGCCTCGACGCGATCGCCCTGGCCGACCAGCTCATCCGGGTGGGCGAGTTCGACATCGTCGTGGCGGGCGGCATGGAGTCGATGACTAACGCGCCGCACCTCCTGCTCGGCCAGCGCTCTGGCTACAAGTACGGTGACGTGGTGATCAAGGATCACATGGCGCTCGACGGGTTGACCGACGCCTATGACTGCTGCTCCATGGGCGAGTCGACCGAGCGTGCCGGGGTCAAGCTCAACATCCCCCGCGAGGAGCAGGACGCCTTCGCCGCCGCCTCGCATCAGAAGGCGGCCGCGGCGCAGAAAAACGGCCACTTCGCCGAGGAGATCGCGCCGCTTTCCATCCCGCAGCGTAAGGGCGATCCGATCGTGCTCGCCGAGGACGAGGGCGTGCGCGCCGACACCACCGTCGAGGTTTTGGCGAAGCTTAAGCCGTCGTTCACCAAGGACGGCACGATCACGGCGGGCTCCTCGTCGCCGATCTCCGACGGCGCGGCCGCGGTCGTGGTGATGCGCAAGGAAAAGGCGGAGGAGCTGGGGCTGAGCTGGCTCGCCGAGATCGGCGCCCACGGCAACGTGGCGGGTCCAGACAACTCCCTGCACTCCCAGCCATCCAACGCGATCATGCAAGCTCTCTCCAAGGCAGGCTTGAAGGTCGAGGATCTCGACCTGATCGAGATCAACGAGGCGTTCGCCGCCGTGGGCCTCCAGTCCATCCGTGACCTCGGCGTCGACCCGGCCATAGTCAATGTCAACGGCGGCGCGATCGCGCTGGGCCACCCCATCGGCATGTCCGGTGCCCGCCTCGCCCTCACCCTGGCTCTCGAGCTCAAGCGGCGCGGGGGCGGTCTGGGGGCCGCTGCCCTCTGCGGCGGCGGTGGCCAGGGCGATGCATTGATTTTGCGGGTACCCAGTTGAGTTCAATAAACACGCTCGTCGAGCGGGCTCGGTCTGGGGATCCCCGGGCCGTCGCCCGCTTGATAAGCCTTGTGGAAAACGGGGATCCAGCCCTGCCACAGATCGCCGCGCAGCTCGGCCCGACCGCGGTCAAGGCCCGGGTGGTCGGCATCACCGGCTCGCCGGGCGTCGGCAAGTCGACCACCACCAACGAGCTGGTGCGCGCGTTCCGCAAGCTTGACCGCCGCGTCGGGGTGCTCGCCGTCGACCCGTCAAGCCCGTTCTCCGGCGGCGCGATCCTGGGCGATCGCGTGCGCATGCAGGATCACGCCACCGATCCGGGCGTCTACATCCGATCCATGTCGAGCCGGGGCCACCTCGGCGGCCTCGCCGCCGCCACCCCGGCGGCGGTGCGGGTGCTGGCCGGGGCGGGCTGCGACATCGTGCTCGTCGAGACGGTCGGCGTCGGGCAGGCCGAGGTCGAGATCGCCAGCCTCGCCGACACCACGCTGGTGCTGCTCGCGCCGGGCATGGGCGACGCGATCCAGGCGGTGAAGGCCGGAATCCTTGAGATAGCAGACATTTTCGTGGTCAACAAGGCCGACCGCGACGGCGCCGACGCCACGTACAAGGACATCCACGGGATGATCGCGCTGGGCGGCAGCGAGCGCGGCCCGGGCGACTGGCGGCCGCGCGTGCTGAAGGCGTCGGCCGTGCGCGGCGAGGGCATCGAGGACGTGGTCGAGTCGATCGACGATCACGAGGCTTGGCTGACCCGCACGGGCGAGCTGACGCGGCGGCGCGAGCAGCGGGCGGCCGCCGAGATCGAGGCCCTTGTCGTGGCGGAGCTGCGGGCGCGCTTCGCCGAGCTGCCCGGCGTGGGGCTGCACGAGCTGGCCGCACGGGTCGCCTCCGGCGATCTGGACCCCTATGCGGCGGCGACCAGGTTGCTGGAGGAAGTGGCCTAGCAGGAGCGCGGTGTAGTTGGTCGCAACTGCGCCGCTGTCGCGTCGGCCGCTCCGGTGTAGTTGGTCGCAACTGCGCCGCTGTCGCGTCGGCCGCTCCGCTAGCGCGCTGTCGGGGGCAATCGCTAAGGTGGTGCAGCCCGCGAGTCTCCTTACACCCCTCGGAGGAATCAGTGACCGGTTGGTCCGTCATGCTGCGAGGCATCCGGTACCGGTCCGGACGGTCCCTGGTGGTGCTGTTCCTGGCGGCCTTCGCCACCATCGCCGCCGTGCTTGCCCCCGCCTATGGCCGCGCCGCCGAGCAGTCGGTGCTCACCGACGCGGTGCGCTCCGCGCCCCAGGCCGCGACGTCGCTCACGATCAGCGCCGAGAGCAGCGCGGCCGGTGCCGGTTCGGGGTCATACGATCCGGCCCAGCAGCCGGTCGCCGAGGCCAAGACGGTCGTCGATGATGCCTTCCAGCGGGCGCCGCACCTGGCCAAGGTCGTCGACCGGCCGATCACGTCGCTGGAGACGGAGTCCCAGGCGGCCCTGGCCAACGGCGAGCGCCACATCGCTTTGCTGGCATGGCGTTTGGGCTTTTGCGCGCAGGTGAAGGTGGTCACCGGGGCGTGCGTGGTCGACGCCGAGCAGGCGATGGTGAGCGAGCGCTCCGCCGCCGAGACGAAGCTCAAGGTCGGTGACTACATCACAGCCCGCCCGGCCAAGGGCGAGGGCGCGGGGCGGCGCCTCCAGGTCGTCGGCACTTACGCGCCAAAGGATCCCGCGGCCGTCTACTGGGGAAACAGCACGTACTTCTCGCACGCCCCGGGCGCGCGGCTGGATGCCATCTTCACAGGATCCGAGGAGGACGTGCGGCTGCCCTCCGCGACCGGGATCATGGCCAAGCTGACGTACCCGGTCAAGCCCGACGAGATGCGCCTTGACGTGATGCCCGCGCTGCGCTCCGAGCTGGGCTCGCTCGGCCTCGCCCTCAACGCCGCGGAACTGAGGCTCGACACCGCATTGGCCTCCATTGTAGACGGTGTGGCGAAGGATCAGGCGGCTTTGGCTTCGTCGGTACCCATCATCGCCGTCCCGTTGTTGCTGATCGCCTGGGTCGTGCTGTTCATCCTGGTCGCGGCCGTGACCGAGGAGCGCGGCCCCGAGCTGGCCCTGGCCCGCCTGCGTGGCTTCCCGCAGGCGCGCGCGGCCCGGTTCGGCTTCGGCGAGACCCTTTTGCTGATCGTGCTCGGCGCGCCGCTGGGGCTCGCCGCCGGGCTCGGCCTGGCCGAGCTGACTGCGCGGTTGGTGCTCGCCAACGGAACGCATGTCGAGCCGCGCTGGCCGGTCTTCGCGGCCGCCATTGCGGGTCTGCTGATCGCGGCCGCCGCCGCATGGCTGGCGACCCGCAGGACCTTCGGCAGCGGCGTGCTGGCCCTGCTGCGCCGGGTCCCGCAGCGCGCGGGCCGGCGGGCCGGCGTCATCGAGGCGGTCGTGGTGACGCTCGCGGTGGCGGGCGGGGTCGTTGCCCTGCGCGACCGCCAGTCGCCGCTGGCGCTGCTGGCACCCGCCGCGATCGCGGTGGTCGCCGGCATCATCGCGGGCCGCGTGCTCGTGATGTGGTCCAAGATGCGCCTGGCGATCGCGCGCCGGCGTGGCAGCATCCCGGGAATTCTTGCCGCGGCTCAACTTGCGCGCCGGCCCGGCGCCGCGCGCCTGGTCGTGGTGCTGACCGCCGCCGTGGCGCTCGCGTCGTTCGCCGCCGCGTCGTGGGACGTCGCGGCCAAGGCCCGCGCCCGGCACGCCGAGGAGTCGCTTGGCGCCGCAACGGTTTACCGCGTCGCCGCTCCGCATCCGCAGGCCCTCATCGCGGCGGTCGCCGCGGCCGAGCCCACCGGCCGGGCGATGGCGGTGGTGCGCACGGATGAGCAGTACGGCCAGGGCCGGGTGGAGCTGATCGGCGTGCAGTCGGAACTGCTGGGCAACGTCGCGCTGTGGCGCGGTCATGACGGCGCCGCCCTCGAGCGCCTCGGCGGGCAGCTGCGCGATGGTGCCGGAAAGCCCGCCGCGCTTGGGCAGGACATCCTCGTGCGGGTCACCGCCAACGGTCTGGGCGAGGTTCCGTTGCGCCTCGGCGCCATGATCTCCGCGGTCGGGCAGCCGCCGACGGTCGTCTGGCTAGGCGACGTGAAGGCGGGCCAGCGCGACTATGCCGCCCCCTTGCCCGCATGCGCCGCGGCCGGATCGTGCCGCTTCGCCGGGCTGGCGGTCGGCCGCATGGCCACCCTCACCGGCCCGATCAGGGCCACGCTCACCGTGCACGAGGTGCGCTCGGCCGGGGCGCCCGCGCAGGTGCGCCTCTCCGAGGGGGAGGTGTGGCGCACCGACAACGAGCGCAACCCGACCGCGAAGGTCACCGTGCAGCCGGGCAGCGTGCTCAACCTCAGCATCGACTCCGGCGGGCCGGGTGACGTGATTGTGTCCTATCTGGACACTCCCGCGAAGCTGCCGGTGTACCTGTCCGGTATCGTGCCGGGTGACGGCGACGACTTCAGCTTCCCCTCCTTCGCCGACACGCAGCAGGCTTTTACCGTGATCGGGCGCTCCGGCACGCTGCCTCGGGCGGGCGCGCACGCGCTCATGTTCGACCTGGGGCTGGCGGTGCGGGCGGCCTCGGCAACGGCCGGGCTGGCCGACGCGTCAGATCTGCGCTATGAGGTCTGGGCGTCGCGAGACGCCACGCCTGCACTCGCAACCAAGCTTGCCGACCAGGGGATCGGCGTTGTGGGGACCCAGACGATCCAGACCGAAATGCAGCAGCTCGGCCGGCGGGCACCGGCACTGTCGTTCCGCCTGTATCTTCTCGCCGGCATCGCCGCGGCCGGGCTGGCGCTCGGAGTGCTCGCCCTCAGCCGCAGGCTCGGCGCCGCCGACCGGCGCGCCGAGCTGGCTTCGCTGCGCGCCACCGGGGTGCGGACGCGGACGCTGCGGCGGGCGCTGCGAAGGGAACGAATGGTATCGATTGTGCTGCCGCTGCTGATCGGGCTCGCGGCCGGTGTCGGCGCGGCATACCTGATGCTACCCGGCGTGGCGCTCGTGACCGTGGGCACGGCGACGCCGCTGGAGGGCTTGTGGCCCACCGATTTTGGGGTTGCGGCGCTGCCGGTCGTCGTGGCGGCGGCGATCCTTGTCGTGTTCGCTGGGCTGTTCTCCTCCGGCGGGCTGCTGCGCGGGGGTGCGCGATGACATCGGCGGTGACGTGCCGTGGCCTGGTCTACATCTACCGGCTTGAGGGCTATGACGTGGTCGCGCTCGGCGGCGTCGACCTGGACATCGCGCCGGGCGAATCCGTTGCGCTGCTTGGCCCCTCGGGCTCGGGCAAGTCGACCCTGCTGTCGCTGCTGGCCGGTCTGATCCGCCCCGCGGCCGGGCGGGCGTCCATAGACGATATTGACCTGGCCAAGGCGAGCGAGGCCGAGCTGGCACGCATGCGTGCCACGATGGTCGGCGTCGTGTTGCAGGGCGCCGAGCGAAACCTGTTGCCCTACTTGACGGCCGAGCAGAACGTCCGCTTCGCTCAGCGGGCGGCGCTGGCGCACGGCTCCAACAACCTGCCCAGCCCGCGCGACGTGCTTTCGATGGTGGGCCTTAGCATCCGGGGCAAGCTGCGGCAGCGGCCCGCGCAGATGAGCCCCGGGGAGCGGCAACGCCTGGCTCTGGCGGTGGCCCTGGCCCACCGGCCCGGTTTGTTGCTTGTGGACGAACCGACCAGCCAGCTCGACACCTCCGCGCGCGACGAGATCGTGCTCGCCTTGGAGTCTGTAAGGCGTTACGGCACAACGGTTGTCGTGGTAACCCATGATCCGGAGGTGGGTGCCCGCATGGGGCGCACGGTCACCATCCGCGACGGCCGCGTGGGCGCCGAGGGGCAGCTGGGTGAGGAGTTCGCCCTGGTCGGGCGGGACGGTTCGGTGCACCTGCCACCCGAGGTGCTGGCGATCCTGCCTCCAGGGACGAGGCTGCGCGTGCATGCCGGCGCCGATGGGACGGTCACACTGGTCCCGGCGTCCGAGCTGTCCCAGTCCACATTGGAGGTTGCGTGATGCTTGTCGCCGACCGCATCAGCGTCGCCTACGGCCGGGCTCGGCCGGTGCTCCGCGACAGCGCCAGCGCGCCGGGCAAGGGCCGCATCCTCGCGGTGACGGGTGCTTCGGGCGCGGGCAAGACCACGCTGCTGCTGACCCTGGCCGGGATGCTACGGCCCATACAGGGCAGTGTCACCATCCACGGGGTGACGCTGCGCGATCGCGACCATGCCGTTGAAAATCAGGTCGTGCTCATCCCTCAGCACAATGGGCTGGCTGCGGTGCTGACCGCGGCCGAGAACATCCAGGTAGCTCTGCTGGCCGTCGGCACGTCGGCAGGTGAGGCCCGGCGGCTGACGCACGAGGCATTGGCCGCCGTGGGCATGGACGGCCAGGCAGATCAGCTGGTGGAGGAGCTCTCCGGCGGTCAGCAGCAGCGGGCCGCGATCGCTCGCGGGCTTGCTCTGCGCGGCGACATCCTGATCGCCGATGAGATCACGAGCGAGCTGGACGCGGCCAACCGGCAAAACGTGTTGCGGCTCTTGCGTTCCGAGGCGGAACGCGGGGTTGCGGTGGTGTTCGCCACCCACGATCCCCAAGTCGCTTCGGTCTGCGACGACCAGCTCCACCTCGTCGACGGCTACGCGGTCGCCGCCTAAAGCCAGTGCCTGCGCGCGAAGACCAGCCGGTGACCCGCGGCGATCACGGCGGCGGACGCCAACGCCCAAAGCAGTGGCCCCCAAGCAAGAAGGGCCGGCAGTATGAGGTACCCAATCCAAATGCTCGAAGGCAAGACAGCGGCGGATCGTAGCCGCAGCCCGGCCAGGACCGCCAGGGAGCAGGGCACGATGGCGAGCATGGAGGCCAGCACGACGGTGCGAGCAGGGTTGTCCCATCCGGTCACGGCCCAGTTGTTGCCGTAGACCCCGATCAGCCAGCAGGCCAGCAGCGCGAGCGGCGCGGTGATGAGCGTGGCGGCGTGGTGGGGGCGGGTCTTGAGGAGCACGGCCGTGACGGCGAGCGCGGCAAGGGTCGCGGTGGCGTGGGCGGGCCATGCCACGATCGCGGCGAAGGCCGCAAAGCCCGCGGCGCCGCCCACGACGATCCCCACCACGCGGTCCTTGGGCAGCGGGCGGCCGCGGTTCATCACCGCCAGCAGGCACACCACCGCGCACGTCGCGACGATGACATGCGCCAGGCGGCCGAAGCGGGCAGCGGTCAGGTTGTCGACCGGGAACTGCCATTGGACGAAGTCGATCGGCCCCAGCCAGGTGGCGGGCAGCGCCAGCACCAGCCCGGCGAGCAGGGGGTGCCGCGGCGAACGCCCCTGCCACCGGCGGTGAAGCGCGACGACGGCCGCCGCCATGACGCCGAACGCTACGACGGCACCGATGCGGGCGATGACCGGCTGGTAATAACCGTCGATGCGCGGGCTGAAAAGCTTGCACGCCAAGGCGACCGCGATGGCGCCTGCGGCGATGTTGAGCCGGGCCTCCGGCCCGAACCGGGCGCCGGTCCCCAAAGCTATGCAGCCCAAGCCAAGCAGGGCCATGACGATCCAGATGGGTGGCCGGTGCACGCCGGCCACGGGAGCGAGCGCCACAGTCGCGAGCGTCGCGGCGAGGGCCAGGCCGATCAGTGGCCTGCGGGCCGGGGTGGGGAGAAGGACCGCACCGGCGGCGGCCAGAAGCCAAGCGGCGTAAGCGATCGGGCCGGTTGTGGCGATCACCTGCTCCACCCGCCACCACACGAAGGCGGCTATGCCGGCCACGATCGCCAGAGCCCACGGCGCTGCCAGGCCGGCCGCCTCCTCGAGCTCACGCGAGGCTCGCCTGCGCGCGGCATGCCCGACGATGTCGGCGGCGTCGGCGAGGGAGGGCAGCCGCTGGCCGGGGCGGGCGTTGTCGAGCAGCGTCGCCAGGATCTCCTCGCCCTTGGCGGCACGGTAATCGCGCGGGTATGCCTTGAGGAGCAGCCGATAGCGCCGCTCCAGGTGGGCGGGCGCCGGGTGGGCCGGCATCAGGTTGCCTGGCCGGTGCTGAAGCGGGTCTTGAGGCGGGCGCGGGCGGCCTGGGCGTTGTGGGCCAGCCTGGCGACCTCGGCCTCGAGCAGCTTTGTGCCGTCGTTGGTCAGCTCGTAGTAGCGGCGCAGCCGGCCGTCGACGACCTCCTCGTGCCGCACCTCCACCAGGCCCTGGTCGCTTAGCCGGTCGAGCGCGCCGTAAAGGGTGCCCGGACGCAGCTTGACCCGGCCGCCGGAGAGCGCCGCGACCTCCTGGATCCACGCCATAGCCATGCATCGGGGAGCCAGCGAGGGCGGTGAGGATGAGGAAGGTCGGCTCCTGCAACGGCTGCGTCACGATCGTCATAATACGGCGGCCGTTATATATCCGTCAACGGCTTGACTCGTACTCTGTTGGACGTTATATATCGACTGTGAGAACATTTCTGGTGGTACTGGCGCTGGCAAGCGCGGTCCTCATCCCGGCCGATCGGCCCGGCCTCGGCTGGGCCATCGCCGGTGTGGCCCTGCTTGCCTTGGTACGTAAGGGTTTTGGGGTGCTGTGGCCCGCGTTGGCGTTCGGGCTGCTGTTCATGAGCGTGTTCCGTTCGGCGGGCTGGGTCTTCGCCCTTTGCGTCGCCGCGGTGCTCATCCTCACGGCGGTGGCGGTTGTCGATGGACGGACATGGCGGGAGCTGGGGCTGGCGCTCCCGCGGTGGGTGTGGGGCGCCATGCGGGTGGTCCCTTCGGTTACGGCGGCATCCGACCGTCACGGGGCGGTGCGGCTGGCGCGCGGAATCGGGGCGGGACTGGCCCTCGTCGTACTCTTCGGGCTGCTGCTCGGCTCGGCGGAGCGGGAGTTCGCCGACCTGTTGCGGCCCTTGCTGAGCTGGACCCGCCTGGCGACGTTCGGGTGCGTGGCGCTGCTTTGCCTTGGGGCTCTGCATTTGAGGGGAGTCCACCCCAGTTCCCGCGAAGTGAACCGCAAGGAATGGAGCAGGCTGGAGTGGGCGATCCCGGTCGCCCTCGTCGATCTGCTCTTCGCCACCTTCGCCGTCGTGCAGTTCACGGTCCTGTTCGGCGGGCATGAGCACGTGCTCGACCCGCATGGCCCGACCTACGCGCAGTATGCGCGTGGCGGCTTCCTGGAGCTGGCAACCGTCGCCCTGCTCACGCTCGCGGTGGTGGCCGCCGTCCTGAGCCGGGTCGCGCCGGCCGATCGAGCGCTGGCACGGGTGCTCGTCGGCCTGCTGTGCGGTCTAACGCTGGTGATCGTGGGTTCCGCCCTGCGCCGCATGCAGCTTTACGTCGAGGCGTTCGGCTTCACCCGCACCAGGCTGCTGGCCACTGCGGTCATCGTCTGGCTCGGTCTGATCTTCCTGCTGGTGCTCCTGGCCTGGGGCAGGGCGATCCTGCCCCGGCTCACCCTGGCCACAGGCGCGGCGGTCCTGCTCGGGTTGGTCATCCTCAACCCCGACCGGCTCGTCGCCCAGACCGTGATCGGGCGCTGGGAGAAGGACGGCCACCTGGACGCCCCCTACCTGGCCTCACTCTCGCCCGACGCCCTGCCCGCCCTCAAGGCGCTGCCCGATCCGAAACGCTCGTGCATCGCCGGGGTCATCGTGCGCAACCACCTTCGCGATAGGGACGCCTGGAACGAGTGGAACCACGCGCGGGCCGGCGGCCGGAAAGTGGTCCTGAAGGGAGAGGACTGCGCCTTCTACATGACCAGCGGCTACCGGATGGAGGGCAACTGGACCGACCCGAGCGAGGTGACCAGCCGGTAACCGGCGCCTTATCGATCGTTCAGGTTCGCGGTCTACTATTCGGGACATGACTCCAGAGGAGATCGCCGCTGGCCGGAAACGCTGGCAGCAGAGGTATGACCGCGCCGCCAAGCGCAACGCCGACTTCACCACCCTCTCGGGCGTGGAGGTGGAGCCGCTCTACGGGCCGCCGGAAGGCGCCTCCTATCCGGGTTTTGAGCGGATCGGCTGGCCGGGCGAGTTTCCCTTCACGCGCGGTCTTTACCCGACGGGGTACCGCGGCCGCGGCTGGACGATCAGGCAGTTTGCCGGTTTCGGCAACGCCGGGCAGACCAACGAGCGCTACAAGCTGATCCTGGGCGCGGGCGGCGGCGGTCTCAGCGTCGCCTTCGACATGCCCACCCTGATGGGCCGCGACTCCGACGACCCTCGCTCGCTGGGCGAGGTGGGCCACTGTGGCGTGGCGATCGACTCCGCCGCCGACATGGACACCCTGTTCAAGGACATCCCGCTGCAGGACGTCACCACCAGCATGACGATCTCCGGTCCCGCCGTCCCGATCTTCTGCATGTATCTCGTGGCCGCCGAGCGGCAGGGCGCCGACATCAGCAAGCTGGACGGCACGCTGCAGACCGACATCTTCAAGGAGTACATCGCGCAGAAGGAGTGGCTGTTCGACCCGGAGCCGCACCTGCGCCTGATCGGCGACCTGATGGAGTTCTGCGCGCACAACATCGCGCGCTACAAGCCGCTGAGCGTCTCCGGCTACCACATCCGGGAGGCGGGGTCGACCGCCGCACAGGAGCTGGCTTACACGCTCGCCGACGGCTTCGGCTACGTGGAGCTGGGCCTGTCGCGCGGGCTTGACGTCAACGTGTTCACGCCGGGCCTGAGCTTCTTCTTCGACGCGCACATCGACTTCTTCGAGGAGATCGCCAAGTTCCGCGCGGCGCGCCGCATCTGGGCGCGCTGGATGCGCGACGTTTACGGTGCGACGGACGAGCGGGCGCAGTGGCTGCGTTTCCATACGCAGACGGCCGGGGTCTCGCTTACCGCGCAGCAGCCGGTGAACAACGTCGTGCGGACCGCGGTCGAGGCGCTGGCGGCGGTGCTGGGGGGCACCAACTCCTTGCACACCAACGCCTTGGACGAGACCCTCGCGTTGCCGACCGACGAGTCGGCGGAGATCGCGCTGCGCACCCAGCAGGTGCTGATGGAGGAGACGGGTGTGGTCAACGTGGCCGACCCGCTCGGCGGCTCGTGGTATGTGGAGGCCCTCACCGACAAGATCGAGGCGGAGGCCGAGGCGATCTTCGAGCGCATTCGCGATCTCGGCAACGACGGATCGATCACGAGTGGCATCCTGCGCGGGATCGAGAACGGCTGGTTCACCTCGGCCATCGCCGACTCGGCCTACGTCTATCAGCGGGGGCTCGAGGATGGCACCAAGAAGATCGTGGGTGTGAACTGCCACACCAGCACAGTCGCCAAGGACCTGGAGATCCTGCGCGTGTCGCACGAGGTGGAGCTGGAGCAGGTGCGCATCCTCAAGCGCCGCCGCGACGCCCGCGAGCAGGCTCGCGTCGACGACGCCCTGGGAAAGATGGTGGCCGCGGCGCACGGCAACGAGAACATGATCCCGTCCATGTTGGATGCGTGCCGGGCGGAAGCGACGCTCGGTGAGATCTGCGACGCGCTGCGCGCCGAGTGGGGCGTCTATCGCGAGCCGGCACGCTTCTAGACTAGGGACCATGAGCGAGCAGCGACCCACACAGTCGATCTTCACGCGCGGGGCCGTCGACCTCGGCGCTCTCTCGTCGCCCAAGCCCACAGCGCCATCGGCGCCGGCGGCGCCCGAGTCACCGCAGGTCCAGACCGGCTCGTGGGTCGAGGTGACCGAGGCCAACGTGCAGTCAGCGGTTCTGGAGAAGTCGCTGACGATACCGGTCGTGGTCGCCTTCTTGGTGGATCACCCGCAGGTCAACCCGTACTTCGACGAGCTGGCCGAGCAGCACGCCAGGGACGGCGGCGCCTGGGTCCTGGCCCGGGTCGACGTGCAGGCGCAGCCGCGCCTCGCGCAGGCGTTCCAGGTGCAGAGCGTTCCGATGATCTTCGCGGTGGTGGGCGGCCAGCCGGTTGACGGCGTTCCAGGCATCCTGCCCCCTTCCGATCTGCGCAAGTGGCTCGATGCCGTGCTCAAGGCGGGCGGCGTGCAGGTGGAGGCGCCGGCCGACCCTCGCCTGATCGAGGCGGACGAGGCGCTCATCATGGGCGATCTTGACGCGGCGGAGACGGCCTACAAGAAGATCCTGGCGGATTCGCCCAAGGATCTTGCGGCCGAGGCGGGCCTCGCACACGTGGCCCTCGCCAAGCGGGTTAAAGGCGCCGACCCTGCAGCCGCGCTGGCCACGGCGGCCGAGCGGCCCGACGACATCGCCGCTCAGCTGCTCGCCGCCGACGTCGAGGTGCTGTCCGGACAGGCGGAACGGGCATATCAGCGGCTGGTGGAGTTGGTACGCAACGTTTACGGTGACGATCGGGAGACAGTGCGGCAGCATCTGGTGTCGCTGTTCACCATCGCAGGTCCCGACGACCCAGCGGTCGCCGCCGCACGCCGCTCCCTGGCGAACGCGCTGTTCTAATGCCGAAAGTGGGGAGGTCAAGTGCGGCGCATAGCGGTGCTCGACGCTCCCTCCAATCTCGGCCTGCGTCCCCCGACGGAGACCTCGGTGCCGGGCTGTGCCAAGGCACCGGGGGCCTTGCGCGACAAGGGTTTGCTGGGACGGTTGGGTGCACGTGACGCCGGCTGCCTGACCCCGCCGCGCTACGATCCCGGCGACTGGCGGCCCGGCGACGGCGTGTGCCACTCGCCTCAGCTGCACTCGTACACGCTGCAGCTGGCGGACCGGATCTCGTCGATTGTCGATGCGGGGGAGTTCCCGCTGGTACTCGGCGGGGATTGCTCGATCCTGCTCGGCTCGGCGCTGGCCATGCGCCGGCTGGGCGCCGAGGTGGATGGCCGTCTCGGGCTGGTCTTCGTCGACGGCCACTCCGACTTCCGGCATCCGGGCAACGCGCCCTACGTCGGGGCGGCGGCGGGCGAGGACCTGGCCCTGGTGACGGGCCGGGGGCAGCCGGATCTGGCCGGTATCGAGGGGCGGCGGCCGTACTTCCGCGATTCGGACGTCGTCGTCCTCGGGATCAGGGATAACGACGAGTACCGGCTGGATCTGCAAGCCGCCGGTTTCGCCCTGCGCCCGGCTCCGGTCCTGCGGGCCGAGGGCGCGGCGCGCACCGCCCAATGGGCGCGCGAGCAGCTGACCGATTGCGCCGGCTACTGGCTGCACGTCGACGTCGACGTGCTCGACTCGACGATCATGCCGGCGGTGGACGCGCCGACGCCCGGCGGGATCGCCTTCGCCGAGCTGGAGCTTCTCATCGCCGGGCTGGTCAACAACCCGCACTGCCTGGGCATGGAGCTGACCGTCTTCGACCCCGATCACGACCCGACCGGGTCCTACGCGGCGATCCTCGTCGAGACGGTGGTGGCGGGCCTGACCCCGCTCATCCCGAAGCCGTACTTTCCGGCGCCCCGCAGGCCCACGCACGACAAGGCCGGTGAAAGAGCCGGCGACAAGGGCCATGACACCCCTCGGCGGGCGAAATCCCGCTGACCGATAGGGTTCCTGGCATGTCCTCTGCCCTGTCGACCGTGGCCACCGTGCTGGCACTGCTGCTTTCGGCGTGGGGGCTGCTGGCGGCCGCGCTGGGCCGCCCGCCGGATCGCGTCCAGCTCGTGGGCACCGTGCTGGTGACGCTTTCCGTGGTCGCCCTGGTCATCTCGGTGATCCCGCGGTGGCATCCCGCCGATCCGGTGACCTTTATCGGGTACACCATGACAGCGCTCCTGCTTCCCCCCGCCGCGTGGATCCTGGCGAGGATGGAGCCGACCCGTTACGGCAGCCTGATCGTCGGCGTGGCCGCGCTGATCATGCCCGTGCTGGTGCTGAGGATGGGGCAGGTATGGGGCGCGTCCTGACCTTCGTATACGGCGTCTTCGCCCTCTCGGCGACGGCTCGCGCCTGCGTCCAGATCGCCACCAAGTTCGATCAGGCACCCGTCGCATACCTGCTTTCCCTGCTCGCCGGCCTGATCTACATCGCCGCCAGCGTCGGTCTCGCCCTCGGCCCGCGGGGGCGCAACCTGGCGCTTGTCTGTTGCTCCATCGAGCTTGTCGGCGTGATCGCCGTGGGCATCATCAGCCTGGCTGTGCCCGAGGCCTTCCCCGACGCGACGGTCTGGTCCGAGTTCGGCCAGGGCTATGGCTACGTCCCGCTGGTGCTGCCCTTCCTCGGCCTCACCTACCTGTTGCGCCGCAGGCGCTCAACGTTTGGGTAGCTCGGCTGCCCCACTTATGAGCTGAGACAGCTTGGTTACCAGAACCGGGGCATATCGGCCGTCGCGCAGGTGATAGATCTCGATCAGTGCGTCGGTCGGATCCTCGGGATTCTTGTCGACGATCCAGTACTCCGGGATTCCCGCGGCCGCATACTCGTGAAACTTGACCTCGCGATCGCGGTCTACGGACTTCTTGTCGCGCCACTTGTCGGGGTCGTGGGAGATGACCTCCACGGCAACCTGAACCATCTCCGCCTCGAAGCTTTCGACGTGCTGGCGCAGCAGCTCATCTTCAGTCTGGAGGACGGCGACGACGTCGGGCCGACGACCGTTTTCGCCGATGGTCACAGGCACATCGCCGGTCGCGTAGGGGTATTGAGCCCCAAGCAGGTGCTGGATCCGGTGTGTCGCCGACTGATGCCAGATACCCGGAGGCGTCATGATCTCCAGCTTCCCATCGCTGATTTCAAAGGGCACCTCGAGGTCGATTCTCGACATATCGGAAGCCTGAAGCGGGCGCGCAGGCAGCCATGCTTGGACCAATACGTCAGTCATAAGGAAAGTCTACGCATTACAGGCCCTTCAGGAAGGTGTCGGTGATCGGTAGGGCGGTGTCGGCCGGCGCTCCGCCCTGCTCCACGAACACCGCGAACGCTATGTCCCCGGACCAGCCGATGAACCAGGCGTGGGTCTTGTCGGGCTGGCCGGTGACGTACTCGGCGGTGCCCGTCTTGCCGTGCAGCGCAGACCACGACGACAGGGACGTGGCCGTCCCGGAGGTGACCACCATGCGCATCATCTGGCGCAGCGGGTCCACTGTGGACGGCTTCAGGGCCGGCCCATCCGCAGCGGCGCTGGCGGGGGCGGGCTCGAGCACCAGCTTGGGCTGCTTCCACTGGCCGCGGGCGATCGCGGCGGCGACACCGGCCATGGCGACGGGGCTGACGACGGTCGTGCCCTGGCCGAAGGCGGCGGCGGCCTGCTCGCCGGGGTCGCCGTTCTGGGAGACCTTACCGCTGTCGACGTCGAGCCCGAGGTCCCATTTCTGGCCCAGGCCAACCATGGCGCCCGCCTTGGCGAGCCCATCGCCGCCCAATTGTGGTGCCAGGGAAGCGAATGCGGTGTTGCACGAGCGCGCGAAGTCCTCCGTGAACGGTGGTGTGCCGGGGATGGAGAAGTTGTGCGCGTTGCGGATCGGCGGCCGCCCGGTCACGTTGAGCACCTCGGGGCAGGCCACGCCCTGATCAGCGGTGACCTTGCCACTGTCGAGCAGGCCCAGCGCCGTCACCGCCTTGAACGTCGAACCGGGCGGGACCTGCGCGGTGAACGCCATGTTGTAGTTCACCTTGTGGTTGGCGGCGGCCACGATCGAGCCATCGGAGATCTTGATGGCGACCAGCGAGCTGTTGCGCCCCATCTTCTCCAGTGCAGCTTCGGCGGCACGCTGTGTCTTGGAGTCGAGGGTGGTCTTGAGCGGCGTGCCGGCCTTGGGCTCGATGGTGTGGACGACCGACTCCTGCGCCGTGCCGTCGGGTGCCTTTCTCGCTATGACCACCTTTATTCCGGGGGTACCCCGAAGGAGCTGATCGTGCTTCTGCTGGAGCCCGCCTTGCCCGACCAGGTCGGTCGTCGCGTAAACACCGGGGTTGGCATCCATGATCTCCTTGGTCACCGGGGCGACCCGGCCGAGCACGGCGCCGGCGAACGTGGCGGACTCGGCGAGCATGCGCTGCTCCTCGCGGAAGAAGGCACCGCTGAGCGCCTGAAGCTGCGGTTTGACCGCGACGTACCGCTCCTGGCGCAGGGTGACGACCTCGATGAACTGGTCGGCGTTCTTCGGATCGTTGACTCGTGCGACCAGATCCGCCGGGTTATCTACCTTGAAGACCGGGGCGAGCGCGGCGGCCATGTCGGAGACGAGCTTGTCCTTAGGGCCGGTCGCCTTGGCGGGCCAGATGCCGACCACGACCACCGGGCGCAGCTTGACGATCTCCTCGCCGCCCGTGCCCAGCACCGTACCGCGGGCCTGGCTGATCCGCCTGGTCTCCAGCCTGTCACCCTTGGTCAGCTGCGGATGGATGACGGTCGGCTCCCAGATGATCTGCCAGCCGTCCTTGGCCTTGGACAGCTTGACCACCGTCGGGTACTCCCATTTCAAACCGCTCGGCAGCGGCTGGCGCACGGTGACCTCACCGGTGGCCTGGCCGTCCTTCCCGGTCACCTTTCCGGCAACCAGCTCCGGCTTGGTGTCGAAGAGCGTGCCGGAAAGCGCCTTGATCTCCTCATTGACCTTGGCGGCCTCGATCTTCTCACCGCTGCTGATCACCAACTCGGACTGGGCGACGTCGCCCTTGGCCCAGCCGGTGAGGAACGTTTTGAGCGCGACGTCGGGCCCCTGCTCCTTGGAGCAGGCGGACAGCCCGGCGGCCGCCAGGGTCGCGATCAGCAAAAAGACTGAAACTCTCCGAAACGAACGCACGGGCCATTCTTATCCAGGAGGGCAACTCTCCACCAACCCGATACCCCCGTGCTCCCATCCGTGGCACATTGCTGATTAGGCTGGGGAGTGAGGTCCCACAGCGTGGTGGGCGAGGGGAGTGGCTCCATGACTGCTTCGAGGTCATCCGATGGCACTGAGATCGGCTCGAGCGCCGACAGCATCGTCTACGAGAGTATCGATGAGGATTTGCAGTCCAGCCCTCTGACGGACGACCTGGAAGAGGGCGACTTCGAGGATTCCCTGCCCAATGGCGAGAGCCTGATAGCCGCGGCCGTGGCGCTGGCGGTCAGCTCCTCCGATCCGGGCGATGGCATCGCCGATGCCCAGCTGGTCCAGCGCTACTGGCGCTTCGCCCCGGACGAGGAGCTCGTCGACCTGACCCCCGACCGCGTGCTCGACGCGGCCCGCCGCCACCGCGAACTGGCCCAGCAGCGCCGTCCGGGCGAGCTGAAGCTGCGCATCTCGCTCTCGCCCGAGCACGAACAGCAGCAGCAACCCCGCACCGTGATCGAGATCGTCACCGACGACATGCCCTTCCTCGTCGACTCGGTCACCGGGGCGCTGACCGTCCGCAACCTCGACGTGCAGGTGCTCGTGCACCCGGTCATGGTGGTCCGGCGCGACCCCGAAACCGGTGAACTGCTTGAGGTTTGCGCCGACGTCGAGCCCGACGACGCGATCCCCGACGACATCGTCGAGAGCTGGATGCGCGTGGAGACCGATCCGGTGCGCGACCCGGAGGAGCAACGCCTGCTCACAAAGGATCTTGAGCAGGTGCTCGACGACGTGGGCAAGGCGGTGAAGGACTGGCCGGCGATGCGCGGTCGTGCGCTCTCGCTCGCCGACGAGATCGCCACCGCCGAGCTGCCGGTCCCCGACCGCGACATCACCGACTCGGTCGAGCTGCTGCGCTGGCTCGCCGATGACCACTTCACCTTCCTTGGATACCGGGAGTATGAACTGCTCTCCGACGGCGACGACACGCTCCTGCGCGCGATCCACGGCACCGGCCTTGGCATCCTGCGCGGGGATCAGGACGAGCCGCGGGTGCTTTCCTCGATGACGCCCGAGGCGCACCGCAAGGCGCTGGAGAAGCGGCTGCTCATCATCACCAAGGCCAACTCGCGCTCGACCGTGCACCGCAACGCCTACCTCGACTACATCGGCTTCAAAACCTTTGACAGCAACGGGTTCGTCGTCGGCGAGCGGCGCTTCCTCGGCCTGTTCTCCTCGGCCGCCTACCGGACCAGCGTTCGCGACCTTCCCGTGGTCAAGCGCAAGGTCGCCAGCGTGCTTGAGCGCTCGGGCCTGAGCCCGCGCAGCCACTCCGGCAAGGACCTGCTCGAGATCCTGGAGACCTATCCCCGCGACGAGCTGTTCCAGATCACGACCGATGACCTCTACCAGGCCTCCACCGGCGTGCTGCGCATGGCCGGGCGCCGGCAGCTGCGCCTGTTCCTGCGCCGCGACGCCTACGGCCGGTTCATCTCCTGCCTGATCTACCTGCCGCGCGACAGGTTCACCACCCAGCACAGGCTGGCGATGCAGGAGATCCTGCTGCGCGAGCTCAACGGCATCGGGGTCGACTACACCACCCGGGTCAGCGAGTCCAACCTGGCGCGGGTGCACTTCATCGTGCGCACCGACCCCGCCAACCCGCCCGGCGAGATCGACGTCGATCTGCTCGCCGAGCAGCTGGGCGACGCCACCCGCAACTGGGACGACGATTTCCGCCTCGTGCTCGAGCGCAAGCTCGGTGACGAGCAGGCCAAGCGCCTGACGGCCCGCTACATCGACGCCCTCCCCGAGACGTACAAGGACGGCCACGTGCCGTACGAGGCGGTGCAAGACCTGGCCAAGCTGGAGTTGCTGGAGGAGCCGGGCCAGCTCGAGCTGCACCTGTTCCGTAAGAAGACCCAGCAGCACGGCGTGCGGTTCAAGGTTTTCCGTTACGGGGAGCCGATGCAGCTTTCGGCGGTGCTGCCCGTGCTGCACTCGCTCGGCGTCAAGGTGACCGACGAGCGGCCGTACGAGATCGAGCGCGACGACGACACGGTCTACCTCTACGACTTCGGGCTGGAGCCGCCGGAGGGCGCTCGCGAGCTGTCCGGGGTGCGGGCGCAGGTCGAGAACGCCTTCGCCGCCGCCTGGCGCGGTGAGGCCGAGGTCGACGGCTTCAACGAGCTGGTGCTGCGGGCCGGGCTGACCTGGCGGCAGGCCGTGGTGCTGCGAGCGTATGCCAAATACTTGCGGCAGGCGGGGACCGTCTTTTCTCAGGACTCGATGGCGGCAACCTTCATCCGGTACCCCCATATCGCTTCTCTCCTGGTGGCCCTCTTCGAAACGCGTTTCGACCCGAAGCTGCAGCTGGCCGACGCCGAACGTCAGGTGCAGGCGAAGGAGCTGGTGTCGGCGATCGCCCGGCAGCTGGACAATGTGGACAGTCTTGACCAGGACAGGATCCTGCGAAACTACCTGACGCTGATCCAGGCGACCCTGCGGACCTCGTTCTACCAGCGGTCATCGGACGGCCGCCCGAAGTCGTACGTGGCGTTCAAGCTCAACCCCCAGATGATCCCGGAGCTGCCGGCGCCGCGGCCCAAGTTCGAGATCTTCGTGTACTCGCCGCGGTTCGAGGGCGTGCACCTGCGTTTCGGCGCGGTGGCGCGTGGCGGCCTGCGCTGGTCGGACCGGCGCGACGACTTCCGCACGGAGATCCTGGGCCTGGTCAAGGCGCAGATGGTGAAGAACGCGGTGATCGTGCCGGTGGGCGCCAAGGGCGGCTTCGTGCTAAAGCAGGCACCATCCACGTTGGACCGTGACGCGCACCAGGCCGAGGGCGTGGAGTGCTACAAGCGGTTCATCGCGGCGCTGCTTGACGTGACCGACAACCTCGACGCCGGCAAGGTGGTGCCGCCGCGCGACGTGGTGCGCCACGACGGTGACGACCCGTACCTGGTGGTGGCGGCGGACAAGGGCACCGCGACCTTCTCCGACATCGCCAACAAGATATCGAGATCCTACGGTTTCTGGCTGGGCGACGCGTTCGCCTCCGGCGGCTCGGCCGGATACGACCACAAGGCGATGGGCATCACCGCCCGAGGCGCGTGGGAGTCGGTGAAGCACCACTTCCGCGACGTGGAAATCGATATCCAGCAACAGGATTTCACCGTCGTGGGCGTCGGGGACATGTCCGGCGACGTGTTCGGCAACGGCATGCTGCTCTCGCCGCACATCCGGCTGCTTGCCGCCTTCGACCACCGGCACATCTTCCTTGACCCGCAACCGGATGCGGCTGTCTCCTACAACGAGCGGCAGCGGCTGTTCGCGCTGCCGCGCTCGTCCTGGGACGACTACGACAAGTCACTGATCTCGGACGGTGGGGGCGTCTTCCCGAGGACGGCCAAGTCGATCCCGATCTCGCCGCAGGTGCTCACCGCGCTCGGCCTGAACGACAGCGTGACCGCGATGAGCCCGGCCGAGCTGATGAAGGCGATCCTGCTGGCGCCGGTCGATCTGCTGTGGAACGGTGGGATCGGCACGTACGTCAAGGCCTCCCGCGAGTCGCATGTGGACGTCGGCGACAAGGCCAACGACTCGATCCGGGTCAACGGCGCGCACCTGCGCTGCAAGGTGGTCGGCGAGGGCGGCAACCTGGGCTTCACCCAGGCGGGGCGGGTCGAGTTCGCCCGCGCCGGGGGGAAGATCTACACCGACTTCATCGACAACTCTGCGGGCGTCGACTGCTCCGACCACGAGGTCAACATCAAGATCCTGCTTGGCAACACGGTGGAGGACCGCGACGAGCTGCTGGCTCAGATGACCGATGAGGTCGCGGCGCTCGTGCTCGAGGACAACTACCAGCAGGCGGCGACGCTCGGCGTCTCCCAGGCGCAGCCGCTGTCGCTGCTTCCGGTGCACCGCCGGCTCATCACGGGGATGGAGAAGGCCGGCCGGCTCGATCGGGCGCTGGAGTCGCTTCCCAGCGACAAGGAACTGGTGGTGCGCGGCGAAAACGGGGAAGGCCTGTGCGCGCCCGAGTTCGCCGTGCTCCTGGCGTACGTGAAGATCGCGCTCGAGGACGAGATCGTCCACTCGGACCTGCCGGACGAGCCCTGGACGACGCAGACCCTCATCGACTACTTCCCGACCCCGCTGCGGCACATGACCCAGCTCATGGCGGCGCACCCGCTGCACCGCGAGATCGTGACGACCGTGCTGGTCAACGAGGTCGTGAACCGCGGCGGGATCACCTTCGTGCACCGGGCCGTCGAGGAGACCGGCGCCACCGCGGCCGACGTGGTCCGGGCCTATGTGGTGGTGCGCGACGTGTTCGACCTGCCCGCGCTGTGGGAGGCGGTGGAAGCGACAGACAATGTGGTACCCACCGAGGCGCAGACGGCGACCTACCTCAAGGCGCGGCGGCTGATGGACCGCGCCGTGCGCTGGCTGCTGCAGAACCGCCGCTCGCCGATGGACGTCGCGGGCGAGATCACCAAGCTCAAGCCGGGCGTGACCGAGCTGATGCCGCATCTGGAGGAGCTGTTTCGCGGTTCGGAGCGGGCGGCGCTCGTCGAAGACCGGGAAAACCTTGTCGCTCTTGGCGTCCCGCCCGAACTGGCCAAGCACGGCACGCATACCCTGTACAGCTTCGGCCTGCTCGACGTCGTGGAGGTCGCGCTCAAGACCGGCCGCGACGTCAACGAGGTCGCCGGTGTCTACTTCGGACTGTCGGAGAAGTTCCAGGTCGACGAGCTGCTCACGAGGATCTCCCTGCTGCCGCGCGACGACCGCTGGCAAACGTTGGCACGCATGGCTTTGCGCTACGACCTTTACGCGGCGCTGGCCGCGCTGACCGTGGAGATCCTCAACGCCACGCCGTCGGACGCCGGGGCGACCGAGCGGGTGCACCTGTGGGAGCAGCGCAACGCAAGTGCCGTCGGCCAGACCCTGCGCGCCATCGGCGAGGTGGATGGCGCCCGCGCCGACCTCGCCGCCATGTCCGTCCTCTTGCGACAGATCAGAACACTCGTCCGCACCGCAGCCGCTTGATCCTAGTGTACTTAGGGGATTGCTGGTGAGCGGCCTGCGCCGCACGTGCCCGGCCGAGCTGCGAGTGCGCAGGGAGATGTCGGTCATCATCGGGCCTCATGATCGACCTGAGCCCGATGTCGTGGTGATCCGGGCCGAGGCTGACAACGGGCCCGGCCAGACGTTCTATCCGGCGGCCGATGTCGTGTTGGCCGTGGAAGTCGTTTCTGCGGATTCCGAGAATCGTGACCGCAAACGCAAGCCATTACTGTACGGCGAGGCCGGATTCAGGCACTTCTGGCGTGCCGAGGATGATGGCGCAGGGCACATCATTCTTCATGTGTTTGAACTCGATGTGGCCACGCGCCTCTATGCCATGACGGGGATTTTCCACGACAGGATCACGGTCAACGTGCCATACAAAATCGACATCGATCTGACAGAGATCGACCAGCTTTAGTGGGTCAATGGAGAATGTGCTCCCTCAGCCCGCAGAGCCGTTCCCGATCAGCGCCAGGCCCAGGATCTCGGCGGCGGCGCGGCCGTTGGCGTGTGAGGCGCCGTAGGTGGTGACGAAAGCCTTGACCCCGTTGGGGCGCCACGACGACGGCCAGCCCATCTCGACGATGGCCAGCGGATGCATGGCGGCAAGCTTCTCGGCGAGCTCGCGGGTGGCGGCGAAGCGGTGGGTGTGCCGCCCGACCAGCACGATGGGGCGGCCACCGGCGGCGCGGATCAGCTCCTCGGCCGTCGTCTCGTCGGCGAAGACCGACAGCTGCGGCGTGCCGTTGAGGTGCGGCTCCAGGCCCCACGGCACCTTGCCCTCGGCGATCGTGTGGGTGGCGAACAGCCGCACCACGTACGGGGACTCGAAACCCTCGAGGCTTCCCTCGACGAGGACGGCTCTGCGAGCCGCGTCGTAGCCAAGCGTGGGATGGGGGGAGGCTTTGTGGGTACCCACCAGGGCCAAAGATGCACAGCGAGAGGCGGCTTCTTCGAGGCGGGGCAGCGGGATCCCGCCGTCGTTCACGGCGTCCACAATGGACGCGATGATGCGCTCGATCAGGTCGAGATCGACCTCGGCGCCGATGCAGAGCAGGTCCGCCCCGGCCTGCAGGGCCCGCACCGCCGCGGCCTCGGTGCCGCCGGCGCTGTGCGAGGCGCCCTTCATCTCGAGGGCGTCGGTCACGATGGTGCCGTCGAAGCCGAACTCTCCGCGCAGCAGGTCGACGAGGACCGCGCGGCTGAAGGTGGCCGGGTCATCGCCGGTGAGGGCGGGGACGCGGATGTGCGCGGTCATGATCGCCTTGGTGTCGGCGGCGACTACGGCGGCGAACGGGGGGAGCTCGCGCTGCCGGAGCACTTCGATGGTGACGTCGACGGTCGGCAGCTCGAGGTGGGAGTCGCTGACCGTGGCGCCGTGGCCCGGGAAGTGCTTGGCGCACGCGGCGATCCCGGCCTGCTGGAGCCCGACGACGGCGGCCGCGGCGTGCCCGGCGACCCTGACCGGATCGGCGCCGAACGAGCGGGTGCCGATGATCGGGTTGTCAGTGGCGGTGTTGACGTCGACCGTGGGGGCTAGGTTGAGGTTGAGCCCGACCTCGCGAAGCTCGGTGCCGATCGCCTGGTAGACCCGGCGGGTCAGGTCGAGGTCGCCGACGGCGCCCAGGGCGGCGTTGCCCGGGTAGGGACTGCCGGTGAGGTGGGCAAGGCGCGTGACGTCGCCGCCTTCTTCGTCGATGGCGAGGATGACGTCGGAACGCGCGGCGCGTAACTGCCCTGTTAGCTGCGCGACCTGCTTATGATCAACGATGTTGAACCCGAAGAGTGTGTAACCGGCGAGACCCTGCTCGACCAGATCGGTCGCCCAGTCGGGCGCGATGTGGCCGGGGAAGGCTGCCAGAAGCGTCCGCATGGCCAGTCTGCGCAGACCCGGATCGATGGTCACGGTCACTCCTCTAGACCTGTAGGCTACGGCGGGTACTCGTTAAGGATACCCAATTTAATAAGAAACTTAACTAAAAGCTAGAGCCGAGGAAGAGCAATGGCTGTGTCCCAACCCGGCACCCCGAGACTACTGCGTGCCCTCAACGACCGTGCGGCCCTGGAGCTGCTCTTGGCACGCGGTCCCCTGACGCGCTCGCAGCTGGGTGAGCTGACCGGATTGTCGAAAGTAACGGCGTCGCAGTTGGTGGAGCGGCTGGAGGAGCGGGGTCTCGTCCAGCGCGTGGGGGAGCAGGCCGGCGGGCGCGGCCCCAACGCGCAGCTGTACTCGGTGCGCCCTTCGAGCGCGTATGTGGTAGGTGTCGAGGTCGGCCAGGACAATGTCGTCGCCGCGTGCGCCGACATCACCGGTGAGATCATCGGGCGGGTCGAACACTCCATTCACGACACCGATGACCCGGTCGGCCTCGTGCACAACGCCGTGGTCGGCGCCGTGAAGCAGGCCGACGCGCCGCTGGGCGACGTCAGGCGGATCGTCCTGGGCACCCCCGGCCTTGTGGACCCGGCGACCGGCGACATCGTCTTCGCCTGGAACCTGCCGCGCTGGCATCGCGGCCTGGCGGCCGCGCTGCGGGACGACCTGCACACCACGATCCTGTTCGAGAACGACGTGAACCTGGCGGCGGTGGCCGAGGCGTACAACGGAGCGGCTCGCGACGTGCGGGACTTCCTGCTGGTGTGGGTCGGCGGCGGCATAGGTCTGGCCGTGGTCCTCAACGGGCGGCTGCATCGCGGCTTCTCCGGGGCGGCCGGCGAGATCGGCTACCTGCCCGTGCCCGGAGCCGAGATCACGCGCGAGGTGACCCGGCGCGGCAAGGGCGCGTTCCAGCAGATCGCCGCGGCCGATGCGGTCCGGTCGGTGGCGCGGGAACACGGCTTCCGGGCGCCGACCGCGGGGGAGGCGGTGCGCAACGTCATCGCGGCCGGCACCAAGGGCGGGCCCGTGCTTGACGAACTGGCCCGGCGGCTGGCGTTGGGCGTCGCTTCGGCGTGCCTGGTGCTGGACCCGCCAATGGTGGTGCTTGCGGGTGAGATCGGCGCGGCCGGCGGGACCCCGTTGGCGGAGCGGGTGCAGCACGAGGTCGCCGCGATCACCCCGGTGAGCCCCAAGGTCGTCGTGACCGGCGTCGTCGAACTGCCCGTGCTGCGCGGCGCCCTGCTGACCGCGCTCGACACCGTGCGAGATGAGGTCTTCGGCTCCACAGTGGACTGAAGCAATTTGGATGAAGGAATGCGTGCGGTTTCGATGAAACGGCCCGCGACCCTCATCCCATGCGAACCGTTGTCCCAACCGTTGTAGATGCCCTGACCGCTGATCCCCGCCCGGACACCACCCTGACCATCGCCGGGATCGGCAACGCACCGGACACCCGGCTGTCCTGGCGGCAGGTCAACGAGGGCGCCCGGCGCATGGCCACGGTCCTTGCACGGCAAGGCATCGGACCGGGTACCCGGGTCGGCCTCATCGGGGACACGACCGCCGGAATGATCACCGCGCTGCAAGCGGTGTGGTTGCGCGGGGCCGCCTTCACCATCCTTGCGCTGCCGGGGCGAACCGGGCGGCAGGCCTACCTGGCGCACCTGGCGGCGATCCTCGCCGACGCGCGGCCGGGTCTGGTGATCGCCGACTTCGACGCGGCTGATTTGAGGGCCGGCTTTCCCGGCGCGGTGACCCTGTCCGCCGTCGCGGCCCAAGCGGCGACCGCCCCCATGGCCGAGCCTGTGCGGCCCGGCCCGGACGACCTCGCGGTCCTGCAGTACACCAGCGGCTCCACGAGCAGCCCGCGCGGCGTGCCGGTGACCCACGGCAACCTCACCGCCAACCTCGACGCGATCGAGGCGGCGATCGGCGCCGAAGCGCTTGGGCCCGAGACGGTCTGGCTGAGCTGGCTGCCGCTCTATCACGACATGGGCCTGATCGGTTTCCTGGCGCTGCCGATGACCCGCGGCTGCTCGCTGGTGCTGCAGTCCCCGCTCGCCTTCGCCCTGCGCCCGGCGACCTGGCTGGAGCGCCTGTCGCGGCACAGGGCCACCAGCACAGGCGCGCCCAACTTCGCCTACGCGCTGATGGCACAGCTGCTCGAGGCGGGCTGCGCCGCCGACCTGAGCACGGTGCGGTACATGTTCTCCGGGGGCGAGCCGATCGACGCGGCGATGATGGAACGCTTCACCACCGCCGCCGCGCCGCGCGGGCTCGACCCGGGCGCGGTGATCGCCGCCTACGGGCTGGCCGAGTCGACGCTCGCGGTCAGCTTCTCCCCGATCGGCGGTGGCGTCCAGGTGGACGAGGTCGACCGCGAGTCCCTGGAACGGGACGGGCGCGCGCGGCAAGCCGCGCCGGGACGCCCGTCGCGGTCGCTGGTCCGGTTGGGGCGGGCCGTACGCGGTACGCACATAAGGATTTTGAAGGAAAACGGCGATCCCGCCGGGCCGGGGACGGTGGGGCACATCGAAGTACGCGGGCCTTCCGTTGTCGCGGGCTACTGGGGCGAGGCGCCCCGGCCCACGCCGTGGCTGCGCACCGGCGACCTGGGTTACCTCGCGGACGGCGGGGAGCTCGTGGTGTGCGGGCGGGCCAAGGATGTGCTTTTCGCCGCGGGCCGCAACGTCTATCCGCAGGACGTGGAGGCGGCCGCAGCCGGGGTGCCTGGTGTGCGGGCGGGCGGCGCCGCGGCGTTCGGCATCCCCGCCGGCCTAGGCGATCGGCTGGCCGTAGGCGACCGGCTTGTCGTGGCGGTGGAGGCGCGCGCCGGCGACGAGGCCGGGCTGCGCCGGGCGGTCGCCCTGGCGGTCGCGTCACAGACCGGGATGGCGCCCGCCGACGTAGTGACGGTGCGGTTCGGCCGCCTCCCCAAGACCTCCTCTGGCAAGCTGCGCCGCGCCGAGACGCGCCGCAGATACCTGGCCGGTGAGCTGACCGAAACCCAAACGCCCCTAGTAGACGGGAGTGTCCGATGACGACAGAGTTTGCCCCCGCGCCGCCGCGAGAGCGTGCCCGCGCCGAGCTCGCCGCACTGCTCGACCTGCCGCCCACCGCCCTCGACGACAACGCTTCGCTGCGCGGCGGCCTGGCGCTGGACAGCCTGTCGATGATGCGGGTGGTCACCTGGCTCGAGTCGCACGGCGTGAGTATCGGCGCGGAGGAGGACCTGCCGGCCTCCATGGGCGAGCTGCTGTCGCTTCTGGACAGTGGCACGGCGGCGCCCTTCGCCGTGCGGCTGGGCGGAGTTCCCGGTGTGCCGCAACGCTTCGCCACCATCCCGCCGCGCGACCCGCTGGCGCCAGTGCTTGAGACGCGGGCGCTGCGGCTGGCGCCGATGATCCCGGAGGACCTCGGATTCCTTTACGCCCTTGCGGTGGAACCGGAAACCGGCTTCCGCTGGCGCTATCGCGGCTCCGTCCCGCCGATCGAGCGGTTCAAGGCGGAGCTGTGGAACCAGGTGCTGCTGCAGTTCGTGGTCCGCCGCGTCGACGACGACCAGCCGGTCGGGCACGTCGTGGCCTACGGCGACGAGCTGAGCCTGCGGCACACCCATGTGGGGGCGGTGTTCCACCCCCTCGCCGCGGGCACCGGCCTTGCGGCACAAGCGGTTTCGCTGTTCGTGCGGCACCTTTTCCACACCTTCCCGCTCAACAAGATCTACATGGAGGTACCGGGAATCAACTGGCCGCAGCTGCAAAGCGGCCAGGGCAGCCTGTTCCGCGTGGAGGGTGTGCTGCGCGACCACGACTACTACGCCGGCCGCTACTGGGACAAGTACATCTGCGCCCTTTACCCCGAGGACTTCCTTCCAAGTGAAGGAAAGAGAGAGAAGGAGAAGACACCATGAGGTTCAACCGCATGCGGCACCGGGCCATGATGGCCATGGCCGCCACCGGCGTCCTTACCGCGCTGGCGCCCGCCGCCACGGCTTACGCCGCGCCCGACGAGGAGGCCCGGACCACCACCACCAGCGCGGCTGGAATGGCGGCCACCGATGCCGGCATCACGAGCGTGGTGGGCGACAGGGTCGTCGAGGCGGCTTACAACGAGCTGAACAGCGACCACAAGTGGGAGACCCCGATGGGCTCCAACTGCAACTTCTACTCCAGCCGCTGGGGTTACGGCTGCCAGGCCTGGTGCGCCGACTTCGTCAAGTACGTGTGGAAGAACGCGGGCGTCTACGCCTGGGAGAGCCTCAACTCCGAGGCCGGCACCACGGCTCGCTGGGGCAAGGTCTTCGGCACCTGGCACCCGGGGACCACGGCGGGGATCTACCCGGGCGCGGCAGTCACCTACAACTACTCCGGTGACCCGCTTGTCGACTCTGACCACGTCGGCGTCTTCGTCGGCTGGGTCAACGGCGCGCCGAAGGTCGTCTCCGGCAATTTCAACAACCAGGTGTACAAGCACAACCTGCACTACGGCGGCGCTCCGTTCGCGGGGTGGACCGGGGTCTGATAGCCAACAGTCCAAGCCACGCAACAAAGGGGGCGGCAACGCCCCCTTCCACCAGGAGTTGATTGCCATGTCACTGAAGGTCCTCACCGTGGCGCTCGTGACCGCCGCCGGCCTGCTGAGCGGTTGTGGCGCAACCGAACCGCCCGCCAAATCCATCGCGCGCGACTCGCAACCCACCGCGCCTCCCATCCCTGTGCTCAAGGTCGGCGACCCCGCCGCCATCGACCTTTTCGGCGATGGCCAGGCCACCATCACCGTCGCCGCCACCGAGCTGTCGAACCTGCCCGATGGCAAGGACCGGCTCGTGGTGACCATCGACATCCTGCTCAACAAGGCGGGCAAGCCGATCGCGGGCGGGCCGGAGAACTTCCGCTTCCGCGACGCCGGCAAGGTGATGTACAAGGCGCAGACCAGCGAGCAGGCGTTCCCGCCGGAGCTGCCGTCGGTCAACTTCACCACTGCCGGGCAGAAGGCGCACGGCCGCCTCTTCTTCGACGTGCCGGCGGGATCCGCCGCCGGTGGCCACATCCAGCTCATGACCGGTGCCCTGGTGCACGCGGTCTGGAGCGTCTAAGGAGGTCCAAGACTTGTCCAGAAAGTTCGCCATCGGCGCGGCTGCGCTGCTGGTTCTCGCCGCGTGCAACGGCCGCGCGACCGCACCGACCGCCATCACCGCCACATCCGCCACGCTGCACGCCCAGACCGAGTGCCTGGCGGAGACGACCACCAACCCGTGCACCGGCTGGTTCCAGTACTGGGCCGACGGCTCCACCACCGTGCTCACCACGCCGAAGGTGGTGTCCAACACCCGCACCAACGGCTTGATCGACTTCAACCAGGCGCTCACGGGCCTTGCCCCGGACACGTTGTACCGCGCGCAGTTCTGCGGCCACGGCGACCTGAACATCGCGCCGCCCGGGGTGTGCGTCGGACCCTTCGGCGGCACCTCGACCACCCCCGGTGCGCAGCCCGACCCCAACGACTTCAGCGCCACGCAGAACTTCCGCACCGCCGGGCCGGCGACTGGCAGCACTGTCGACATTGGACGCGTACTGTCCACAGCCGACACCGCGGCCAACCCGATCGGGCGTGATGGCGGGCACAGCATCGCCTTCTCATCGACGCAGGCGCTGTGGCTGTTCGGCGATACCGGCCAGCGCAACGGCCCGGCGTTCCTGGCGCTGGGCTCGGCGGCGGTCGGACCCTACCGGGCGGGAGCCGCCCCGGACGCGCTCAACGAGCTTCCCCGGCCACCCGCTCCGCCCGAGCCTGGCCGGACCTCGCCGGCCAACTTCTTCCCGGCGGTGCAAGGGTTGCTCACGCCCGACGACCCGCCGGTGCCGTGCGGCAGCTCGGGCAGCAGCAGCTATGCCGCGGCGTGGGAGTCCGGCGGCGCCCGGATCCCCGGCACCAACCGGGTCATGCTGATCTGGGCGGAGCTGTGCGTGGCGATCGGCGACGGGCGTGGCTGGCCGGTGGAGCGCTGGCGCATGGCCGAGTACGACCCCGCCACCAACCAGTTCCTCCGCTTCGCCACCCCGTTCGTGGCTGAGCCGTTGCAGGCCGGGCTGCCCGAGACCAAGCAGCTGGCCAACCCGGTCTTCGGCGGCGACGGATACCTCTACCTGTTCGGGGCGGGCCGGGAACCGAGCTCCATCTTCGTCGCGCGGGTGAGCGCCGACCCGGCGGCATGGGGCGACCCCGCCAACTATCGCTGGTGGGATGGAACCCGCTGGACGAGAGACCACACCGCCGCGGTCTCGGTGGTGAGCGGGGTGGAGCCGTGGGGCATCCACGTCGCCGACTACTCAGGCGTGGGCGGCGGCAGGCGGCTGGCCATGCTCGTCAAGGACAGCTTCTTCGACAGCCCGCACTTGCGCATCTACACCGCCGACAACCCGCTCGGGCCGTGGTCGCCCGGCCCGGCTGGACGCGTGCCCGACCACTGCCGGGGCGGCATGTTCGGCTGCTACGCCTTCTACGGGCACCCCGAGCTGAGCACGGCCCAATCGTTTGTGTTCTCCTGGTTCTCGCCAGGGGACCGCGACCCTGATGGCGGCCATGTACGACTGGGCACCGTCAAGTGGTGATGTCGCGGCGGCGGAAGGTGGTGAAGGCGAGGGCGGTCAAGCCGGCCAGGATGACGGCGAAGGTCATGGCGGAGTTGGCGAAAGTGGTCAGGCTGTACCTGTTTCCCGGGCCGCTGATCCAGGCGATCACGTGGGAGACGAGGAACCACTGGTCGCGGGAGGTGTTGTTGTCGATGTTCAGGGTCTCGACGATGAGGCGGGCGCCCAGTTCCCAGACGATGATGTAGCCGATCAGCACGCCAAGCGCGGCGGCGGTGTGCCGGCCGATGGTGGCGATGGCGAAACCCACGGCGCTGACGATGAGGGCCAGGCCGATGCCGCGCAGGCACAGCAGCACCAGATCGCTCCAGAAAGTGGGCGCGTCGACGTTGCCGACCCAGCCGACGGATGCGGCGAGGCCGTAGAAGGTACCCACATAAATCGCCGAGAAGGCAAGGGAGGCCACCAGCACGAAGGCCAGCGCGACACCGAGCTTGGCGCCCAGGACCGCGGTGCGGTTGGGGCGCCACAGCAGCAGGTTGACCACGCCGCCGCTGTGCAGCTCGGCGCCGATGAACGACGCCGCGACGAGGAAGCCGAAGAAGGCCAGGAAGGCGGTGAGGAAGTAGACAAGCTCGTCGATCTCCCGGACGAAGTTGAACACGCCGTAGAGGTAGTTTTCCGGGACGATCCGGTCGGGGTTGAGATGCTCGCAGCTCTCTGTGGGAGGCCGCGGGATCCTGCGGCAGGCGGCGGATTGTCTTGCGCAAGCCTGTGATCTCGATGACAGCCGTCACGGGGTCAACCTACTTGCTGCCGCAACTTCTCCGCTGGCGCGGCGGCCGCTCCGTATCCGTTGCCAGCGATCCTGTGTGTCCGTGCTTTTATAACAGTGTGCATCCGGATCTAGTCATCGCCGCTGAGCAGGTCAACGTCGTCCGCTCGGGCAAGCACCTGTTGCGTGACCTCACGTGGCGGGTCGAACTCGACGAACGCTGGGTCATCCTCGGGCCCAACGGCGCGGGCAAGACGACGCTGCTCAACCTGGCCGCGGGGCGGTCGCATCCCTCCAACGGTTCGCTTCACGTGCTTGGCGAGCGGATCGGGCGGGTCGACCTGCAGGAGCTGCGCACGCGCATCGGCTACTCCACCGCGGCCCTATCCGACCGCATCCCGCCCGCCGAGTTGGTGCGCGACGTGGTGGTCACCGCCTCCTGGTCGGTGATCGGCCGGTTCCGCGAGAGCTACGACGAGCTTGACGTGGCGCGTGCCCTGGCGCTGCTCGACGAGTGGGGCATGGCGGGCCTGGCCGACCGCGAGTACGGCACCCTGTCGGAGGGCGAGCGCAAGCGCACGCAGATCGCCCGCGCCCTCATGGTCGACCCGGAGCTGCTGCTGCTCGACGAGCCCGCGGCCGGGCTCGATCTGGGCGGCCGCGAGGATCTCGTCTCCCGCCTCACCCATCTCGCCCTCGACGCCGACGCGCCCGCGCTCGTGCTGGTGACCCACCACGTGGAGGAGATCCCGCCCGGCTTCACCCATGCCCTTCTGCTGCGCGAGGGGGCGATCGTCGCCTCGGGCCTGGTGCACGACGTGATCACCTCGGACAACCTGTCGGCCACCTTCGACACGAAGCTGCATCTCAGTTATGCGGACGGCAGGTATTCGGCTGTTTCAGCCAGATGAAACTATGATGAGGTCGCCGACCTCGGCCTGCAGCGCCTCCCGTGCCCCGGCCTCCAAGCCGGCGTCGCTGATGAGCACGTCGGCGTCGCGCAGGTGGGCGATGGTGCTGATGCCGATCGCGCCCCACTTTGAGTGATCCGCGAGCACGATGAGCCGGCGCCCGGCCGCCACCATCGCGCGGTTGGTCTCGGCTTCCAGCAGGTTTGGTGTGGTGAAACCGGTCCGCTCGGTCATGCCGTGCACGCCCATGAGTACCACATCGAAGTGAAGCTTAATAATCGCTTGCACGGCAACGGATCCGACCAGCGCGTCGGACGGGGTGCGCACGCCGCCGGTGAGGATGACCGTCTGGTTCGGACCGGCGGCCCGGTGGAAGACCTGGGCTACCGGGATGGAGTTGGTGACGACGGTGAGGCCGGGCACCGCGATGAGGTGGCGCGCCGCGGCCCAGGTGGTCGTGCCGGCCGAGACGGCGACCGCCGCGCCGGGTTCTATGAATCGTGCGGCCCGCGCACCGATCGCGTCCTTCTCCCGGCGGCTTTTCCTTGCGTTGGCGGCAAATCCGGGCTCGTCGGCATGCAGTCGGGTGGCGCCGCCGTAGACCTTGGCCAGTAATCCGTTGCCCGACAATACTTCCAGGTCGTGGCGGATGGTGGCGTCGGAGACGCCCAGGTGCCGCACCAGCTCGCTGACTCGCACGCTGCCCTCGCGCTGGATCAGCTCAAGTATCGCCTCGTGTCGTTGTCTAGCGAGCACTTCCAATACTCAACATGTTCCCACATAGAGTGTCAACGCTCATTCCTCCGAGCAATGTAGCGATAGCTGCGGCGGCGTGGGGCGAAATTTCGGTATATCTACTCCGGATACTCCGATGTATAGCCTCCGTTATGCACCTGTTACCAAGGAACACTTGAATTCCACAATGGAAACGTGTTTGTTTCTGAGTGTTTACTTCGGTCAGTGTCGGAAGCTAAGGAGCTGGACCATGGCTTTGCTACGCAAGCGCCCTGCGGCTGCGGCATTAGCGGCGGCCGTCGCGGCTTTGAGCCTCGCCGCATGTTCCTCCGGCAAGGAGGAGACGCCCTCCACCAACGGCGGCGACTCCGGCAAGATAAAGATCTATTACATGCAGAAGCAGGCCACCCAGCCCTACTTCCTCGGCGAGGCGGAAGGCGCCAAGAAGAAGGCGGCCGAGCTCGGCGTCGACCTGGTCATGGTGGACCTCGGCAACGACACCAGCAAGACCCTCAGCTCCGTCGAGACCGCCATCTCGCAGAAGGCCAAGGGCATCATCATCGTCGTGCCCGACCCGTCGGTCGGCCCGGCTGTGGTCACCGCCGCCAAGAACGCCAACATCCACCTCCTGACCTCCGATGACCAGATCTGCGTCGACAACCCGAAGCCGGGCGAGTGCCCGCCGGAGAAGATCGTGCCCCGCATCGGCTTCAGCGGTAAGCAGATGGGCGAGGAGGTCGGCAAGAAGGCGGCGGAACTGTTCAAGGCGGCCAACTGGAAGCCCGAGGAGACCCGGATCATCGCCGCGTGGAAGCAGGACGTGACGGTCTGCACCGACCGCGTCGACGCCGCGCTGCCCGCCTTCAAGGCCGCGGGCGGGCCCGACATCCAGGTCATCAAGGTCGGCACCGACAACACCCCGCCCGACGCGCAGAACAAGGTCGCAGCGACCGTGACCGCCAACAAGGCCGTCAAGAACTGGATCATCTGGGGCTGCAACGACGAGAACGTGGTCGGCGGCGTGACCGCGCTTGAGAACGCGGGCTACTCGGCGGACAACATCATCGGCGTCGGCATCAACGGCGACTACGCGTGCAAGGCCTGGAGCGCGGGCAAGAAGACCGGCACGAGGGCGTCGCTGTGGCTGGCCGGCAACGAGGTCGGAGCCCTTGCGGTGCAAAGCATGTACGACAAGATCAAGAATAACAAGGAGTTCCAGCGGGAGGCGTACGCCAAGACCACGATGGTCACGCCGGACACCTACAAGACCGCCGGTCTGACATGCAGTTAAGGGTCGAACACATCAGCAAGCGGTTCGCCCCGGTGCAGGCGCTTGCCGATGTGTCGCTCGAGTTCCCCTCCGGCAGCGTCACGGCGCTGCTGGGGGAGAACGGGGCCGGCAAATCGACCCTCGTGCGGATCATCAACGGCGAGCACCTGCCCGACAGCGGGCAGGTGCTCCTGCACGACCAGCCGCTGTCGCTGCACAGCCCAGCCGACGCCCGCCGCGCCGGCATCCGCGTCATCCCGCAGGAACCCGAGATCGTCCCCTACGTCTCGGTCGCCGAGAACGTCTACATAGGAGCGTTGTCCCGCCGTGCCGGGCGATTCTTCGACCGCGCGGCGCTGCGCCGCCGTATCGCCGAAGACCTTGCGCGCCTTGGGTTCGAACGCGTCCTCGACCCCGACACCCCAGGCAAGGACCTCACCCCGGCGCAGCGGCAGCTCGTTGAGATCCTGCGCGCCCTCACCACCGAGGCCAAGGTCATCGCCTTCGACGAACCCACCTCGTCCCTGTCCGAGCAGGAGGTCGAGGCGCTGTTCGATCTGATCAGACGGTTACGTGGGGAGGGCCTGGCGATCATCTATGTCTCCCACCGGCTGGGGGAGATCTTCCAGATCGCCGATCGGGTAGCGGTGCTCCGCGACGGGGCTTTGGTCGGCGTGGTCCCGGCCACGGAAACCGATGAGGGGCGGGTGGTGCGCATGATGGTGGGCCGCGACCTGACCGCCATGTTCGCCCGGCCGCACGTGGCCACCGACCGCGTCGTGCTCTCCGTCGACAACGTGACCACCGACGACGTGACCGATGTCAGCCTTCAGGTCAGGGCTGGAGAGGTGGTCGCGCTGGCCGGGCTGGTCGGGGCGGGCCGCTCCGAGCTGTGCCGGGCGCTCGCCGGCGACCTGCCGATCCGCTCCGGCACGGTCTCGATCGACGGCGTCGCCACCCCGATCCGGCACACGTGGGAGGCGATCGACGCCGGGATCGCCTACGCGCCGGAGGAGCGCAAGGCCCAGGCCCTGCTGCTGTCCCGGCCGGTGCGCGACAACATCGTCATCTCGGTGCTTGAACGCTTGCAGCGCTTTCGCTTCGTGCGCGCCGGGGCCGAACGGGCGCTGGCGTCGAGATACGTTGAGCGCCTTAGGATCCGGACCCCGAGCATCGAGCACGAGGTGCGCAAGCTCTCCGGCGGCAACCAGCAGAAGGTCGTGCTCGCCCGCTGGCTTGCCCGCGACCCCAAGGTGCTCATCCTCGACGAGCCCACCCGCGGCATCGACGTCGGTGCCAAGGCCGAGATCTATCACATCATCGCCGACCTGGCCCAGGCCGGGATGGCGATCCTTGTCGTCTCAAGCGAACTGCCCGAGGTGCTGGGGCTCGCCGACCGCATCGTGGTGATGCAGAACGGGCGCGTCACCGGCGAGCTCTCGCGGGCGGACGCGTCGGAGGAGGCGATCCTCGCCCTGGCGATGGCCGATGACATGACTCGATGACGTGAGTGATGACGTGAGTGATGACATGAGTAAGGGAGCACAATGACCGCCGCGCTGCGCCGAATCGGAGCCCAGAACCTCAGCCTGCTGGGCGCCCTGATAGCCGTCCTGGCTCTGTTCGGGTACCTGAACCCGGACTACCTGAGCTGGAGCAACGTCAGGGTCATCGGCAACACCGTCACCCTGGCCGGGCTGCTCGCGGTGGCGCAGACCGCGGTCATCATCTGCGGCGGCATCGACATCTCGGTCGGCTCGCAGGTGGGCCTCGCCGCGATCGTGAGCGCCATGACGTTCGCGGAGACGGGCGACGGGCTGGCCAACGGCAGCGCCGTGGCGGCGATAGCGGTGGCGATCGTGGTAGGCGCTGCGTGCGGGGTGATCAACGGTGTGATCATCGTCTACGGGCGGGTCAACGCGATCATCGCGACGCTGGCGATGCTCGCCGCCTACAAGGGTGTAGCGCAGCTGCTCTCGGGCGGGCAGGCGGTCGGCTACCTGCAAGGCGATGACCTTTTCATTTTCATCGTGCGCGGATCCGTGGTGGGCATCCCGACCATGGTGTGGATCATGCTGGCGATCGCGCTCGCGGTCCATGTGCTGCTCAAGATGACGGACATCGGGCGCAACATCTATGCACTCGGTGGCAATGCCACGGCGGCGCGCCTCGCGGGTATCAACATAAACAAGTATTTGATAGCGGTCTATGCCATGGTCGGCATGGTCGCCGCGATCACGGGCATCATCCTGGCCGCGCGCAGCGGCTCCGCTCACCCCACGGCCGGGTCGGAAGGGCTCGAGCTCAAGGCGATCACCGCGGCGTTCCTCGGCGGATGCGCCATAGCGGGCGGGCGCGGCGGCATCGGCGGCACCCTGCTCGCCGTGCTCCTGCTCGGCGCGCTCGAGAACGGCCTGACCGTCGAGGGCGTGAACCCGTTCTGGCAGAACGTCGCGCAGGGCGCGCTGCTCGTGGCGGCCGTCGTCATCCAGCAACGTCGCACCGGCGACCGGGCGGTGGGCCTGCCGAGCTAGATCGCGGATCCCGACATTTTCTTGGATAATGCTGCCTCAGCCCGGGATGAGGCAGCATCATCCGAGAAAATGCGAGATCAAAAGGATCAACGAGGAGGCATCGTGGGCGAGTTCGTCAACGTGGAAGTCAGTGACGGCATCGGCGTGATCCGGCTCGAGCGGCCACCGATGAACGCTCTCAACGCCCAGGTGCAGGAAGAGCTGCGCGCGGCGGCCCATATCTGCACGCAGGACGACGGCGTGCGGGCGGTCATCGTCTTCGGCGGGCCCAAGGTGTTCGCCGCGGGCGCCGACATCAAAGAGATGGCCGACATGACCTATGTGCAGATGACGGCGCGTGCCGGCCCGCTGTCGAGCGCCTTCGACGCCATCGCGCGCATCCCCAAGCCGGTCGTCGCGGCGATCACCGGGTACGCGCTGGGCGGCGGCTGCGAGCTGGCGCTGGCGTGCGACTGGCGGGTGGTCGCCGAGGACGCCAAACTCGGCCAGCCCGAGATCAAGCTGGGCATCATCCCGGGAGCCGGTGGCACGCAACGGCTTTCGCGCCTCATCGGCCCGGCCAAGGCGAAAGATCTGATCTTCTCCGGCCGGATGGTCGACGCGCAGGAGGCGCTTGCCATCGGGCTCGCGGACCGCGTGGCCCCGGCGGACAAGGTCTACGACGAGGCTGTCGCGATGGTTACGCCCTACCTCAACGGCCCGGCGCAGGCGCTGCGCGCGGCGAAACTCGCCATCGACGGCGGCCTCGATCGCGACCTCGCGGCCGGGCTGGCCTGGGAGTCCCAGCTGTTCGCCGCGTTGTTCGCCACCGACGACCGGGCCGAGGGCATGAACGCCTTTGTGGACAAGCGCAAGCCAGACTTCACTGGTCGTTAGGCCGACACCCCGAGGCGGTCGCCGCGGGCAAAATGAGGCCCGTGGAAGATGACAAGGCTTTGATCGCCGAGCTGACCGAGCTCGCCCTGTCCACCGCCGCACCCGACGAGCTGGTGGTCTTCGAGGAGACCGCGGAGGAGTTCTTCGCCGATCCCCAGGCGACGCTGACGGCCGCCCGCAAGGACTCGGCGGTCGGGTTCGGGCTCGAGCTGGCGATGATCACCCCTGTGGCGCTGGCCGTCGGCTCGGCGGTGGTCCAGGCGCTGCTGTCGGCGCTGTCGGACCATGCCATATCAATGGGTGGGCGGGGCGTCACCGGCCTGCTGAAACGCTTGCTGCGCAAGGGTTCGCCGCAGCCAGACGACATCTCGCTCAGCCCGGAGCAGGCGCGCTACGTGCGGCAGGTCGCTCTGGACAGGGCGCGCGCCCTGGGCATGCCTGAGGGGCAGGCCGCCATGCTCGCCGACTCGTTCGTCGGCGCGATGGTCGTCAACGGCTGACCCCGGTGACCACCCCAACGGTCCGGTTGCGTCCCAACGTTCTGGCGCACCCCTCGCCGACCACCGGCCGCTTCCTGCTGCTGATCGCGGCGATGCTCAGCACCGGCCTGCTCGTGGGCACGCTGGTCCACAACGGCGTGCTGGGCACCTCCTGGTCCGAGTCGGCCCGCGCCTGTCTTGCCCAGGCGGACGATGCGGTACCGGATAAGACCGACGTGCCCGCTCAGATCGCCCACAACGAGGTGTTGAGCACCTGTCTCGCGCCCGCAGAAAGGATCCGCGCGTGGTTCGACGTCGCCGGCGCGCTGCTGATCGCGCTGCTGGGCGTGGTCGTGCTGCTGGCGACGCCCGCGTACATCCGGCGGCGGGAGAAGCTGCGCGAGGCGGGGGCGCGCCTCGACGGTGCGCGCGAGCGCATCCGCGAGCTGGCCGCTGAGGTCGGCCTCGCCCGCCCGCCGCGGCTGCTGCTGGGCCGGGCCGGGCAGCGCGACGCCTTCGTCTTCGGCTTGCCGGGGCGTTACTATCTTGTGCTGCCAACGGCTTTGGTGGTGCGCTGGCGCAGCCGAGCCTACTTCGACCCGGTGGTCCGGCACGAGCTTGCCCACCTCAAGCGCCACGATGTGCCGCTGGCGTGGCTCGCCAGCGCCGTGTGGGTGGCGGCGGTACCGGTGATCCTGCTGCCGGTCATCACCTCGCTCCTGCGGTGGGAGTTCTCGATCCTGCCGCCATACCTGTGGCGGGTCGCGCTGTTCATGGTGGTGATCTGGCTGATCCGGCGGCAGGCGCTGCGCTCCCGCGAGCACGACGCCGACCTGCACGCCGCGCGGCAGGCCGGTGACTGGCGTCCGGTCGCCGCGGTGCTCGACACCAGCCGGCCGGCGCCGCCGTGGTGGCGGCGCGCCATCTCGTACCATCCCACGCACGCCCAGCGCATCG
>Ga0209382_10001077_pt1 | contig 43815 bp, 46 predicted proteins | sample SoiMetdeltSBSDD5_FD_187599 | JGI IMG/M metagenome (GOLD analysis project Ga0209382, IMG submission 187599) | Bulk soil microbial communities from a Populus tree surrounding site in Tennessee, USA - Soil MetaG P. deltoides SBSDD5 (SPAdes) (version 2) | ecosystem: Environmental > Terrestrial >... | reverse complement strand
TGTCGGCTCAGTACCTGATCGACCAGGGCTACATCCCGCAGAACCTGATGAACGCCGTCGTCCGCCGCGACGAACTGAACGCCGGCCTGACGTTCTACGAAACCGACCCCAGCACCGAAGCGCTCTGGCGACAAAACTGGGCCAGATTCAAAGCCGGTGGCTGAGTGGCCCCGCATCCCGTAGCTGCCGATTCGTAGGTCGGAGTGAAGCGGGTCAAGGGTCGGGCTTGCCCGATCACGCAGTGACGCCGACAGGCGCCCTTGAGGCGCGGAGCGGGGGCCGAAGACTTGGGTTACGGGATACGGGCTCGCGACGGATGCTCGCGACGCCTGCGAGTTGAATTCCCGATAGCGCTCCCGTCTTCGTGCGGCCTGTTCGTGGACGGGCGGCGCGACGCGAGGACGGCGGCCGGAGGTATGTCGCTTGCAGCGGAGCAGGCCGCCCGCCTGGCGCACCCTTGACACCAAAGAGCCAGATTCAGCAACTGGCCTTGGACCTTCGGTGTCCTGCGCAGGGTGATGTGCGACAGATTCACGCCACCTGATGTGCGACACCCGAGCGCGCGGATCGCGGCTGCAGATGAGGGCGCTTCCGTCCACATCGATGGGTCGTAGGTAACCTTGCGGTTACGTACCCGAATAGTTACACTAACTGCATGGATGCTGTACTGCACGCGCTGGCGGACGAGAGCCGGCGAACGGTTCTCGAGATCCTGCGCGACCATCCGGCGACCGCAGGTGAGCTGGCTGAGGTGCTGCCGATCGCCCGTCCGGGCACGTCCCGGCATCTGCGGGTGCTGCGGGAGGCCGGGCTGGTCGACGTGCGCCAGGAGGCGCAGCGCCGGATCTACAGCCTCCGACCGGAGGCGCTCATCGAAGTGGACGAGTGGCTGGAGGGATACCGGGCGCTCTGGCAGAGCCGGCTCGACGCCCTTCATACAGAGATCGCACGAGGAAAGAAGGCACGAACGTGAACATCATCGGGACGATGCGGACGCTTGACGAGACCCGCGGCGCGGTGCGTGTCGAGGACGTCTACGACACCGACATCGACGACCTGTGGGAGGCATGTACGACACCGGAGCGGCTCGCGCGCTGGATCGCCGTGGTCTCCGGCGACCTGCGGGTGGGCGGCACGATCCACGCTGTTCTCACCAGCACCTGGACCGGTCCGGGGCGGATCGAGGTGTGCGACGCACCGCATCATCTGCTCCTCACGATGGAGCCGGACACCGACGACGAGTCTCAGATGGAGGCGTGGCTGGCCAAGGAGGGGTCGAAGACCAGGCTGGTGGTCGAGGAGCGTGGTCTGCCGGTGGACAAGCTGTACTTCCACGGTGCCGGCTGGCAGGCGCATCTGGAGGACCTGGGGCGGTCGCTCGCGGAGAACACCCCGGCCCACCCGGAGCCCTGGAGCGAGCAGACCCCGGCTCCGGCGTGGCGCCAGCGCTGGGACGAGCTCACCCCTACCTACAAGGCGATGGAGGTCGAGTGATGTCCGACCAGATCAGACTCAGCTCGACCACGGTGAACGCGCCCGACGCGCTCGCCCTCGCGAAGTTCTACGCCGAGCTCACCGGCGGCGTCACGAAGGGAAGCGCGCACTGGGCGACCGTCACCGGGCCGAACGGCTTCATCGCATTCCAGCAGGTCGACGACTTCCGCCCACCGGTGTGGCCCGGCGCCGACGTACCCATGCAGATGCACCTCGACTTCTTCGTCGACGACCTCGAGGCAACCGGAGCCCGCGCAGTCGCCGCCGGCGCCACCCCGCTCGACTTCCAGCCGAACTCCGACCACTGCTTCGTGTACGCCGACCCGGCCGGCCATCCTTTCTGCCTGTCCACCTGGGACGGGCCGCACCTGGACGACGAGCCCGACGAGTAGGCGGATACAACAAGGATTCACCAGACGGTGATCGGCATGAGCGGACGGCGGCATGTGAGTGCGTTGGGATTCGCTCTCTGAGAAGGTTGGCGGGTGCCTAGGTCAGGTCTGCACATCGTGTCCGCGAACCGACATGAACGCCTCACGAACGCGGAGACGGTGAGGTTGGGGCGGCGTCTCCACGAACTCTTGGGGGTCGACCACGTTTCGTACCCGGACGACGCCCCAACCGTCGTGGTCGACATCTGGGACTACGCCGGTGCCCTATCCCCTGATGCAGCGACCAGCATCGAGGAAGTCATCGGCGCATTTGATCTCTCATCCGTGGAGGAGTGAGCAGCCCGCTCAGCGGCAGATGAGTGCGGTGCTCTGCGCCGCTTCATGCTCCGGTTGACTGTCGGTCGGCGTAGCATCTTCTACATGAGCCGGAGGGTTGGTGCTGCGACAGCGCGTCTCCGGCCCGCACTCGTCCTGATGGTCGGCGGCGCGGTTGCCCTGCTGATACCTTCGCTGTTCGCGGCGGCGGCGGACACACCTTCGGCCGTGGTGCTGGCGGCTGTAGCGGTGGCTGCGGCCGCGGTCGTTCGCCTCAACACCCAGGTCGTTGCCCCGGTGGCCAGCGCGCTGGCACCGCAGCTTCGCCGCGCGGATGACGTGCCCGGGTTCCTCGCCGGGCGAGTAACCGACCCTCTGCGCCACCCACTACGTCCACGTGCTCCTGGACTGGTCTGACCCTCGCCCCCTCGGCGACCCACGGTCCGACCAACCCCTCACTCATCCAGGAGTACCCCATGTCGTTCCTCGACCCCTTGTCACATGTCCTCGCTGCCCTCATAGCGGCAGCCCACGTGGGTCTGACCTCCCTCGGCGCCGACCCCACCACCGGCACCACCTGGCTGCTCTGTATTGCCGCGGTCGTCGCCGCCGTCCGCGTCGCCCTGCTCCCACTGGTCGCCCACGGCGTCCGCCTCGCTCACGCCTCAGCCCGGGCGCGGCCACAGCTGCAGGACCTCGCCAAGCGCTACCCCAACCGCACGGACCCCGCAAGCGCGCGCCGACACATGCAAGAGCGCCGCCGCGTCGCTGCCGAACACGGCATGCCACGACTCGGCTGTCTCCCGATGCTGGCGCAGCTGCCGATCTGGTTGGCGCTCTACCACGTCCTGGCGGAGGTCGCAGCGGGTGTACCGGTCGGGGCGATGAGCCCGGAGCTCGTCGGATCGCTGGGCGCGGCCACCCTGCTGGGTGTCCCACTGGCCGGACGCGGCTACCTCGGTGCCGGAGCAGCACACCTCGCCGTGGTTGCGGGAATGGCCGTCGTAGCGGCCGCGCTCGCGTACCTCACTCAGAGGTACCTCGTCGCCACCAACACCGTGACTGACGGCCTGCCCGGGCCTGTGGCCATAGCCCAGCAGATGATGCCGGCGCTGTCGGCCATCGGTCTGATCGTGGCCGGAGGCGTCGTCCCCGTGGCACTGCTCGCCTACTGGGTGTGTAACTCTGTTTGGACCCTGGGGCAGGCAGCGGTCATCTGGCGCTGGTTCCCCACGCCCGGCTCGCCAGCGGCCAGCCGTCCACGCTGACATCACCGACTGCGCCCTGACACTCAACACGCCAACCTCCGGCATGCCAGCGCGGCCAGCGGCATGAGCGAGCATGTCCCGGCGGACCCTAGGTTGGGAACATGCGATGGGACGAGGCAAGTCCGCTGACCACTTCAGAGCGGCTGCTGCTGGATGCCCTGCTTGCCCACAGCTTCCCTGGGGTGGACGCACTACCTGTGCAGGCTCAGGCCGTCGACGCGAAGAGGGGTGCATATGCGGCTGCGGAACCATCGAGCTCCTTCCCAGGGGCGACAACCTCCCACGGTCGGACGCTGCTAATCCGGTGCCTGTCGAAGCCCAGGTGCTCAACGCCGAAGGCAACGAAATCGGCGGTCTCCTGCTGTTCCACAAGGACGGGCTGATCGACTCCCTCGAGGTGTACTCGTACATCGGACCGCCGCTGCCGCTGCCCACACTCGACGAGGTTCGCTGGACCTACGTCGATCGATAGCGCCCGCAACGCTCGCGCAGCGGCAGATCCGGGCGGTTTCAGCTACCCGCTCTGAGCTTCCATGCGAGCCTTGAACGCCGCCTGAGAAGCCGGCGGAAATTGTAGGCCCATGGTCGGGGCGGGACGGAGCGAGATCACAGGGCTTGGTGGCCTGGTGGTGTGGCGTCTTGGCCGAGCGTAACTGGCCTGGCCCGCAGGCGAGGGTGGCGCAGGAACTTGTCCACCAGCTCGGCGGGTCCGCCGATGCAGGTCCAGTCGTCGTCCCACAGCGTCGACGTCAGCCACGAGCGATCCTCGGGAAACATCAAGTTGGGCAAGGCGCCTCTCCAGAACGATCGGTCGTCGCTTTGGCGCCAAGTGGCCGCTTGCTCTGGTCCTGCCTCAACGAGCACATAGTCCCAGCCTGCGTACAAGGTCACCTTGGGCGCATCGGGGAAGACGATGTCATCGGCGCCGGTGTCGAGATACCCGAGCCACCATGGCTGGCCCGCCGACTGCTCGCTCAGCAGTACGAGCACGGCTCGGTCATGTTCGTCCTGCCTCTCGCCCCCGTCGGGCAGCACGACCGTGGCGTAGGCCTCGTACGCCGGCGGGATCGCTGCGGTGATGGCCAGGCCTGCCGACGTGCCGTCGACGATCCACGCGACCTCAACGCTCGTCCCGATGCGCCACGTGCCGCCGTCCTTGATCCGCGTGAGCATCCCGTCAGGCTAATGCTCCGACTCACCGGCTCCAGCCGAACTCCTGTCCAATTTCACGGCCTCGCACTCGTACACCGTCCCCGATACCGCGCGACCAGCGGCGCGAGCGGACACGGGCCGTGGTCCACCTTCGGCCAAGATCACACGCGGATGGGGCGTGCCCGCCGCGCTCGCACCCACGGGCATGAGCGTGTCCTACCCGAAGGCAAGACTCGACGAGCACGCCATTGGACCTGTACCCCATCGGCGCCGGAAGACGCACCTGATCGCGGCTAGTTCCGGATGGCGGCAGCGAACGCACGCTATCTGCGGCTGCATATCGGGGGAGCCTAGCCACGCTCAACGCGGCAGATCCGGGCGGTTCGTTGTTGCGCGGCCGGAATGCTGGGGGTGTGAGCGACGGACTGCCGATCTTCCCTTGTCACTCCCGGATCTTGTCGGCACAGGCCAGGAAGGCTCGTTCGTGTCCGGCCCGACCTCACCTCCGACGAGGTCACCCCGCCGGTGGACGGGCCCTAACCCACGGGACTCCCGAACTGTCCTTGGCCTGATGGGTCGTTTGCCCGCGACAACACCCCGAATCCGCCTCTGACCAGGGGCGATGCACCCTCCTTTGGTAGCGCATTCTGTGACGGCTGTTCATGGAGCTTCGGGGTACCACCACAGGGGCACACCTGCCCGTCAGGTTCGGCGGCGACCCCTAATAATCGGCTGCGCCGCTCCGCAGCTTCGAGGTGGTGCGTGAACGGCTGCGGATCGCCGAAGGCCGTAACCCGCAGCCCAGCGCAGGGCTGATCGACTCCCAGACGGTGAGGGGTGCCAACGCTGTCGGGCGCGAGTCCCGCGGTCAGAATGTGGCGATCGGGTTGACCGGGCTGCCTGACGTACCGGCGAAGCGGACCGGCGCGACTGCGAGGTGGAAGTCCCACTGGTCGAGCTCGGCAGCCGTCGTCGCGCACACCTCCAGGTCGCAGTTGTCGAGCAGCCACAGACCCATCGCGACGAGGCTCACGGCGTGAACCGGCATCAACACGCCTTCGTACCCCGACGGCTGAACGTCCTGGGGGGTATCGGCGCCGATCAGCGCGACCTCCCGTTCGTGCAGCCAGGGCAGGCAGGACGCGTGCCAGCCGGCCTGCGTGACACCGTTGGCCCCGCCGGTCTCATGTCGGACGCGGCCATAGCCGGTGCGCAGGAGTACCGCATCGCCGGATCGCACACGAACGCCCTGGCGACGCTCGGCCTCCTCGAGATCGTCGGGAGACACACCCTGCTCCGGTTCCAACCACGGCACATCGCGGACCCTCGCGACGTCCAGCAGGACACCACGCGTGATGATCCCGTTCGCCGCCGCCGTGACGGCTGCCCACGCCGATCCCGTTGCGGCGTCGACTAGCGAGTGCGACCGCCCGTTGTACATCGTGCCGTCCCAGAAGATGTGGCACGGCGAGTCGAGGTGGGTGATGGTGTTGCCGTGGAAGTTGATGGAGAGCTGCTCGTTCGAGAAGCCCCAGCGCCGGTCGGCGTGGAAGCGCGCCGGCATGTGCTCGGCGCCCGGCATGTCGGCGGCGACCGGGCACGTCGTCGTCGACCGCTCCATCTCTCCCGGCGCGGCGATCTCCCATGCGCACGACACGCTTCTGCCGTGGCGCACGGCCCGCGCTGCCGACAGCCGGACGTCGTCGGTGACGTGGTTCAGAGTCCCGAGCTCGTCGTCGTCGCCCCACCGTCCCCAGTTCGACAGCGTGCTGAAGTACCCGAGCACGTCCTCCTGTGTGGGCATCGCTCGCTCTGCCGTCATCCCAGCATCCACTCCTTCGGTCACGCGGATCGACGCACCAAGGCCGGCTGAACTGGTGTGACACTAGATCAGCGGGCCAGCAGGATACGCCGAGTGGGGCTGGCCACAGCGTCGCAGTACTGCTGAGGGTCTACGTTCGCTGCATCGCCGGTCGAGACGAGATCGCCGAAGGAACGCATCACGCGGGCGACCCCTTCGTAGGGGTCCGCCACCGCCGCTCCTCGGTTGAACCGCCGCCTCACTTTGTCACAACGCCAGCAGCCGTCCGGAGGTTGGGACACCGCTTCGCGGTCAGACGGCCCGGATCTTGTCGCCGACGCGCAGCACGCCCTCGGTCACGATGTCGGCGCGGAGTCCGCCGCGGTGGACCAGCTCCCGGAGCACCGGCCGAGAGGCGTACCCCTGCTGGACAGTGCAGGGCTCGCACAGTCGCATGCCGCGGCAGCGGACCCCGCCGATGACGAACTCGTGGCCGACAAGGGCGTCCAGGTCGATGCCGCTCGTCACGATGTTGCGGCGGTGCTCGTCCGGCCCGAGCTGTGGTGTGAACGAGTTGCAGACCTCGGACTGGATCAGCGTCAGCGCACTCCCGGGCAGGCCGGACGGGAACGTGCCCTCGCCGGTCACGTGCCGGTCGCCCTCGAGTCCGAGATCCGGCAGGGCGCGAGCCGAGTCCACTGCCTGAGCCGGCTCGCCGGCCGCCTCGGCCAGGTAGATGCCGTCGACAGCGCCGGTCGTCGTCGGCGCCTGGGCGGCCGGCGGGAGGGCCAGGGCGACGTCGCCGGCGGCGATGACGAATCCCGCCTCGGGCTGGCCGTCGCCGAGCTCACCGATGCCGGCGGGGTCCCACGCGATGCCGGACGGCACGCCGTACATCACGACGGCTCGCCGCCCGGTCGTGGAGCGGACCCATCCGATCCACGGTCCGGCCCACGCGAACGACGCGGCATCGGCGACCGGCACGAGCCCGAGACCCCGGCCGCTGAGCCAACGAACCGTTCGGAAGCCGACGCCACCCTGTTCGATGACCGGCTCCGGCACCACCTCCAGCGGCGCCTCGAGGATGGTGGCGATGCACGCCCGCAACGTCGCGGTCTCGGACGCGACGATGGAGTCACCAAGAGATACTTCACGCATGGACCCGACGGTACGCATCAGGCCGTCCGGCCGACGATGCCAATCCACTCGGCCTTCAAGACGCCAATGTCAGATGACCTAGCCGCTGACCGTCTCGCTGATCTCGAACAGATGCCCGTCGGGATCGCGGAAGAACGCGCGTACCTCGTAGCCCCAGTCGACCGGCTCGGCGAGGAACCGCGCGCCGCGCTCTCGCAAGGTCTCGTAGGCATTGCGACAGTCGGGCACCCGGAAGATCAGCTCGGTGCTGGCCCGGTCGGGGTCGCCGGGTGGTACGAAGGTCACGGTCGGCTTGTCCTCGGTCGGCTCGCCACCCGTGACGAGTAGCAGCCAGTTGTCGAGGAGCTGCAGTACGCACGAGGTGCCGCCGTACTCGCGATACACCGATGCGCCGAGCACGTTCTCGTACCACTCGCGGGCCTGTGCGATGTCTGACACGACGAGCAGCCGGGTCAGCTCCATGTCGTCGGACGGGAACGTGCCCATGGGTTCATTCTCCACCCGTTCGCCGACGTACGATCCATAACCGTGAGCCATGACGAGCTTCGTACGCAGCGTCTCCTCATGCGGCGCTGGCGGGAGTCGGACCGCGAGCCGTTCGCCGACATGAACGCCGATCCCGAGGTGATGCGCTACTTCCCGAGCCCGATGGATCGGGCCCAGACCGATGCCTTCGTCGACCTCATCGAGCGCCGGTTCGAGTCCCAGGGCTTCGGGCTGTGGGCCCTCGAGCTGATCGAGACCGGGGAGTTTCTCGGCTACACCGGACTCAACCCGATGCCGGACGGTGTGCCGGGCGCCGGTGGGATGGAGCTCGGCTATCGGCTCCAGCGCGACGCCTGGGGACACGGCTACGCCACCGAGGCGGCGCAGGCGACCGTCGCGGCGGCCTTCGACGGGATCGGCCTCGACGAGGTGTGGTCGATGACGGCCGTACTCAACACGCCGTCGCAGGCCGTCATGCAGCGCGCCGGGCTGACCCTGCAGGGGCACTTCGACCATCCCCGGATCGAGCCGGACAGTCCGCTCCGTCCGCACGTGGTCTACCGTCGCCAGCGGCCGCGCTAACCGAAGCGGCCGTCCGGGTCGTACGCCGTCTTGATCCGGCGCAGCCGGTCGAGGTTCTCGCCGAAGTAGGCGACGTCCCACTCGTCGAGCTCGGGGTCGGGGAAGTTCGGGTAGACCCCGCCGGTGCTCCATGGGTGTGCCGCCGCCCAGGACGACCGCAGCCACTGCCGTGCCGCAGCCACCTGCTCCGGCCGGACAGCCACGTCGTGCTTCAACAAGAAGCGGGCGTCCCGGTGCGCGAAGGCCGTCGCCTCCGGGCGGGTCCGCGCGTAGGCGCCGCCCCACGGGCTGAAGTCGAGCAGCCTCGTCTCACCCGGCTGCCGGCCGTCGACCAAGCCGTCCACGAGCCGGGCGATCGCCTCGTCGGGCAGCCGGCGTTCGAAGAACTCCGACTTGCTATGGAGGCGCAGGTCGCCGTCCTCGCCCGGGAAGCGCTCGGCCAGCCAGCGCTTCCCCTCCGGGTACGGCGACTCTCGCGTGTCGGTCGTCGCGGCGTCGGCTCCGGTCCGTACGACGAGCTCGTCCAGCAGCTCGGCCGCGTCGGAGGTGTTGCCCATCGTCGCGCCGAAGACGTTGACCGTGACCGGGTCGGTCGGGTCGCCTTCGGCGCGGATCAGCAGGCTCGCCGCGATCGCGTCCGGCGCGTCCGGAGCCCACTCCTGCCAGGCGTCCGCGACCGCCACCGCATCGGCAGGTCGCCAGGTCAGGTGGAAGGTCGTCATCTCCGGGGCTGGAACCGTCGCGAAGTCGAGCGACGTCACGATGCCGAACCGGCCACCGCCGGCACCGCGCAGCGCCCAGTACAGATCCGCCTCGCGCTCCGCGTCGCAACGGATCAGGCGACCGTCGGCGAGGACGGCGGCGGCGCCGACCAGACGGTCCGACGTCAGGCCGTACACGCGACCCAGGACCCCGAGGCCGCCGCCGAGTGCGAGCCCGGCGATGCCCACGGTCGACCCGCAACCGGCCGGGATCGTCACGCCATGGGCCGCCAGGCTGTCGTATAGCGGACCGAGGCGACTGCCGGCGCCGACGGTCGCGACGCCCCCTGCATCCGCGACCGACGACATCGGACTCACGTCGGCGACGATCCCCTCGGTGGACGAACGGCCGGCGAAGCAGTGGCCGCCGCTGCGCGGCCGCAGCGCGACGTCGAAGCGTTCCGCGAACCCCAGGGTCTCGACGACGTCGGCCTGGGTAGCGCAGCGTACGACGGCCTGCGGCCGCAGGTCGTGGAAGTTCGCGATCGCGGGCTGTCGAGCATCGTCGTAGGCCGGATCATCCGCGGTGAGCACCTCACCCGCGACGGTTGCCCGCAACGCCGGCCAGTCCGGACCGGTCACCGTCAAGGACCGAGGAGCTGGGTAACGGCGATCGTCGTCCCGCTGGGACCGGCGACGACGGTGTCGCGAAACCCCGGCCGGTCAGTCGGCGGAGCGATCACGGCGCCCCCGAGCTCCTCCGCACGCGCGGCGGTGGCGTTCGCGTCGCTCGTCCAGAAGTCGATGTCCCAGCGCGCTGGCGCATCCGCCTCGGGCAGCGGTCCCATCGCCGCCACGACGTCCCGAGGGACCGGCTGACTCTCCTCGCCGCCGACGTAGCCGGGCCGGTGCCACATGGTCAGCTCGGATCCCTCGACGCCGAAGGTGGACGTCGTCCAGCCGAAGACGGCGCCGTAGAAGGCCTTCGCCGCCTCGGCGTCACCTGTGTTGAGGATCGATATCGCCCACGCGCTCGGTTCGTTGACGCGCTGAGCACCCTCGAACCGGCCGCGCTGACGGACGCCGATCACCGCTCCGCTCGGGTCGGCGAGCAACGCCCTGCGGTCGTCGTCGACCGATGGCAGGGTGTCGCAGACCACCCGTCCGCCCGCCTGGAGTGCCGCGGCGGTCGCTGCGTCGACCTCGTCCACGCAGATGTAGGTGTTCCAGCCCGACGGCACGTCCGGCCCCGGAGGCGATCCGATCCCGGCGACCGGGGCGCCGTGCAGCCGGGCGACGTAATAGGGGCCGGACTCGGGCGAGTCGAGCCGGTCGTCGAGCTCCCATCCGAACAGCTCGGCGTAGAACGTCGCCGTCTGCCGCGGGTCCGGTATCAGAGCGTCGACCCAGCTCGGAACTCCGGTGGGGTAGTCGGTGCGTTCGCTCATGGGACCTCCAGCGCGATGCGATGAGGACTCGACCGTACGGCCGCCGTCAAGCGTCGGGCTTGAACGAAACGATCATCGTCAGGCGGGGTACGCGTGGACCAGCGCACTGGAGAGCTTCGGTACGCCGTGCGTCAGCCGGTGCTCGGCGTCGTGGGCGATGTCGTGCCCGGTCGCGAGGGTGACGCCGGCGTCGACGACGAGATCGGCCTCCGCATGGATCCGATGGCCGATCCAGCGCATCCGCAGCTGCCGTACCCCCACGACGCCCGGCACCTCGGCTAGCACCCGCTCGGCCTGCTCGACCAGCGCCGGGTCGATGCCGTCCATGAGCCGCCGCCAGACGTCGCGAGCGGTCGAGCGCAACATGACGGCGATCGCCGCCGTGATGGCCAGGCCGATCACCGGGTCGACCCACGACCAGCCGATCCCGGCCCCGAGAGCACCGACCACGACGGCGAGGGAGGTGAGCCCGTCGGTGCGAGCGTGCACCCCGTCGGCCTCCAGGGCGGCCGAGCCGATCCGGCGGCCGACCCGGATCCGGTAGGTCGCGATGAGCTCGTTGCCGGCGAAGCCGACGAGACCGGCGGCGGCCACCCACCAGATGTGCGTGATCGGCCGCGGGTCGACGAGACGGTCGATCGCCTGCCAGCCGGCGACGACCGCGGTGACAGCGATCATCGCCACCACGAAGAGTCCGGCCAGGTCCTCGGCACGGCCGTAGCCGTAGGTGTAGCGCCGGGTCGCGCTCCGACGGCCGACGACGAAGGCGACCCACAGGGGGAGGGCGGTCAGCGCGTCCCCCAGGTTGTGGACCGAGTCGGCGAGCAGCGCCACCGAGCCCGACATCGCGGTGACGCCGAGCTGCAGGAGCGCCGTGACGCCGAGTACGACCAGGCTGACCTTGACCGCGCGGATGCCCTCGGCGCTGGCGGCCAGGCCGTCGTCGGCAACATGCGAGTGGCTGTGGCTGTGGATCTTCATGCCGATCCCACTGACGACGATGAGTCCGGCTCGCTTAACCGGGCCAGGTCGGCGTCGTCGCGGTGGTGCCCCGGCACGTCCGGCCCGGCGTGCTCGGCGTTGTGGACCGCGTCGGTCACGAGCTGGGCGATGTGGTCGTTGGCGATCCGGTAGAAGACCTGCGTGCCGGCCCGCCGGGTCTGAACGAGCCGGGCCATCCGCAGCTTGGCGAGGTGCTGCGACACCGCCGGCGCGGGCCGGCCGATGTGCTCGGCGAGCTCGTTGACCGACAGCTCCCGGTCGATCAACGCCCATAGCAGCTGCACGCGACTGGCGTCGGCCAGCATGCGGAATACCTCGACCGCCAGGTCCACCTGGTCGTCGGGGAGGCAGCGTCTGCAAGCCTGCTTATCTGCGTGCATACGCAGATAGTACGCCAGTCGGCGACGGGCTACAGCTTGCGGGCGAAGGTGAGTCCGTCGGCGATCGGCAGCATCGCCAGCTCGATCCGGACGTCGGCTGCCGCGTGGTCGTTGAACCGCTGGATGGCCGTTCCGACCGGGCCGGGATCGTCGGCCACGACCCGGCCGGCGGAGAAGACGTTGTCGACGAGGATCACGCCACCCGGTCGGAGCCGAGCCACGATCTCCTCCCAGTAGTCCACGTAGCCCTCCTTGTCGGCGTCGACGAAGGCGAGGTCGATCGGCGGGTCGGCGGGCAGCTCTCGCAGGGTCTCGACCGCAGGCGCCAACCGCAGCTCGATCCGGTCGGCGACGCCGGCGCGCTCCCAGTAGCGGCGGGCGATAGCGGTGAATTCCTCGCTCACGTCGCAGCACAACAGCCGGCCGCCGTCGGCCAGGCCGCGGGCGATGCACAGCGACGAGTAGCCCGTGAACGTCCCCACCTCGACGGCGTTCCGGACGTTCAGCGTCTTGGTGAGCAACGTCATGAACGCCCCCTGCTCCGGGGCGATCTGCATGCCGGCGTCGTCGGGCAGGGCGTCGGCGGTCTCGGCAGCGAGCTCGAGCAGCAGTCGGTCGGTCTGGGGCCGGTTGTGCTGCAGGAGATAGTCGTGCAACTCGGGCGTGAGGGCCTTGGTGATACGGGACATGCAGCGAAACCTACCCGGACGCCGATCGAGCCGGCCCGTCCGCGGCGTGGCCGAGTTTCTCGACGCCGTCGCGCCCTGTGTATCCTCTGAGGTCGCTTGCCCCAATAGCTCAGTCGGCAGAGCGTCTCCATGGTAAGGAGAAGGTCTACGGTTCGATTCCGTATTGGGGCTCTGGGAGACTGGTAGCGCCACCTCCCGTGGCGGGGTAGCTCAGGTGGTCAGAGCACACGGCTCATAATCGTGGTGTCGCGGGTTCGAGTCCCGCCCCCGCTACCACCCTCGGGAACCCCTGACCGCGTCCACCCCAAGCGTCCGACCAAAACCGCACCGAAAGAGTCTCACCGTGGCTACCAAGAGCACAGACGTCCGCCCCAAGATCACGATGGCGTGCACGGTCTGCAAGGAACGCAACTACATCACCAAGAAGAACCGGCGCAACGACCCGGATCGCATGGAGCTGAAGAAGTACTGCCCGCGCTGCAAGAAGCACACCGAGCACCGCGAGACCCGCTGACGTCGCGGCCGCCGATCTCCGCCGATGTCGCTCGCCCCGGACCTCGCCGGCCGTGAGTTCCCCGCGACTCCGCCCTTCGACGTGAGTGGCAGCCAGATCGCGGCGTTCGCCGACGCGATCGGCGCCGACGACCCGCTGCATCGTGACCCGGACGCGGCGCGCGCGGCCGGGCATCCCGATGTTGTCGCGCCGCCGACGTACCCGATCGTCGTCGCGTTCCAGGCAATGACCGCCTTCATGGCCGATCCGGACGTCGGGATCGAGTTGCGCAACGTCGTCCACTCCGAGCAGCGGTTCGAGGCCGACCGCCCGATCCGGGCCGGTGACGTCCTCACCGCCACGATCACCGTCGAGTCGGTACGCCAGGCCGCGGGCACCGCCCTGATCGCCACCCGCAGCGTGATCCGCACCGTCGACGGCGAGCCGGTCTGCACCGCGTACGCGACGCTTGCCCATCGGGCCCCGGACGGGGAGACGTCGTGACCCCACTCGAGCCTGGCGCGGCCCTCGGACCGGCGCACTTCCGAGTGCGTCGGTCTGACCTGGTCCGCTACGCCGGCGCCAGCGGTGACTTCAACCCGATCCACTGGTCTCAGCGGGTCGCCACCGAGGTTGGCCTGCCGGGAGTGATCGCCCACGGCATGTACACGCTCGGCCTCGCCGGCCGGGCGGTCGCCGAGTGGGCCGGTGGCACGGACCGTGTCGTCGAGCTCGGCAGCCGCTTCACCAAGCCCGTCGTGGTGCCCGACGACGAGGAAGGTGTCGTCGTCGAGGTCGCTGGCGAGGTCAAGCCGACCGATACCGCTGGACGGGTCCGGATCGACCTCACCGTCACCTGCGGCGACCAGAAGGTCCTCGGTATGGCGCGTGCCGTCGTCGTCCGCGATGAGTGAGCCCCCCGCGGCTTCGCTCGCCGAGCTCACCACCCTGCGGCTCGGCGGCCCGGCGAAGCGGCTCGTCGAGGTGCACGACGAGGCCGGCTTGGTGGCCGAGGTCGCGGCCTGTGACCAGCGCGGCGAGCCGGTCCTGGTGCTCGGCGGTGGCAGCAATGTCGTCGTCGCCGACGGCGGCTTCGACGGCACGGTAGTGCTGGTCCGCATCTCCGGTGTCCGGGTCGACGACGACGGCTGCGGAGGGATGAGCGTCACGGTCGCGCCGGGGGAGGACTGGGACGAGTTCGTCGTGCGTGCGATCGACGCGGGCTGGCGCGGCGTCGAATGCCTGTCCGGCATCCCGGGCCTGGTCGGCGCGGTCCCGATGCAGAACGTCGGCGCGTACGGGCAGGAGGTGGCCGACTCGATCGCGTCGGTCCGGACGTACGACCGCGAGCAGCAGCGCCAGGTCACGTACGCGGCCGGCGACTGCGGCTTCGGCTACCGGACCAGCCGGTTCAAGCGAGAGCCCGATCGGCATCTGATCCTCGGGGTCACGTTCCAGTTCCTGCTCGGCGACCGCTCGGCTCCGATCGGCTACGCGGAGCTGGCCCGCCGGCTCGACGTCGAGGTCGGCTCTCGGCTGCCCAGCAGCGACGTGCGGGCGGCCGTTCTCGACCTGCGCCGTGGCAAGGGCATGGTGCTCGATGCGGACGACCACGACACGTGGAGCGCCGGCTCGTTCTTCACCAACCCGATCCTCGACGCCCCGGAGGCCGAGCAACTCCCGGCCGAGGCGCCGCGGTGGCCGGTCGACGACGGGCGGGTCAAGACCAGCGCCGCTTGGCTGATCGAGCGGGCCGGCTTCACCAAGGGCTTCGGAGACGGAGCGATCCGGCTGTCGTCGAAGCACACCCTCGCCCTGACCAACCGCGGTGACGGCACCGCCGCCGAATTGGTTTCGCTGGCCCGAGAGATCCGGGACGGCGTCGCCGCGAAGTTCGGCGTGGTCCTCGACAACGAACCCGTGCTGGTCGGCCTCGAGCTCTGACGCCGGCCGCCGTCACCCGCCGAGCAAGGCGGCGACCGGCGGCGCCTCGGGCGGCGGCGCTCCCGGTGGGGTCTCGGCCATCGATCAGCTCGCCGCGGCGGCGATGAGCACGACGATGAGGACCACGATGGCGAGCACGAAGAGCATGCACAGCACCGAGCCGACGATGCCGAGGATGTAGCCGACCTTGACCTCGTCCTCGCCGGACCAGCGCCCAGGCTGCTCGGCGTACTCGCGCTTGACCCGGTTGCCGATGTACCAGGCGAACGGCCCGGTCGGCGGGAAGATCGCGACGGACAGGGCCCCGAGAATCAGCACCGTCATCGCGTCGGGATGCCGCGGCCGTGGCGGCTGCATGGGCGGCGGCGGTCCGTACGGGCCGGGCGGTGGATAACCCGGTGGCGGGTACGGAGGCGGTGGCTGCTGGTACGGGGGCGGTGGCTGCTGTCCCGATGGCGGCGGCGGCTGCTGCCCGGGCGGTTGTTCCGGCTGCTGAGGTTCCGACGGCGGCTGCGTCATGGGTTCACCATCTCAGAACGGGATCGTGACGGGGCTACTCCTCGCCAAAGTGCACGAGGACATAGCGGGGCTCGACCTCGGTCCCCGTGTCCTCGGACATATCCATCAGCAGCATCGTGTCCTGCGTCGACCAGACCGGCGAACGCCCTGTGGCCATCCGATAGGGCGCGGCATACACACCGGTGGTGACCTCCCGTCCGTCGGCCGACCCGTCGGCGGCCAGCTGCAGACTCACGTGGCCCGGATCCTCCTCGTCGAGCGCGACCTCCTCGCCGTCCGACGTGACGATCTCGGTCGGCGCCGCGTCCTCTGGCGCGAGGCCCCCGACGTACGGCGCCACCAGGACCTCCTCACCGTCGGCTGAGAACTCCGGACTGGCCAATGTGTCGTCGATGATCATCTCGACATCCTCACCGTCCAGGCCGGCGACGACCACGTCCCGCTCCGAGACGCGACCGTAGGCGGCTCGGCCTCGTCGGCGTACGCGATCGAGGTCGGCGGAGTTTCGGAAGCGAGCCCACCGACCTGCTCCGGATCGCCGCCGTCGGCCGCCACGTCCATGACGGCGACCTCCTCGGCGGCGCGATCCCAGCGCAGGAAGCGGATCGTGTCGTCGTCGATCCAGGTCGGTGAACCGTCGAGGTCCGGCTCGTCCTCCTCGGCCGCCTCGTCCAGCCGGAGCTCGTCCTCGGCGACGCCGTCGTCGGTGAGGTTGGTCGGCTCGCCGGACTCGGCCTCGACGACCCAGACGTCCGGATCGTGAAAGAAGTCGTAGTAGTTCTCCGTGTAGACCAGCCGGCTTCCGTCGGGGCTCCAGCGGATGGAGGCGGCGTCCAGGACGAGCTCGTCATCCACGCAGGTCTGTTCCTCGCCCTCGGCGTTGTAGACGCAGAGCTCGGCGCTGGCGTAGGTGGCGATCCGCTCGCCGTCCGGTGAGAGGAACGCATCGCCTTCGGGCAGATCCAGCTCCTCGACCTCGATGACCTCGAGGTCGTCGACCGGTGGCGAGTCGTCGGCGCAGCCCGCCAATGTGAACGCGGCGGCGGTGAGGATGGATGTGGTCAGCAGAAGAGTCGGCCCAGAACTCATGGGGGCGCACGCTACTACCTCGGAGGGTGCACCGACCTGTCGGACGGCTCGGCGCGAAGCCACCGGTCGACGCCGTCGAGGAGGGCCGCGCGGATGTCGCTCGGCGCACTCGACGACCGGATCGACATCCGGGCGAGCTCGGCGAGCGCGTCGTCGTCGAGACCGTGGGCGGCGCGCACGACGGCGTACTGCCCGGCCAGCCGGGACCCGAACAGCAACGGGTCGTCGGCGCCGAGGCTGATCGGGACACCGGCGGCCAGCAGGTCGAGGACCGGCACCTCCTCGAGCGAGGCGTAGACGCCGAGCGAGACGTTGGAGACCGGGCACACCTCGAGCGGGACGCCGGCCGCCGCGACCGCATCGAGCACCCGCGGATCCTCGACGCAGCGCACGCCGTGGCCGATCCGGTCCGCGGCCAGCCGTTCGAGGCAGCCGGCGACGCTGTCCGGGCCGCGCAGCTCCCCACCGTGCGGCACGCTCAGCAGGTCGGCCTTCCGCGCGATCTCGAACGCCGGCGCGAAGTCGTCGAGTCGGCCGCGCCGCTCGTCGTTGGACAGGCCGAAGCCGACGACACCGCGCCCGGCGTACTGCCGAGCCAGCCGGGCCAGGGTCCGGGCGTCGAGCGGATGCTTGGTCCGGTTGGCGGCGATCACGACCCCGATGCCGATGCCGACCTGACGCTGGGCGTCGCGGGCGGCGTCCAGCACCATCTCGGTGAACGCCGTGATTCCGCCGAAGTGGTGGGCGTAGCCGGACGGGTCGACCTGGATCTCCATCCATCCCGAGCCGTCGTCCCGGTCGTCCTCGGCCGCCTCGAGTACGAGCCGGTGCAGATCCGCCTCCGTACGCAGGACGGACCGCGCGACGTCGTACAGCCGCTGGAAGCGGAACCAGCCCTTCTCGTCAATGGCGGTCAGATGCGGCGGCCACTCCTCGGTCAGGGCGGCGGGGAGCCGCAGGCCGTCGCGCTCGGCGAGCTCCACCAGCGTCGAGTGCCGCATCGCGCCGGTGAAGTGCAGATGCAGATGCGCCTTCGGCAGCGTGTGGACGTCCCGCCGCGGGCATCCCTCGTCGACGGCGCGGGTGGTGGACTCGAGCGACGTCACCGGGCCAGTGCCTCGTGGATGACGCCGGCCAGCCGATCCCGTTCCGGGGCCGGGATCCGTTCGGCTTCGGGCCGACCGAGCCGGGCGAAGATCCGCGGACCTCGCTCGTCCACCGGCTGATCGGGCATTCGGGGCACGACGTGGAAATGGAGGTGGGCGAAGCCCTCGGCCTCGGCGAGCAAGATGACGTACGTCTTCACGCAGCCGGTGGTCTGTCGCAGCGCCCGGGTCAGGTCGGTCAGCAACGGACCCAGCTCGGCGGCCGCGTCCGGCTGCAGTTCGGCCAGGTCGAGCAGATGCCGTCGGGGCGCGACGACCAGCCACCCCGGCAGCGACGTGTCGAAGGCATGCGCCACTCGCCAGTGGTCGGTGACGACGACACGCTCCCGCGGCGGGAGATCCCCGGCAGCCTCCTGGGAGCACGAGAAGCAGTCGTCGGCGAGCCCTGGCGCAGGCTGGTTCGGTCCGGCCGCCATTCAGGCCGTGCCCAGCAGCTTCTGCATCCGGCTCACGCCCTCGACCAGGTCGTCGTCGGACAGCGCGTACGACAGCCGGAGGTAGCCCGGTGTGCCGAACGCCTCGCCGGGGACGACCGCGACCTCGATCTCGTCGAGGATCACCTCGGCCAGCTCGGCCGACGTGGTCACCCGGCGCCCACCGACCTCGCGGCCGAGGAGGTCGGTGACGCAGGGGTACGCGTAGAACGCGCCCTTCGGCTCGGGGCACTGGACCCCGTCGATCGCGTTGAGCATCTCCACGATGGTGCGGCGCCGGCGGTCGAAGGCCTCCCGCATGTGGGCCACCGCCGACAGGTCACCGGAGACGGCGGCCAGGGCCGCCCGCTGCGAGACGTTGGCGACGTTGGACGTCGCGTGCGACTGCAGGTTGGTCGCCGCCTTCGCGACGTCCGGCGGCGCGACCATCCAGCCGACCCGCCACCCGGTCATGGCGTAGGTCTTCGCGACGCCGTTGACGACGACGCACTGGTCGGCGAGGCTCGGCACGGCGACCGGCATCGAGACCGCCTCGACGCCGTCGTAGGTCAGGTGCTCGTAGATCTCGTCGGTGACCACCCAGACCCCGTGCTCGAGGGCCCAGCGGCCGATCGCCTCGACCTGCTCCGGCGGATAGACCGCCCCGGTCGGGTTGGACGGCGAGCAGAACAGCAGGGCCTTGGTCCGGTCGGTCCGGGCCGCCTCGAGCTGATCGACTGTGACGAGGTAGGCCTGGGTCTCGTCGGCGACGACCTCGACCGGGACACCGCCGGCGAGCCGGATCGACTCCGGATAGGTGGTCCAGTAGGGCGTCGGCAGGATGACCTCGTCGCCTGGGTCGAGCAGGGTCGCGAACGTCTGGTAGACCGCCTGCTTGCCCCCGTTGGTCACGACGACATGCCGTGGCTCGACCTCGTAGCCGGAGTCCCGCCGGGTCTTGTCGGCGATCGCCTGCTTGAGCTCGGGCAGGCCGCCGGCCGGGGAGTAGCGGTGGTTGCGCGGGTCGGAGCACGCCTCGACCGCGGCCGCCACGATGTAGTCCGGAGTCGGAAAGTCGGGCTCGCCAGCTCCGAAGCCGATGACCGGGCGGCCGGCCGCCTTCAAGGCCTTGGCCTTGGCGTCGACGGCGAGCGTCGCGGACTCGGAGATGCCGCCGATCCGGTCGGAGATCCGGCGGGACGAGACGGGGTATGGCACGGTCATGGACTCATCGTCCCATCCTGGACAGGCCGGCTGGAGAAAGGGCACGCACCTCGGTTCGACGTGGGACGGCGACTACCCGTACACTCGACTCTCCGGTGGATTCTCACCCTGTGTCGTCATGCCCTCAACCTGGCTCGTCGAGGGTCGAGGATGAGGGATTCGCTGAAGGGCAGTAGCTCAACTGGAAGAGCATCGGTCTCCAAAACCGAAGGCTGGGGGTTCGAGTCCCTCCTGCCCTGCAGGCCGGCCAGGGCTGTGATCGGCGCGAAAGTCGGTCCAGAATGGTGGAAGTGAAGTATGCGGACGAGAGAAGCGAGGCATTGTGAGTGAGACGCGCTCCAGCGCTGTGAAGCGTCGCGAGGGTGGCGGTCGCACCACGCCGGTGACGTTCTATCGCCAGGTGGTCGCCGAGCTGCGCAAGGTGGTGTGGCCGACGCAGCAGATGGTCGTGACCTACTTCTTCGTCGTCCTCGTCTTCGTGATCGTCATGATGACCATCATCGCTGGGCTGGACTACGCGTTCGGCAAGGCGATGTTCCAGATCTTCGGCTGACCCGGGTGTCAGCGAATTGGTGAGCAAGGTGTCCGAACCCAGCATGTCCCAGCCCTCCGACGAGGCAACCGACGTCCGCATCCTCGAGACCGAGGACGCGGAGCCGGCCGACTCCGCGTCGGCCGAGTCGGCCGCCTCCGACGAGAGCACCGCCTCTGACGAGAGCACCGCCTCCGGCGAGAGCGCCGCCTCGGACACGGTGACTCTCGCCGAGGAGAGCGCCACCTCCGAGGGGGGGACTCCGTCCGAGGAGAGCGCCGCTGCGAGCGCTGACTCGGGCGAGGCGTCTGACGCGGATCCGCTGGAGGAGTTCCGGGAGCGCCTGCAGAGCCAGATCGGCGACTGGTACGTCGTGCACACCTACTCCGGCATGGAGAAGCGGGTCAAGGCCAACCTCGAGAACCGGGTGACCTCGCTCAACATGGAGGACTTCATCCACGAGGTCGTCGTGCCGACCGAGGAGGTCGCCGAGATCAAGAACGGCCAGCGCAAGATGGTGCGCCGGACCGTCCTGCCCGGCTATGTCCTGGTCCGCATGGACCTCACCGACGAGTCGTGGGCGGCAGTACGCCACACGCCGTCGGTGACCGGCTTCGTCGGCCACGCCCACCAGCCGGTACCGCTCAGCCTCGACGAGGTCGAGAACATGCTGGCCCCGGCCGTGCAGGCCGACGTCGAGGCGCCGACCGAGGCCCCCGAGGAGCAGCAGAAGACGCCGAAGGTCGAGTTCAGCGACTTCAGCACCGGCGACTCGGTCATGGTCGTCGACGGCCCGTTCGCCACGCTGCACGCCACCATCACCGAGATCAACCTCGACGCACAGCGCGTGAAGGCTCTCGTCGAGATCTTCGGCCGGGAGACCCCGGTCGAGCTCAGCTTCACCCAGATCCAGAAGGTCTGAACTGCGACAGCAACCGAAGACCACCGAAACCACAGGAATTTGAGCAAAGAAGGTTTGCATGCCCCCGAAGAAGAAGGTCGCCGCCCTGGTCAAGGTCCAGCTACAGGCTGGATCGGCGACGCCGGCGCCGCCCGTGGGAACCGCTCTCGGTCCGCACGGCGTCAACATCATGGAGTTCTGCAAGGCCTACAACGCGGCGACCGAGTCGATGCGCGGCAACGTCGTCCCGGCCGAGATCACCATCTATGAGGACCGGACCTTCAGCTTCATCACGAAGACGCCGCCGGCGGCCGAGTTGATCAAGAAGGCGGCTGGCCTCGCGAAGGGCTCGTCGACTCCCCACACCGACAAGGTCGGCCGGATCAGCCGTGACCAGGTGCGCGAGATCGCGACCACCAAGCTCCCCGACCTCAACGCCAACGACATCGACGCCGCCATGAAGATCGTCGAGGGCACCGCGCGTTCGATGGGCGTCACCGTCGATCGCTGACCGATACCTGTGGCAGGGCAGCTGCGCCGCCCGCGACGACCACACCTGGTAGCACATTCGAGAGGAACCAGACATGGGACGCAGCAAGAACTACCGTACGGCCGAGGAGCAGATCGACGAGGCCACCAGCTACTCGCCGTTGCAGGCGATGCGGCTGGCCAAGTCGTCGGCCAAGACCAAGTTCGACGGCACGGTCGACGTGGCGATGCGGCTCGGCGTCGACCCGCGCAAGGCGGACCAGATGGTCCGCGGCACGGTCAACCTGCCGCACGGAACCGGCAAGACCGCCCGAGTCCTGGTCTTCGCGACGGCGGAGAAGGCCGACGCCGCGCGCGAGGCCGGCGCCGACCACGTCGGCGCCGATGACCTGGTCGAGAAGGTCAGCGGCGGCTGGCTGGACTTCGACGCCGTGGTCGCCACCCCGGACATGATGGGCAAGGTCGGCCGGTTGGGCCGCGTGCTCGGCCCGCGTGGCCTGATGCCCAACCCGAAGACCGGCACCGTGACGCCGGACGTCGCGAAGGCCGTCTCGGACATCAAGGGCGGCAAGATCGAGTTCCGCGTCGACCGGCACGCCAACCTGCACTTCATCATCGGCAAGGCGTCGTTCAGCGAGCAACAGCTGACCGAGAACTACGCGGCCGCGCTCGACGAGGTGCTGCGGCTGAAGCCGGCCAGCTCGAAGGGCCGCTACCTCCGGAAGATCACCGTGTCGTCGACGATGGGTCCCGGCATCCCTGTGGACCCGAACCGGACACGCGACCTCACGGCCGAGGACGCCTGAGGCTCCCTGCGCCGTCGCGGGCCGGGGTGGGCGCCGCCCGCGAACCAGATCAGCGACGAGGATCCGTTCGCGCCCAGCCCGACGCCGTAGCAGCCACGATCAAGTCGGCCCCGACCGCGTCGAGGTCGGCGCAGCCGGACAGTTGCATGGCGTGCGCCAGCTCGTCGGCCAGGTCGGTCAGCAGCCGCTCGACGCCGTCGGCGCCGTCGACGGTCAGCGCCCAGAGACACGGCCGCCCGACGAGTACGGCCCGGGCGCCGAGTGCGAGGGCCGAGAGGATGTGCTCGCCGCGACGCAGTCCACCGTCGACGTAGACCTCGGCCGCGCCGTCCACGGCAGCGGCGACCTCGGGGAGGGCGACGGCCGTCGCGACCGCGCCGTCGAGCTGGCGACCGCCGTGGTTGGACACGATGATCCCGGCCGCGCCGGCTTCGACGCAGCGCGTCGCGTCGTCGCCGCGGAGCACGCCCTTCACCAGGACGGGCAGGCCGGTGACGTCAGCGAGCCAGCCGATGCTGTCCGGCGTCAGGTCGGCGGCCTTGTCGAGCGCCGCTTCCGTCAGATCGGCGTCGATGTTGGCGCGCAGATGCTCGGGGGCCAGCACGTCCCAGACGGTCGGCTGGCCGACGGGGTCCTCCTTGCGGCCGACGACGGCGGTGTCCGCGGTGAGCACGACGGCACCGGCTCCGCTGTCGACCGCGCGCCGTAGGTAAGCCTCCGTCGCGGCCCGGTCTCGTAGTACGTACGCCTGAACCCACCAGGGTGCTCCGACGGCGCCGATCTCCTCGAACGTCGTGCCGGCGTTGCTCGACACGCACAGCAGCGACCCCGCCGCCCGCGTGCCGGCCGCCATCGCGAGCTCGCCATCCGGATGCGTCTGCCGCTGGACCGTCGTCGGAGCCACCAGGATCGGCGCCGCGACCGGCGTGCCGAGCACGGTCGTCGTGGTGCGCACCGTCGACACGTCGACCAGCACGCGCGGCCGCAGTCGCAGCTCCTGCCAGGCGGCCTCGGCCTCGGCGACGCTGCGCTGTCCGGCGGAGCCCTGACGGATGTAGCGGTGGACGGGCTCGTCGAGCCGATCCGCGGCGGTGCGTTCCAAGGTGTCGATCCAGCGCATGGCGCGTAACCTACTTCAGCCTGCCCGGCCCGCCGGTCCGATTTGGATCCCGGCGGCTCCGGCCTCTAACATTGAGCCGCCGAAGACCGCTGGTGGTCGGGTCGTGTTCACGGCCGGACCGAAGGTCCCGCATCGCGGGCGGCCCGCGCAGGTGACACGACATCGTTCCACGTCTCGACGTGGCCCGCCCCGTGCGCCTTGCGCCGGGGCTGTTCTCGTTTGTGGGCCGCCCCTCCTGTGGCTTTCGGCTGACCATGTGATGCACGTGCGGAAGGAGACCCATGTCGCGTGCAGACAAGGAAGCGGCAGTCGCGGAGCTCGCCAACGAGTTCCGCAACTCGAACGGCGCTGTCCTGACCGACTATCGCGGCCTGAGCGTCGACGATCTCCAGGCGCTGCGACGGGCGCTCGGTGAGAACGCGACGTATGCGATCGTCAAGAACACCCTGACCAAGATCGCCGCGGAGGACGCCGGCATCGACGGAATCGTCGACCTGCTGGTCGGTCCCTCGGCGATCGCGTTCGTCAAGGGCGACGTCGTCGAGACGGCGAAGGGCCTGCGCGACTTCGGCAAGACCAACGAGGCGCTGGTCATCAAGGGCGGCTACCTCGAGGGCAACTCGGTCACCGCCGACGAGATCAACCAACTCGCCGACCTCGAGTCCCGCGACGTGTTGCTCGCCAAGCTCGCCGGCGCGATGCAGGCGTCGCTGCAGAACGCGGCGTCGCTGTTCAACGCCCCGCTGGCCGACGCGGCCCGCGTACTCGGCGCCCTGCAGACCAAGCTCGAGCAGGACACGGCCGACGCTGCCCAGCCCGACACCACTCAGCCTGACACCACTCAGCCCGACACCACATAAGCCACAAGCCTGAAAGGAATTTGCCACGATGGCGAAGATCAGCACTGAGGACCTGCTGGAGACGTTCAAGGAGATGACCCTCCTCGAGCTCAGCGAGTTCGTGAAGCAGTTCGAGGACACCTTCGGCGTCACCGCCGCGGCCCCGGTCGCCGTGGCCGCCGCCCCGGCCGCAGGCGGTGCCGGCGGCGAGGCCGCCGCTGCCGAGGAGAAGGACGAGTTCGACGTCGTCCTCGAGTCGGTCGGCGACAAGAAGATCCAGGTCATCAAGGAGGTCCGCAGCCTCACCAGCCTCGGACTGAAGGAGGCCAAGGAGCTCGTCGAAGGCGCTCCGAAGCCGGTCCTGGAAGCCGCCAACAAGGAGACCGCGGACAAGGCCAAGGAGGCCCTCGAGTCCGCCGGCGCCACCGTCTCGGTCAAGTAGCGACCACCCCGGCCGATCCGAGCCGGGACGAAGGGGCAGTCCTGCCAGTTGGTGGGACTGCCCCTTTCGTACGTTGTTGTGACGATGGTTGTCACCGGAGGTTACTCTTCGGTAATGTGCACGATCCGGGCGTCCCGCCCACCCGCACGGGACGCGTCATTCCGGACTGTTCGGTGACCGGTGCATGTTCCGGGCAACCAGGTGCCCGGACCGTAACTTGCGCATGGTCGGTTCGTTGAACCGAGCAGCGGCTGCATCGTGAGCGGTCGATCAACTCAGAGGTCGCGCCCGACCGACTCGCTCGCCGTGGCCGAAACGGCGGGCCAGGTGGGTCGAGGAGGGACCAGGTGGGCGTCGAGGTCAGGGTCGAAGGACTGACGAAGTCCTTCGGCAAGCAGCTCATCTGGGGTGACGTCACCCTCACGCTGCCTGCCGGCGAGATCTCGGTCATGCTCGGCCCGTCCGGCACCGGCAAGTCGGTGTTCCTCAAGACGCTGATCGGACTCCTCAAGCCCGACCGGGGCCACATCCACATCGAGGGCCACGACATCGCCACCTGCCGCGAGCACGAGCTCTACCAGGTCCGGCGGCTGTTCGGCGTGCTGTTCCAGGACGGCGCGATGTTCGGCTCGATGAACCTCTACGACAACGTGGCGTTCCCTCTGCGCGAGCACACGAAGAAGTCCGAGTCGGAGATCCGGCGCATCGTCATGGAGAAGATGGAGATGGTTGGCCTGGTCGGCGCCGAGCGCAAGCTCCCCGGCGAGATCTCCGGCGGCATGCGCAAGCGCGCCGGTCTCGCCCGCGCCCTGGTCCTCGACCCCGAGATCCTGCTGATCGACGAGCCCGACTCCGGTCTCGACCCGGTCCGTACGGCCTACATCAACCAGCTCTTCGTCGACCTCAACGCCCAGATCGACGCGACGTTCCTGATCGTCACGCACGACATCAACACCGCGCGTACGCTGCCCGACAACATCGGGCTGCTCTATCACCGGCACCTCGCGATGTTCGGGTCGCGCGAGATGCTGTTGTCGTCGCAGGAGCCCGTCGTCGCCCAGTTCCTCAACGCCCAGCGGATCGGTCCGATCGGCATGAGTGAGGAGAAGGACGCCGACGAGCTCGCTGCCGAGTCCCACGTCGACATGCCGCCGCTGCCGCCGATCCCGGCGCAGCTGCTGCCGTCCGACGGCCAGCCCAGGCGAACCCAGCAGCCGCCCGGTGAGTGGTGCCGGCGCAACGGCGTCACCCCACCGCCCGGCTCGTTCGCCGACAACATGGTCATGACGCCCGGCGTCACCGCATGAGCGAGCGAAGCGAGCGAACAAGACAACGCCGCGTCCCAGCTCCCGTGAGCGTCAACACGGTCACCAGGCCGATCGCGACCGCCGGAAGGCTGTTCGCGTTCGGTCTCGACGTCTTCGTCGCGTTGTTCCGGCGACCGTTCCAGGTCCGGGAGTTCGTCCAGCAGGCGTGGTTCATCGCGTCGGTCACGATCATCCCGACGGCGCTGGTCGCGATCCCGTTCGGCGCGGTGATCGCGCTCCAGGTGGGTGGGTTGATCAGCCAGTTCGGCGCCCAGTCGTTCGTCGGATCGGCGGCCGTCCTCGCCGTCATCCGGGAGGCCGGGCCGATCGCCACCGCCCTGCTGATCGCCGGGGCCGGCGGCTCGGCGATCGCGGCCGACCTCGGCGCGCGCAAGATCCGCGAAGAGCTCGACGCCATGCAGGTGCTCGGAATCGATCCGATCCAGCGCTTGGTCGTCCCGCGCGTCCTGGCCGCGATGGTGGTTGCGGTCTTCCTCAACGGCCTGGTCAGCGTCGTCGGCGTGATGGGCGGCTACTTCTTCAACGTCGTCCTGCAAGACGGCACACCCGGCGCCTATCTGGCGTCGTTCACCGCGCTCGCGCAGTTACCCGACCTCTGGCAAGGCATGGCGAAGGCCCTGGTGTTCGGGATGATCGCCGCCATCGTGGCGTCCTACATGGGCATGAACGCCGGCGGCGGGCCGAAGGGGGTCGGTGACGCGGTCAACGAGTCGGTCGTCATCACCTTCTTGCTGTTGTTCGTCGTCAACTTCGTGATGAGCGCGATCTACTTCCAGCTCGTACCGCCGAAGGGGGCTTGACGTGGCCGACATCGGCACCACTCTGCGTTCGGCCTACCAGCGGCCGCTGGCCGGGCTGGACAATCTCGGCCGCGAGCTGAAGTTCTACGCCAAGGCCATCGCCTGGACGCCGCGTACCGTCCGGCGCTACCGGCGTGAGGTCGTGCGGCTGCTCGCCGAGGTGACGCTCGGCTCGGGTGCCCTGGCGGTGATCGGCGGCACCGTGGGCGTCATCACCGCGCTGGCCTTCTTCACCGGCACCGAGGTGGGCCTGCAGGGGTACGCCGCGCTCAACCAGATCGGCACGGCGGCGTTCTCCGGCTTCGTCTCGGCCTACTTCAACACGCGGGAGATCGCTCCGCTGGTCGCGGGCATCGCGCTGGCGGCGACCGTCGGCTGTGGATTCACCGCTCAGCTCGGCGCGATGCGGATCAGCGAGGAGGTCGACGCGCTCGAGGTGATGGCGATCCCGTCGTTGCCGTTCCTGGTGACGACGCGGATCATCGCCGGGCTGATCGCGATCATCCCGCTCTACGTGGTGGGGCTGCTCTCGTCGTACTTCGCGACTCGATTGACCGTGACCGGATTCTTCGGTCAAAGTAGTGGAACTTACGACCATTACTTCACCTTGTTCTTACCACCGGGCGACGTGCTGTGGTCGTTCGGCAAGGTGCTGATCTTCGCGGTCGTCGTGATCTTGATCCACTGCTACCACGGCTACCACGCCACCGGCGGTCCGGCCGGTGTGGGCGTCGCGGTCGGCAAGGCGGTGCGAACCTCGATCGTCGCGATCAACGTCATCGACCTGTTCCTGTCGATGGCGATCTGGGGCACGACCACGACGGTGCGGCTGGCGGGCTGACCGATGGATCGCACCAGCAAGGCAGCGACGGCCTATCGCGCCGTCTCCGGCCGCGTGCTCGGCGTGGCCTTCCTCGCGCTGCTCTTGCTGTTCGTGTGGCTCACGTACGCGATCTACGACAAGAAGTTCGTCGACTACGTGCCGGTCGACGTCTGGGCCTCCAGCATCGGCCTCCAGCTCAACGAGCGGGCCGACGTCAAGCTGCGGGGGATGATCGTCGGCGAGGTCCGTGCGACCGAGGTCGACGGTGACGGGGCCGTCCTCCACGTCGGCCTGCAGCCCGACATGGTCGACCAGATCCCGGACAACGTCACCGCCTTGATCGTGCCGAAGACCCTGTTCGGCGAGAAGTACGTCGCGCTGCAGATCCCCGAGGACGCCGCCGAGCATTCGATCGAAGCGGACGACGTGATCGAGCAGGCGAGCGTGCCGATCGAGGTCGAGAAGGTCCTCGACGACGTCTATCCGCTGCTGACAGCAGTCCAGCCACGCGACCTGGCGAGCACGCTCTCCACCCTCGCGACCGCCCTCGGCGGCCGTGGCGAGCGGATCGGCGACAACCTGGTCCGGCTGGACGGCTATCTCCAGAAGTTCAACCCGCTGGTGCCGCAGCTGATCCGGGACCTCCGCGACCTCGGCGACGTGGCCGATGTCTACGCCGAGCAGATGCCAGAGCTCGCCAGGCTGCTCGAGAACGCGGTGGTCACGGCCAACACGCTGACCGGCGAGGAAGACGAGATCAACCGCTTCCTCAACGACGTGCGACTGCTGTCGAACACGACCCGCGAGTTCCTCGAGGCGAACGGCGCCACGATCACCGAGGTGGCCCGGACGTCGGTGCCGGTCCTCGACCTGCTCGCGGAGTACTCGCCGGGGTTCCCCTGCCTCATGCAGGGCCTGGTCAACTGGCTGCCACGGGTCGAGGAGCAGTTCCGCGGCCACATCGTCCACATCAACCTCGAGTTGCTGCCCGACCAGCCCGAGGGCTACACCCCGGCCGACGATCCCGAGTACGGCACCGGACTCGGACCGCAGTGTCTGACGCTGCCCGACTCGCCGTACGGCCAGAAGAACCCGCCGCCACCGCCGCCGCGAGAGCTGCTCGCGAAGATCGGCATCGAGGGTGGCTACGGCCGCTGGTATCGCGCCTCGCCGGCTGACCTGCTCACCTTGGCCGACAGCCTCGAGTCGGAGCAGCCCGACGACCGGCTGGTGGACGATCGCCTCGCGGCATTGCTCGACACGCCACCCGACGCCGTGCCCGATGTCGCGAGCCTGCTGCTCGGGCCGAGCGTCGACGGATCGGGGGTGAGCCAGCGGTGAAGGCCCTCGACCGCACCAGCATGCTGGCGCTGTCCAAGCTCGCGATCTTCATGGTCGTGACGACGATGGCGACCAGCGTCCTCGTCGTGACGATCGGCAACCTGTCCTTCGACGACAAGACCGAGTACCACGCGATCTTCACCGACGCGACCGCCGTCGTCGAGGGCGACGACGTCCGCGTCGCCGGCGTACGGGTGGGGTCGGTGACCGGGATCGAGATCGAGGACCGCAACTACGCCAGGGTGTCGTTCGAGGTCGACTCCTCGGTCGCGCTAACGCAGAGCACCGAGGCGCAGATCCGCTATCGCAACCTGATCGGCCAGCGCTACATCGCACTCAACCCCGGAGTGGGCTCGGCCGCGCCACTTGAGGACGACGACACCATCCCCCGCGAACGGACCGCGCCGGCGCTCGACCTCACGGTGTTGTTCCAGGGCTTCCGGCCGCTGTTCGAGGCGCTGTCGCCCGAGGACGTCAACCAACTCGCGTTCGAGATCATCCAGGTGCTGCAAGGTGAGGGCGGCACGGTCGAGAACCTGCTGGCGCGGACGTCGTCGCTCACCCAGGAGCTGGCCAACCGCGACCAGCTGATCGGCGACACGATCGACAACCTCAACAGCGTGCTGACCACCTTCGGGGCGAAGGACGAGGAGTTGTCGGCGACCATCACGACGCTCCAGCAGTTCGCCACCGGGCTGAAGAACGACCGGCAGGCCATCCTCGGCTCGCTCGACGCGGTGTCGGAGCTCGCCGTGGAGACCGCCGACCTGGTGTCGGACGCCCGCCCGGCGCTGACCGAGGACGTCCGGCAACTGCGGCGGCTGGCCGGCAACCTGGCGACCAACAAGGCCATCTTGGACCGGGAGCTGCAGATCCTGCCGATCAAGCTGCGGAAGCTGGGCAACACCGCCGACTACGGCTCGTGGTTCAACTTCTACCTGTGCAACTTCCACGGTGAGGTGGTCGTCCCACCGGCGCTCGGCAACCGGCTCCGCCAGCAGCTCGGCGTCGACCTGCCGCGGCGCATCACGATCAGCTACCCCGTCGGCGCGGAGCGGTGTTCGCTGTGATGCGGCCGTTCCGCGAGCGCAACCCGGTGCTGATCGGCTTCGCCGGGCTAGTGGCGATCGCGCTGATGATGCTGGCCGCGTTCCGCGCCGACCAGCTGCCGCTGATCGGCGGCGGCGACACCTACTACGCCGAGTTCAGCGAGGCCGGCGGGCTGCAGAGTGGTGACGAGGTACGGGTGGCGGGCGTCAAGGTCGGCGAGGTCAAGGAGGTGGCGCTCGACGGCAACGTCGTACGGGTCGAGTTCCTCGTCGACCAGGGCGTCGAGTTCGGACCCGACACCGAGGCCGTCATCCGGGTCAAGACCCTGCTCGGCGACATGTTCATCGGTCTCGAGCCGGAGGGCTCCGGCCAGCTCGAGCCGGGCTCGACGATCGACGTCGAGAACACGACCGCGCCCTACGACGTCGTCGACGCCTTCAGTGACCTGTCCGACACCACGACGCGGATCGACACGTCGCAGCTCGCGACCGCGTTCGACACCGTGTCCGAGATGCTGGAGGGAACGCCGGAGGAGATCCGCGGGACCCTGACCGGACTGTCCCGGATCTCGCGCAACATCGCCGCGCGCGACGCCCAGATCAACTCGTTGCTGCAGAACCTCGACAAGGTGTCCGGCGTGCTCGCCGACCGCAACGAGGAGCTGGTCAAGCTGTTCGAGGACGGCAGCGTGCTGTTCCAGGCCGTGTCCGCCCGTCGGGAGGCGATCCACAACCTCCTGATCGCCACCCAGCAGCTGTCCGGCCAGCTGCGCGGTCTGGTCGCCGACACCCGGGCCGATCTCGGTCCCGCGCTCGCCGAGTTGTCCGACGTGCTGGACGTCTTGAAGAAGAACGAGGAGAACCTCGAGGCCAGCCTGCGCCTGATGGCGCCGTTCTATCGGGTCTTCGCCAACACCCTCGGCAGCGGGGCGTGGTGGGACTCGTGGATCCAGAACATCCCTCCCGTACCCGCGCTGGGAGATGGTCGGTGATGGCGCAACCCTTCGAGAACTCGGTGTTCGGCCGGGCGTCGCGGATGGCCGGCATCGTCGCCACCCTGATCGTGGTGGCACTCGTCGCCGCCTCCGTGTGGGTGCTGCGGCCCGACCAAGAGCGCCGGCAGCTGACGGTCGACTTCCCACGCACCGTGTCGCTCTACGAAGGCTCCGACGTCCGCATCCTCGGCGTTCCGGTGGGCACCGTCGAGAGCGTGACGCCTCGGGGCAACATGGTGCGGGTCGAGTTGTCCTACGAAGCGAAGTACGACGTGCCGGCCGACGCCAAGGCCGTGATCATTTCGCCAGCGATCGTCGGCGACCGCTATGTCCAGCTGGCGCCCGCCTACAACGGCGGACAGGTGATGGCCGACGATGCTCACCTCGACCTGGATCGGTCCGATGTGCCGCTGGAGCTCGACGAGATCTACCAGTCGATCGACGACCTGTCGGTGGCACTCGGCCCGGAGGGCGCCAACGTTAACGGTGCGCTCAGCCGCTTCGTCAACGCCTCGGCCGCCAACCTCGACGGCAACGGCGAGATGATCAACCAGACGCTGCACGACCTGTCCCTGCTGTCCGGGACGCTGTCCAACAACAAGGACGAGCTGTTCGCCGCGGTCGCGCAGATCGAGGAGTTCGTCCACGCGCTCAAGGTCAACGACGACGCGGTACGCGCGTTCAACGCCAATCTCGCCGACGTCTCCGCCGTACTCGCTGGTGAGCGGCACGACCTCGCGGAGGCGATGGAGGTCCTCGGCGTCGCACTGCGCGACGTACGCGGCTTCGTCCAGGCCAACGAGGAGCTGATCGGCAAGAACGTCCGTGACCTGGTCCGCGTCACCCAGGTCCTGGTCGACCAGAGCGACGCGCTGACCGAGTCGCTCGAGGTCGCACCGTTGGCGCTGACCAACCTGGGCCTCGCCGGCGACCCCGAGACCGGGACCTTGCGCGACCGCGACGACCTGCTGCGCAACATCACCGAGCTCACCGGCGATCCCGAGATCGCGCTCTGCTCCCTGATCTCCCAGGATCCCGACGGCGGCGAGCTCTGCGACGCGCTCGGTCCGGTCTTCGACGTACTCGAGCAGTCTCCGCAGCTGCCGCTGCCACGCAGCCGGCCGTTCGACTCCGGTCAGTCCAAGCTGGTCGAAAAGGTCGAGATCGACACCAGCCTCGCCGATCTGGTGAGGGCCGACTGATGGCGCGCGCCCGGATCAAGCCGCTCGCGGCCGGCCTCGCCGTGGCCACCGTCGTGTCCGGATGCGGATTCGACGCCTACGACCTGCCGCTGCCCGGCGGCGTCGACACCGGCGACGACGCCTACCAGGTACGGATCGAGTTCGCGGACGTGATCGACCTCGTCCCGATGAGCTCGGTCAAGGTCAACGACGTCAGCGTCGGCAAGGTCACCGACATCGCCCTGGACGGCTGGCACGCCGTGGTGACGGTCGAGCTCAAGGGCGACGTCGATCTGCCCGACAACGCCACGGCCCGGCTGCGGCAGACCAGCCTCCTCGGCGAGAAGTTCGTCTCCCTTTCGGCGCCGATCGACCGGGCACCGCAGGGCCGGCTGGAGGACGGCGACCTGATCCCGCTGTCGCAGACCGACCGGATCCCCGAGCTCGAAGAGGTCCTGAGCGCCCTGTCGTTACTGCTCAACGGTGGTGGGCTGGCGAACGTCAAGACGATCGTCCAGGAGCTCAACAACGTCATGGCGGGCCGCGAGCCGCAGATCCGCAGCCTGCTGACCGAGCTCACGACGTTCGTGGGCCAGCTCGACGACAACAAGGGCGATGTCGTCACGGCGCTGCGCAAGGTCAACAACCTGTCGATCGAGATCAACGAGCAGAAGCAGGCCATCATCGACGCGCTCGACACCCTGCCCGGTGCGCTCGAGTCGCTCGACCAGCAGCGCACCGACCTGGTCAAGATGCTCGACGCGCTCTCGCGGCTGAGTGCTGTCGGCACCCGGGTGATTCGCGACTCGAAGTTCAACACGCTGCGCAATCTCGACCTGCTCATGCCGATCCTGACCCAGCTGAGCAACACCGGAGGCGCCCTGCCGCGGTCGCTGGAGCTGCTGTTCACCTACCCCTTCCCCGACGACGTGATCGGCGCGACCCCGGTCGAGGCGCGCAACCTCCACATGGGCGACTTCACCAACCTCGACATCCAGCTCGACCTGAGCCTGCGGCATCTGCTGCAGCTCCTGCAGGGCGACGACCCGCTGCCGAACCTTCCGGAGCTGCCGGAGCTGCCGGGCCTGCCGGGCCTGCCGAGCGAGACCGGAGCCGTCGGCCCGGGCCCGGCGAACGACGGGGGCGGCGATCCCGGCGGCGACGGCGGTCCTCTCGGCGACCTCGGTGGCCCAGGTGGTGACGGCGGCGACCCGCCCGACACCGGCGGCCTCACCGACCCGGTGTGCGAGACGCTGGGCCTGTGCCGGGCCGCACCCGGCGCCTCGGCGATGCGGCCGCTCGACACGGTCGAGCTGCTCGTCGACGACGACGAGGTCGACTATGACCCCGATGTCGCGCGACTGCTCCTCGGGCCGGTGATGACCCGATGATCAGCCGACGGACCCGGCTGCAGCTGATCGTCTTCGTGGCGATCACGCTGCTGGGGGTCAGCTACGTGGGAGCGACGTACGCCAAGCTGGACCGCATCGTGATGGATCGCTCCTACCACGTCACGGCCCACTTCCGGGAGTCGGGCGGCATCTTCGTCGGCGCCGAGGTGACCTATCGCGGCGTCGGAGTCGGCCGGGTGTCCGACCTCCGCCTGACCGACGAGGGCGTCGACGTCGAGCTCGAGGTCGACGACGGTAACGACCAGATCCCGGCCGACGCGATCGCGGTCATCGCGAACCGCTCGGCGGTCGGCGAACAGTACGTGGACCTGCAGCCGCAGACCGACGAACGGCCGTACCTCGAGGACGGCTCGTCGATCGCGATCGAGGACACCCGGCTGCCGATCTCGACGACCACGTTGCTGATCGACGTCAACCAGCTGGTCCGCTCGGTCGACAAGGACAACCTCCGGACGATGATCGCCGAGAGCGGCGACGCGTTCGAGGGGGCCGGCGACGACCTCAGCCGGATCATCGACACGTCGAACGCGTTCATCGAGGCTGCCGACGCCAACTTCGACGTCACGGCCGCCCTGATCCGCGACTCGCGAACCGTGCTCCAGACCCAGCTCGCCTCCTCCGGCCACATCAGCTCCTTCGTCCACGATCTCCGGCTGCTGTCCGACACGCTCGTTTCCAGCGACTCCGACCTGCGGCAGCTGATCGACGAGGGGAGTCTGACCGCCGACGTCGTACGCCAGTTCATCGCCGACAACTCCGACGCGATCGGCCGGCTGCTGTCCAACGTCATCTCGAACAACCGGGTCGTCACCGCCCGGCTGGACGGCCTGGAGATGATCCTCGAGGTCTACCCGTACCCCGTCGAGGGCGGCTTCGCCGTGGTCGACAAGGACCCCGACGACGGCCTCTATGACGCGCACTTCGGCCTCGTACTCACCACCAATCCGCACAACTGCACCAGCGGCTACCAGGGCACCGAGCACCGCAACCCGCACGATCGCTCCGAGGAGCAGTTCAACCTGGCGGCGCGGTGCGCCATGTCGCAGTCCGAGGGCAACGCACGAGGCGCGCAGAACTCGCCCTACTACGACCGGGCCGCGCCGATCGTCGGCAGCTACGACCGCGGCACCGGCGAGATCCAGCCGGCCGACGCCTCGATCCTGCGCCAGCGGGCGGCGGGCGTACCGGACCGTGGACTGACGGGATCGGCCGCGTGGGCGTGGCTGTTCACCGGTGGCATGATGGCGCGATGACTACCCGCCAAGACGGGGAGAAGGAGGCGCCGATGTGGTTCGTCGCTCTCGTGACGCTGGCCGGCCTCGTGCTCGTGGCCAGCGTCGGTGCGATCGTGTGGCTGGCTCAGAAGGACGCCGCGTCAGCGAGCCCGGCCGACGACGTGGACGTACGGGGCGAGCTGATCGGGGTGGCCGAGCAGTACTTCGTGGAGGCGAACACCTACGACTTCACCGACGTGCCCGACTACAAGGCCCGGGTGCACCCGCTGATGACCGAGCAGAACCGCAAGACCTTCGACTCGACCATGCAACAGATCGCCAGCGGCTTCGCCGAGATCGAGGCGCGAGCGAAGGGCACCGTACGGCAGGCGGCGATCGAGACGATGGACGGCGACTCCGCCATGGTCATGGTGACCGGTGACGCCCAGTTCGACTCGACGCGGGTCAAGCGGACCTACTTCCCGCGCTGGGAGATCGCGCTGATCCAGGTCGACGGCGAGTGGCTGGTCGACAGCCACACCGAGCTGGGCGACAGCGGCATCTTCTCCACCTCGGGATCCGGCACCGGACTCGCCGGGCAGTGAGGGGTCGATGACGCCCGAGAAGTCCCCGACCGCGGTCCGTCGCCGACGCATCGCGGGCGAGCGGTCCCGGCCCACCGAACGGCCGGCGCCGCAGCCGAAGCCCACGTCGAAGCCGAAGCCGGCCCCGACGGGCGGCCCGCCTCGTGGGCCCGGTGACGCCAGGTCGACCGCCGGCTGGCGTCCGGACCGGCCCACGCTCGCCTGGTTCGTTCCGCTGTGCGTGCTGGCCTTCGCCGCCGCCGGTGTCGCGATCGGCCTGGGTGTACTCGAAGCGCGCGACGGCGGCGGCGACCCGCAGGACCGCGAGGACGCGGTCGCGCCAGCCGGCCAGGCGGCCGAGGCACTGCTGTCGTTCCGCTACGACACCCTGGAGACGGAGCTGGAGTCGGAACAGGAGCTGATGACCGACTCCTACGCCGAAGAGTTCCTCAACGTCTTCCCCGACCAGGCGCGGGACCTGACGAGCGAGCAGCAGGCCACGGTCGAGTCCACGGTCCTTGCGGCGGCTCCGCTGGAGTGCAGCGACGAGTGCTCGAGCGAGAGCGTGGGCGTACTCCTCTACCTCAACACCGAGGCAGCGGTGCAGGCCGAGGCGCCCGAGGTCAATCCGAATCGGGCCGTCGTCACGATGAACCTCGAGGGCGACCGATGGCTCGTCGACGGGATCGAGCTGTTCTGACCAGGTCGCGAGCGGCTGCCCGGCGGTCTCCGGCAGCGCGCTGGACCATCGGGTTTATCCGGCTTTGACGGATTCCGGCAGCCTGTCGTCCTTGACGCGATGGCCCCAGGCGAGTCATGCTCGGCATGCAGTGGTCAACCGCGACGATGTGCGTAGGGACATGCACTTGGCAGTAGTGCGCCGCTTAGGCTAGACTGCTTATTTGCGCTGCCTTCTCTTTCCCCTTGCCCTTGACAGGGTGCCGTCGGCATGCGCACACACGTGAGTCCGGAGCCCTCGGAAGGACGCCTCTTGGCCGCCTCGCGCAACGCCACTGCCAACACCACTTCCCGCCGCATCTCATTCGCGAAAATCGCCGAGCCTCTCGAGGTTCCTGAGCTGCTGGCACTGCAGACCGACAGTTTCGATTGGCTGATCGGAAGCGACAACTGGAAAGCCAAGGCGGAGGCTGAGCGCGCCTCCGGCCGAGGCGCCGTGTCGACCAAGTCCGGCTTGGAGGAGATCTTTGAGGAGATCTCTCCCATCGAGGACTTTTCCGGCACCATGTCCCTCTCCTTCGCCGAGCCGCGCTTCGAGCCGGCGAAGAACACCGTCGACGAGTGCAAGGAGCGCGACGTCACGTACGCCGCTCCGCTGTTCGTCACCGCGGAGTTCATGAACAACGAGACCGGCGAGATCAAGAGCCAGACCGTGTTCATGGGCGACTTCCCGCTAATGACCGACAAGGGCACCTTCGTCATCAACGGCACCGAGCGGGTCGTCGTCTCCCAGCTCGTCCGGTCGCCGGGCGTCTACTTCGAGCGGAGCCCCGACAAGACCAGCGACAAGGACATCTACACCGCGAAGATCATCCCGTCGCGCGGTGCCTGGCTGGAGTTCGAGGTCGACAAGCGAGACACCGTCGGCGTCCGCCTCGACCGCAAGCGCAAGCAGAACGTCACCGTGCTCCTGAAGGCCTTGGGCTGGACAGAAGCTCAGATCCTGGAGGAGTTCGGCGACTACGAGTCGATCCGGCTCACGCTGGAGAAGGACCACACCTCCGGCCAGGACGACGCGCTGCTCGACATCTACCGCAAGCTTCGCCCCGGCGAGCCGCCGACCCGCGAGGCCGCGCAGAACCTGCTCGACAACTACTACTTCAACTCCAAGCGCTACGACCTGGCCAAGGTCGGCCGCTACAAGATCAACAAGAAGCTCGGCGAGGACCTGCCGTTCGACCAGCAGACGCTGACCATCGACGACATCGTGGCCGCGATCCGCTACCTCGTCGCGCTCCACGACGGCCGTACCGAGCTGCCGGGCGTCGAGGGTGAGGCGGTGTTCGTCGAGGCCGACGACATCGACCACTTCGGCAACCGCCGCATGCGTACGGTCGGCGAGCTGATCCAGAACCAGCTGCGGACCGGCCTCGCCCGCATGGAGCGTGTGGTCCGGGAGCGGATGACGACCCAGGACGTCGAGGCGATCACGCCGCAGACCCTGATCAACATCCGCCCGGTCGTCGCGGCGCTGAAGGAGTTCTTCGGCACCTCGCAGCTCAGCCAGTTCATGGACCAGACCAACCCGATCGCGGGCCTGACGCACAAGCGCCGGCTCTCCGCGCTCGGCCCTGGCGGTCTGTCCCGGGAGCGGGCGGGCTACGAGGTTCGCGACGTGCACCCGTCGCACTACGGCCGGATGTGCCCGATCGAGACCCCGGAAGGTCCGAACATCGGACTGATCGGGTCGCTGTCGACCTACGGCCGGATCAACGCCTTCGGGTTCGTCGAGACGCCCTACCGCAAGGTCGTGAAGGGCAAGGTCAGCGACGAGGTCGACTACCTCACCGCGAGCGACGAGGACCGCTTCGTCATCGCTCAGGCCAACGCGCCGCTGACCGACAAGGGCACGTTCGCCGAGGACCGCGTGCTGGCTCGCCGGCGCGACGGTGAGGCCGACCTGGTCTCGGCCGACGCCGTGGACTACATGGACGTCTCGCCGCGCCAGATGGTGTCGGTCGCGACGGCGCTGATCCCGTTCCTGGAGCACGACGACGCCAACCGCGCGCTGATGGGCTCCAACATGCAGCGGCAGGCTGTGCCGTTGATCCGGAGCCAGTCGCCGCTGGTCGGCACCGGCATGGAGTATCGCGCCGCGGTCGACGCCGGCGACGTCACGGTGGCCAAGCAGGCCGGCCTGGTGTCGGAGGTGTGCGCCGACTACGTCGAGGTGCAGCACGACGACGGCACCGCGCGGACCTACCGGCTGGCCAAGTTCCGCCGGTCCAACCAGGGCACCTGCATCAACCAGCGGCCGCTGGTCGAGGAGGGCGCCCGGGTCGAGGTCGGCACCCCGATCGCCGACGGTCCGTGCACCGACCAGGGCGAGATGGCGCTCGGCACCAACCTGCTGGTCGCGTTCATGTCCTGGCAGGGCCACAACTACGAGGACGCGATCATCCTGTCGCAGCGTCTCGTGCAGGAGGACATCCTCACCTCGATCCACATCGAGGAGCACGAGGTCGACGCCCGCGACACCAAGCTGGGTCCGGAGGAGATCACCCGCGACATCCCCAACGTCAGCGACGAGATGCTCGCCGACCTGGACGAGCGGGGCATCATCCGGATCGGTGCCGAGGTCGGCAACGGCGACATCCTGGTCGGCAAGGTGACCCCGAAGGGCGAGACCGAGCTGACGCCGGAGGAGCGGCTGCTGCGGGCGATCTTCGGTGAGAAGGCTCGTGAGGTCCGCGACACCTCGCTCAAGGTGCCGCACGGCGAGGAGGGCACCGTGATCGGTGTCCGGGTCTTCGACCGCGAGGAGGACGACGAGTTGCCGCCGGGTGTCAACCAGCTGGTGCGGGTCTACGTCGCGCAGAAGCGCAAGATCTCCGACGGCGACAAGCTCGCCGGCCGGCACGGCAACAAGGGCGTGATCGCGAAGATCCTGCCCATCGAGGACATGCCGTTCCTGCCCGACGGCACCCCGATCGACATCATCCTCAACCCGCTGGGCGTGCCCGGCCGGATGAACGTCGGTCAGGTGCTCGAGACCCACCTCGGGTGGGTGGCCAAGCACGGTTGGAAGATCGACGGCAAGTCCGAGGGGTGGCAGAAGCGCCTGCACACCATCGGCGCCAGCGAGGGCGGTCGCAACAGCAAGATCGCGACCCCGGTCTTCGACGGTGCCAAGGAGGACGAGATCACCGGTCTGCTGGCGTCCACGCTGCCCAACAAGGACGGCTACCGGACCGTGCAGCCCAACGGCAAGTCGATCCTGTTCGACGGCCGGTCCGGTGAGCAGTTCCCCGAGCCGATCTCCGTCGGCTACATGTACACGCTGAAGCTGCACCACCTCGTGGACGACAAGATCCACGCCCGGTCGACCGGCCCGTACTCGATGATCACCCAGCAGCCGTTGGGCGGTAAGGCGCAGTTCGGCGGTCAGCGCTTCGGTGAGATGGAGGTCTGGGCGCTGGAGGCGTACGGCGCGGCCTACGCCCTGCAGGAGCTGCTCACGATCAAGTCCGACGACGTACTCGGACGGGTGAAGGTCTACGAGGCGATCGTCAAGGGCGAGAACGTCCCGGAGCCCGGCATTCCCGAGTCCTTCAAGGTGCTCGTGAAGGAGATGCAGTCGCTGTGTCTCAACGTCGAGGTGATGTCCAGTGACGGCACCCGGCTCGACATGCGCGACGCCGAGGAGGACGTCTTCCGCGCCGCGGAGGAGCTCGGCATCGACCTGTCCCGCCGTGAACCGTCGTCCGTGGAAGAGGTCTAGCCGCCGGTGATGGCGGCTAGGCACGACGTCCCCTTGCGCCCAACGTTTTGTGAGATGAGGAAATCAAGTTGCTCGACGTGAACTTCTTCGACGAGCTGCGGATCGGTTTGGCCACGGCCGACGACATCCGCCAGTGGTCCCACGGTGAGGTCAAGAAGCCGGAGACCATCAACTACCGCACCCTCAAGCCGGAGCGGGACGGGCTCTTCTGCGAGAAGATCTTCGGCCCGACCCGCGACTGGGAGTGCTACTGCGGCAAGTACAAGCGAGTCCGCTTCAAGGGCATCATCTGTGAGCGCTGTGGCGTCGAGGTGACCCGCTCCAAGGTCCGTCGCGAGCGGATGGGGCACATCGAGCTCGCCGCGCCGGTCACGCACATCTGGTACTTCAAGGGTGTGCCGAGCCGGCTCGGCTATCTGCTCGACCTGGCGCCCAAGGACCTCGAGAAGGTCATCTACTTCGCGGCGTACATGATCACCCGGGTCGACGAGGAGGCCCGGCACCGCGACCTGTCCTCGCTCGAGGCCAAGATCGACGTCGAGCGCAAGCAGCTCGAGCAGCGTCGTGACAACGAGATCGAGCAGCGCATGGCGAAGCTCGAGGAGGACCTGGCCGCTCTCGAGGCGGAGGGCGCCAAGGCCGACCAGCGCCGCAAGGTCAAGGACGCCGCCGAGCGCGAGGTACGGCAGCGCCGCGACCGCTCGCAGCGCGAGATCGACCGGCTCGACGAGGTCTGGGACCGGTTCAAGAACCTCAAGGTCCAAGACCTCGAAGGCGACGAGGTGCTCTACCGCGAGATGAAGTACCGCTTCGGCGACTACTTCGAGGGCTACATGGGCGCCGAGGCGATCCAGAAGCGGCTGGAGTCCTTCGACCTGCAGGCCGAGGCCGGTGCGCTGCGCGACACGATCCAGACCGGCAAGGGGCAGCGCAAGACACGCGCCCTGAAGCGGCTCAAGGTCGTGTCGGCGTTCCTCGCGACGACCAACAGCCCGCAGGGCATGGTGCTCGACTGCGTTCCGGTGATCCCGCCGGACCTGCGTCCGATGGTCCAGCTCGACGGCGGTCGGTTCGCGACCAGTGACCTGAACGACCTCTACCGCCGCGTGATCAACCGGAACAACCGGCTCAAGCGACTGCTCGACCTCGGTGCGCCGGAGATCATCGTCAACAACGAGAAGCGGATGCTCCAGGAGGCCGTCGACTCGCTGTTCGACAACGGCCGTCGCGGCCGTCCGGTCACCGGCCCTGGCAACCGGCCGCTGAAGTCGCTGTCCGACATGCTCAAGGGCAAGCAGGGCCGCTTCCGGCAGAACCTGCTCGGCAAGCGGGTCGACTACTCCGGCCGCTCGGTGATCGTCGTCGGTCCGCAGCTGAAGCTGCACCAGTGCGGTCTGCCCAAGCAGATGGCGTTGGAGCTGTTCAAGCCGTTCGTGATGAAGCGGCTGGTCGACCTCAACCACGCTCAGAACATCAAGAGCGCCAAGCGCATGGTGGAGCGGGCCCGTCCGCAGGTGTGGGACGTGCTCGAGGAGGTCATCGCCGAGCACCCGGTGCTGCTCAACCGGGCGCCGACGCTGCACCGGCTGGGCATCCAGGCCTTCGAGCCCCAGCTGATCGAGGGTAAGGCGATCCAGATCCACCCGCTGGTGTGTACGGCCTTCAACGCCGACTTCGACGGCGACCAGATGGCCGTCCACCTGCCGCTGTCCGCCGAGGCACAGGCCGAGGCCCGGGTCCTGATGCTGTCGACCAACAACATCTTGATGCCGGCCGACGGCCGTCCGGTGACGATGCCGACGCAGGACATGATCATCGGCATCTTCTTCCTCACGATGCTGGGCGAGGGCGAGCCGGGCGAGGGCCGTGCGTTCTCCTCGCAGTCGGAGGCGATCATGGCCTTCGACCGCGGCGAGATCCGGCTGCAGTCCCGGATCCGGCTGCGGCTCGAGAACGTCGTGCCTCCGGTCGGCTACGAGACGCCGGAGGGTTGGGAGCAGGGACAGCCGCTGCTGCTCGAGACGACACTGGGTCGCGCGATCTTCAACGACGCGCTGCCGGCGGACTACCCGTACGTCAACGACGAGGTGTCCAAGAAGCAGCTCGGCGTGCTCGTCAACGACCTGGCCGAGCGCTACCCGAAGGTCGACGTCGCGCAGGCGCTGGACGCGCTCAAGGACACCGGGTTCCACTGGGCCACGCGTTCCGGTGTGACCATCTCGATCGAGGACGTGGTGACGCCCGAGCGCAAGTGGGAGATCCTCGCGACCTACGAGGACCAGGCCGAGAAGGTTCAAAAGCAGTTCGACCGCGGCCTGATCACCGACGAGGAGCGCCGCCAGGAGCTCATCGAGATCTGGACCCAGGCGACCAACGAGGTCGCCGCGGAGATGGAGAAGACCTTCGAGAAGACCAACCCGATCTTCATGATGGTCGACTCCGGCGCTCGCGGTAACTGGATGCAGGTGCGCCAGATCGCCGCGATGCGAGGCCTGGTGGCCAACCCGAAGGGTGAGATCATCCCGCGTCCGATCAAGGCCAACTTCCGTGAGGGCCTGTCGGTTGTCGAGTACTTCATCTCGACGCACGGCGCCCGCAAGGGGCTGGCCGACACGGCTCTGCGTACCGCCGACTCGGGCTACCTGACCCGTCGGCTGGTCGATGTCAGCCAGGACGTGATCATCCGCGAGGACGACTGTGGCAGCGAGCGCGGCCTGCTGAAGACCATCGGGGTCAAGACCGACACTGGCAAGCTCGTCGCGGCCGAGAACGTCGAGACCTCTGTCTACGCCCGGACCGCCTCGGTCGACGTCGAGCACCCCGACACGGGTGAGGTGCTCGTCCCGGCCGGCGGCGACCTGGGTGACGTCCAGATCGCCGAGCTGATCGTGGCCGGTGTCGAGACAGTACGGGTGCGGTCGGTGCTGACCTGTGACGCTCGGGTCGGGACCTGCGCCAAGTGCTACGGCCGCTCGCTGGCCAGCGGCACGCTCGTCGACATCGGCGAGGCGGTCGGCATCATCGCCGCCCAGTCGATCGGTGAGCCGGGCACGCAGCTGACGATGCGGACCTTCCACACCGGTGGTGTGGCAGGCGACGACATCACACACGGTCTGCCGCGCGTGGTGGAGTTGTTCGAGGCGCGTACCCCCAAGGGCCGCGCCCCGATCTCCGAGGTCGCGGGCCGGGTCCGGATCGACGAGACCGACAAGACCCGCAAGATCGTGATCGTGCCGGACGACGGTTCGGACGAGCACGCGCACCCGGTCACCAAGCGGGCCCGGCTGCGGGTCGCCGAGGACGACTACGTCGACGTCGGCCAGCAGCTCACGCACGGCACACCGGAGCCGCAGGACGTACTGCGGATCCTCGGCGTGCGGGCGGCGCAGCAGCACCTCGTCGACGAGGTCCAGGACGTCTACCGCAGCCAGGGTGTGTCGATCCACGACAAGCACATCGAGATCATCGTCCGGCAGATGCTGCGCCGGATCACGGTGATCGAGCAGGGCGACGCCAACCTGCTGACCGGTGACTTGGTCGACCGGGTCCGGTTCGAGGAGGAGAACCGTCGCGTCGTGGCCGAGGGCGGCACGCCCGCCTCGGGTCGTCCGGTGCTGATGGGGATCACGAAGGCGTCGCTGGCCACCGAGTCGTGGCTGTCGGCGGCATCGTTCCAGGAGACCACGCGGGTGCTCACCGACGCGGCGATCCACGCCAAGTCGGACGCCCTGATGGGTCTGAAGGAGAACGTGATCATCGGCAAGCTGATCCCGGCCGGCACCGG